>Ga0335085_10006687_pt1 | contig 18099 bp, 13 predicted proteins | sample Lox_Sample_45_FD_206712 | JGI IMG/M metagenome (GOLD analysis project Ga0335085, IMG submission 206712) | Soil microbial communities from Loxahatchee National Wildlife Refuge, Florida, United States - Lox_Sample_4.5 | ecosystem: Environmental > Terrestrial > Soil > Wetlands | place: USA...
GCGATCGGGGCCTTCCTCGCCGCCTCCCGCCCCGACGATCCGGAAGACGCCGAGTTCGCCGGGCAGCTCTGGCAGAGCATCGTCTTCTACGAGGCCCTCTCCGATCCCCAGTCCGCGGAGCGCCCCCCCGTGGAGGACACCCGCGACACCCTGCTCGCGGCCGAGAACGCCCCCTCCCCCACGGCCGAGCAGTTCGAAAAGGCCAAGCGGGAGGTGACGTCGGCACGGGTCCGGGCGTCGTTCGACATCCCGGTCGTGGTCAATGACCCCGTCCTTCGCGCCGTCGCCTTCTACCAGTTCCGGACGCCGCAGGCCTTCGCCGGCGCCCTGAAGCGAAGCGGACGCTATCTCCCCCTGATGCGCGGGATCCTCCGGGAAGAGGGCCTGCCCGAAGACCTCGTCTACATGGCGATGATCGAGTCGGCCTTCAAGGCGAACGCCCATTCGCGGGCGCGGGCACACGGCTTCTGGCAGTTCATCGACGGGACCGCGAAGCGCTACGGCCTCCGCTGGAACCGGTATTACGACGAGCGGAGCGACCCCGAGAAGTCGACGCGGGCGGCGGCCCGGTACCTCAAGGACCTCTACGAAATGTTCGGCGACTGGTACCTCGCCATGGCCGCCTACTCCGCCGGAGAGGGGAAGGTCCTCAAGGGCCTGCAGCGCCTCGGCGCGCAGGACTACTGGCAGCTCTCGTCGGGCCCGTTTCTCCGGCGGGAGACCCGCGAGTACGTCCCGTTCGTCCTCGCGGCCGCTCTCGTGTCGAAGGACCCGGCCAGCTACGGCTTCGACGTCGTCCCCGATCCCCCGCTCCGCTTCGATGTGGTCCGCGTCCCGCGGCCCGTCGACCTCGCCCGCGTCGCCGAGGCCGTTTCGGCTCCCGTCTTCGAGCTCCAGCTTCTCAACAGCGAGCTGAAGACCCGCATCACGCCGCAGGGCGTCCCCGACTACCCCGTGCGCCTCCCGGAGGGAAGCGCCGCGCGGCTGGCTCCCCGCATCGCTTCCCTCCCCCTGGCCCCCGAGCTCCGCGAGCGGCGGCTCACGGCGAAGAAGGGCGACACCGTGGCGAAGGTGGCGGCCCGGGCGGGCGTGACGGTCGAGGAGCTCTGCAACTTCAACGATCTCCCACGGAACGCGCGGCTCCGAAAGGGGCAGGTCCTCGTCGTTCCGGCCGGACCGCTGCCGAAGAGGGGGTCGAAACCGGCCGGCCTGACGGCATCCGGCGATCCCCGGCCGCAGGGGGAGATCCGCGCCCTGCCGACTCCGTCGGCTGCCGTCACACGCGCCGACGAGGTTCCGCCGTTCACGGCCGCAACCGGCGCGGCCCCGGCGCTCCCGGCCCGCGTGGAGATTCCCGCCCCCCTCTTCGAGGCCGCTCCCGCCTCCCGCCCTGACCCCGCGTCGGCGGCCGTCCGGTACACCGTCCGTTCCGGCGACACGCTCTACCGGATCGCCACGCGGTTCAGCGTCACGGTCGAAGAGCTCGCGCGTCTCAACCGGATCCGGATCTCGGCAACCCTCCGGGCGGGCCAGTCGCTCTTCGTGCCGCGCGCCATCCGCGAGTAGGCGGCGCGCGTCGCCGTGCCGAGTTTCCGGCGCCGACACCGGACGCCCCGCTGACGCCACGGGCGCTCCTGCGCTAACCTCGAGGCAGCCATTCTGCCGTGACCGTCGCCAGAGCGTTCTCCGCAGCCGTCGTCGGGCTCGACGGACAGACCGTCGTGGTCGAGACGGCCATCGGCACGGGCCTCCCGGGGCTCACGATCGTCGGACTGGCCGATACCGCCGTCAAAGAGAGCCGCGAGCGGCTGCGCGCCGCCCTCCGCCACGTCGGCTTTCCGCTCCCGGGGCGAAACGTGGTCGTGAATCTGGCGCCGGCGGATCTCCCCAAGGCGGGGACGGCGCTCGACCTCGCCGCGGCGCTCTCGATTCTCGCGGCCAACGGAGACATCCCGGCCTCGGCTCTCTCCGCGATCACGGTTCTCGGGGAACTGGCGCTCGACGGCACGCTCCGCCCCGTCCCGGGCGTTCTGGCGGTCGCGGAGGCCTCGCGCCGGGACGGCCGCACCGAGCTGCTGGTTCCAACCGAAAACGCGGCCGAGGCCGCGGCGCTCGGGGGCATCGTCGTTCGGGCGGTCCCCCACCTCGGCGCCGCGATCGCGCACGTCTGCGGGCGCGAGATTCTCCCCGCGTTCGACGGTGCCGCGGCGCCGGCGGGTCCCCCGGACGACCCCGAGTTCGACCTCTCCGACGTCCGGGGCCAGGGCCTCGCCCGCCGCGCGCTGGAGATCGCCGCCGCCGGCGCGCACAACCTTCTGATGACCGGGCCGCCGGGCGCCGGCAAGACGATGCTCGCCCGCCGGCTTCCCGGCCTCCTGCCGAAGGCGTCCCGTGAAGAGGCGCTCGAGGTGACGCGAATCTGGAGCGTGGCCGGGCGGCTCCCCGCCGGATCCGGCCTTCTCTGGCGCCGCCCGTTCCGATCCCCTCATCACGGCGCGTCCGCCGCGGCGCTCGCCGGTGGCGGCGTCGACCCGAAGCCGGGCGAGCTCTCGCTGGCCCACTTCGGCGTCCTGTTTCTCGACGAGCTTCCCGAGTTTCGGCGGGACGCGCTCGAGGCCCTCCGGGAGCCCCTGGAGGACGGCGTCGTCTCCGTCGCCCGGGCGGCCGGCTCCCGGACGTTTCCGGCCCGCTTCCTCCTCGTCGCCGCCATGAACCCCTGTCCGTGCGGATTCCGGGGCGATCCGCGGCACGCATGCCGCTGCACGGACCGCGACATCGGGCGGTACCGGCGGAAGATCTCCGGGCCGCTCCTCGACCGGATCGACCTCCATGTCGAGGTCCCGGCGCTCGCGGCGTCCGACTTCGGAGCCGGAGGCGAGGGAGAGCCCTCGGCGGCGGTGCGCGCCCGCGTCGTCGCCGCCCGCGGCCGGCAGCTCGCGAGGACCGGGGATCCCCGACTGACGAACGGAGGCCTGTCGGGTCGGGCGCTTCGGAGGGACGGACGGCTCACCGAGCCGGCGCGGCGACTCCTCGAACGGGCCGTGGACCGGCTGGGCCTCTCGGCCCGGGCCTATCACCGGGTCGTCCGGGTGGCGCTCTCGATCGCCGACCTCGAAGGAAGCGACCGGATCGGCGACGGCCCGGTGGCGGAGGCCTTGAGGTATCGGCCCGGAGCCTCCGCCCCTGTGACCTGACACACAGTTCTTTTCTCAGCAAGTCACTCTTCCTGATGCACTTGCATCGCGGCCGGGGATTCTGCTTGACTCATTCGCCCCGGCTCATAAACTCAGCCCGACTCAGAGACGCCTCTCCGGGGTACGGGGACTGCTACGTTCTTGCGAATGGAGTAGAGCGAGAAACCATGCCGCGGAAGGAACACACGATCATCTTCGTCCCGCACGCCCGGGCGAGATTCCGTCAGTTCCGCGCCTCCTCGCGCCTCCTGTACGGTGTCGCCGCCTTCGTGCTTCTTTCGGTCGCGCTCGGCGCGACCTTCTCGACGCTCTGGATCCGGTCGTTTCGCCGCAACCGGGAGTTCTCGGTCCTCGTCGCGGAGAACCAGGATCTGAGAACCCGGGCCCGGGAGATGAACGGCAAGCTCGAGTCGCTCGAGAAGCTGCTCGCCGAGTTCGAGGAGAAGACCCGCCGCCTGTCGATTGCGGCGGGTCTCGCCGCCGTCAACGACCCGGGAACCGGCGGCGTCGGCGGCCTCGCGGCCGTTCCCCTCGACGCGAACGCGTCGGTGGAGCTCGGAATGAACGAGGCCACGCGACGCAGCGGCCTCCTCTCGTCCCGCCTCGAGCTCGTCGAGAGGAAGCTCTCCCTCCAGGCGGACCGCCTCGCGCTGACTCCGACGCTGGCTCCGTCCGTCGGCGTCCTGACGGCGGGCTTCGGCATGCGGACCGACCCGTTCACGGGGCAGCGTGAGTTCCACACAGGCATCGACATCTCGACGCCGACGGGGAACCGCGTCTACGCGCCGGCCAACGGAACGGTCGTCCGGGTCGGATGGGACAAGGGGTACGGCCGGATCGTGCAGGTCTCGCACGGTTACGGCGTGACCACCCTCTTCGGCCACCTCGCGACGACCCGCGTCACCGAAGGGCAGCGGGTCCGCCGCGGAGACCTCCTGGCTCTCGTCGGTTCGACCGGCCGTTCGACCGGGCCTCACCTCCACTACGAGGTCCATCTCGAGGGGAAGCCGGTGAATCCGCTCGAGTACGTTCTGAACGCCTTCTAGTGCCTCACGGGAACCCGACCCCGGGTTCCCCTGAAACCCCTCCGCGGCGGAGAGAGCCGCACCCCTCTGATAACATTACTTTTTCGCGCGCTGGGTGCGCGCTAAAGCCTTCATGATCATCGACAAAGCCCTTTCGAAGATCTTCGGCACGAAGCACGAGCGAGACGTCAAAGCACTCCTGCCGCGTGTGGCCGAGATCGCCGCCCTGGAGAGAGAGGTCGCCCCCCTGTCCGACGACGCCCTGCGCGGGCGGCTGGGAGGGATCCGGGACCGGGTCCGGGAGGCCGTGGCCGCGCTTCCCGAGAAGGTCGAGGAGCGGCGTATCCGGGTGAAGGACGTCCTCGACGCCGAGCTCGTGGAGGTCTTCGCCATCGTCCGCGAGGCCGGGAAGCGGACTCTCGAACAGCGGCATTACGACGTCCAGATGATGGGCGGCATGGTCCTGCACGAGGGAAAGATCTCCGAGATGCGGACCGGCGAAGGGAAGACCCTCGTCGCCACGCTTCCAATCACGCTCAACGCCCTGACGGGGCGGGGCGTCCACCTCGTCACCGTGAACGACTATCTCGCCAAGCGCGACGCCGAGTGGATGGGACGCATCTACACCTTCCTCGGCCTCACCGTCGGCTGCATCCAGCACGACATGGACGACGACGCGCGGCGCGAGGCCTACCGCTGCGACATCACCTACGGGACGAACAACGAGTTCGGCTTCGATTACCTGCGCGACAACATGAAGTTCGAGCTGGCCCAGATGGTCCAGCGCGGACACGTCTTCGCCATCGTGGACGAGGTCGACTCGATCCTCATCGACGAGGCCCGGACGCCCCTCATCATCTCCGGCCCCTCCGAGGGCGACACCGACATCTACTACCGGTGCGACCGGATCATCCCGAAGCTGGTCCGCGGCGAGGAGATCAAGGACAAGTACGGGAACAAGACGACGACGGGCGACTATCTCCTCGACGAGAAGGCGCACACCTCCTCGCTCACCGAGGAGGGCGTCACGAAGTGCGAACGGCTCCTGTCGGTCGAGAACCTCTACGACCCGACGAACATCGACATCCTTCACACCTGCCAGCAGGCCCTGCGCGCCCACACCCTCTACAAGCGCGACGTCGCCTACGTCGTCAAGGAGGGGCAGGTCATCATCGTCGACGAGTTCACCGGCCGGCTCATGCCGGGCCGGCGCTGGTCCGACGGCCTGCATCAGGCCGTCGAGGCGAAGGAGGGGGTGAAGATCGAGAAGGAGAACCAGACCCTCGCGACGATCACGCTCCAGAACTACTTCCGGATGTACGAAAAGCTCGCGGGGATGACCGGCACCGCCGACACCGAAGCCTCCGAGTTCGACAAGATCTACAAGCTCGACGTCGTCGTGATCCCGACGAACCGCGACATGATCCGGAAGGACGAGCACGACGTCGTCTACCGGACCGAGCGGGAGAAGTTCGACGCCGTCGTCGAGGAGATCGTCGAGAAGAACGAAAAGGGGCAGCCCGTGCTCGTGGGGACCATCTCCATCGAGAAGTCCGAGCACCTGTCGGCGGCGCTCAAGAAGAAGAAGATCCCCCACGTGGTCCTGAACGCCAAGTACCACGAGCAGGAGGCGCCCATCGTCGCGCAGGCGGGCCAGGTCGGCGCCGTCACCATCGCGACCAACATGGCGGGTCGGGGCACGGACATCCTCCTCGGCGGCAATCCGGAGTACCTCGCGAAGCAGAAGGCGAAGAACGCTCCCCCCGAGGATCACGCGCGGCTCCTCGCCGAGCTGAAGAAGGAAACCGCCGAGGCCCACGACCAGGTCGTGGAGCTCGGGGGCCTTCACATCCTGGGCACCGAGCGGCACGAGTCCCGGCGCATCGACAACCAGCTCCGCGGCCGCGCCGGCCGGCAGGGCGACCCCGGATCCTCCCGGTTCTTCCTGTCGCTCGAGGACGACCTGATGCGGATCTTCGGCTCGGACCGGCTGTCGGGCCTGATGAAACGCCTCGGAATGGAGGAGGGCGTTCCGATCGAGCACCGCTGGGTGACGCGCTCCATCGAGCGGGCCCAGAGCCAGGTCGAGGGCCGCAACTTCGACACCCGCAAGCACCTCCTGCAGTACGACGACGTCATGAACAAGCAGCGGGAGGAGATCTACGCTCTCCGCAAGGAGATCCTCACCGGCCAGCTCGGGCGGGACTACGTCCTCGCCCTCGCCGAGGACGTCTCCGAGGACTACGTCGACCGGCACTGTCCCGCCGCGAAGGACCCGTCGGAATGGGACGTCGGCGCCTTCGACTCCACCGTCTTCGAGACGTTCGGCTTCCGTCCCTCGGAGAAGGGCTTCCGGCGCGACGAGACGAACGCCGAGCTCAAGGAGCAGCTCCGGAGGCTGGTCCGAGAGACCTACGAGGCGAAGGAAGCGGGGGTCGGAGCGGCGCTCCTGCGCGAGTACGAGCGGTTCTTCATGCTCCAGACGGTCGACACGTTCTGGAAGGACCACCTCCTCGCGCTCGACCACCTGAAGGAAGGGATCGGTCTCCGCGGATACGGCCAGCGCGACCCGCTGATCGAGTACAAGAAGGAGTCGTTCCAGCTCTTCGAGGCGATGAAGGAGGGGATCGAGGAGCAGATGCTCCAGTACCTCTTCCGCTTCGAGGTCCGCGCGCCGGAGCCGGCCCCGTCCCGGGCCGCCGCACCCGAGGCCGCCGAGGGCTCGGCGGCTTCCCGGCGCGCGGCGGCCGAGCTCCAGAAAAGGCAGAAGCAGCGCCAGCAGGACGTGACTCTCCAGGGCTCCTTCGACCCCACCGCCGGCGGCGACTTCTCCGTCGCGACGGTCCGCTCGTCGGGGCCCAAGGTCGGCCGGAACGACCCGTGCCCGTGCGGCTCGGGAAAAAAGTACAAGAAGTGCCACGGCGCGAGCGCGCCCGAGCCGGCCGGCCCCGCCACCTGAGCCGGCGGGGCGACGCGCGACCGTGACCTCCCGCGTCCGACGCGCGCTCGACGGCCTCCCCGGCGCCCTGGCGGCCGGCCTCCTCCTCCTTCTCGCTCTCCTCTCCTTCCTGGCGGCCCTCGGCGTCTTCGGGCCGGAGGGCCGGACCCGGCTCGCGGCGACGGGTCTCTACCTGTCGGGAGGCGCCGCCGCGGCGATCCTCGGCGGCCGGACGGCGCGGGCCCGACGCCTCGGCTCCGCGGCCCTGGCGGCCCTCGTCGCGGGGGGCGCCATCCGGCTCGCCCTCGCCTGGGTCGCGCCGTCCAACTGGGACCTCGACTCGTACGCCATCGTCGTCAGGGCCGTCGCGCACGGGGACGTCGTCTACGAGGTCACCGACCGGTACAACTACAGCCCGGTCTGGTGGCACGTCCTGACCGCCGCCGCCCGCGCCTCGGGCGCCGCGAACGTCCCGGCGATCTTCGGTTTCCGGATCGTCGCGATCCTCGGCGACGCTCTCGTCGCCCTCGGACTTCTCTTCCACGGCCGCCTCACGGCCACGCGGCGGCGCGGCGTGGCCCGGGCCGCCCTCTGGTGGACGAACCCGCTCCCCCTCGCGGTCAGCGCCTTCGGGGGCCAGTTCGACGCCCTCGCCCTCGGCCTCTTCGTCCTCGCGCTCGCCCTCGCCGCGCGAGGGAGGTCCCGGGGCGCGACGCTCGTGCCGGCTCTCCTCGTCGGCGCGGCCGTGGCGCTCAAGCAGATCGTCGCCGCATTCGTCGCGGGATTCCTCGGTTTCTCGCGGAGCCGGGGCTTGCGGCTGCGGGACGCCCTCCTCGCCGCCGGACCCTTCCTTCTCCTCGTCGTCCCGTATGCCATCGCGCTCCCGGGTCCGGTCCTCCGGAACGTCGTCCGGTACGCGAGCCTCTACGGCCTCTGGGGCTGGTACTACCTGCTCCGGCTGCTCGGCGCCGAGCTCCCCTTTCCCCCCGCCTTCGTCTCGTACGCGGCCCTCCTCGCCGGCGGCGCCCTCGCCTGGCGCCTCGTCCGCCGGGGCGACGACGGCCTGGCCGCCAGCCGCCTCGCGGCCCTCGTCTTCTTCGCCCTCACGCCCGGCTTCGCTCCCCAGATGCTCCTCTGGCCGCTCGCCTTCGCGCCCGACCGGCGCGAGGCGTTTCCCGCGGCCCTCTACACCCTGTTCGGCGTCGTCGTCTGGGCCGACCTGCTCCGGCTGAACGCGGTCAACCCGCTCGCGCTCCTCCTGGCGTGGGCCGTCGTTCTCGCCTGGGCGTCCCGGCTCCTCCCGCGGGCCCTGCGCCCGGGCCCGTCTCGTGGTATGAATCCCCATGGCGCCTGACCGGGAGATCCTCCTCGCCCTCACCTTCGACGACGTCCTGATCCTCCCCGCCCGCTCCAAGGTCCACCCCGCCGACACCGACCTCCGGACGCGCCTGACCGCGGGGATCGCTCTCAACATCCCCGTCCTCTCGGCCGCGATGGACACCGTGACGGAATCACGTCTCGCCATCGCGATGGCTCAGAACGGCGGCCTCGGCGTCGTCCACAAGAACATGGACATCGGCGCGCAGGCCGCCGAGGTGGACAAGGTGAAGAGGTCGGAAAGCGGGATGATCGTCGACCCCGTCACCTGCCGGCCGACGCAGAAGATCTCCGAGGCCCTCGACGTGATGGCCAACTTCCGGATCTCCGGGGTGCCGGTCGTCGACGACCGCGGCAAGCTCGTCGGTATCCTGACGAACCGGGATCTCCGGTTCGAGACACGCATGGACCTGCCGATCTCCGAACGGATGACGAAGGAGAACCTCGTCACCTGTCCGCCGGGGACGACGCTCGAACAGGCGAAGGAGATCCTCCACCGGCACCGGATCGAGAAGCTCCTCGTCGTCGACCGGAGCGGGAACCTCGTCGGACTGATCACCGTCAAGGACATCCAGAAGCAGATCAAGTACCCCCACGCCTGCAAAGACTCGCTGGGACGCCTCCGCGTCGCGGCCGCCGTGGGCGCTTCGAGAGACCTGGTCGACCGGGCGCGGGAGCTGGTCGCCGCGAAGGTCGACCTCCTCGTCCTCGACTCCTCCCACGGCCACAGCGAGGGCGTCATGAAGGGGCTCGTGACGCTGAAGCGGAAGTTCCCCTCGATGCCCGTCATGGCGGGGAACGTGGCCACGGCCGAGGGGACGCGCGACCTCATCCGCCGGGGCGCGGACGCCGTCAAGATCGGCATCGGGCCCGGCTCCATCTGCACGACGCGCGTCGTGACGGGCGCCGGCGTCCCCCAGATCCACGCGATCCAGGAGTGTGTCCGCGGCCGCGGCCGTTCGAAGACCCCGCTCGTGGCGGACGGGGGCATCAAGTTCTCGGGCGACGTGACGAAGGCGCTCGCCTCGGGCGCCGACTCCGTGATGATCGGGAGCCTCTTCGCGGGCACGGACGAGGCGCCGGGCGAGACGATCCTCTACCAGGGCCGGACGTTCAAGGCGTACCGCGGCATGGGCTCCCTCGGCGCGATGAAGGGGGGCTCGGCGGACCGCTATTTCCAGGACGCGGCCGACGAGCCGCAGAAGATGGTGCCCGAGGGGATCGAGGGGATGGTCCCGTACAAGGGACCGGTCACGACCCTCCTCGCCCAGATCACCGGCGGCGTCCGCTCGGGGATGGGGCTGGCCGGGACGCGGACGCTCCGGGAGCTCTCGCGGAAGGCGAAGATGGTGCGGATCACGGCGGCCGGGCTCAAGGAAAGCCACGCCCACGACGTCATCATCACGAAGGAAGCTCCCAATTACAGACGGGAAGAGATCTAGCCCGGGCGATCTCCCCTAGCGGATCCCGATCGCGGTCGCGCCCTCGACCGGAAAGTCGGCCCTCTCCGCGAGAAGGGTCCGGACCTTCTCGTCCCACTCCTTCTTCAGCCGCGCGAAACGCTCTCCGGTGGCGGGGCCGTCGAAGCCGGAGTGGAGGTACACGATCCGGTGCTCCCGGTCGAGGAAGAGCGTCGTCGGGAAGGTGCGGGGCCCCTCGACGCGGGAAAAGAACGGCGAGGAGGCCGCGTTCTTCGTCGTGCCGGCCCAGAGGATCGGGTAGGTGACGCCGTTGCGCTTCCGAAACTGCGCGACGAGCCGCCGGCCCCGCTCGACGTCGTCGAGGTACTCGTAGGTGAAGGCGACCACCTCGAGACCTCTGGCCGCATATCTCGAGGCCAGCTGCTCGAGGACGGGCGCCTCGTCGTGGCAATTCGGGCACCACGTCCCCATCGCCGTCAGGATCATCGCCTTCCCCGTGAAGCGCGGGTCCGCGGAAGAGACGGCCTTCCCGTCCAGGTCCGGCAGGGAGAAGGCGAACGGCCGGGCGGCCTCCCTCGCTTTCGGGCCGGTCTCCTCGCCGATGGAAGCCCGCTTGACGGCTCTCCAGTCGGCCGGCGGGCTCTGGCCCGAACGGAACTCGCCGGCCAGGGTCCCGTCCGGAAGCAGCTCGGCGGTGAACCGGTAGACGAAGACGCCATTGAAGACCGTGAGGACGAGCTGCTCCCCGTCGAAGGTCCCGTGGAGCGGGCCGTAGTCCCCGCTCGCCGTCGCCATCGTCCCGGTCACCGCCGTCCCCTTCTGGGAGAGAAGCGCGGTCACTTTCCCGGTTCCGCCCCCGGGCTGGGCGATCTCGGCGGCCCAGGTCCCGGCGACCGAGGCCCCCGCCTTCCTCACGGCGGGTGCCGGAGGAGCCGTCCTCGTGGCCGAGAAGGGAAACTCGCGCGTCCCGGACGCCACGACCCGGGAGAACGTCCCTTCGAGCCCGTCCCCTTTCGGCGTGGCGACGATCTTCCCGTCGTAGTGGGCCATCTCGAGGGTCAGCGCCGTTCCGTCCCACAGCGCGCCGGTGAAGGGCTCCGACGTCGCGCCGTTGATCAGCGTCGCGGAGAGGGCTCTTCCCTTCCTCGCGACGCGCACCTGGAACTCGACGGGGTGGCTCTCGACCGGCGAGACCTTCGCGTACCAGAGGCCGGCCGGATCGAACTCCTCGGCTGGAGTCGCGGCATTCAGCGCTCCAGATTCCATTCGCAAGACGAACAGGGAAAGCAGGAGAGAGACCGCCCGGAGAATCTTCTGAGAAGAAAATACGGCTTTGGAAAAGCCGAAGCGCATGTCGCGAGCTTAACGCGGGCCCGTGACCTCTTCACCTTCGAAGAAATCTCTCTCGTCGTCCCTGGCTGTCTCTCACGCCGCCTCAGGCTCAGGGAGAGTCCGGATCGCTTTCGCGCGGCACGCGGCCCGGTGCTCGTCGAGATAGGCGCCCGCCTTCATCATCCGCTGGGTTCGGTGGAGGATCCGGGCGAGATAGGCCATCTTCGACGGCCGGACCTGCCTCAACCATTGGAAGATCGACTTGTCCCCGCCGAGGTTCAGGATCGACCGCCGCCAGGTCTCGGCGTAGAGCTCGAAGAACCGCTCGGCCCCGAGCCGCGGCTCCCAGAGAAGATGGTGCATGTCGTACTTGAACCAAGGCTGCCCATCGAGGACCGGCGACAGCTCGTCGAAGAGGGCGGTGCCGGGGAGCGGCGTCAGGATGGTGTAGCCCGCCCGCTGGAAGCCGTGGCGCGCCACGAAGTCCCAGAGGTCGTGGAAGTCCGACTCCTCCCAGTCGGGGTCGACGAGAAAATTGCCGGTCACGCCGTAGCGGACCGAACGGGCGACGCGGGCGGCCTCGAGGGTCTCGCGGACGGAGAGGTCTTTCTTCACCTTGTCGAGGACCTCGCCGGTCGCCGCCTCCAGCCCGAAGAAGATGTCGAAATCCTCGGCGAGCTCTCGCCACGCCTCGAGGAGATCGGGGTTCCGGGCCACGATGTCGGTGCGGCTCTGCGCGAGAATCCAGCGCTTTCTGATTCCCCGCCTTTTCAGCGCGTCGGCCAGCTCCCGGCTTCTCTCCGGCGGGTTCCAGAAGAGGTCGTCGACGACGAAGACGTTCGGGCCGGTCGCTGCGAAGTCCTCCACGACGGCTCCGACGGACCGCTCGCGGAAAGACCGGTCGTAAAGCTGCCAGACGGAGCAGAAGCTGCAGCGGAACGGGCACCCGCGGGCCGTCTCGATCGTCCAAGCCGGCTTGAAAAGAAGGCATTGGTAGCCGGATCGCCACCTTCCGACGAGGTCCCGCGCGGGGAGCGGCACGGCGTCGAGTGGGGTTCGCCCGGGGGGCAGGCCGGTCTCCACCCACTCCCCCTCGCGGTTCAGGAGGAGCCCCGGCACGCCGGACAGGGAGGCCTTCCGTTCCAGCGCCGTCACGACGGCGGGAACGATCTCCTCCCCGTCGTCGACGCAAATCGCGTCGATCGACGCGTCCCGAAGCGGCGCCGGGTAGGCCGCGGCAGCGTGCCCGCCGGCGAGGAGGAAGGTCTCCGGCGAGATCCTCTTCACCTTCCGGGCCACGTCCACCACGCGGTCGTACTCGAGAGCATGCATCCCGGCGACGCCGACCAGCTCCGGCCGGACTTTTCGAATCCACCGTGTCAGGCTCCCGCCGAATCGAAGGTCGACGAGACAGACGTCGTCGCCGCGCTTCCGGAGAGCCGCGCCGATGTACTCCATCCCGAGCGGCTCGGCCCGGAAGAAGGGGCCGAGGCCGAATCGCTCGTTCCCGGGGTCCGGGCGGACGAGGAGAACTCTCATTTCGGACGCGCCCGCCCGGCACGGAGCCTCTCCCGAAGAGCGCGGACCGCCTCCGCACGCTCCTTGAACCTCGCCTCCTTCCCCTCGGACGTCGGGCGGTAGTAGACGCGGTCCCGCAGGGAGTCGGGCAGACAGTCGAGGCCGGCCGTCTTCTCCTCGAGGTCGTGCGCGTAGAGATAGCCCGCCCCATAGCCGGCCTGCTTCATGAGCCGTGTCGGGGCGTTCCGGATCGAGAGCGGCGGCGGCTCGTTCGGGCGCTCGTGGACGTCGCTCACGGCGGCTCCGTAGGCCGTGTAAAGCGCGTTCGATTTCGGCGCGAGGGACAGGGTGACGACCACCTGGGCGAGCGCGAGCGCGCCCTCCGGCAGTCCGATGAAGTCGACGGCGTCGCGCCCGTCGAGAGCGACGCGCAGCGCCCCCGGGTCCGCGAGCCCGACGTCCTCGGACGCGAAGCGGACCAGGCGGCGGGCCACGTAGAGGGGGTCTTCTCCGGCCTCCAGCATCCGCGCCAGCCAGTAGAGCGCGGCGTCGACGTCCGAGTCGCGAAGCGACTTGTGGAGCGCGGAGATCAGGTTGAAATGCTCTTCTCCGGACTTGTCGTAGAGAAGGACCTTTCTCCGAAAGAGGTCCTCGAGAAGCGGGACGGAAAGTACCCGGGGTTCTTCGTCGAAGGCGATCTGGGCGACGGCCGATTCAAGAGCCGTGAGGGCCCTTCGGGCGTCGCCGTCGGCAAATCGTCCTAACCATTCGAAGGAATCCTCATCCGCCGTCACCCGTGCCGCAAGGCCCCTCTCGGAATCCGCCAACGCCCTCTTCATGAGAACGACGAGGTCCGCTTCCTTCAGGGCCGGCACGATGATCACGCGCAGCCGCGACAGCAGGGCCCCGTTCAGCTCGAAGGAGGGGTTCTCCGTCGTGGCTCCCACGAGGACGATCGCCCCCGACTCGACGAACGGGAGGAAGGCGTCCTGCTGGGCGCGGTTGAACCGGTGGATCTCGTCCACGAAGAGAAGCGTCCTCCGGCCGGCCCGCCGGCCGCGGGCGGCCTCCTCCATGACGCCCTTGATCTCCTTGATGCCGGAGACGACCGCCGAGAAGGCCAGAAACCGCGCCCGGGTCCGGGCCGCGATGATCCGCGCCAGCGTCGTCTTCCCGCTGCCGGGAGGCCCCCAGAAGACGAGGGACGGCACGCGGTCCTCCGCGATCGCCCGGGCGAGGAACGATTCGGGTCCGACCAGCTCGGGCGGCCCGACGACCTCCGCGAGGTCGCGGGGTCGCATCCGGTCCGCGAGGGGCGCGTCGGGCGCCGGCGCGCCGGAAGCATTCCGGTTGTCTTCGTCGTCGAAGAGATCGCCGGACACCCGCCCCTCCGCCTCTCTACCGGCCGGCCGGCCGCTGCTCGAGCGTCTTCTCCAGCTGGTCGAGGGCCGGGAGTTGCTGGCCGCTCGCCTTCAACCTCGCGAGCAGCTCGCGCGCCTTCGCCGTCTCCCCCTTGTCGATCCCGAGGACGACGATCTCGTTGAAGGTCGCCTGCCAGTGGCCGGGCTCGACCTTGAGCGCGCGGTCGAACATCGCGAGGGCCTTGTCGAAGTCGCCGAGGCTCCGGTAGGAGACGCCCAGGTCGGTCAGGATGTTCGGATCCTCTCCCAAGACCCTGAGCGCCCGCTCGTAGGCGTCCGCGGCGAGCCGCCAGTCTTCCGCATCGTAGGCGGTGTTCCCGAGCTGCACGAGCAGGTCCCCGTTCCCGGGGTCCTTCGACAGCGCATTCTCCAGCTCCGTGATCCGCTGGCGGAGCGCCGGGTTCATCGAGATCGACGGCGCGCCGCCGCCCGAGCCGGGCAGATCGCGGGTCGCGCCCGCCTGGAAGCCCTGAAGGCCGGCATGGGGGTCCGCCGCGGCGACCGCCCCGCCGCGCCCGCTCCGCTCGAGGTAGAGGTAGGCGGCTGCGAAGCCGAGAAGGAGGCCGAGCGCGGCGAAAAGGACCCGGTCCCCCCACGCGGGCTGCGCGGCCCGGGACGTCAGGGCCGCCGCGCCCTTCTTCGCGGCCGGCCCGGCGGGGGCGGGGATGTGGTCGTCCTGTTCCGAGATCATCACTCCTCTCCATCCTCGGGGTCCTTCGCCGGAACGGCGCTCCAGGAACCGGCCACGGCGCCGACGGCCGGGGCGAGCGCGGTCGCCTCCCAGGTCCCCGTCATTCGTCGCTGAGAGGGAACCACCCTTCCCCAGAACCGGGCGTCCAGACCCCGCTCGCTGTCGATCCGCTCGAGAGAGAGGCGGTCCGCGACGAGCGTGCCGCGGAACGAACCGCGGAAGCCGCCGTCCATCGTGTAGTCGCCCCAGACGAGCGTCCCGTCCAGCACGAGGCGGAAGACGGCGCGGCGCGGGCCCGGATTGATCGTGACGTCCCAGCGGCCCGAGAGCGGGTCGTCCGCCGAGCGGCCCGCCTCGCGCCGCCGGAGAATCTCCTCGCGGAGCAACGAGATCCGCCGGACCCGGTCGGCGAGCCGCGCCGAGAGGAGCCGCCGTCGCTCCTGCTCGCCCCGGACGCGGGCTTCGGCCTCCGCGACGGCGTCTTCGGCGTTCGCGACGGCCTGCCGGTCGCCGGTCCCTTCACGGACCATCCGGGCCAGCTTCTGAACGGCGGCGGTCAGCTCACCCTCGGCGCGCGCGATGCGGTTCGTGGCCCGGTCGAAGTCCTCGAGGTCCTCCGTGGCCCCTTTCCGCTCCAGGTCGAGCCAGACGGAGAGGAAATCGAGAACGCCCTCGGGGCGCTGGGGGCCGGCGGATCGGGCCGGCACCGCGAGGGTCAGCGCCAGGAGCAGCGAGGCCGCCGCGGTCCGCAGTGACATCCGGTGGACTATACGGGACAGCGGCGCCCGTCGTCGCGGGGCCGCCCCCCGGTCAGTGGTCGCGGGAGGCCGGCCGGCGGCGGACCATCGAGCGGCCGAGCGCCTTGTCGACCTCCGACTCCACCTCGTGCTCCGTCAGGCCGTTGATCTGCGCGATCTCGGAGACGATCAGGTAGCGCGCCCGCTCGAACATTTTCTTCTCGCGGAACGAAAGCGCCTTCTGCTTCTGGACCCAGCTCAGGTTCTTCAGGACGTCGGCGATCTCGGTCAGGCGTCCGGAGCGCATCTTGTCGAGGTTCTGCTTGTAGCGGCCCTTCCAGTCCCCGGTCGGCTGCGCGTCACCGGTCTCGAGCACGCGGAAGACGCTCCCGACCTCGGCGCGCCGCGTCAGGGGGCGGAGGCCAATCCGGTCGGAGTTCCTGACCGGCACCATCACGCGGGAGTTGTTCGCCATCAGCCGGAGCTGGTAGCAGGGCGAGGGGGAGCCATCGAGCAGAGACTCCTGAATGCGCTCGACGACGCCGACTCCGTGATTCGGATAGACGAGCCTGTCGCCGACCTTGAACGCCACGGCTGAAATCCTCCTCCCGGAATGGGAACGTCAGCCTACTCCGGTGCCTGGGACACGTCAATTGGTGCCGGAGGAGGGATTCGAACCCTCACGGCCTTTCGGCCAGGGGATTTTGAGTCCCCCGCGTCTGCCGTTCCGCCACTCCGGCTTTCCGGGCCCTTCGATTCTAGGGGTTTACTCCCAGTCGAGCCGGACGAAGGCCCCGGCATGCGCGATCAGGATCCCCGCGATCGTCCCGAGGACGTTCCAGAAGATGTCGTTGATGTCGGCCGCCCGGGTCGGCAGAAAGAGCTGGACGGCCTCGATCCCGACGGAGAAGACGACGCCCGCCAGGAGCACGTCCACGTCGTTGCGCCACGGCGAGCGCCCCTTTCCGTCGAGGAACTTCCAGCCGAGGTAGGCCCACAACGCGAACATCGCGAGGTTGCCCGCGATCCCGACGACCGCGAAGAGAAAGCCGTTCGAGAGAATGCCGCGCCGCATGGCGAGCGCCGAGAGCCGCTGGAGGTCCTCGAACGGGGCGAGGTTCGTCCGGACGCCGGGCCGTCCCTGAACGAGCAGGGTCAGCGCGAGGACGACCGCCGTACAGACGGCGAGCAGGATTCCCTGGGCGACCTTTCCGACCCGGATCCTCTTCACCGCGCCCGCCCTGCCGTCCCTTCGGGTGCGAAGAGATCGAGGGAGAAGACGGGCATCATTCCACCCACGACCTCGCCCCGGACGTTCCGCACCGGCCGCCGCGCCAGACGGCGGAGCCGCGCGAGGCGCGATCCCCCGGCGAGGCCGAGCTGCCGCATCACCTCGACGGTCACCGCGTCGCGCCCGCGCTCGGCCCCGTCCTCGATCTTGAGGGCGATGCCAATGGCGCCGCTCACCGGGAGCGCCGCCGCGAGGCGGGACGGCGCGCCGACGGCGTAGACCCCTTCGGCCCCCTCCTTCCCCAGAAGGCCGCCGCCGTACTCGCGCATGAGACTCGTGGTGAACCGCCCGGTGCCCGCCACCATTTCCGGGACCTCCGTCATGGCCCCGACGATCCGGCGCCGCGCGGCGAACTCCCGCGACGATTCGCCGGCGAGCCGCGGCCCGACGAGGCGCGCGTACGAGAGGGCGAGGTTGTAGAGGGGAACCTGGTAGACGGGAACCGAGCAGCCGTCGACGCCCAGGCCGATCCGCTCCTCGGGTACTCCCGTCATCCGGGAGACGACGTCCAGGATCCGCCGCTGCAGGGGGTGATCCGCCCGCCAGTACGTCGCGGGATCCTCGCCGAAGAGCTGGCAGGCCAGGAGCATCGCGGCGTGTTTACCCGAACAGTTGTTGTGAAGGGAGTTCGGCTTCTCGTGCCGGACCGAGAGGGCCCGGGCCGTCTCCTCCCGCATCGGGGCGTGCGCGCCGCAGTGGAGGTCGTCCAGGGTGAAGCCGCCGCGCCGGAGCAGCCCGAGGACGGTCCGGGTGTGGAAGGGCTCGCCGCCGTGCGAGGCCGACGCGACGGCGATCTCTTCGGTCGTGAGCCGGAAGCGCCGCTCGCCGCCGGCGGCCAGGAACGGGGCGAGCTGAAAGGGCTTGGCCGCCGAGCGGAGAAAGACCGGCTGAAGCGGATCGCCGGCCGCGGCGAGCAGCCGCCCGTCCGCGGCCACCACGGCGACGGAGCCGCGGTGGACCGACTCGACCCGTCCTCCCCGGGTCACGACGAGAAGCGCAGCGCTCTGCGGCAGGACAGCCCGCCGGAGGGTCGGGGACGTCATGCCGCGAGCTTACCGAAATGGGCAGGACTTTCATTGACCAACGCAGAGCGGGTCCCGACAATCGGGGAGATGCCCGCCCCGATGACACCGTCGCCTCCGCGGCCCCCGGCC
>Ga0335085_10006688_pt1 | contig 18098 bp, 13 predicted proteins | sample Lox_Sample_45_FD_206712 | JGI IMG/M metagenome (GOLD analysis project Ga0335085, IMG submission 206712) | Soil microbial communities from Loxahatchee National Wildlife Refuge, Florida, United States - Lox_Sample_4.5 | ecosystem: Environmental > Terrestrial > Soil > Wetlands | place: USA...
CCAAGTCACTCTCCGTTTCAGAGAAGCCGGGGCCAGTGGCTGGCCTGGCCGGCGGACACGATGACGAAGCGCAGCGCCAGGCCGCCCGCCATCACCAGGATCGGGGCGATCGGCGTATGGACGATGTGATGGGTGACGGCCAGGGTCTGGATGACGAGGGGGAGCAGGATGCCGAGGAAGACGACGCCCACCCAGAAGACCGCGGTGAAGGGCCCGCCGAGCAGCAGCCGCGCCGCCTCGGCGTGGGCCTCGGTGGAGGTCAGCAGGCCGACCAGCAGGAGGACGATCAGGCCGAGCTCGATGGTCAGGAAGAGGTTGTCGAGCCAGGCCAGCTGCACCCGCTCGTCCGGCTCCGGAGAGGCCCAGTGGGCGAAGGCGGCGGCGGTCGAGAGGCCGGAGACCAGGAAGAGTGGTCCCAGGAGCGCGCTCGACCACAGCGGCCGGGCGCCGAGCGCGGAGAGCAGGATGCCGGTGTAGATCCCGAGGGCGACGCCGGTCGCGATGGAAGCGAAGCCGACGGCGTGGCGCACGACGGGCCGCCCCTCCATCCATCCGACGACGGGCTCCAGGGCCGGGACGCGTCGGAGGAGCGCCTTCGGCGGGTCGAGGAGGACGCCCGCCGCGAGCACCGGATAGACGAGGAGGAGGATCCACGAGCCCCACGACATCGGCGACCAGGGCTCCATCGTGAGGTAGAGGCGCCACACGTAGAGCTTGTGGCCGAGGTCGAGGAAGAGGGCGAGCATGCCCAGCGAGATCGCGGCGAGGGCGAGGACGAAGAGGCCGCTCGAGGCGAGGGCGAACGTGGTGTGGGGGCGGAGATTCCGGCGGCCCTTCCACAGGGCCCACCCGGAGAGGATCATGATCCCGGCGGTGAACCCGCCCAGGAAGAGGTAGACCGGGATCTCCCAGCCCCACACGTGCAGGTGGGGGTCGGTGGCGGGGCTGTGCGCGGTCGAGACGAGCTCGGTGAGGGCGGGGCTCACGGGCGCTACTCCAGATAGAAGATGCGGGGCCTCGTACCGGCTTCGGGGAGGACCGCGTGGTGCGCCCGCGCGGCGAGCAGGAGGCTCACCGCGGAGTGCGGGTCGTCGAGGTCGCCGAAGTGCATGCAGCGGGTGGGGCAGACGGACACGCAGGCCGGGTCCTGGCCCTTCTCCACCCGGTGGACGCAGAAGGTGCACTTGTCGGCGTAGCCCTCCGGGTGCACGTAGCGGGCGTCGTAGGGACAGGAGGCGAGGCAGGCCTTGCAGCCGATGCACTCCTCCTTCGTGACGAGGACGATCCCGCCCCAGTCGTGCACGTGGGAGGCCCCGGTGGGGCAGCAGGTCACGCACGGAGGGCGGTCGCAGTGGTTGCAGCGCTCCGACTGGATGGTCTGACGGAGCTCGGGGAAGCGGCCGCTCGTCGCGGAGGTGATCCAGTCGCGGTTCATCCCTTCCGGGGTCTGGTTCTCCGTCTTGCAGGCGACGACGCAGTCCATGCAGCCGACGCAGCGGCGGGTGTCGATGACCATCCCGAGGCGGGCCACCTCAGGCCTCCCTCTCGAGGGTCACGAAGTTGACGTTCATGCCGGTGCCGCCCATCAGCGGGTCGGTCTCGTAGCGCGTGACGAGGCGGGAGTCGCTCGCCCCCTTGCCGAGGGCGCGCCGGAGGCCCTTCGCGGTGTGGCCGAAGCCGTGGACCATGTACACGCAGTCGGGGCGGATGGCCTGGGTGGCCTTGACCCGGACGGTGTTGGACACGACCCCGTCCTGGTTGCGCAGGCGCACCCGGTCGCCGCTCCGGATCTCCGCCCGAGCGGCCACGTCCGCGTTCACCCACAGCTCGTTCTCGGGCATCGCCTGGTGGAGGACGGGGTTCGTCTGGGTGCGGCTGAACGTGTGCACGGGCGCCCGTCCGAACAGCAGGCGGAACGAGCCGGGCGGCCCCGCCGCCGGCCGCTTGTACTTGGGCACCGGGTCGAAGCCCGCGTCCCGGAGCGGGACCGAGTAGAACTCGATCTTCCGGGAGGGGGTCGGGAAGTCGGGCCGGACGCCGTCCTCGAAGTACACCGCGGGCGGCGCCCCGCGGACGACGCCCTTCCGCCGGAGATCGGCGAGCGACATCCCGGCCTTCTGCAGCCGGAAGTCGAGGTACTCCTCGATCGTCTTCCACGGGTAGTAGGCGGCGAGGCCGAGCTTCAGGGCGAGCTCGCGGGCGATCCACCAGTTCGGCTTCTGGTCGTGGGGCGAGGCCACCACCGGCTGGCGCAGGCCCACGAAGGGCTCGCGGAAGAGCTCCACGTTGAGGTCGTCGTACCGCTCGAGGTAGGTCGACTCGGGCAGGACCACGTCCGCCCAGCCGGCGATCTCGCTCGGGACGACGTCCACCACCACGAGCAGGTCGAGCTTCCGCACGGCCTCGATGGTCTCGGCCTCGTTGGGCAGGGCCTCGATCAGGTTCGTGGCGTAGACGAACCAGCCCTTGATCGGATACGGCTGGCCGGTGATCGTGGCCGCGCGGAGGCCGGTGGTGATCGCCTCGCTCGCGAACGGGTAGAGGCGGCCGGGGTTGTCGGCCTTGCCCCTGGCCGAGGTGGGGTAGGGCGGGTAGGGGTAGCCGGGGACGTCCATCGACGCCGGCTGATAGAACCCGCCCTTGCGGCCCCAGCTGCCCAGGAGCGCGTTGAGGAGGGCGATGGCGCGCGAGCGCTGGGCGTCGTCGCCGTACCAGGACGTGTGGCGGCCGGGGTGGACGAGCGTGGCCGGCCGGTGGCGGGCCATCTCCCGGGCGGTCTCGCGGATGAGACCGGGCTCGATGCCCGTCTCCGGGTAGGCCCACTCCGGCGTGAAAGGCTGGACCTCGGCGGCGAAGGCCTCGAAGCCGAACCCGTGGGCGGCGACGTACTCGCGGTCGTAGAGCCCTTCCCGCACCAGGACGTTCATCCAGGCGAGCAGGAGAGCGAGGTCGCTGCCCGGCTTGACCGGCAGGTAGTGTTTCGCCTTCGAGGCTGCGACCGAGAAGCGGGGGTCGGCGACGATGACCGTCGCCCCGCCGCCGACCGCCTCGGCGAACTCCTGCACCTGCGTGTTGTGCATGTTCTCGCCGAGGTGGGAGCCGATGAGGACGAGGCACCGGGCGTTTCTGATGTCCGTGCGCTCCGGGGAGCCGATGCCCTCGCCGAAGGTCAGCTCGAAGCCGACGTCGCGCGGGCCGCGGCACTGGGCGAACGACGGGGCGGCCACGTTGACGACGCCGTAGGCCCGGAGCGTGTGCTTGAGGAAGTTCCCGCCGAGGCCGTGGCTGAAGAGGGCCACCGCCTCCGGGCCGTGCTCGGCCTTGATCCGCTGGAGCTTCTCCGCCACGTGGCCGAGGGCCTCGTCCCAGGTCACCTCGGTCCACCGCTCCTCCCCGCGCACGGCGGCCCGCAGGAGCGGCGCGCGGAGCCGGTCGGCGTCGAAGTGGGCACCCACACCGCCCGTGCCCCGCGGGCAGAGACGACCCCGCGAGAGCGGATCCTCGGGGTTGCCCTCGATCTTCCAGAGGACGCCGTCCCGCACGGTCGCGATGGCGTTGCACTTCCAGAAGCAGAGGTCGCAGAAGGTGGGGACGGCGCGAAGGCCCTTCTCGGCCGGCTGGCCGAGGGAGCGCAGCCGGGGCAGCGGGCCGAGGGCGGACGTTGCGGCGAGGCCGGCGCCGGCTCCGGTGATCTTCAGGAACCGACGTCGGGACACGGCACTCATGGCGTTCTCCCGGGCGCAGGATGCCCGCGCTCGACCAGGGAGGAGCAGGGAATATGCCAAGGCGTCACGGCTTCACCGGGCGGCTTCCCGCTTCTCCTCGAAGACGAACAGGCGTCTATCCTCTTCCGGGGCCTCACGATCGGTCGCCCAGCCCAGCCCCATGACGGACCGGATCTGTTTCGGCGATCGTCCATTTGAAACGCAATGTTTGCGCCGCTCTGTTTCATCGAAACGGACGGTCTCATCTCGAGTCCGATCGCACCAGTCACTCCACGCCGAGCTCCCGCATGCGGCGCCAGAGCGTCGTCCGGCTGAACCCGAGGAGCCGCGCCGTGCCCTGTCGGCTCCAGCGACACTGCTCCAGGGCGGCCCGGATCCGCGCCGCGTCGAGCGTGACCGGCTCGGCCTGGCGGCCTTGCTGGCGGGCCGGAGACGCGGGGGGCGGGGGGCCGTCCGCGCCGATCTCGCCCGGGAGATCTTCCGGGCCGATCGTGTGCCCTTTGCAGACGGCGACCGCGTACTCCAGGGCGTTCTCGAGCTCGCGCACGTTGCCCGGCCAGGAGTGCGCGAGCATGATCCGCAGCGCGTCGGGCGAGAAGCGCAGGGCGCGTCCCTGGCGCGCGCCGACGCGGGCGAGGAGGAACGTGGCCAGGGGCTCCACGTCCTCGCGGCGCTCGCGCAGGGGCGGGATCTCGATCGGCACCACGCGCAGGCGGTAGTAGAGGTCCTCCCGGAAGCGGCCGCCCTGGACCGCTCGGCGCAGGTCGATGTTGGTCGCGGCGACGATCCGGGCGTCGCTCGCGCGAGGCCTGCTCTCGCCCACGCGCTCGAACGTCCGCTCCTGGAGGACGCGCAGCAGCTTCACCTGCAGGGGCAGCGGGAGGTCGCCGACCTCGTCCAGGAAGAGCGTGCCTCCCGCGGCGACCTCGAAGCGGCCGGCGCGGTCGCGCACCGCGCCGGTGAACGCGCCCCGCACGTGGCCGAAGAGCTCGCTCTCCAGCAGCTCCCCGGGCAGGGCCCCGCAGTTGACCGCGACGAACGGGCCCCGGCGGCGGGGCGAGCGGGCGTGGATCGCCTTGGCCAGGATCTCCTTGCCGGTGCCGCTCTCGCCGGTCAGGAGCACCGTGGCCTCGCTGTGCTCGAGGTTCTCGATCAGGCGGAAGATGCGCTCCATGGCGGTGGATCGGCCGATCAGGCCCGGGAAGGGCGACGCCGCGGAGCCCTGCTCCTCCTCCGCCGGCCGCAGCACGATCACGTACGAGACGCGCGCGTCGCAGACCGCCCCCGGCTCCGGGCAAAAGGGAGCCGCGGTCACGGAGACCGGCCGCGGCGGCCAGCCGGGCACGGTGAGCGTCGAGCGCCAGCCCTCGCGACGCTCTCCCGCCAGCAGCAGCTGGTGCAGCGTTCCTTCAAGGCCGAAGAGCTGCGTGCCCAGCAGATCGGACAGGGGACGACCCTCGGCGTTGCTGGCCGCGCCGCTGCCCAGCAGGCGGTCGAGGTGAGAGGATGCGTGGAGCACGTGAAAGGAGGCGTCGGCGCAGAAGAACACCCGGCCGATCGACGCGAACGCCGAAGCCACACCCGCCAGCGCTGCGCTCAACGCTTCGGCATCGCCGGACCGGTCAACGACGCTCGATGGCAGCGGCAGCGGGGAACTCATGACAACACCTCAGCCCGATGTTCTGCAAGAGCCGGGCCAGACGTGGCTTGCCCCGAGCCGTCGAGGGGCTGCCCCTGCCCCAACTGTCTCGCGGACGGCACGTCTTGGACCGGCCCTTGCGACATCGAGCCGATTCATCGTCATTGCTCTCGTCAGATCAATGAGTTATCAGGAAAGGGAACGCCGGCCGCCTCCGGCGAGGGGACGGTCGAACGAGTGATTCGGGGGATCGTGGGTCTCGCCGTCCTGAGTCTTGTCGTGTGGGGACCGAAGAGCATGTGGGGACTCCTGGGTCTGGTTCCCCTTGCGACGGCACTCGCCGGCTGGTGCCCGCCGTACGCTCTGCTTGGCCTCTCGCTGCTCCGGCGTGAGCCCGCTCGCCGCCGGCGGGTCACCGTGTTGCAGGACGTTCCCCAGGTCGGACCCAAACCGGACCCGAGATGGACGCACCTGCTCCGCAGCGTCGCAAGCTGTTGAGAAGTGGTGGGCGCTGCAGGATTCGAACCTGCGACTTCCACCGTGTGAAGGTGGCACTCTACCGCTGAGTTAAGCGCCCGACTCGAGAGAAGAAAGGATAGCGGCGGCCCCGGCGGGGGTCAAGGGCGCCCGGCCGCCGCCCTCCTACTTCTGGACGACGACGCTGCAGCAGGCCCCCGTCTGGGCGCACACCGTGTAGGTGCCCGAGGTGTAGACGTACAGCTCGAACTGGTTGTCGGGGTAGTTGTCGCAGCCGCTCGCACGGCCCGTGCAGTAGTCGCCGCTCGAGTTCGTCCACGTGGGGCCGGGCCGACCGGTGTCCTTCGCGTGGCCCACCCGCCATTCCTGGCACGCCTCCTTGTCGGGGGCGCCATCCTTCCGGACCGGGCACAAGGAGCGCCCGTCGTCGTAGCCGATCGAGGCGCAGTAGTTCGAGTCGGGCCCCACGATCGCCGTCGAGTCGAGCTGGGTGGGATCGCCGCCCGAGTACCACTTGCAGTTCATGCGGCTGATGGGCGGGGGATAGGGCGCGCCGCAGCCGCTCCCCGCCGGCGGCAGGCCGGTGCGGTCCACCGGGAAGGACGCCGGGGTGCAGGTCTCGAGGTAGATCCCCTTGCTGCGGCGCATGAAGTTGTCTGAGCTCAGCACATCGAAGTTCTCCGAGAAGCCGTTCTCGTTCTTGACCTGGAGGCGCTCGTAAGCGTAGTCGTCGGGGTCGCGCTGGGCGCAGTAGCCGGCCGCGGCGAGGTTGGAGACGAGGCCGTTCAGGTAGGCGTTCTTGTCCAGCACCAGGTACTGGCCGGTCCCCGCGCCGGACTCCTGGGACTTGTCGAAGATCTGGGGCTTCTGCTGGACGAGCAGGTCCTGGGCCGCGAGTATCGCGTTCATCAGGCGCGACGAGCCCTTCTCGCACACCGCGTCGGGACTGCCGTTGCCCAGCGTGCAGCTCGGCGAGCCCCCGCCGCCCGTGGGAGGGGTCGGCGTGGGAGTGGCCTTGACGGTCGTGGGCGGAGTCGCGCTCGACGGCGATCCTCCTCCGCCGCAGGACGTCGCCTGGAGGGCGATGAGGGAGACCGCCGCGACAGCCGCCGGTGCGATGCGATTGCTGAAGATCCGCATGAAGCCTTCCTGTTTTCTTGAGACCAATGACTCTCCTGAGCCTAGTAGCTCACAGTGCAGCTGGAGCCGGTCTGGCCGACCACGACGTAGGTGCCGCCCACGTAGGTCCAGAGCTGGTACTGGTTGTCCACCGAGTTCTGGCAGCTGCTCTCCGGCCCGGTGCAGTAGCTGCCGTCCCCCTTCGTCCACGTGGGGCCGGGCCGGCCGGTGTCCTTGGCCACGCCCACCCGCCAGTTCTCGCAGGCCAGCCGGTCCGGAACGTTCTCCAGCCGTATGGTGCAGATCGACTGGCCCATGGAGCCGATCGAGAGGCAGTAGTCGACGTTGGGGCCGACCTTGGGGGTCGAGTCGAGCGTGTAGTACGGCTTGCCCTTGAGGTGGATCTTGCAGTCGATCCGCGAGACGACCGGCGGATAGGGGGGGTGGCAGCCGCTCGCGAGCGGTGGAGAGTCGGTCGGCCGGTCGACGGGGAAGGCAGCCGGGGTGCAGGTCTGGGTGTACAGCTTCTTGGCCCGCTGGATGAAGCCGTTCTCGTCGATGACCGCGAAGTCCTCGGAGTCGGTGTTCGAGCTCTTCACCCGGACGGTCTGCTGGAGAGCGTCGTCGAAGTCCCGCTCCGAGCAGAGCCCCATGGAGCGCAAGGTGAAGACGACCCCCTGCATGTAGCCCTCGCGGTCCACGACCTTGTAGGTCCCGGTGCCGGGGGAGGCCTCGGAGGTGGTGTCGAAGAGCTGCGGCTTCTGCTTGAGGAGCGTGTCCATGGCGGTCTGCACGTCGCCGAGGAGGAGGGAGGAGCTGGCGGGAACGCACGTGGTGGTCGAGGCGGCGAGCTCGCCCTTGCCCAACGAGCACTTGACGTCGTTGTAGCTCCCCGCTCCGAGCGGGGTCGGGGTGGGGCTCGGCGTCGGAGCGAGGGTGGTGGTGGGCGTCGACGAGCTCCCGCCGCCGCAGGAGGCCATCATGAAGGCAATCGCTCCGGTGACGGCGATCGCCTTGGCGGCCCCCCCCACGGCCGCGAGGGGAAGAGTGCGACGACGAACGGACATAGAGGACCCAACCTCGACCGCACACCGATCAAGCGGTGGCAAAGGCGCACTTTACCTCCCGCGGCGGGAGGGCACAAGTCCCTCGGGTCCATCATTAGCATGCTTTGACGTCCCCGCCGGGCGCCCCGCGTCCCGGGCATCTTCCTACCGGTGGGCGCCGCAGGGCTCGCGGGGCTCGGTGCCGGCCACGAAGGCCTCGGTCCTCGTCTTGGGACACGCCGGCCGGGCGAGGAGGCCGGTCTCCGCGTCGATGTCGACGAAGACGATGCCCTCGGGGGGCTCGGGGAACGGCGTGGGCTCGCGGCCGCCGAGCGCCGCCTTCATGAAGTCCACCCAGATCGGCAGGGCGGCCCGGGTGCCGGAGAGGCCGACCGGCGTGTTGTCGTCGAAGCCCACCCACACGACGCACAGGAGGTCGGGCGTGAAGCCCGCGAACCACGCGTCGCGGTAGTCGTTCGTGGTGCCTGTCTTGCCGGCCGCCTCCGCGGTGAAGCCGAGGCCCCGCGCGCTCGCGCCGGTGCCTTCGTCGAGGACGCTCCGGAGCATGTCCCGGACGAGGAAGGCCGACTCCGCGCGCACCACGCGCTCCGGGACCGCGGCCTGGTGCTGCTCGAGCACCCGCTCCTTCTCGTCGGCCACCTGCAGGATGGTCACCGGCTCCACCTTGAGCCCGTCGTTGGCGAGCACGTTGTAGGCGGTGGCCATCTCGAGGGGCGTCGCCTCGAAGGCGCCGAGGGCCACGGCGGGGTAGGGATGGATCGGGGCGCCGATCCCCAGCTTCTTCGACCACATCTCCGCCACCTTGTCGTAGCCGACCATCTCCGCCACCTTCACCGTGGCCACGTTCATGCTCATGGCGAGGGCCCGGCGCAGCGTGACCAGGCCGTGGTAGGTGTCCTCGTAGTTGGTCGGGATGTACTCCTTGTCCTCGAAGAAGAAGACGGAAGGGGCGTCCTCGACCACGGTGGCGGGGGTGATCGGAGGCAGGCTCCGGTCTTCGAAGGTGGCCTCGAAGGCGGTCAGGTAGACGAAGGGCTTGAAGGTGCTGCCGGGCTGGCGCCGCGCCTCGACGACCCGGTTGTACTGGCTGCGGCCGTAGGAACGCCCCCCCAGGAGGGCGACCACCTTGCCGCTCGCCGGCTCGAGGGCGATGAGGCTGCCCTGGACGGGGACCGTCGTGCGCGACTTGATCATCTCCTGGACGCGGTCGAGCCCGCGCTCGAGGGCCCGCTGGGCGAGCCCCTGCAGGTGGAGGTCGAGCGTGGTGTAGATCGACAGGTTCTGGGTGGTGAGGTCCTTGGAGTCGTACCGCTGCCCGAGCTGGCGGCGCACGAGGTCCACGAAGTAGGGAGCGTCGGTCGTGTCCGCGCTCGGCTGCTCCACGAGGAGAGGGGCGGCGAGGGCCGCCTCCATGGCCTTGGCGTCGATGAAGCCCGCGTCCTGCATGGCCCGGATGACCTCGTTCCGCCGCTCCGTCGCGCGCTTCTCGTGGCGGAAGGGGTTGTAGGGGTTCGGGGACTGGATCATCCCGGCGAGGAGGGCCGACTCGGGCAGGGTGAGGTTCGCCACGTCCTTCCGGAAGTAGATGCGCGCGGCCTCCCCGACCCCGGTGATCCCGAACGATCCCGCCTGGCCGAGGTAGACGTCGTTCAGGTAGAGCTCGAGGATGTCCTGCTTCGAGGCCCGCCGCTCGAGGACGAAGGCGAGGAGCGCCTCCTGCACCTTCCTCCTGTAGCTGCGCTCCGCGGAGCGGTAGCCCCGCTCGTCGGTGTGGGTGAGGAAGAAGTTCTTGCAGAGCTGCTGGGTGATGGTGCTGCCGCCGTGGGGGACGGCGCTCTCGGTGCGGAGGTTGCGAAAGGCGGCGGCCACGAGCCGGAGCGGGTCGAGGCCGGGGTGGCTGAAGAACCGGCGGTCCTCGATCGCGAGCACCGCCTTCACCAGGTGGTCGGGCAGCTCCTCCAGGCCGACCCGCCGCCGCTTCTCCCGCTCCTCCTCGAAGAGGTACGTGACCAGCTCCGGCTCCAGGGACTGCTCGGGATAGCGCTTCCGGCCGGCCGCTGCCCGGAGGTCCTTGAGCCGCGTCACGCGCTGCTTGTCGGTCGCGAACGAGGCGAGGAGCGGTTCCTGGGCCCCGGACTCGACGGCCCGCGGGAAGAAGGTCACCCCCGCCGAGGACACCGAGAACTGCCCGGCCTCGGCGGGGACCGAGGCGCGCTGCGCATAGCGCAACCCGTTCAACACCTTCACGAGGTCGTCGGGGGCGAGGACGATCCCCGGCCGAAGCACGAGGGGCCGCGCGTAGACGCGCGAAGGCAGCCGACCCTTCTCGCCCCGGAGCCTCTGCTCGACCAGGACGCTGAAGCGCATGTACTCGTAGATGAGCACGGAGGCGCCGATGACGATGGGCAGGAAGATGACGGTGAGCAGGGCGACGACGATGCGGAGGCGCTGCGCCGAGTAGACCCGGCGCTCGGTGTCGCTCATCGGGGAGGGCCCATCAGGACGAGACCGCAGTATAGCGCGGTCCGCCCTCTGGCCCCGGAGGCCGTTCTGGTGTAGGATACGACCATCATCGAGACTGACATCGTGACGCTACAGCTTGGATCAACCTGAGCCGACAACCGGACGGACAGCCTGAGACAACCCGACCCGCAGCCTGATACCGGGGCCTCGTCGCGAGACGAGGCCCCTTCTGCTTCGTGGCGGCCTCGACCTGCGACCGCCCACCCCATCGTGTTGACGAGCGCCGGGGAGGACGGTAGCGTTCGTCCGCGTGAGCGCGGGCGGGCCTTCGGAAACGCGCCGACTGGGCCGGGCGATCCGGTTCGGCGCGGTTCCCGCCCTGCTGGTGCTGCTCCCCGCCTGCAGTCGGGCCCGCGAGGAGCGGCGCCTGGTGATCGCGCATCCCCGGCCCCTGGCGGCCCCCGGGCTGCTCCACCCGACCCACAATCGCACGGCGTTCAACATCCTGGTCAACGTCTACGAGCCGCTCGTCGAGCGCGGACCCAACCTCTCGCTGCGGCCCGCGGTGGCGGAGTCGTGGTACAGCCCCGACCCCCGCACCTGGGTCTTCAAGCTGCGGCGCGGCGTCCGCCGCCACGACGGACGCCTCCTGACGGCGGCCGACGTCGTGGCGAGCTTCGAGCGATACCTCGGCGACGCGTGGGCCGCCGGCCTGCTGGCCCCGGTGAGTGGAGTGCGGGCCGGCGGCGAGGGCGAGGTCGTGTTCACCACCCGGGAACCCGCCGACACGCTGGCCGCGCGCCTGACCCTGTTGCCCATCGCCGGCCTGCCGGAATCCGGAGGCGGCACGGGTCCCTACCGCTATCGCTCGTGGTCGAAGGACGGCCCCGTCGTGCTCGAGGCCTTTCCGGAATACCACGGCGGGCGCCCGTCGATCCCGGTCGTGGAGTTCAGAATCGTGCCCGACGCGCGGGAACGGGCGGAGAGGCTGCTGCGCGGCGAGGTGCAGCTGGTCGAGGACGTCCTGCCCGTCGACATGCCGGCGCTGCGCGCGGCCCGCGGCGTGCGCACGATCGCGATGCCGGGCTTCCTGACCTTCTTCCTGGTCATGGACACGGCGCGGGAGCGGACCCCGTTCGTGGACCAGCCGAAGAACCCCTTCCGTGATCCCCGCGTGCGCGAAGCCCTCGACCGGGCGGTCGACCGGAAGGCTCTCGCCGCCGGGCCCCTCCTGGGCTACGGAGAGCCGACGACCCAGCTCGCCGCACCGGGGCAGGTCGGGTTCAGCGACGCGCTCGAGATCCCGCTTCCAGACCCGGCCGTGGCGCGTCGGCTGCTGAGGGAGGCCGGCTACCCCGCGGGCTTCGCCGTCCCGCTCGACTACACGGCAGGGATCCTGGACGAGGTCGTGGAGGTGGTCGCCCGGCAGCTGGGGGCGGCCGGCGTTCGCGTCCGGCCGAGAGCCGCCGACGTCGGGGAGTTCCTTTCCCGGGTCGAGAGCCGGGACACGTCCTTCTACTTCATGCGCTGGATCCAGCCGAGCCAGGAGATCCACGAGACCTACACCTGGCTGCTGCACTCGCCCCGGGAATCGTTCGGGACGATGAACGGCGGCGGCTACTCCAACGCTCGCCTGGATCGACTGCTCGAGATCTCCGCCCACGAGCGGCGCGAGACCGAGCGCGCGTCCCTCCTGCGCGAAGCCACTGCGCTCATCCACGCCGAACGGCCGATCCTGCCCCTCTTCCGCCAGCACGACCTCTACGCCTTCTCCAAGGACCTCGACTTCCGACCCGAGCCGCAGCAGCAGTTCGGCACGATCCTCCGGCGCATGCGCTGGAAGAGCTGAGGGCTTGACCGGCTTTCGCGTCACACGCAATGATGGCGCGCGTGTCCGATGCCCTGAACCCGGCAGGGGGACCTCGCGGGGGCTCGCGTCCCGTCCTGCTCGTGACCGGCTCCTCGGGCCTCATCGGCAGCGAGATGTGCGCCTTCTTCGCGGCCGAGGGTTACGCGGTGCACGGCGTCGACGGCAACCAGCGGGCCTTCTTCTTCGGGCCCGCGGGCGACACCCGCTGGAACCAGGCCCGCCTGGAGCGCGACCTCCCCGGCTTCGTACATCACGAGCTGGACGTCCGCGACCGGACGGGCGTCCTCGCCCTGGTCGAGACCCTCCGGCCCTCGGCGATCGTCCACACCGCCGCCCAGCCCTCGCACGACCGCGCGGCCTCCATCCCGTTCGAGGACTTCGACACGAACGCGGCCGGCACCATGAACCTGCTCGAGGCCGCCCGCCGCGCCTGCCCGGCAAGCCCGTTCGTCCACCTCAGCACCAACAAGGTCTACGGCGATCGGCCGAACACGATCCGACTGAAAGAGCTCGAGACCCGCTGGGACTACGACGACGAGGGGTTCGCCGAGGGCATCCCGGAGACCCTTCCCATCGATCAGAGCACGCACAGCCTGTTCGGCGCGAGCAAGGTGGCGGCGGACGTCCTCGTCCAGGAGTACGGCCGCTACTTCGGGATGCCCACCTGCTGCCTGCGGGGGGGGTGCCTGACCGGACCGAACCACGCCGGCGTCGAGCTCCACGGCTTCCTGAGCTACCTGGTGAAGTGCAACCTGGAGGGGCGCGAGTACCGGGTCTTCGGGTACAAGGGCAAGCAGGTCCGGGACAACATCCACAGCCGGGACGTGGCGAGGTTCGCCCACGAGTTCATCCAACGGCCGCGGTGCGGGGAGGTCTACAACCTCGGCGGAGGAAAGACGAACTCGTGCAGCGTGCTCGAGGCCTTCCGCATCGCCGAGGAGCTCACCGGCCGGCCACAGGTGCACACCTACGTCGACACTCCCCGGACCGGCGACCACGTCGTCTACTACAGCGACCTGCGCAAGATGAGGCGGCACTACCCGGGGTGGAACGTGAGCGTGGGCCTGCGCGAAATCTTCTCCGAGATCGTCGCTTCCTGGCGGGCGAGACTCTGCCGGTGAGGATCCTGATCGCGGGGGCGTGCGGATTCGTGGGCTCGGCGCTGGCGCGGGCCTGGGTCGAGTCGGGAGCCGGGCACGGGCTCCTCGGGATCGACAGCCTCGCCCGGCCGGGCAGCGAGGTCAACCGGCTCGCGCTGCGGGCGATCGGCGTCGAGGTGCGGCACGCCGACCTCCGCTTCGCGAGCGACCTCGAAGAGCTGCCGGAGGTGGACGCGGTCGTCGACGCCGCAGGCATCCCCTGCGTGCTCGCGGGGGTGGACGGCCGGACCTCCAGCCGGCAGCTCGTGGAGCACAACCTGCTCGGCACGGTGAACCTCCTCGAGCTCTGCCGCCGCCGCCGCGCCGCGTTCGTCCTCCTGAGCACGAGCCGGGTCTACTCCATCCGGCCCCTCGCCGGCCTCGCCACGCGCATCCGGGACGGGGCCTTCGAGCCGGACCCGGCCGCGCCGTTCCCCGAGGGCCTGTCGCCGGAGGGGATCGCGGAGTCGTTCTCGACCGCCCCGCCCGTCTCGCTCTACGGGTCGACCAAGGTGGCGAGCGAGCACCTCGCCCTCGAGTACGGGGACACATACGGCTTCCCGGTCTGGATCGACCGCTGCGGGATCCTCGCCGGGGCAGGGCAGTTCGGCCGGCCCGACCAGGGCATCTTCGCCTTCTGGGTGAACAGTTGGCTGCGCCGCCGGCCCCTGAAGTACGTCGGATTCGGCGGAAACGGGTACCAGGTGCGGGACTGCCTGCACCCGGCCGACCTCGTCCCCCTCATCGAGCGGCAGCTGCACTCGGCCGACGCGTCGAAGCCCCGCACCGTCAACGTCGGAGGCGGGCGGGCGTCGGCCCTCTCGCTGCGCCAGATGAGCGAGTGGTGCCGGGGGCGCCTCTTCGACCACGAGGTCGCGGCCGACGCCCGGCCGCGGCCGTTCGACCTGCCCTGGGTGGTCCTCGACACCTCCCTCGCCGCGGAGGCGTGGGGCTTCTCGCCCCGCCGTGGGACGCGGGAGATCCTGGACGAGATCCTGCGCCACGCCGAGGCCCACCCCCGTTGGCTGGAGCTGTCCGAGACGTCCTGAGGCCATGAAGAGGCCAGGTCCCGACCCGTCCCTGCCCGCCCTGGAGCGGCTCTCCGTCGTCATCCCCGCCCGGGACGAAGAGGGATGCGTGGCGTCGACGGTGGAGCACCTCCACCTCGAGCTCGAGATGCACGGGGTGCCGCACGAGATCGTGGTGGTCGACGACGGGAGCACGGACGCGACGTGGGCGATCCTGCAGGACCTGGGCCAGAGGATGCCGGAGCTCTCGCCGACCCGGAACCCCGGGCCGCCCGGGATCGGGCGCGCCATCATCCACGGCCTCGACCACGCGAAGGGCGACGCCTTTGCGATCATGATGGCGGACGAGAGCGACGACTGCCGCGACGCGGTCCGGTACTGGCGCACGCTGAACGAGGGCTGGGAGTGCGTGTTCGGGAGCCGCTTCGTCCCCGGCGGCGGGGTCATCGACTATCCGTGGCTCAAGTACCGGCTCAACCGGCTGGCCAACTTCTTCATCCGGGTGCTGTTCCGCATCCCCCTCAACGACACCACGAACGCGTTCAAGGCCTACCGGCGGTCGGCGATCCGAGGCTGCCAGCCCCTGATCGCGCCGCACTTCAACATCCTCGTCGAGCTGCCCCTGAAGTCGATCGTGCGCGGCTACAGCTGGACGGTCATCCCGATCACCTGGCGCAACCGCCGAACCGGGGAGGCGAAGCTCAAGATCAAGGAGATGGGGAGCCGGTACCTGTTCATCATCCTGTACGTCTGGCTCGAGAAGTACTTCAGCGCCGGGGACTACCGGAAGAGGGTCGGGCGGGAGTGACGGCGAACGGGCGCTTCGAGTCCGAGGAGGCGCGGGCCGGTGAGGCGGGCTCGGGGAGCGGCGGCCCAACCCTCGCGCTCCTCGCCCCCGCCGCGCTCCTCGCCTTCACCTCCTGGCAGTTCCTGTTCCGGGCCTTCCTCTATCTGCGCTCCCCGTTCAGCTCCGAGTACGGCGAGGGGCAGGTGCTGGCCCTCGTCCAGCAGGTTGTCCGTGACGGCACCTTGTTCAGCGACGTCCAGCGCTACCCGATGCTGCTGAGCAATTACCCCCCCGTCTTCATGCTCCTCAACGCGCCCGGCTTCCGCCTCTTCGGGCCCTCGCTCGTCCAGCCCCGTCTCCTCTCGCTGCTGGCCACCCTCGCCCTGGCCGGCCTGCTCTTCGCTCTCCTGCGGCGGCGGACGGGGGACGTGTGGATGGCCGCCTCCTTCGCCCTCCTCCTCTTCGCCCCCTGGTTCGTGCAGACCTGGGCGGCGACGGCCCGCATCGACATGCCGGCCCAGATGTTCTCCCTGGCCGGCCTCTACGCGTTCGACCGGCTCGGGTCGCGCCGGGGCCTCCGGCGCGACCTGCCCTTCCTGCTCTTCGGCCTCGGCTTCTACACGCGGCAGACGACGCTCGTCGCTCCGGCCGCCGTGCTCGGCTCCCTGCTGTTCGAACCCTCGCGGCGGAAGGAGCTCCCCCGCGCTCTCGCCGCCTTCGCCCTGCCCGTCCTCGGGGCGCTCCTGGCCATGGACCTGGCCTCGCGGGGGCAGGCCTGGCTGCACCTCTTCCCCTACGCCGCCGCCGCCGACTACGACCTCGCCCGCATGGCGCGGTGCTACGCCTCGTTCGCGATCCTCTCCGCGCCCCTCCTCCTGCTCGCGCTCGCCGGTCTCCTCCTCCAGCCGGGGGCGCTCCTCCGCGGAGCGAACCTCGCCCTCGTCCTCTACTGGCTCCTGGGCCTGGCCGGCCTCTCCACGATCGCCAAGGAAGGCGCGGCCCAGAACTACTTCGTCGAGCCCTGGCTCGGCACGCTGCTGATGGCCGGGATCTCCCTCCGGGCGCTGGCCGAGGCGCGGGACCTCTTCCGCCGGCTCTGGCCCGCCGGCGTCTTCCTCGCTGCGGCGGCGGCGATCCTCGCGAGCCGCGGGCTGAACCATCCGCCTCAAGCCATCCGCGCTCCGGAGAGAGCCCATGCCTTCATCGCCCTCGACGAGGCGGTGCGGGCGAATGAAGGGCCCATCCTGTCCGAGAACATGAGCGTGCTCGTGCTGAACGAGCGGCGCACGTGGGTGGATCCCTGGGCGGTGATGCTGCTCGCGAAGAAGGGGCTGTGGGACCCGGGCACGCTGGTCGGGGACTGCCGGCGGGGGCTGTTCACCCTCGTCGTCACCGAGTGGCGGCTGCGCCAGATTCCCGGCGTCTCGGAGTGCCTGGACGACGCCTACGAACCCTGGCAGGACCTCGGGCCGTATCAGCTCCTCCGGCCGAAGCGTCCTCCCGGCCCGCACGAGGAGGCGCGGGTGCCGGGGGGCCGCTGAGCCTTCGCCGTTACCCGATCACCTCGAGGCGGACCTCGCCGGTGCCGGGGCCGACGAGGCCGATCGCCCTCGCCGCGGCACGCGAGAGGTCGATGGCCCTTCCCTTGTGGGAGGGGAAGCGGTCGTTGATCCGCACCACGACGCTGCGGCCGGTCGAGAGGAGCGTCACCCGGACGCGGGTGCCGAAGGCCCAGTAGGCGTGGGCGGCGGTGAGGGCGTCCTGGTCGTAGACCTCGCCGCTCGAGGTCCTCTTCCCGTCGTAGCCGGGGCCGTACCACGAGGCGACGCCCTCGACGACCGTGCCGACGGCCGGTCGCTCCGCCGGAGGAAACGGGTAGGCCTTCGGCTTCGGGTTCCCCGAGCAGGCGGCGAGGAAGGACAAGGTGAGGAGGGACAGGACGAACCTCGCGCCACGGAGCAGTGCTCGGAACCAGTGACGGAAGGCCCTCCCGATCGACACATCCCTCGGGACCCTTCTCGCCGCAGTCCATCGGGATGGCATCACGTGACCGTGTGGACGCGCAGCATGTTCGTCGCCGCGGCGGCGATCGAATGGCCGGAGAGCATCAGGATGGTGTCGCCCTTCTGGACCAGCCCGCGCGCCTTGAGGCGCTCCTCGCCCGCGGCCAGGAGGTCGTCGGTGTTCTCGACGAACTCGGACTTGACGGGCACCACGCCCCACCAGAGGGCGAGCCGGCGGTACACGCGATCGTCGTGGGTGATCGCCACCACCGGCACGCGGGGCCGGTGCCCGGCGGCGAGGCGGGCGGTCACCCCCGACTCGGTGAAGGCCACGATCATCTTGCAGCCGAGCTCCTCCGCGACGGACGCCGCCACCCGGGTCAGGCTGCGGGTGACCGGGGTGCCCGGGCCGGCGGGGGAGTGGGGCTCGCCGGGCCGCGCGTCGGCGCGGCGCGGGTGGATGGCGCCCAGGCCGTGCTCCTCCGTGTAGTCGGCGATGCGGACCATCGTCTCCACGGCCTCGACAGGGTGCTTCCCGACCGCGCTCTCGCCGGAGAGCATGACCGCGTCGGTGCCGTCGAGGATGGCGTTGGCCACGTCCGAGGCCTCGGCCCGGGTGGGCCGCGGATTCTCGATCATGCTCTCCAGCATCTGAGTGGCGGTGATCACGACCCGGCCCGCCGCGTTCGCGGCGGCGATGATCCGCTTCTGGACGATCGGCACGTCCTCGGTCCCGATCTCGACCCCGAGGTCGCCCCGCGCCACCATCACCCCGTCCGTC
>Ga0335085_10006689_pt1 | contig 18097 bp, 16 predicted proteins | sample Lox_Sample_45_FD_206712 | JGI IMG/M metagenome (GOLD analysis project Ga0335085, IMG submission 206712) | Soil microbial communities from Loxahatchee National Wildlife Refuge, Florida, United States - Lox_Sample_4.5 | ecosystem: Environmental > Terrestrial > Soil > Wetlands | place: USA...
CGGCCGGGTCACCTCGACCCGGGTTCCCGCCCTGGACAGCAGCGGGCCGGTGTCGTTCCTGATCGACCCGCACCAGGCCATCATCCGGCCGCTGGATTACGTGCCCGGCTACCGGGTGCCCGATGGCGGGTCGCCGCGCGGGCTGTCCGGGCTGCTCAGTCAGGGCGGCCCGGCGCTGCCCGGCCCACGGCCGGGGCAGGTGTGGGTGGTCACCACCAGCGTCGGGCGCGCCACGCTCACGCTGGCCGGGCCGAGCGGCGCCCGGGTGACCTCGGTGCCGCTGCCGGCGGGCGGCCCGCCGCCGCTCACCGCCACGCCTGACGGGTCCGGCGGCGTCCTGCTCACCGGGAACACCGGTACCTTCGACGCCGGGCCCGGCGGGCTGCGTCGGCTCAGCCTGGAGCCGCTCGCGACCGGGCCGGGCCGCTGGCTGGCGGTGACCTGCTCTGGCCACCACGGGCCCGGCCACCACCAGCACTGTCACACCGTGGTGGTGGACAGCGCCACCGGCGCGCAGCGGACACTGCCCGGGCCGGCGCTGCCGCACACGCCGATGACCCCCTGGCCGCCCGGCATCATCGCGCCGGACGGCGCGGCGGCCGCGATCCTGGAGCTGAGCCGGGGCTATCAGCTCAGCCTGCACCTGGTCGACCTGGGATCCGGGGCCGACCGGGTGCTCAATCTGCCGGTCAGCCAGGACGTGGACAACGAGATCATGGCCTGGTCGCCGGACAGCAAATGGCTGTTCGTGGTGACCGACGTGGGCGCGGTGCAGGTGGTCAGCGCCAGCACCGGCCGGGTGAGCAGCCTGGGCGTGCCGTTGCCGTTCATCAGCCAGATCGCGGTCCGTGACGCGCCCGGTTAGGCACCGGGTGGGTGGGTTATCGGCCGGGCATTCGGGAAACGGTTCCCAGCACGGGGGTGATCATGACACACGCGGGGGCTTCCGGCGGCCGGTCCAAGGGGCTGGTCCTGACGGCGATGATCTTCGCTGTCTCGATGACCTTCATCGACCAGACCATCGTGTCGATCGCCGTGCCGGAGATCCAGCGCGAGCTGGGGCTGACCAGCACCGGCGTGCAGTGGGTGGTCAACGCCTACCTCCTGTCGCTGGCCGCGCTGTTCGCGTTCGGCGGCCGGCTGGCCGACACCGTGGGCCACCGCAAGATGGTCACGATCGGGGTGATCGTCTTCGCCGGCGCGTCCGTGCTGTGCGGGCTGACCCCCAAGGGCAGCCTGGCCGAGGCGTGGATCGTCACATTCCGGGTCATTCAGGGCGCAGGCGGTGCCATCATGTTCCCGGCCGCGCTGGCCATCGTGGTGCAGACGTTCCCGCTCCGCGAGCGGGGCCGGGCGCTGGCCGCGTTCTTCGGCATCGCCGGCGGGCTGACCGCGGTCGGGCCGCTGCTGGGCGGCTACCTGACCCAGTGGACCTGGCGGGCCATCTTCTGGGTGAACGTGCCGGTGGCCATCATCGCGCTGGTGCTCATCGCGTGGTCGCGGCCGGTGACTGACCATCAGCCGGCCCGGATGGACTACCGCGGCCTGGTGCTGATCGCCTCCGGCGTGGCGCTCAGCGTGCTGGGCTTCCAGCAGTCGCAGGTGTGGGGCTGGAGCAACCCGGCCACTGGGCTGTGCATCGCGGCCGGGCTGGCGCTGCTGGTGGTGTTCTACTTCGTCGAGAAGCGCACCCCGGAGCCGCTGATGCAGGTCAGCATCTTCCGCATCCGGGCGTTCAGCGTGGAGAACCTGGTGCTTGGCGTGGCCATGCTGGCGTTCATCCCGGTGTTCTTCTTCGCCAGCGTGTACGCGCAGGTCGCGCTGGACGAGCCGTCCCAGCAGGCGGGCGTGTACCTGCTGTACTTCTTCATCGGGTTCGTCATCGCCGCGCAGGTCGGCGGGCGGATGCTGGACCGGGCCGGGGCCAAGCGGCCGGTGGTGCTGGGCTGCGCGCTGGCGGCGGTGGGGTTCTGGCTGTGGGCCGGTAAGGCCACCGACCTCACTTTCAGCGCTCAGCAGTGGTACGTCATCCTGGCCGGCGCGGGCCTGGGCCTCATGCTCGGCCCGGCCAGCACCGACGCGGTGAACCGGGCGTCCCGGCTGTCCTATGGCGAGGCGACCGGGATCACCCAGACCGTGCGCAACTACGCGGCCAGCCTGGGCCTGGCCGTGCTGGGCACGCTGCTGGTCGCGCAGCTTCGCTCACACGTCACGACCTCGCTGCGGGCGCAGGGCGTGCCGCCTGCCCGGGCGGCGCTGGAAGCGCAGCACATCTCCCAGTTCCAGCAGGGCAGTTCGGGCGGCACCGCCTCGATCCCGCATTTCATCCGGCTCGACTTCGCCCATGCCACCCAGGCGGTGTTCTACGCCATGGCCCTGTTCATGGCGGTGGCCGCGGTCATCGCGCTGATCGGCCTGCGCGGCGGCCTGCAGCAGACCACCGGGGACGCGGCCCGCCCGGCGGCAGGCGGGGCCGAGGACACCGAGGCGGTCGCCCAGCCGGAGCGCTGAGGCGGGCGCCGGTCAGCCGCCGTCGCGGGCGGCCGCGGCCCAGTCGTGCTGGCCGAGCAGGTCGAGGGTGCCGGCCAGCCAGGCCCGTGCGTCCGGGGTGAGCCGGGCGGCGGCCAGGTCCGCGCGGTCCTTGGGCCGGTCCAGGTGGGCCTTGTGCAGCAGGGCCACTTCCGGGCGCAGGTGCGGAACGCCGTCCACCTCATGCAGCGCCTGCGGCCACGGCAGCCGGACCCGGCTGTCCCGCTTGAACACCCACTCCGCGTCGCTGCGGTCCAGCAGCAGGTCCAGCTGCCACGGATGCTGGGCGTCGCGGCGGGCCCAGAGCTGCTCGCAGCCGGGGGTGAGGGTGTCCCCGGGCAGCAGGGGCCGCAGCGTGCCGCTGTTGGCTTCCCACAAGTGCCAGCCGGACAGCTGCCGGCGGAGGCGGTCCAGGTCGCTGAGCCGCACCGCGATATCGGTGTCGTCATGGTGCCGCGCCGGTGCGCCGGCCCGGGCGGCCCGGCCGCCCGCGATCCACCAGCGCGCCCCATACCCGGCCAGCAGCGCCGCCACCTGGGCTGGCGAGGGTGGATCCCAGCGGCCGTAGAGCGCCTGGAACGCGGCCTCGTCCAGGGCGTTGATCGACTTGGCGAAGGCGCTTCCCACCCGGGTCAGTCTGCCGTAACGGGCTGGCCACGGGCGGTGCGCTGGCCCGGCGTGGGCCAAGTCACCTGGCAGCCGGCATGGACCGACCGGTCTCTGGCGTGGAAGACTGCCTGAGGTCGGTTGTTGAGCCAGCCGCTTTCCGGGCTGACTCGTGCCGTGCGCCCCGGGGATCTGGGCTGGCGGCCGATTGACTCCGGAGGTGAGCGTCACGATGACTGATGAGGAGCGGCTGGCCTACCCCGCAATGCGGTCCGCCGGGGTGCAGTCCTGCTGGATGTGCGGGACCAGGCTGCCGGTCAGCAGCTTGGTGGCCGATGGCGGCAGCGCATGCACGGATGTCCGGTGGTACTGCCAGGACACCCGGAGCTGCACCGAACGCTGGACGGCCCGGCGGCAGCGGCCTGGGCCGGGGAGTGCCGCGATGGACACTGGTGAGCGGCGGTTCGGCGGGGCGCCGACCGGGCCATCGCCGGCCTGGCAGCCGACGGCCGCCCGGGCGGGCCGGGGGTTCGGCGCCGCGCCCTGAGCCGGGCCGCCGGCTAGCCGAGCAGGCTGGCCAGGGAGTCGCGGACGTTCTTGCCATCCGGTGGGCTGGGCACCAGCCTGCCGCGGTCGCCGGGATCCCGCTGGAAGATGTGCAGGCGGCCATCCCGGCGGGCCAGCACCAGGTCGGTGCTGTCGCCGGCGATCTCGGCCGACCCCTCGGCGGTGTATTTGGTCACGGTGACCAGCGCGGTGCGCTCGGCCGTGCCGAGCACCTGGTCGGCGTCGGCGCCGTCGCTGGTGTCCGCCCGCGGCCCGCGCGGCAGCAGGGCGCTGACCATCCGCAGGGCCTCGTCCAGCGGGTACAAAGCGAGTTCGTGCACGCCGAGCGCGTCGATCCGGACCACCAGGCAGATCTGCTCGGGCTGCGGCAGGAGCAGGATCCGCCACGGCTCGCCGGGCTCGGTGCCGGTGACCCTGGCGTCCAGGACCATCCGGGCCCGCTGCTGGAACGCCACCGCGATGCCCAGGTCGCCGCGCACCTGGACCTGATCCCCGGGCGGCCCGGCCACCAGCATCTGCCGGGCGGCCAGGGAGCGGACCGCCTCGGCCAGCACCTCGTCGGACGGCCGGGCCTCCAGGAAGTCCACGATCGCGTCGACCGCGGTGAGCTCGGCGATGGTGTACGCGCCGAGGTGCACCGGGCCGGTGTGCACCAGGTCCACGACCGAGGTGACCAGCCCGGCCGGCACCGCCGCCGGGCCCGGGCCGGCGGGTCCCGCCGCGCTCATGACGCCTCCGCCCGGGACCACAGCGCGCTGGCTGGCACCGGTTCGGCCCGCTCGCGCAGCAGCGCGGTGGCCACCGTCGAGGGGCTCTCGGTCACCCACACGTCGGAGTTGCCGAACAAGCCGCGCCCGGCCCGGTCCGTGAGGGCCGCGCCCAGTTCGTTCACCGGGTCCGGCTGATCCGGTGGCGGGAACCGGGCGGCCAGGTCGGCGGACACCGCCGTGACGTCGTCGTCCTGCTCGATCCGGCGCAGTGTCGCGGCCAGTGCCCCTGCGACTGGCGGCGACATCGACGTGGGCACGGCCAGCGCCGGTGACAGGTACATCGGCCGCCGCTCGGTCACCCGGGACAGGCCCCAGGGGCCCACGTTGCTCCGGGTCACCCGGTAGACGATGTAGTCCATCAGGTGCTTGAGGTCGGTCAGGCTGGGCAGTTTCCGCTGGCCGAACGCGGCGGGCGTCTTCTCCAGCTGGACCCAGGTGCCCTGGGCCGTCCGGCCATGCAGTTTCTCCCGTACCAGCGGGCCGCGCATGCCGATGTCGGGGAAGCGCGACTTGTCGATGTCGCGGTGATGGCTGGACACCCGCAGGTGGCTGACCTTCTCGAACCGCCAGGCCTGGTACAGGCCGGGGTCGTCCACCAGGACGTGGCCCCCGCACAGCACGTCACGAAGCTGCGGGACCTGGAGGCCATGGCGCTCCAGGTCCGAGATGATGGCCGCTTCCTCCGGGCTGAGCTGCGCGGCCGCGGCCAGCAGGCCCTTCCGGTACGAACCGGCCCGGGCGGTGATCTCGATCATCAGCCGGACCCGGGCCCGCACCTGCCTGGTCCGCTCGGCGCGCAGCCGCCGGAGTTCCCTCTTCCGGTGCAGGCCGTGCCGGCGGCCCCCCGTCTGATCCGCCACATTTCCAGTAGAACACAGCGTTCACCTGGTCACAGCACGGCCTGCCGCCGCAGCCGCCACAGGGCGCTGGCGCCCAGCACGGTCACGCCTGCCAGGGGCAGGTACCACTCCCACGCGGCGGCCGGCGCGGCGCCGTAGCCGGCGTAGCCGATCAGCGTGAAGATCAGGTAGTTCGAGGCCAGGTAGATGGCCATGGCCACGGCCGGGCGGGCGTCCACGGCGGCCCACAGAATGACCGCGCCGAGCACCACCCAGGGGGCGTAGGACAGCGCGGTGAACAGGAAGTACAGCCGGGGGGCCGCGGTGGCTTGCTCCAGCACGGTGAAGGCGAACAGCAGGCCGGCCAGGATCAGCCAGGACCGCGGCATCCGCTCCCGGCCCATGGCCAGGACGACCAGCAGCACCAGCAGGAAGGCTGGCTGGCTGGCCATCACCCGGTCGCCCGAGTAGACCCACAGCGCCGCGCCGGCCGCTGCCGGGGCGGCCACGGCCGGCCAGGGCGCGAACCAGGCGGCCAGCACCGCGGCCAGGGCCAGCAGGCTGGCCGCGGCCTGCAGGCCCAGGCCGGCTGGGGTTCCGGCCGGGTAGACATGCGTCCAGAACATGATGTCGCCGCCGAGGTTGTTGCCGATCAGCCAGAGCAGCGCCAGGGCCACCCCGAGCAGCCCGGCCAGGCGCAGGTTGACCGGCGTGCTCAGCCGCTGGTGCTGGCCGGCCCGGACCCGGAGCCCGCCGATGATCATGGCCCGGATGTCACGTGGCGACGGCCACCGGCGGCCGGCCGGGCTGGCCTCCATCAGCGTGCCCAGCATCTCCTCGCCGCGCTGGTGGCGGTACCAGGCCGGGTAGGCGCGCAGCAGCCAGCGGCAGCGCCATTCCAGGGCGCTCATGCGGGCCGCACATTCCGGCTGGCCGCACTGCGCGGGAACCGCTGATGGCCGGTCACCAGCCGGGCCGCCGCCGCCATCCGGGCCGCCTCGGCCCGCAGCGCGGCCGCGCCGGTCTCGGTCAGCCCGTACGAGCGCCGGGCCCGGCCGTTGACGATCTCCTCGCGGACCACCTGGACATAGCCCTCGCCGGCCAGCCGGTCCAGCGCGGTGTACAGCGTCCCGGTGGCCATCTTGACCCGCCCGCCGGACAGTTCGGCGGCGCGCTTGATGATGGCGTAGCCGTGCAAGGGCCCATCGAGCAGGGAGGCCAGCACGAAGTAGGTGGGCTCCCGCATCTCGGTCATCGGATTATTCACGCTGACATCATAAGTAGATGGACGACATATAGCAAGGCTGCTAGCGACGGGCCGGCAAAATCCCTGGCACCGGACCACGAGCAGCGGTTGAGTGGGCGATATGACCGGTCTGGACGAGGCGTCCTCCAGCGCCTGGTGGGGCGAGTTCTTCGCGGACCGGGCCAAGCCGTGCCCGTTCTTCGTGGACTGGCCCGACGAGAACCTGGTGCAGTGGTTCGGCGACGGCACCCTGAGCCCGGGGCGGGTGCTCGAACTGGGCTGTGGCCACGGCCGCAACGCGCTGTACCTGGCCGGCCAGGGCTGCCGCGTCGACGCGGTCGACTTCTCGGCCCAGGCCATCGCCTGGGCCCGGGAGCGCGCCCAGGCGGCTGGCGCGGCGGTGCGCTTCCAGCACTGCTCGATCTTCGACGCCACGGTCCCCGGCGGGAGCTACGACCTGGTCTACGACTCTGGCTGTTTCCACCACCTGCCACCGCACCGCCGCCGGGATTACCTGGATCTGGTCAGCCGGGCGCTGCGGCCCGGCGGCAGCTACGGGCTGGTGTGCTTCCGGCCCGAAGGCGGCAGCGGTTACACGGATGAGCAGGTCTACGAGCGGGGCAGCCTGGGCGGTGGCCTGGGTTATCCGGCCAGCCGCCTACGCTCGCTGTGGGACACGGCGACGTTCTCGCTGCGCGTGCTGCGGCAGATGAGAAAGCCAGCGGACCAGGAGCCCTGCTTCGGCGAGGACTTCCTGTGGGTGCTGCTGGCCACCAAGGCGGACACCTAGGCCGAGCGGGGCCATTCTCACCGTCCGGCCGCGTGCCGGGGTTCCCGTCCGGCCGATGCCTGGGCGGGAACCAGGGCGGCGGTTGGCCGGCGCCGGGCGGTGTCCGCCGAGATGTCGTCCAGTTGCAGGCCCGTGGTCTCCGGCACCCGGCGCCAGAAGTAGATGAGCGCCACCGCCGTGAGAAAGGCGAACATGAAGAACGTGCCGGCGTTGGTGATCGCGTTCAGCAGGGTCAGGAAGGAGATCGTGACCAGGAAGTTCGCGCCCCAGTTGGCGGCGGCGGCCGCGCTCATGGCCGAGGCGCGGACCCGCACCGGGTAGATCTCGCTGATCAGCAGCCAGAAGACCGGGCCCAGCCCGATGGCGAACGAGCCGATGTAGACGACCAGCGCGGCGACGGCGGCGAGCGCGGCCGGAGTGGACAGGTGCGGGCCACTGGCCAGGAAGATCAGCGCGATCGTGAGCAGCGCGGTGGCCATGCCGCAGGTTCCGGTGATCAGCAGCGCGCGCCGGCCGACCCGGTCCAGCAGGCGGATGGCCACGATCGTCATGCCGACGTTGACGATCCCGTTGGCCACGTTGGCCAGCAGCGCGGCGGATGACCCCAGCCCGGCGTTGTTCAGCAGGGTGGGCGCGTAGTAGATGACCGTGTTGATGCCGGTGATCTGCTGGAACACCGCCAGCAGCAGCCCGAGGAGCAGCGCCGGGCGCAGCGACGGGCGCAGCAGCTCGCGCGCCCGGGCGTCCTGGCGCTGCGTGCTCCGCAGCATGCCGGCCAGCTCGCCCTCGACGGCGTCCGGCGGGCGCAGCCGGCGCAGCACCCGCTGCGCGTCCGCCAGCCGGCCATGCGCGATCAGCCAGGCCGGGCTCTCGGGCTGGAACAGCATGCCGAGGAACAGCGCCGCGGCCGGAAGGCAGGCCAGCCCGAACATCAGGCGCCAGTTCCCGGTCCCGGACAAGGCGTAGTCGACCAGGTAGGAGACGAGGATGCCGGTGCTCAGCGCGAGCTGGTTGAAGCTGACCAGCGCGCCGCGGAACTGCGGCGGCGCCGCCTCCCCGATGTACATCGGCACCACCATCGAGGCCGACCCCACGCCCAGGCCGATCACCACCTGCGCGGCCAGCAGGACCAGGAAAGAGGGCGAGAAGGCGGCCGAGAGGACACCGGCCAGGAACAGGGCCGCGGTGACCAAAATTGTGCGCTGGCGGCCGATACGGTCCGATACCCGGCCCGCGCCGATGGCGCCCACCGCCGCGCCCGCCAGGAGAAAACTGGTGACGAGTTCCTTCTGCAGTGCTGATATGTGCGGGAAGTCATTCTTAAGAAAGAGAAGTGCCCCAGACACCACCCCCGTGTCATATCCGAACAAGAGACCGCCCAGGGCGGTAATGGCGGCCAGCCATATGACCGCCCGGCCTGGGCTGCTGCGACTCCGCCGGGTACGATGCACAGGGCTTCTGCCCCGTGCATTTGCTCTGTGCGCCATAACCGCTCAACCCCCGTCAATTCGCCGGCTTAATTGATACACCAGAGACCTTGATCGTTATTCGGGTCGCGGCAATGTGAGGTTTGTGCACGCGGTTATCGGGATAGCGGCGAATTTCATTTACTCATAAGTCGCGAATTCCGGAGCGCCGGGCTGCGGACTGGGAAGTAAGCGCATGCAGTCCAGGTTGATGGCGTTAGGTATGCAAGTCTTTTGCAGTAACGTACGGCGGGCTGTTGTCGACGTGCTGCAGCGGGATTCTTCGCGCATGCTGGCGTCATGGGTGAGCTGCACGGGCATGAGCACGGGCACGGGCATGAGCACGGGCGTGCGGGCCGGCGGATCCGGCATGGGCTGCGCCCGCATTCGCACCAGGCCCCGGACAAGGTGGATGCGGCCCTGGAGGCCAGCGCCGACGGGATGCGGGCATTGTGGGTGTCGCTGGCGGTGCTGGCGGGCACGGCGGCGCTGCAGGCCGTGGTGGTGGCGGTGTCCGGCTCGGTCGCGCTGCTGGGGGACACGCTGCACAATGCGGCCGACGCGCTCACCGCGGTGCCGCTGGGGGTCGCGTTCGTGCTGGGCCGGCGGCCGCCGAGCCGGCGGTACACCTACGGCTACGGGCGGGCGGAGGACCTGGCCGGGGTGGTCATCGTGCTGATCATCGCGGCGTCCTCGGCGCTGGCCGGCTACGCGGCGGTGAGCCGGCTGGCGCACCCGCGCCCGGTGCACGACCTGATCGCGGTGGCCGGGGCGGCGGTGATCGGGTTCATCGGCAACGAGGCGGTGGCACGGTACCGGGTCCGGGTCGGCCGCCGGATCGGCTCGGCGGCGCTGGTCGCGGACGGGCTGCACGCCCGGGCCGACGGCTTCACGTCGCTGGCCGTGCTGCTGGGCGCGGGCGGCGTGGCGGCGGGCTGGGACTGGGCCGACCCGGTGGTCGGCCTGCTGATCACTGGGGCGATCCTGCTGGTGCTGTGGCAGGCGGCCATCCAGATCTGGCGGCGCCTGATGGATGCGGTCGATCCGGCCCTGGTGGACCAGGTGGAGCGGACCCTGCGCGGCACGGCGGGGGTGCTCGGCGTGGGCCAGGTGCGCCTGCGCTGGATCGGGCACCACCTGCGGGCCGAATGCGAGGTCACCGTGGCCGGCGCGGCCAGCGCGGTGCAGGCCCACCAGGTGGCGGTGGACGCGGAGCACGGCCTGCTGCACGCGGTGCCGCGGCTGACCGCGGCGCTGGTGCACGCCGACCCGCAGCCGCTGGCGGGTACCGACCACCACGCGGTGCTGGCCGCGCACCGCTGAACCCAGGTGGTGCCGTGCCCGGTTATGGCTCCCCTACGGGGCCGGTTGAGACGATCTTGATGATGGCGGTCAGCGCCAGGCCCGCGCCGCCGTACAGAACCAGGGCGGGCCAGCTGTGCGGGAATTGCGGTTCCCAGGGGCTCATCGGGGTGCCGGAGCGGATCGGGGACACCCCGGTCAGCAGCCAGCTGGCCCACCACAGGACCGGCAGCCAGGCGACCCTGGTCCGCCGCGCGGGCGGCAGGCCCGCCCGCCAGATGTCGCCCATCAGCTGAAACGGAACCCACAGGTTCGCGATGGGGATGATCCAGCCCAGGATGACCCAGGCGCGGGCGCGCCGCTGCCGCCAGGTGGAGCGTTCTGCGTTGATGCGGGCGCGGCGGAACCAGGCCAGGAACAGGATGGCGGTCGCGGCCAGCACCACGCGGGACAGGATCACCAGCGGCTTGATGTTCATGTCGGCTTGGGTCTGGGTGCGGCCCCGGGTGAGCATCGGCAGGACGAGTATCACGGTGTCCAGCACGATCCCGCCGGCCAGCAGGACCGTCAGGACGTTCGCCAGCAGCCGCAGCGGCAGGAACTCCTGAGCTGCTGCCTGGGCGTCAGCCGCCGGCACTGGGTCCTGCGCCGCGCCGCCGGTGACGTCCGTCATGCCGGGGACTGTAAGGGGTGCCGCCCGCCGACCGCTACTGCGGTTGCGGTGAGACGTAATTGATCAGCGCAGCGGGCGGAACGCCGCCCGCATCTCGGTCGCGAACAACTCGGGCTCTTCCCAGGCGGCGAAGTGGCCGCCCCTTTCGGCCTCGCTGAAGTAGGTGAGGTTGGGGTAGGACTTCTCGGCCCAGCTGCGCGGGGCCCGGAAGATCTCGCCGGGGAAGGTGGTGAAGCCGACCGGGAGCTTGACCTCGGGGCGGGGCTTGCCGGCCGCCGCCATGGTGGCCTGGGTGTTCTCCCAGTACGACCGGGCCGCCGAGGCGCCGGTGCCGGTCAGCCAGTACATCGTGATGTTGTCGAGGACGTGGTCCCGGGTGAGGCCGCCGGAGGGCTGCCCGTCGACGAAGGCGCGGGAGATCTTGTAGTAGGCGTCGGTGTCGTGGTCGAGCATCCAGGCCGCCAGGGCCACGGGTGAGTCCAGCAGGGACATCCCGGGCTGTACCCCCGCGCCGAGCCGGGCAACCAGGGCCTGGGTAGGGTTGGGCGGGTGCCTGAGTTGCAGCCACTGGAGGCTGGGCATGCCCCGGCTGTCCTGGCGTTCGAGCTGGCGAACCGCGCCTATTTCACGGCCACGATCTCCGACCGGGGCGACGAGTTCTTCGCGGAGTTCGCGCAGCGGCACAGCGACATGCTGGCCGAGCAGGAGGCCGGCCGCCACGCGTATTACGTACTCGTCGCCGAGGACGGCTCGGTCCTGGGCCGGTTCAATCTGTTCGACATCAAGGACGGCACGGCGAACGTCGGCTACCGGGTCGCGCAGCAGGTGGCCGGCCGTGGCGTGGCCACCGCGACCGTCCTGGAGCTGGGCCGGCTGGCGGCGGAGCGGCACGGGCTGCACACTCTCCGGGCGGCCACCTCGCAGGAGAATGTCGCGTCCCAGAGGGTGCTGATCAAAGCCGGGTTCGCCCCGGCTGGCCCGGCCGATCCAGCCGACCTCGGCGGCAAGCCGGGCACCTGGTATCAGCGGGACCTAACCGCCGGCTGACCCCAACGCCGCTGACTGAGGACGATCCGCCTCCCGCGCACCCCCTGTGTGCGGCCACGGCCCGGCCGGGCCCTGGCTGGTGATGCCTGAGGTGCTGGTGTGACCAGTCAAGGGCCGGACCGGTTGTTGATGTTGACATAGGTGCTGCTATAGCGACATCTAGGTCAACATCAACAACGGAGTGATCTGCGGCGGACCCAGGCCTGGGTCAGGACCGGTGGTACCTGACCTGGCCGCGCAGTATCACGGCCCGGGGGGCGGCGAGCTGGCTGAGATCACGGCGCGGGTCGCCGTCATAGATCACGGCGTCGGCAGGCGCTCCTTCGGTGAGGCCGCCCAGCCCGAGGTAGGACCGTGCCGCCCACGAGGCCGCACCGATCGCCTGGTGCGGCGGCATGCCCGCGGTGACGAGGGCACGGATCTCGTCGGCGACCCGGCCGCAGGGCCGTGAGTCGGTCCCGGCGAGAACGGTCACGCCCGCTTCGGCGGCCGCCGCCGCCAGCTGGCCATGCACCGTCGCGCCAGCCAGGTACCAGTCCTTGCGCGGGCTGTCGGGGCGCCGGCGCACGCTGGCGAGCCCGCTGGTGATCACCGACAGGGTCGGAGTCAGGACCGTGCCCTGGGCGGCCATCACCGGGAGCAGGCCCGGGTCCAGGCACATCCCGTGCTCCAGCGAATCGACCTGCGCCTCGACCGCCGCCGCCCCGCCTGCCGCGTGCTGGGAGTGCACGGCGACCCGGCCGCCCGCCGCATGCACTGCGGCCACCACTTCGCGCAGCACATCGGCGGGCAGTGCGTCGTCTCCGGGGCCCCAGTCAGCGATCACCTTCGCCCACCCGGTCCGCGCTGCCTGCGCCGCGGCCAGTCCGGGCAGCTCGCCGTGATCCGCCCGCCTGCCCCAGCCGTCGAAGAACTGCCCGTGCTGGGCGATCCACGGCCCGGCGTGCACGGCCCGCGGCACGTCGCCGTCACGGCCGAACCAGTCCGGAGGATCCCCGGCCAGGCCGGGCGCCCGGATCATCGTGACGCCCGCCACCACATGCTGCCGCAGGTCCTCACGCAGCAGCGCTTCGTCCAGCGGCTTGCCCGGAGCGTCGGCGCCAGGATGCGTATGGGCGTCGACCAGGCCTGGCAGCAGCCAGCCCTCAGCTACCAGCTCGGCGCCGGCCACCGGGTCGGTTGTCCACCGGTCCCCGTCGGCATACAAGTCGGCCGCGTCACCGCCGGGCAGCGCGAATCCCCGGATCCGTAGGACAGGCATAGAACCAGACTGGCAGCCAGGCCCGCTTGGTGGCCAGCAGGATCGGGCACGAGCATGCGGCATGGCTCTGCGCATGGTGGATCGCCCTGGCGGCCCGCCGGGCGCCGCACGAGCAACTGGCCGGCCGCCTCAGCCAGTCGGGCACTGCTCGCCGGGACTGACTTGCGCCGGCTCTGGTGCCGGCGGTCCGGGGTCCCGGAGCAGCCATAGCAGGTAGAACGCGGAGAAGCTGATCAGCGACCACTGTGCCCAGTCTTTGATCAATGGTCCGTTGCTGATATCTGGCGTGTTTTGATCTGCGGTCAGGCCGATCCGGACGGCTACATCTGGCAGATCGCCCAGGATCTGCCCTAGCGGCCCGGCCCGGGCCCCGACGAGGCCCGGGCCGTGCCGTCGATGCCGGTGCTAGCCGCCCGGGCTAGCTCCCGACCGTGTAGGCGTAGGCGAAATCGTGGAAGTCGGAGAACGACGCCGGGAACCCGACGGCGGGCTCAGTATCGGTCAAGTCCGTCGAGTCGATGACGCTGAGGGTGCCGTTCACCGCAGAGCCCGCAGCCGCCGTGGGTGACAGCGTCGCTGTCAGTGTCCCCGTGGCTCCGGGCGCCAGTTCCACCGGCGTGGCGGTATTGCCGCCAGTGATGTCGCTGCCCGACGGCAGCAGTTCGAAGAGCCCGACGTGGTTCGTCGTGTTCTTGACCGTCACCGTGACCGGGACGCTGGCGCCGGTGCCGATGGACGTCGACGTTGACGTGGGGAGACCGGTCTCGTGGACCGGCGCGAGCCGGTTGTACGAGACGATCCCGGTGACGGTCTGGGAGAACACCGTCCCGTCAGTCGTCGCGCCCTGCATCACGTCGATCTCCCACAGACCTGGCTGGGGATCAGGGGCGATGAGTGAGGCGTTTCCGGTTGGGTTGTCCGGCGTCGGCGTGGTGTCGATGGCTGAGACATCGATGTTTCCTGACTCGGTGACGCCAGGCTCGAGGTCGGCGGGCGAGAACAGGTAGTAGTACACCGGGTCGTCGGTGGCGTAGTCCGGCGCGAACAACGTCACGTCGAGGTCCTTCTGACCGGGAGGCACATCCACGTAGAACGTCTTGATCTGCCCGGGACCGCGAGATACCGAGCTGGTCAGTGTGGCTCCGAACGAGCCGCCGCCCGATGGGATGAGCGTACGCCGGGCGATCGGCACCGAGCTTTCCAGCCCGTTCGGCCCGGTGAACTGCACCGACTCGGGGGCATCGCCGGGCGCCCTGGGCATGGCGATGCTGAGGGGTACGCTCACCGAGCTGCGCGGTGCGATGGTGACGGGCGCCGACGCCGGGCTGGTCGTGAAGTTCTGGCCACTGGCCTGGAACGTCACAGTCCCGGTGTAGGGCCCTGGGGTGTCCGGCGCGCTCTGCACGTGGCCGCGGCCGTTGGCCCACAGGATCTGGGCCGTCCAGGTTCCGGCCATCGGATGCTCGACCGTGCTGTGCTGGATGTCCGGGCTGGCGTTCGGCCCGTTCGACGCGCCGTAGTCGTACGACGACTGGGCCAGCCGCCCGGCCGGGTCGGTCAGGATGAACGTCAGGATGTTGTCATCGCTGTTGGCCGGGTCGGGCCAGCGCATGTCGGCGTCGAGCACATCGGTGCCCCGTGGCACCGTGAAGGTGACCGGGGCCGCCGCGGCCGCTCCCTGGGCGGGAAGCGGGGTGCCCGGCGGCGGAGCGCTGACGTTCTCGGTAACGGGCCCGCCGAAGCTGGTCTCATTGCCCAGCACCCGGTAGGCGCCGGTGACTCTTTCGGTGCTGGAGGAGGCGTTGTACAGCGTGACCGAGCTGTGCACCACCGAGCCGCCCGCACCCTGCACGTCGAGCTGGGTGGGGTTGTCCACCAGTTCGGGAGTGCTGGAGTGGGCTACCGACGTGCCCGGCATCTGGCGGGCCGCCTCGACGGCCGCGTAGATGTTCAGCAGGCCAGCGCCCTGCTGGTCGGCGTCAGCCCCGATGTCGGTGGCCGTGCTGGTGAGGATCTGCTTCACCTGGGCCGGCGTCGGGGTGGTACCGCCGTGCGTGTCCCGGTAGGCCTGGATCACGTCGGCGGCGGCGCCGGAAATGAACGGCGCCGACTGGCTGGTGCCGCCAAAGGCCTCAGTCGGCAGTGGCGGGACCTGGCCGGCGCCGGCGGCAGCCAGCGCCAGGTAGCCGGGAGCGACGAGGTCGACCACGGCACCATTGGGAGCGGTGCCGCCCGACGACAAGGTCGTCATGTTGTCGTTCTCCCAGCCCTTGGTGTAGCCATCGGCCTGGGCCAGGAGCCTGAGGTCGTTGCTCCCGGCGGCGTCGATGACGTTGGGGTCATCGGCGGGGGCCTCGACCGTGCCGGACGAGCCGCTGTCGCCCGCGCTCTCGACCACGACCACGCCCGCGGCCACCATCGCGTCGTTGGTCGGCTCGAGCAGGTCGTCGTTGGCACCGGGCAGGGCGCCAAAGCCGTAGGACTCTGACACGACATTGACACCCTCGTTCACCGCGTTCTGCAGACCGGCGATGACCTGCGACTCGGGCGCCACGATCTGGCCCTGTGAGTTGGTGTCGGAGAAGAACCCGGTGGTGAGAAGAGAGGCGCCGGTGGCGTCACCGACGATCCGGAAGCTGCAGTTCGCGGGGATGTTCGAGAAGGGCAGCTGAGACGCGTAGGTGTAGGTGACGGTGCCCTGCGCGGCGATGGTGGACACGTCTCCGTTGAACTCGTCGCTGAAGACGTTCTCGGTTGGGTCCGGGGCATCGATGATGACGTGCTGGCCGTTGGGCCGGATCATGTTGGGGTTTCCGGCCAGCGTGTCGGCGTCGACGTTCCCGACGATGACGCCCTGGCCCGTCGCGATCGCGGACGCTTCGGTGGCGTGGATGCTGGTGAGAGCTTCGGGCTCGACCAGGGGCTTGCTGGGATTGCTATTGCAGAATTGCTGCCCGTCGGCCGCCGTGGCCGGGATGGCCGACTTGCGCACCTGGGAGGCGGCCACCGTGCTCGTGGCCGACCTGGCGTCCCCGATGATGATGGTTCCGTCGGGGACCACCTCTTTGACGCCCTGGGTGTGGCTGAGCGCCCGTGCCTCGGCCGCCGGCATGGCCGCGGCGACCGCGTTGAGGATGGACAGGCCCGTGATATGCGTGGCCCCGACCTGCTTCAGCTGGGCTACGAGCGGCGCCTGCATGGACGCGGCCCTGGCTTCCCGGGCATGCCGGTGGGCCTTGTTGGCTGGCAGGCTGGCGAGCTGGTTGTCGAACACGACCACCATGCGCTCTTGCTTGCCGGACGAGCGGGCCTTGACCTGGCTCGGGGTCAGCTTAGAAAAGCTGGGCCCCGTGCTGGCCAGGGCAGCCGGACCAGCAGCCAGGCCGCTGCTGGTCATCGCGGTAGCGCCGAGCGCGGCCGCGCCGAACAACGACGCGGCCTTACGAGGGGTTAAGAACATCCTGCTCCCACCATTCTGGCCCATTCTGGGGACCCTGGACGCAACGGTAGTTCTGGGTGTAGCACCGTTATTGGCACTGGATCAAGGACGGATTTGCGGTCGGGACGGTCCACGCCCGCCCCCGCTGGGCCGGCCGCCCGGTCCACGGGCACGCCTCGGCAAGATCGCCGCCGATGCCCGGTAGGGTCCGTTGCGGTGGGCCACTATGAGAGCTTCTTCATCACCAGCGCGGGCGCGTCCGCTGCCATCTTGGGGTTGCTGGTCGTCGCCGTATCGGTCGTCAACGCGGATGACGCGAACCCCACAACCCGGGAGCTGCGAACCGTGCTGGCCGGGAGCGCGTTTGTTTCCCTGGTGGACATCTTCATTGTCTCGATCGTGGCCCTGACCGGGGGCTCAGCCGTCCTCGGGGGATCAAGCCTGGTCATGGCGGTGGTCGGCCTGCTGGCCACCAGAGGGCTCATACCGAGGGCCAGACAGGCTGGAAATTTCTCCCGGGACTCCCCAACCAGAACGCTGAATATCGCCTTCGCGTCGTTTTCCGTGGTGGCCTACCCAGTCCAGCTTGGCCTCGGTGTGGCGCTCCTGCTGAGCACCCGCAGTGCCGGGCTGCAACATGCTCTGGTCCTCGTCCTGGTGGCCTTGTATTGCAGCGCCCTCGGCCGGGCATGGGTGGTCACCGGGATAACCCGGCGGGGGTAGGGAGCCACGCATGCGGATCGAGCAGTTCACAATCATTGTCGATGACTACGACCAGGCCATTGAGTTCTTCGCGGGCGTACTGGGATTCGACCTTGTCGAGGACTCCCCGTCGCTGACCAACGACGGCAGGCCCAAGCGGTGGGTCGTTGTCCGCCCGCCCGGCGCGCAGACGGGTATTCTCCTCGCCCGCGCCGACGGCGAGAACCAGGCCGCAGCCGTCGGGAAGCAGATGGCCGGCCGTGTCGGGTTCTTCCTCCGGGTCGATGACTTCGACGCCGCCTACGAGCGGATGACCGCGGCCGGCGTGCCATTCCTCACCGCGCCGCGCACCGAGTCCTACGGGCGCGTCGCCGTGTTCCTCGATATCGCGGGCAACAAGTGGGACCTGCTCGGCCCGGCGGCCTGACACCGCAACCGGGTCATGCGCTTGACGAAGACTGAGCGCCCCAGAAAGAGTTTGCTCACGGCGGCGACCGGTCGCCGAGCCGTGGAACATCCGCCCCAGCCGGAGTTCCCTGGCGAAGGGGATTCGCCCTCTCGGTCGTAAATCACAGGCCATCTTCTAACACCGCGCCGCTGGGGGACGAGGGTGTCAAGGGGAGGCTTGTCCATGACCAGGGACGCCAGCTTCAAGAAGGTTGTCCGGCGCCACGCCGGGGAGACTGGGCAGCGCTACACGGAAGCGCTGACGGATCTCAAGGGTCTCGGTGCGCGAATGCACCACGAGCCCGTTCCTGAGCAGCTACTCGCTCATCTCCGGGATCGCTACGGCATTGACCCGGTGGCGGCGACCAGGCTCAGCGTGCACAAGACCTACGTGTTCCGCGTCGACCGCCGTG
>Ga0335085_10006690_pt1 | contig 18097 bp, 18 predicted proteins | sample Lox_Sample_45_FD_206712 | JGI IMG/M metagenome (GOLD analysis project Ga0335085, IMG submission 206712) | Soil microbial communities from Loxahatchee National Wildlife Refuge, Florida, United States - Lox_Sample_4.5 | ecosystem: Environmental > Terrestrial > Soil > Wetlands | place: USA...
GGCCATTCAGACCTTTGGGAAAGTCAAGCTCCTCTTCGTATCGATGCACCAAGTACCCCGGTCCGTCCGGGGCGACTGCATGCCCACTTTCCCGAAGTGTAGTACCAATGCTCGGTTCAGGAAATTCCTCACCCGAAAACGTCAGGGTGACGTCCTTACACTCGTTATGCAGCGGCATGCTGTCGGAAAAGGACCCCTGCCGAGCTACCCAGCCTACGTACACCCCGAGAGACTCATCCATCCATGTGCCGCTCACGTAAAAAGACTCATGGCGGAGAGTTTCCAGCATCCGCAACAGTTGCGGCTCAGCCCATTCTCGGGGCATCCTGGTTATCAGACCAACGAGACCGGGCATGTGCGATTCCTTTGATTCAAGCAGCACTATCCAAAATAGATTGGCAGTAGTTCCGCAGGTGGGCAGGTCGCTTTCAGACTAAGTAGTGGAGCCGGCGGGAGGATCTGAACGCTCCATAGGCCGATTACAATCCGGCTGCTCTGACATTGAGCATCGCCGGCTCATGAACGACGTGAAACTATAACCTGCCCAAGCACGTGAACACGGGGATGGGCCCACACAGAATAAAACCTTTCCGCATGTCCGAAAATGAACTCTCCGAAGAAAAGAAGGCGCAGCTCGGGGGTGAGATTGGAACGGAGGTGCGGGGACAATTCAGGGTACCATTCTCGAGTGGACCCCATGGAAACGAGCTCCCATACTTCGTGAACAAATCGGGGCTCCCTACCCGCCCTGGCAACCCAGGATCACAACGCGAGATGCGGCAGAAATCCTCGGGTTAGTCTCCGCGTAAACGAAGTCCAGGACCTGTCGAGCGATGCGATCTTGCTGCTCATAGCTCAGCCCCGGGAACATAGGCAGCGAAAGGATCTGTAAGGCTGCCTTTTCGGTCACGGGGAAATCCCCCTCGCGGTAGCCAAGGTTCTTGTAGGCTTTCTGCAGGTGGAGCGGAATAGGATAATGGATCCCCGTTCCTATGCCGGCCTCTCCCAGACGTTTCTGAAGCTCTTCCCGCTTTTGGACTAGAACCACAAAAAGGTGGTAAACCGCTTTGGACCAGGAAGGCTCATAGGGAAGCCTTATTACTTCGGAGGCGGCGCCTAAAAGCTCCTGATATCGCCACGCGCATTCGCGGCGTCTCTCATTCCACGCCGCAAGATGCCTGAGCTTGACGCGCAAGATTCCGGCTTGTATGGAATCCAGTCTACCGTTGTACCCTTCCATATCGTGGTAGTACTTCTGGGCCTGGCCGTGATCGCGAAGCATCTGGATTTTACGTGCAATATCACCGTCGTTGGTCGTGACGGCCCCCGCTTCGCCGCAAGCCCCTAGGTTCTTGCCCGGATAGAAGCTGAACGCCGCAGCATGACCCATTGATCCTACCTTCAACCAGCGATTCTGCCGCCTGGAAAAATACTCCGCCCCGTGAGCCTGGCATGCATCTTCTACCACTCGCAGGCCGAATCGGTCGGCAAGATCCATGATGGGGTCCATATTCGCTGCTTGCCCGTAAAGATGGACAGGGACGACAGCGGTTACCGGCCGGCCAAGTCGCTTGCTAAACACTCGCCCCGTGGTTCCGTCAACACAGCACTCTACCTGAAGGTATTTGTGAAGCTGCTCAGGATCCATGTTGTAGGTGCGCTCATCGACGTCCACAAAGTCGGGCGTGGCCCCGGACTGGCTGATCGCTTCGGCTGTGGCGATGAAGGTGTTCGGCACGGTTACGACCACGTCGTCCTGCTTGACGCCTGCCGCAATTAGAGCAAAGCGCAGGGCGTCTGTGCCGCTACCCACGCCGATACAGTGCTGGGTTTGGCAGTACTTGGCGAAATTGCGCTCGAAATCCTCAACCATGGGACCGCCAATAAAGCCAGCCGTATCGAGAGCATGGGCAAACACCGCTGCCAGCTCGTCTTTGAGTTCCTTATGCGGAGTGATGAGGTCAAGAAAGGGAATTCGATTGGTTTCCACGATGTGCTACCTCCGTTTTGGGCTGGTCTAGTCTTCTCAAGAGTTTGGCGGGATTCCCCGCCACAATCACGTTGGCAGGAACGTCCTTTGTAACCACACTTCCTGCCCCGACGATGGCATTTTCGCCGATCGTTACCTTGGAAAGAATCGTGCTCCCGGAACCAATCGAAGCACCTCTTCTAACCAAGGTTATTTCCACATTCCAGTCGGCCTCGGTTTGTAGAGCCCCGTCAGGATTTGCCGCCCGGGGATAGGTGTCGTTAATAAAAGTCACACTGTGCCCCACGAAGACGTTATCTTCAATTGCAACGCCCTCGCAAATAAATGAATGGCTGGAGATCTTGCATCGCTTTCCGATTTTGGCGTTCTTCTGGACCTCCACAAATGCGCCGATCTTTGTCCCGTCGCCTATTTCACATCCATAGAGGTTAATAAACCTGGAAAGCTTTACGTCTTTCCCCAGCTTGACATCGGGGGCGATGCTCAGGAATTCGCTCATATCTGGACGATCCTCCCCCTTTCCCTTATCGATTGGTTCGCAGCTTCCAACATTTTCACCACCTTAAGTCCTGACCGGCCATCGTTGAAGGGCGTCGTGCTATTCTTAATACAATCAATGAAGTAGCCGCACTCCGCCTTCAAAGCTTCAGTCTGCTCCACCTTGGGTGCCCACATGTCTCCGGAGCGGTAGCTGACTAACAGTTCATAGACGCCCTCCCGGCTGGTGATCTGAACTCCCTTGTCGTACACCTTCACTTTCTCGTCCGCTTCCAGGTCGTTCCACACCACCATGCTTTTCTCTCCGCCAATCAAAGTGGTCCGAACCTTAACAGGGGACAACCAATTGACGTTGATGTGCGCGATGATGTTGTTCTGGAAATAAACGGTGATGAACGCAATATCCTCATGAGCGTTCAAGTGCTTCTCCCCCGTCGCAACGACAGCTTCGGGCTTGTCCTTGATCAGATGATTCATAATGGCGAGGTCATGGGGGGCGAGATCCCAGACGACATTAACGTCGTGTTGAAAAAGACCCAAATTCACTCGCGTCGAATCATAGTAATAGAGCTTACCCAGAGTTCCTTCGTCAATGAGTTGGCGAATCTTCTTTACGGCGCCCGTGAAGAGAAAAGTGTGATCCACCATGATCTGTAATTTCTTCTTTTCAGCCAGATCGATCAACTCCTCTGCCTGGTCGGCAGTGGAAGTAAAGGGCTTCTCCACAAGCACATGTTTTCCATTCTCGAGGGCAGCTTTGGCCAATTCGAAATGTGTCCAAACGGGCGTGACGATTGCCATGGCGTCGACGTTTGTCGCCGCCAGGGCCTCGGGAATGTCGGAGGTCACTTGCAAGCTGGGAAAAGCTTTCTTGACGCGTCGCAGTGCTTCCGTACTTTTATCGCATACAACGGTGACTTCACACCCCTCTAAACCTTGAAAGTTTCGGACGATGTGAGGGCCCCAGTAACCGTAACCGATAACGCCGATTTGAATCATAGTTTCCCTCGCAAAGGCGAGATTGCGTTTGCATGAAAAGATCAGGAGAATCAGGGAGGCAATAATGACAAGGGCTAAGCGGTGCTGAAATTCCTAGTCCCATATTCTCGAATGGTAATTCCGACGAATTCGGCGAATGCAGCACACGCTATCAGGGAAATAAGAGTTGGCAACGCGCCACACCATGTGCTATCTCGACACGCGGGCACCCCGCACATCCCTTCGCCCTCATCAATAAGCGCCGTCTCCCCTGAAAACAGCAGCCGGCGTTCGCAAGAGGATTTTGATGTCCAGCCATGGAGACCATGTCTTGGCGTACCTGAGGTCCAAGCGAACCATTTCGTCAAATTTGACACGGCTTCGGCCCTCAATTTGCCATAAGCCTGTTATCCCTGGCTTTGCTTCGAGAAAGCGACGCCTGTGCCATATATCGTAAGCCTCAACCTCATACGGAATAGGGGGCCGCGGCCCCACCAACGACATCTCACCCCGCAGCACATTGAAAAATTGAGGAAGCTCATCCAGGCTGGTCTTTCGGAGAAACCTTCCGATCCGTGTCACGCGGGGGTCGTCCTTTATTTTGTAAACCTCGCCACAGTGGTCCGGCTGCTGGTGATCTTCCTTCTCCGAGATAAGCTGTCGGATGTAATCCCGATGAATTTTGGCATCATTCTGGAAATACATTGATCGGAACTTCAAGAACATAAAACGGACTCCATACTGGCCGACTCTTTGCTGTCTGAAGAGAATGGGTCCTTTTGATGTGAACTTGATCACGGCGGCGATTACGATCAGGAGGGGAGAGAACAAAAGGAGGGCGAAGGCGCTCCCGATAATATCTATTGCCCTCTTAATCACCCGCGAAGTTCTTGCGCCAGCGTCCCGGGGGCTAAAGTCGGGATAAAGCCTGGTGTCTGCGGGACGACCACCATTTTCGAGGTCTAGGTCATCAGGGAACACATGGAAAGAAATGTGGATGATATTCATCTGCTCCAAATTGAGGTCGTTTCGCAGGGAGGATGAGACCCTGGAGTGCAGAGCACTGAGTATGGAGTTCATACTCCCCGAGCCAACTTCTGTGCAGATGGCACCGACCACCGTGTCCTTTTCGTACCATCCCCATAAATCTGTTTCTCGAGTGGACATGGAAAGTGCCTTGGTTATTGCACCCAGAATGTCCTCCCCCCGCTCAGTCTGGATAAGCTTGCCGGCATGGACGAGCATGAGCACGAAACGCTGGCCAGAACGCTCGCTCCTTTTTCTCTCTAACGATAGTACTTTCCTAAACATCTCCTCCGGCAAAAGCGTCAAACCGCCATCTTCAGCACGGCCGGAGTACCCATGGGCAGGGTTCGACTTTGTATTACGATCTGGGCTTGTCTTTCGTGGTTTTCTCAATGTGAACATTCCCATAATCTTTATCCTCTATCGCCGGTTTGGCGAGGTAACGTGACTTGGGACAGGAACCCGGCGGCCGGGAAACCGCTGGCAGAAGATGTGTGTTTTAGCTGAGAATCAGTACGAATGCGGAAAATTCAAAGGGCGCCAAGCCCCTAGTGAGCAGAAATGCTGAGGCGTTCCGGACTCTTTCTCACTTTGAGCTTCACTGCGAACTCAGTTGTGGGATTACCGTCCGAGGGAAATGGTTTTGAGCCGGTAGCTGAAACCAATCGTCACTTGATTGCGGTCAAAGGCCGCCAAAATCGGTGGATTGCCCTTGCTCACCTGGTGAGTGGTGTAATAGGAGACGCGGATCACTGAGCCCCCCCGTATGGGCCGGCTAAAGTCAATTCCGCCGCTCAGGGCGTCAGTCCTTGCATCGGCAAACTGAATGAGGGAGGTGTCCGCTCGGGCGGCACCGCCGTACAAATTGGCTTCCCAGCGTCCGACCAACCGTCGGCGAACTCCAAAACTTGCATTGGTATTTATCGCAGCGGTGTACAGGCCCGCGCTGTCAGAAATGGACCTTTGGAGCGACAGATCCAACGCAGTCCCCTTAACTTCCTTGGTAATACTTCCTCCCCCAGCTCCATGAAACTGTCCGGAGGTACCGGCGCTTGCTTCAGCCCCGCCAATTAAGCGGACGTATTGTGGCCCACCGTAGATGGTTGCGGTAATCGTCGGAGACAGGCGGAATCCCACGGAAAGAAACGCGCTTTCAATTTGGGAACGCTGCCGGTTGCCGAAAGCCTGGCCTCCCTGGTAAGTGGTATCTTGATACAGCAAGAGAAAACCAAGGCTCGTATGGGCAGTAACCCGGTACTGAAAGCCCAGGCCGCCACTCATTCCGTTATCGTTATACAACGGCTGATTTGCTCCGGTTTGGCTCCCGAATTTGAGCAGGTTGTAGCCTCCAGAGAATGTAAAAGAAGTGCGCGGGCTCTTCACAAATGTAAGATCCAGTCCTGCCATGTTTGACAGGGTTCGGGTCGTGGGCGCGAAAATCATCTGATTCAGGGCAGTGGGCGAGGCAGGCCCGGACAGAATTTGTTGTCCAGCGAGCGATGGATAGGCTCCGTTTTGATAACTGAACGTATCGTGCAATCCCAAATTGAAGCGTGAGGTCAGCCGATAGGTCAGGCCCAGACTCGCCGATTGGTTAAGCCGATCAAACTGATCATATTGCCTGTAAAGCATGAAAAAGGGCACGTAGTCGAAGTTGATCGTTAGATGCTCAGTCTGCCTCGAAACGTCGAGATCAGAGGTAAAAGAAAGCGCTTCATCGCCGAGGCGGTCTGCATTATTTGCCCATATGTTATCGTCGTATAAGGTTGAGGCCCCCATGCTGAGGGAGAACTGATTCGCTGGCGCTGACTCTCCGGCGAATCGAAGTGGGGTCTGAAGGCCGGTACCCAACACACCCGCTTGGACCGGGGCCAATGCGCCTGATGAAGCGGTTTGCGCGGCTAGGCCGACAGGGAACAAAGCGACAAGAATCACGGAGAATGTGAAAGCCCACAGGCTCTCGCTCCAGGAGCGGCCCGTGTGTTTCCGATCTTCACCCTCGTGTTCTGACTCGCGGTTTCTCTCTAGCATGTCAAGTCAAGGGCCGGGTGTGCCGCTTTTTTTCGGACACGTGCCCCCGCGCTGATTATCCACGAACTCCCTGTCGAAGTCTCTTCAAATCTACGCAAAGAAATGACAAGCAAGGTCAGAAGCGAAAGACCCAAAATCGAGAAGGGAATCCCTCCGTACCTGTGCACCCAAACAACGAGGGATCCCATGCTCGGATGAACCGTAAGCCAATAGATCGTCACAATCCTCAGGCCGTTCTTAAAGATCGTAACCGGGAATGCCGCCAGGACCAACCAAAGTCTCCTCCAGGGACAGCGAAGGAAAATGCGGCCCATTAAGAGGCTAGTAATAAAGAGGGACAGGCCCGATCGAATGCCGCTGCATTGATGGGCAACCTCGACATCGAGGCCAGGCAACGAAAACCTGAATCCACTCTGGAAAACTGGAACGCCGCCCAACCGCAAGAGAATCCCTGCCGCCTGGGCAGAGCAACCCTGCAGAAAGAGAATTGATTTTTCGAGGAAAACCTGCGGGAGAGGGACCATTAACAGGAGGAGTGACAACGGGATGGCCCCAGCCTGAAAGGTCTTAGAGCCGTAACACGAAACGAAGGCCCCTATCCAAAGCACGACAAAGGAAAGAGTGGCCAGCGATAGGGAATCACTTGGACTCAGTGCACCCGTATACCTCTTGTTGCCACAGCGAATGACGAATGCCAGAAAGAGTAAGACCAATCCCATCCCCATATCATAGCGAACATGTGAGAATATTCGCTCTTTCTCCAGGTAGATCAGACACGCGCTCAACAGAGGTATCACGCCGGTGTAAGGGTACATGTCACTGTGAAATGAAACGGTCACCTGAGTCTTCAGCGGCGTCCAGTACAGCCCTGTTGCTATGAGAGTGGCAGACACGAAGTACAGGTTTCTTTTCGTCATGGAATGTCGGCAAACGCTTCGGGAAAGAGAAGCATCTGACTTGTACCGCTCAATCTGTTCTGCCGTTGGTCTCACGAGCCGCAATCCGCATGCATCGTGCTCCTGCTAAGCCCCTAGGCGCATTTCGCGATGGGTCAACATATTGCTGCCAAGATGTTCCCTATGCCCCAGTCTACTCAAGGTCTACTCTGATCTTCCATCGCATTGACCGGCTGTCCTTTGCTTACCAACCCATGCTCGAGAGCGAAAACAGCAAGTTCCAGGCGGCTGGAAATACCCAATTTGTCGAAAATATTCGTCAGGTGATGTTTAACCGTTCTCTCACTGATACTGAATTCCTGGCCCATCTCCTTGTTGGAGGAGCCGTTCGCAACCATCCCCACGATCTTCAATTCGCTCGGAGTCAGCCCATAATCTCTTCCGCCCGTCGCCCCGTTCTGAGAAGGAGGGGACTTACGAAGCGCATCAATGACGATCGAGACGCTCTCATTGTCCAGCCAGTACTTACCGGCGATCACGCTGCGGATACTCTTGAGCAACACCTCGCGCGGTGATCCCTTCAAAACGATGCCTTGTGCTCCCAGATAGAAGGCCTCCAAGATCGAACTTTCTTCGACGGTCGCTGCCAGCACCAAAGTGCGAACCGGCGACGGCAGGCCTGCCAGGTCGTTCAAAACCTGGAGCCCGGAGCGCTGGGGCAAAGCCAGGCCGAGTAACAGGATGTCGGGCTTCAGTTCCCGTGCCAACTTGACGACCTCTACCCCAACAGACGATTCCCCCGTGACACACATCCCCGGCTGGGATTCGATCAATTTGCGCAAGCCATCACGAAAGATCGGATGGTTATCCGCGATCACGATGCGGACGCGTTCGCCGTTCCTCCGCGTTGGCTCCCTGCACACGGATGTTTCCTCCCCCAGGCCATTCGGGCGGTAGTGGCGTCCCGCCGCCGCGCCAATTGGTTCCCCGTTTTCATCATGCCTGTGGCTTTGGAGGGCAGGCTGAGGTTCGAGCGAGCGACGGTAAGTCATTCGATCAGTCATGTGGCCTCAAGTGTCTCAATTCAAATGCTATAGGGTACGAACACGCGGCAAGGACGTTGTCGATCTAAGGAGGGAGATCTGTCTCCTGGTGTAAGGCACCAACATCGCCAGCGAGGCCCCCATGGTGTCCAACCCACAATCAAGGAGAGAGGCGTGCCTTCCAGGAACAAACAACTGGTGGAACTCATCTGTCAGGGAATAAACGGCGGCCACCAGGATGCAAATTACCGCGCGCCGCGGCCGCCAGAGCGCCTGGCTCTGCTCACCTGGAGGACCGTAAAGAAAGAGTGCGAAGATGGCGTACTCGATAACATGGGCTAGCTTGCGAAGTAAGGCATGAAGAAAACCGAAGGTGCCTGGGGAAATGCGCAGGTGGAGCAGGTGGAGTGCGCCGGCCAGCACCACTTGCGAGAAATCAGGCGAATAGGTCCGAGTGGAAAGGTGGAAAATGAGGGCTGCCCACCCCAGAGTCAAGGCCCACCATAACACAGAGATTGGTTGCGTGAACTCACTTTGCATATTTGTGCAATCCCAGGCCCTCGATGGTCTTGGGCTTGGCCAGCTTTACACGAGCTTTAGCCTTCCCATATCCATAATACCTGGAGTAAGTACGGTCGAGCCCTTCTACGCCGTTGAGGATGATTCCGAGTATGTGATCGCGCCCCAAATTACCGATCGATTCCTCTATAGCCTCGCGGGGTGTTTTTCCTGCCCGGGCTACGAGCAACGTGGCGTCGGCTTGTGCCTTGAGGGCAAGGATGTCAGCAACGGGGGTCGTGGGAGGTGCATCGATCAGGATCCAGCTAAAGGAGCACGAAGCAAGGCCCTTGATCAATTGCGACATGAAGTTCGACTGGATAACACTGCTGCCCTCCATCTCCGACTGCCCCGCGGGCAACAAATAAAAACCCAGGGGATCAATTCGGCGGATTGCCAGCATCGGGTCACTCCCACTCTTACTACACTCGGTCAGACCCGGCCACGGATTGAGACCCAGTTTCTTCACCAAGGTCGGTCGATAAACGTCGGCCTCCAGCAAGAGTACGGGGGGCCATCCCTGTTCGGACAAGAGCGTGGCAAGATTCAATGCAACCGTGGACTTCCCATCCTCGGGCAGAGGGCTAGTAATAAGGAGGCTCTTTAACTTCCTCGCAGTCTGAAGGCTTCTACTCGCAGCCTGCATGTTCCTGAGGCGTATTTGCGCCAATCTGAACCGATCGGCACCAGCACTCCTCGGATCGTTGTGTACCACCACACGGCACTCCGAGGAAACAGGGCTGACCTCCGTGGAAACGGGCAGCAAAACATCGGGCCTCTCCCATGCTGCGAGAAAAGCCTCCGGGGAAGCGGAGGGGATGTCCTCTTTCTCTATCTCGGGCTTGAAAACGCGGTCAGGCATAACGGTTATCAACTCCCAATCGACTTCTCATCATCGGAGCGCCGGAGGAGGTTTTATGGACTCTTCTAACCCCGGCGATAAATATAGAATTCTGTTGCGCAAACAAGTAAACACAAGGTAGCCCCCACAAACCATTCGAGCACTGCAAGCCGCGACCGCCCCCGTAGTTCACCCTCACTCAGCAGCATCGGCACTCCCACCATCAAGGGAAAGGCAAAGGCCCGGCGCAACTCCTCTTCATCGAGGAGCGAGTGATCCCTGGTCTCGAGAAGGAAAACCAAGGCGACACCCAGTGCCAAGCCCGCCCCTAACCCACCCAGGCTGATCTTAACATGATTCGCACCGGAGGGCTTCATGGGCAAGCTGGGGGGGTCGATGAGGCGGAATTGTGCGCCCTGTTGGCGGATTTCCAAGCTCGTTGCTAACTCCGATTGCGTTTTCTTGCCTAACAGGTCGTCGTAATTTTTCTTTGACAAGTCGTAGTCGCGCAGGATATCCGCCAGTTGCTCCTCACGCACCGGAGTCATGTTGAGACGGCTTTGGTATTCCGCAATCCGAGATTCAATCTGCTTTTGGTCCGCAAGGGCATCCCGAATTTCCAAACGGTTTGCTTCCAGTTGACTCTCGATTTGAGCGGTTGTTGCGTTTGTCTCAGGGGGATTAGCCGATTTGGCGCTTTCCTTGATCGTTTCACCCTTAGGAGGCTCCGGCTCTTTCGTCGAAGCTGCCAGCATGGCCTCTGCTTCTTTTATTTGTTCGTCAATTTTCACAACGTCTGGATATTTGGCCGTGTAGCGCGCGGACAGATCGGCTCTTTCATTTTTGAGCCGGGTCAGCTCCGTTTTAATGGCTTCGGCAGGACTGACAATCACCGCCCCCGGCGCTGCGACCCCGGCAGCGGCCAAACTTTGGTACTGGGAGAGGAGTGATTCCAGGTAAACCTGTTGCTGGCGGGCACGATTGATAGAGGCCATGGTATTCTGCAGTTGCGCGTGCAATCCGGTGAGGATGGCAAGGTTTCCCTGCTGTTGCTCGGGAAGTTCACCGAGGTAGTGCATCTTAAAATCCCGCAGGCGACTCTCCTGTTGCTTTAGCTCTGCGGCAGCAGCCTGAAGTTGCTCGTCCAGGAAGTTAGTCGTCCCCTTTGACTGCACCTCCCGGGAATTCAAGTATTCTTGTGTGAACAGCGTCGTGAGCTTGCTGGTAACCTCTTGCGCTATGTGTGGATCGGTTCCCGTGAAGGAAATCTTAAAGGAGTTAAGGTTTCTGGGGTCAGTGCCGTTTTCCGTGGGTTGGATCACAATATCGCCGCGAATCATTTCGACCAAATCTTCAGGCGCCAGACGCTTCCTGTCTTTGGGATAAAGATCGAATTCGTTGATGATTCGGAGCAATTGAGTGCGCGAAAGAATGGCGTCTGTCATAAGTAACAGCTGCTCTCGAATATCTACAGTACTGTTGGGAGTAACGTAACGTTCCGGCACTTGCTGGTGCGCCACAAGGATCGTCGCCACTGACTCGTAATGGTTGGGGAGCACCATCGACGCCGCACAGCCGCACAAAGCCACCACGACCGTGGGCACAAGTAACCACCAGCGGCGTTTGATGGCCACGCGCAGGAGCTTGTTGATCATTACATCCAAGCTCTCATCTTGTTCGGCCATGGATTTCAACCTCCTTGTGGAAGATCACTGCGTCGCAGCGCATGCGTTACTTACCCGCGTTAATATGCTCATTCCCCATATTCACGATTGACTGGTGCATCTCCAGCCCCACCCACACACCGGCGGCCGCATAGGTAAGAATTCGGATGGGCTTCTGGCTGTGGCGCGTCTTGTACAAAAGCAGATCGATGGGAACCGCAAAGAGCAGATTCGCCATCGGGTACATGAGTGCTTTTCCTGCAAAGGGGCGCACGAGGGGATCTACTTCGGTTGGCCGGTAGCCGCTTGGGCAATGGTTGAAAAAGTGATTGGTAGTCTGCGCGTCCCAAGTCACGGCGGCGTGGACGGCCAAGCTCATAAGGATGAGGGCGACTTTGTCACGGGTGGTATCCCTTTGCCTACCACTCGGTTGAGCAGCTTGAATAAACGCCGATTCACCGTTCTTTTCATTTCTGGCACGGACAGCACTCAGACCCGCGAGATCCGGCCACTCATTTGCCACAGGTGTCAAACCCGCCCACTTCATCTCCGCAGGGAGACTGAAGGCAGGAGGGTTAGGTTCTCCCGCTGACGGGAGCCCGCCTGTCTCCAAGGTGGTCGTGGGGCCTGGTGCGTCTGCGGCCGAGGAAGGAATCTGCGCAGTAAGGCCAATGGGAAACATCGTCAAGAAAACGCCCAAAGATATCAGGGTTCGCAAGTTTTCTCGCTTAAGGAACGACGATGGTATCGCCGTTTTTGAGTTCGACGTTTTGCTCGGGATTACGACCCTTGATGACTTTCTTGTAATCGAAGGGAAGCGTCTGGGTAGAACCCCCGCTGGCGGGCCGGATGATATAAATCTTACTCGGCTTGGCGAAGTCCAGAAATGATCCTGCGATGGCAATGGCCTCAAGAACCGTTGTGGGCTTTCCCAGCGGATAGGATCCGGGTTTAGCGATTTTGCCAAGGACGCTGTAAGTCCGGCTCTTCACGTCTTGCACAATCACGGCAACCTGCGGATCGGAGATATACGCCTTTAGTCTTTGGGCAACCAAAAATTGCACTTTGGAGGCCGTCAAACCATTCACCTCCAACTCGCCTACCAACGGAAGGGATATCTTGCCATCAGGACGCACCAGCACCGTCCGGGTGAGCTCGTTATCCTTCCACACACTTATGGCCAGAATGTCGGAGGGGCCGATGATGTAGTCATCATCAACGCGCGTGGAACTGGGTGCGTTGGGTTGATCCGCCGTTTTCTTTCCACCTTGTTTCACCCAACTCGCCTTTGAGACCTCCGGGGCAACGACAAGCTTCGCGGAATCGGATCCCAATGAATTGGAGACGGAGAATGCAAGGCATGCCAACAGGGCAAATCTGGCAAACCAACCACTGAGACCATTAGTCCACATCATGATCATTCGCTTTCTCGCGTCCAAACTCATCGTTGTCTCTGTGCCCTCCTATCCCCTTCGCTGCGGGCTTCGCAACTCGATGATCATCAACAGATTGTGTCGATGATGCTGATTCGAAGTGATCGGGAGCTATTCAGCAGGGAGAATCTAAGGACGATGCAGTGCAGGATCGTAGACGCCCAGGCCAGTCTTTTGCTTTTCCCCACGACCCGTTACCGCACCACGTACGCGCTCAACCATACTAACGTCCACTTCAACGGCGGCTGACTTTGAGAGCATTTCTACTGAGAGTACCAACCGATACCCCCGCGTCTTGCGGACGAGGATTCCCTCAATTCCTTCCAGGGGACCAGATTTGATCCGGACCAAATCTCCGCATTTGAGAAATGGGTGCGGTTCGACGTGCAAAGGGCTTTCAACCAAGCGGCGTACAGCCTCGATTTCTTCCGACGGAATATCCGCTGGACGCCCGCCCCAGCTTATCAGGGAGTGGACGCCAGGCGTCGTCACAATGTTCAACATTCGATCCAGACCACCATGGATGAACACGTAATTGGGGAAAAGCGGGAGCAGGAGCTCCTTCTGGCGGTCCTTCCATCTATGCACGGCACGATATTGCGGAAGAAATACCTCGAATCCCTTGCCCAACAGGGCTTGGGCCACCACGTTCTCGTGCTGATGGCGAGTGTAAAGGGCATGCCAACGGGAGATACAAGGGCCTCCGGCGAGATTGGCGATTTCCTCGGTGCTCAGCATCAACTCCTACCTTCCGTTCCTCAGAACTGGCTTCTGTTCGCGAGACCTGAGATCGCGACGACACAAAACGCCCGCCGCGCTTTGGTCGTCATTGACGCCACCATTTACAGGGTTCTCAGGCATTCCCCGCAGGGTTTGCGTTAAATGCGTGTTGACTGACAATTCGGTAATCCTTAATCGCGACGCCTAGAGCGATCGGAGTTTCCGGCAGGATCTTTTGCTCCAGACGTACCACTGTGCCCTTGCAGCGAATCTCTGTGGGGCCCCTGCCCTGGGTGCCCACCGCAACCTGTAGCCTCAGCTCAAGCGTGGTTTTCGGAGCCAAGGGAGAAGAGGAAAGGAATAGTATCCCCGTATAGCTGATATTCTCCGTCGTCCCCTCCGACCATGTGGGACTGTCCAGCTCGCGAAAATAAACTGGAAGATGAAGTGCGAAGCGTCTTGCCCGTTTGCCGGGTTGGACTGCGATTCTGGGGGTCATAGTGCCGCCTACAAAACGAAATTGATTGGGGGGACTCTTTGCATCGCTCACGGCAGACTGCCTACCCTCCTTGTGCACCGAACGTTTAGGCTCGGACCTGGGGGCTGTGAGTTTCTAAGCAGCGCGATGGTGGTGCAAGTAGAGGAAACATACGGCCACGCCGAAGCATTCGGTCTTGAGGAAGATACTCGACCTTCATCTCTAATACTGTATCACAAAGCATGCAGCTCCGCCCTGTGACTCACAGGCTTGCTTTCCCTGTAAGCCCTCTTTCTGCTTTTCGAGGAGGAAATTGGCAAAATTCCCCGGACCCACGTCGTCCTAAACCGAACGCGGTGTTGACCAGCCGCCATCTTTAGTTGGTCATTTCACCTGCGCCATCTGCGTCCGGGCCACGAGTTCTTGCTTTACTAGCTCGTCTTTCGAATCTGGAATGGGCGGGACGAAGGGCCCGCCCCCTCTCTTAAGGTCGAACGAACCGAAAATGGGAAATCCTGCTAGCGATGAGAGGGCCACCTTTGTCACCCCCACTGCGTTCCGATCGCGTAACCGTGCCCCGGCAAAGCACTTCGGCAGCCCAGCTTCCCACGACGTCCTTAGGTAGTGCCAAGCACATTTCGAGAGAGGTACAGGGCTCAGCCCAATCCTCACCGTGGAACAACACGCCCGAGTAGCTAATATTTCTTGTGACCCCCCTATGCCATATGCCTTCCCCGCTGGCCCGATAACGCAATGCGATTTCTAGTTCGAAGCGCCGGGCCCGGCCCGTGTCCGCAACGGATGGGCCGCCTCTCCCTTCGGACATGGGTTGTTTCAACCCACGTTGGTCTCTCCCCACCTTGTATGTGGATTTCCTCATCTGAGAGTCGAAGTATATCTGGTCCATGGGCTTGGACAATCGCCCGATGGTCGCATGCAGGTAGCACCTTAGGTACCATATCCCAGGCACCCTTTGGTGCTATATCACCACTGGTTTCCCACTGAGGCCCTGACACTGTGGAGAGTCAGATAGTACGGAGGGTTAATCACCGCTAATAAGTCGATGATCGATTGCGTAGAGGACGAGTTCCAAGCGGTTGGAGACTCCCAACTTGTCAAATATGTTCGTCAGGTGATGTTTTGCGGTATGCTCACTGATGCCGAGCTTCCGCGCAAGATCCTTGTTTGTATAGCCAGCACCAATGAGTGCTATGACCTGCTTCTCGCGAGAGGTCAGGCCGAAGTCTGGGCTGCCCGCTGAAAGGCTTTGGGAAGGATTCATCCGGCGCAGTGCCTGGATAAGGTCTGAAACGCTTTCTTGGCCGACCCAATACTGACCATCATTCACGCAACGTATGCTCTTCAGAAGAAGGTCCAGCGACGAATGTTTCAATACGATGCCGTGAGCCCCTAATTGCAGCGCCTCGACGACTTGCTCCCTCTCGATGGCCGCAGTCAGCACTATAGTGCGCGTTTGGACCCCCAATTTGCTCAATTCTCGAAGGGCCTCGATCCCGGTCATTTTGGGCAGTGAGATATCCAGCAGGAGCACATGCGGTTTGAGTTGGCGAACGACTCTTATAGTCTCTTCACCATCTTCAGCTTCACCGACAACACGCAACTCCGGTTGAGCTTCGAGTAGCTTCCGGACGCCCTCCCGAAAGATTGCGTGGTCATCCGAAATGACAATGTCAATTATCGCTGGGGACTCTTCCATTGGCGGTCAAGGGTACCAAGATCTCCAATTTTGCACCCGATCCTCTGCTTGATTCTATCACGAGTTCGCCACCAATGGCGCGCACACGTTCCGTCACGACCAGAGGGCGATTGGACGAAGCCGCGATTTCCGCTGACGATACTGGACCGGTGAACCCGAACCCGCGGCCGTCATCCTCTACGGACAGTTTGTAGTGCCCATTCTCCTGGGTAAAACTGACAACTACCTTGCGGGCTCCACTGTGCTTGCGGACATTCGCCAGCGCCTCTTGTACGATGCGCACCAATTCAGTACAGACACGAGGTGGCAGGCAAACTTCTTGAGATTCCGCAACAAAACTGGCGGAAATGTCCTGTTCGCGGCGAAACCTATCCACTATCCCCGCCATATTCTCGAGAAGGCGGCTGGGCTCCACTTCCAGGGGTTTTATGCGCTGCATTTCTTCTCGTACGGCTGCGATCTCGTTGTGGAGAAGCGTTTGCAGCCGACGCAATTCCTGGAGAAGACTGGAGGGGTTACAGGAGGCCGTATGGGTTCGCCGCAGTATATCAATCTGCATTTCCAGCCCGATGAGCGACTGGATAATTCCATCATGAATTTCCTGCACAAGGCGCACTCGCTCCTTGGCTTGGGCACGTGAACGCAGGCGTGCCACCAAGTATTTATTGTAAACCGCAGGGCCAACTTCCCGCACCAAAGTTTCGAGAAATCGCAATCCACTATTGGGATTCCAACCCCTGCGAGGGTTGTATACGGTGAGGCGTCCCAGCCACTTTCCTTCGAATGAGAACGAGGTAGCGAGCATCGACCAAGCGCTTACAAAGGGCGAGTGCTGCTCACTGACGATATGCAGATCATCGAACCCGTCGCTAGGTTGTTTGGGAGCAGTAGAGTGGCGAAGGCCGGAGACCAATCGGCGATAGGATCCATGCTTCATGCTCCCCGCGGCGCCTACTCCAAGCTTTTCATCGGCCCCCGCACGACCAAGCCCGAGCCAGCGCCGGACTTGTTCTGGCGGCATGGCAAAACTTGCCTGCCGCACAGACTCCGTCAGCTTCCAGGATCGAACTCCATTCTCGTTTGTCCCTGTCAGGCGTGTCACCTCCCAGGCAACTGCCTGTTCGCCTTCTATTTCCTGGATTGCCAACCGAACTTGGTCAGCATCAAAGTACTCGCGCACTGATATCAAGGTGCTTCCAAGGGCTGCCCGAAAACTTGGTTCCGGAACAGCACTCCGAAGGAGCCGGGTGATCACGGCTGCGTCCCCATACCTCTTCTTCTCTCTTTCCATGAGGAGGCCCAGGAGGCTTGCGGACGAGACCAAGCTCGCGGCCAAGGCCATTGTGGCAACAAAAGAGTTCCCCTCACTCAAGAAGGTCGGCGCGCCCCTGGTCCAGGACAACGGAAGGGCCACATCTGAGAAGAAGAAGATTATGCACGCGCAAGAGGTTAGAATGGCGCCATTGAATCCCCACCTACATGCGGCAGCAAGAAGTACAAACAGGTAAAGTCCGAGGAAGGGGCTTTGATTTCCACCCGTATGCAAGGTAATAAGGGAAATTATAACTACTTCCCCGGCGTGCAGACACAACCCCCATATCCAACCGTAGTGCCTGTGAAGGCGAACAATGATTAGACTGAATAAGCTGTAGGTTAAGTATACGAGAATCAGCAGCCGATTTGAGTCGGCATCCTTTCCAAGGCTGGCAGGATTGAGGCAAACGGTGATCGTGCACACCACCGCCAGGATTAGACGGGCATGCGCGAGGAACTCCTCCCGATCCCAAGCTCCGCCTGCTGGCCCGGCTAACGCGTTTTCCGACACCTTGCCACCGGCTCCCATGCCAAACTCCCAGGTCTTAGCCACGGTCAACTACACGCCATTTAAAGGTTCGTCAAAAGGATAACAAATCTACTCATTTACGGAAGAGAACCCCTTGGGGAGAAAAGGCCTTCCCCGCGCGTACCCTCCGCCCCCAAATTATAGTCTTATCATGGCTTCCCGCCATGGGGTTATCCAAGGCTACCTAATCTCCGGATAAAGGTCAAGTATTCAATAAGGTACTGCATTGGAGCCGCTCCGAGGGCCGAAGGCAAGTCAAACTCCACCCAGAAATGGGCCGCCCGCACCCCCACCCACGCTGGCAAAGAGGAAACGGAGTTTCGTCGCCATTCCGGCAATAGAATAAGAGAGGATCTAAAGGTGAATTTTCTGCCCGCGGCG
>Ga0335085_10006691_pt1 | contig 18096 bp, 18 predicted proteins | sample Lox_Sample_45_FD_206712 | JGI IMG/M metagenome (GOLD analysis project Ga0335085, IMG submission 206712) | Soil microbial communities from Loxahatchee National Wildlife Refuge, Florida, United States - Lox_Sample_4.5 | ecosystem: Environmental > Terrestrial > Soil > Wetlands | place: USA...
GACGCCGCCACCTACCGGAGCAAGAAGGAAGTAGAGGAGGAGCGGAAGGCGGACCCCATTCCCAAGCTGCGCGCCTGGGCCCTGGCGGCCAAGGTGGCCGCCGACGCCGACTTCGACGCGCTGGAGGCGGAGGTGAAGAGCATCGTGGACGAGGCGGTCCGCTTCGCCGACGCGTCGCCCGAGCCGGCGGTGGAGGAGGTGTGGACCGACCACCTGGTGGAGCCCGGAGAGCGGGACGTGCCGCCGCGTGAGCGGGTGCGCGGGGTCAAGGTGGCATGGCCCACCCACCCCAGCGGACAGGAGCTCAAGGTCACCTGGGAGCTGGAGCCGGCAGGCCGTGCGGCCGAGGGCGAGGAGTCGCCCGAGATGCGCAAGCTGTCCTGAACGAGGAACCGGAATGGCACAGCTGGCGTGGCGTGAAGCCCTGAACCAGGCGCTGGGTGAGGAGATGGAGCGGGACGCGAACGTCTTCCTCATCGGCGAGGAGGTGGCTCGCTACGACGGCGCGTACAAGGTCTCCCAGGGGCTCCTGGCGCGCTTCGGAAGCGCGCGGGTGGTGGATGCGCCGATCAGCGAGCTCGGCTTCGCCGGCCTCGGCGTCGGGGCGGCGATGGTCGGCCTGCGTCCGGTGGTGGAGATGATGACCTGGAACTTCGCCATCCTGGCGATGGACCAGATCGTCAACAACGCGGCCAAGCTCCGGCAGATGTCGGGGGGACAGCTGCGCTGCCCGATCGTCTTCCGGGGCCCCAACGGCGCGGGAGGGCGGTTGGCCGCCCAGCACAGCCAGTCGCTGGAGGCGAACTACGCGCACTTCCCCGGGCTGAAGGTGGTCGCGCCCTCGACACCCGCAGACGCCAAGGGGCTGCTCAAGGCGTCCATCCGCGACGACAATCCGGTCATCTTCCTCGAGGCGGAGCTCCTCTACGGGATGAAGGGCGAGGTCCCGGCGGGCGAGCACGTCGTCCCGCTGGGCAAGGCGGACCTCAAGCGCGAGGGCTCGGACTGCACCCTGCTCGCCTGGTCCCGGGCCTACGGCTTCGCCGAGGCAGCGGCGGCGCGTCTGGAGGGGGAGGGGATCCGGGTGGACCTGCTCGACCTGCGCACCCTCAAGCCGCTCGACGAGGAGGCCATCCTCGCCTCGGTCCAGAAGACGAACCGGGCGGTGGTGGTCGAGGAGGGCTGGAGCTTCTGCGGAGTCGGCGCGCAGCTGGTGGACCTCATCCAGCTGCACGCCTTCGACTTCCTCGACGCCCCGGTGGAGCGGGTGACCGGCCTGGACGTCAACCGAAGCTATGCCGCGGTGCTCGAGCACGCGGCGGAGATCAGCGTCGACCGCATCGTCGCCGCGGTGAAGAAGGTCCTCTACCGCGACCAGGGCTGAAGGGATTCCATGGCCACCGCGATCCAGCTTCCTGCGCTCTCCCCGACGATGACCGAGGGGAAGATCCTCAAGTGGCTCAAGGCCGAGGGCGACAAGATCTCCTCCGGCGAGGCCATCGCCGAGGTGGAGACGGACAAGTCCAACCTCGAGGTGGAGACCTACGACGACGGGGTGCTGCTCAAGATCCTCGTCCCGGCCGGCGAGACCGCCGCGGTGGGCGCGCCGATCGCCTTCGTCGGCGCCAAGGGAGAGACGGTGGACGTCTCCGCCCTCGCTGTGCCGGCCAAGCCTGCGCCGGTTGCTGCCCCGTCCGCGCCGGCGGCTCCGGTCGCTCCGCCGCCGGCCCCGGCGCCTCCGGTGGTTCGCGCCGCTCCGCCTCCTCCGGCGACGGCCCAGGTCGTTCCGCTCCGCCGCGCCGAGCCGCCCCCCGCGGGAGACGGCCGGCTCCGCGCCTCGCCGCTGGCGAAGCGGATGGCCCAGGAGGCGGGGGTGGACCTGGGCTCGGTCCAGGGCTCCGGGCCGCAGGGGCGCATCGTGAAGCGGGACATCCAGGCAGCGATGAGCGCTCCGGTGGTGGCCAGGGCCCCGGTCTACGTGCCCGGCGTTCGGACCGAGCCAGAGGTGCTCCCGCTGAGCAGCATGCGCAAGGTCATCGCCCAGCGCATGGCCGAAGTGAAGCCGGGCGTCCCGCACTTCTACCTCTCCATCGACGTGGACATGGAGGGCGTGCTCGCCATCCGCGAGGAGGCCAAGGCCGCGGAGCTGAAGATCTCGGTCAACGACTTCATCGTCAAGGCGGCGGCCCTGGCGCTGCACCGGGTGCCAGCGGTCAACGTCTCCTTCCAGGGCGACCGCATCCTCCGCTTTCACACCGCGGACGTGGGCATCGCCGTGGCCATCGAGGACGGGCTGATCACCCCGGTGATCCGCGATGCGGATCGAAAGCCGCTCGGCCTCCTCGCCGCCGAGGCCAAGGAGATGGCCGAGCGAGCCCGGCGCAAGGCGCTCCGGCCGGAGGAGTACACCGGAGGCTCGGTGACCGTCTCCAACCTCGGCATGTACGGCGTGGACGCCTTCATCGCGGTGATCAACCCGCCCCAGGCGTCCATCCTGGCGGTGGGCGCGGTGGCCGACCGGGTGGTAGCGCGCAACGGGCAGCCGGTGGTGCGCAAGATGATGAGCATGACCTTCTCCGGCGACCACCGGGTGGTGGACGGCGCGCTCGGCGCGCAGTACCTCCAGGAAATCAAGGCCCTGCTCGAGCATCCGGTCCGGCTGCTCTTCTGAGGTTCGGTGTGAGCCAGCCCGCCCGTGTCCAGGAAGCCGCTCCGGAGGCGCCGGTGGCCGCGCCCAGGATCCGGGTGTGCGTCATCGGCGCCGGGCCGACCGGCATCGGCGCAGCGAAGGCGCTGCTCGCCGCCGGATTCGAGGTGGTGGTCTACGAGAAGAACACTGAAGTGGGCGGCAACTGGATCTTCAAGCCCGCCCCGAGCCACTCCTCGGTGTTCGAGACCACGCACATCATCTCCTCCAAGGCGCTCTCGCAGTACGACGATTTCCCCATGCCAGCCGACTACCCGGATTACCCGGGGCACGCGCAGCTCAAGGCCTACTTCCAGGCCTACGCCGCGCACTTCGGAGTGCTTCCGCGGATCCGCTTTGGGGTGGAGGTGCGCTCCGCCGTGCCGGTCCCCGGAGGGGGCTGGGAGCTGACCCTGGCCGACGGGCGCACCGAGCGCTTCACCCATCTCTGCGTCGCGACCGGGCACCACTGGAAGCCGCGGATGCCGCGCTACCCGGGCGAGTACCGGGGCGAGCTGCTCCACAGCCATGACTTCAAGTCCGCTGTGCCGTTCACCCAAAAGCGCGTGTTGGTCATCGGGGGCGGCAACTCGGCCTGCGACATCGCCGTGGAGACGGCCCGGGTCTCGGCGCGGACCTGCATCAGCATGCGCCGGGGCTACTGGTTCATCCCCAAGTTCCTGATGGGGAAGCCGAGCGACGTGATCAACCTCAAGCTCATGCGCAAGCTGCCCAAGGCGCTGCGGCAGGGCGCGATCAAGCTCACCCTGCGCCTGGTGCAGGGGAAGAACTCCGACTACGGGCTGCCCGAGCCGGAGCATGGGCCGCTGGAGGCCCACCCGACCATCAACTCCGAGCTCCTCTACTTCATCCGCCACGGGCGCATTCATCCCAAGCCGGACATCCAGCGCTGGGATGGGAAGACGGTCACCTTCGTCGACGGGACGGCAGAGGACTTCGACTCGGTCGTCGCCGCCACCGGCTTCGAGACCTCGTTTCCAGTCCTGCCGGTGTCGGTGGGCGACTACTCGGGCACCGAGGTTCCCCTCTACCTGAAGGTCTTCCACCCCCGGTACGAGGACCTGTTCTTCATCGGGCTCTTCCAGCCCCAGGGCTGCATCTGGCCGCTGGCCGACGTCCAGGGAGAGCTCGTGGCCCGCGCCATCAAGGGAGAGTGGAAGCGGCCCCCGGACATCGACGCGGCCATCCGCCGGGAGATCGACCACCCCGACTACGCCTTCAGCAAGACGCCGCGTCACGCCACCGAGGTCGACTTCCACGAGTACCGGAAGCGGCTCGTCAGGGAGATCGGCGGCCGGCGGGCCTTCTGATCCCGGGGAGAGCGGGGGAGTCGCCCGCTGCACCCGCCGCCCGGGCGGCGGACTGTACCGCCGCTCGCTCCGAACCCGAGCGTAAGAGGTGGAGCTCCACGGGAAAGGGGAGCTCGATGCGTCCTGTCCTCGCCGCCGTCCTCGCATCTTTCGTTCTCGCCTGTGCCCACCCCGGAGGTTCCACCGTGACGACCTCGACGTTCATCAATCCGCCCGGCCTCGCGCCCGGACGTGGCTACACGCACGTGGTGGAGGTGCCCGCCGGCCGGACGCTGTACGTGGCCGGACAGGTGGCGTTCGATGCCCAGGGCAACGTGGTGGGGAAGGGCGATGTCCGCGCCCAGACCGAGCAGGTGTTCCGGAACCTGCGCACCGCGCTGGAGGGCGCGGGGGCGAGCCTCGGCGACATCGTCAAGCTGAACTGGTACGTCCGCGACGCGTCGCAGGTGGCCATCTATCGAGAGGTGAGGGAGCAGTTCCTCGGGAACGGGCCCCGGCCAGCAAGCACCCTGGTCGAGATCAAGTCGCTCGTCCGGGACGACCTGCTCATCGAGGTGGAGGCGGTGGCGGCGCCACGCCGCTGAGCGCTGATCCTGCGCGGAAGGTGCGCGCGGAAGGTGCCAGAGACCTTCAGGCGCTGGCGCGCTCGGCGGTGATGGTCGGTGCCGAGCTGGCCTGGGCCGGCAGGCGGAGGGTGACGGTGGTGCCGCGCCCCTTGCTGCTCGCCACGTCGATGCGGCCCCCGTGCCGCTGCACGACGCCGTATGCCAGGGTCAGTCCCAGCCCGACGCACTTGCCGCCGCCGCGGGTGGTGAAGAAGGGCTCGAAGATACGTGGCAGGGCGGCCGCGGCGATGCCCTCGCCCGCGTCCTGGACCTCCACCACCAGCTCGCCGCCCTCGTCTCGAGTGCGCACGTGGATCGGCCCGGCCGGACAGGCCTGGCGCGCGTTGCGGAGCACTGCCCCCACGGCCTGGTCGAGCTGCAGGGGAGAGCCGGAGAGCCTCTGTCGCGCGGCGAGCGCGGCCTGCACCGCGCCAGGCGTCATGTGCTGGAGCTCGGCGCGGACGGCGCGGGAGACGCAGGCGTTCAGGTCCACCGCTTCGGTCTTGCCCAGGTCCTGGCGGGCCAGCTCGCGCAGCCCCCGGACGATTCCGGAGATGCGCTGTGCCCCCTCCAGGGCCTCGCCCACCGCCTCCAGCCCCTCGGTGGCCTGCTCTCTGACCTCGACCTCGGCCAGGGCGCGCACCGCGTCGGCGGGCGAATTCTGGCCGCACAGCCGCGCCGCACGCTCCACCGCCTGGCCGCTGGCCTCCATCGCCCGGAGCACGGTCTGCAGCGACTGGAGGTTGGCGATGACGTAGCCGAGCGGGTTGTTGATCTCCTGCGAGGCGCCGCTGGCCAGCTGGCCGACGGAGGCCAGGCGCTCGGTGGACCGCAGCCGCTCCTCGAGGGCGCGCTGCCCGGTCACCTCCTGGTACTGGATCACCCGGCGATCGTCGCCGCCGTCCTCGGAGAGGCGGAAGGCGCTGGCCCGGAACCGCCGCCCGCCGGGCATGGTCAGCTCGATGCCGCCCCCCGGAGCGTCGCCGCTCTCCAGCGGGCAGCCGGGGCAAGGAGCGTCCCGGCCGGCGAAGAGGGAATGGCAGGTCTGGCCGACCACCTCCCGCACGTCGCGCCCCACCGCGGCGGCATAGGCCAGGTTGGCGCGGCGCACGACGAAGCCCTCCTGGAGGACGATGGGCTCGGTGATGGCGTCGAAGGTGCGCTCCCACTCCCGCTTGGCGCGGACGACGAGCTCGGTGCGCTCCTCGACCTTGCGCTCCAGCGCGGCATTGGCGCCCAGGACGTCCGCCCGGGCCTCCCGCAAGCGCTCGGTGAGCTGGGCGTTGGCCACCGCCACCGCCACCTGCGCCGTCCAGGCCTCCATCCGGTGCAGGGTGGCATCGGCGAACCCGGGCAGCCCCGGCCGGCGCACCAGCTCCAGCGCTCCGACGCAGGAGGCGCCGCGGACCAGCGGCAGCGCGAGAAGGGCGCCGGGCCGCTCGCCCGTGCGCCGCGCGACGGCCTCGGCCGCCTCGCCGGGGTCGCCGTCGGCGTGCACGAGGGGAACCAGGTCGCGGGCGGCGAGCTCGGCCAGGCCGACCGAGTGCTCGTCGATGGGCTCCGGCTCGGGCGGGTCCACCGCGGCCAGCCCGAGCGCCCCGCTCGCGTCGGCCAGCCACACCGTCGCCCGGTCGGCCTGGGCCAGGGCCCGGGCGCGCACCACCGTGTCGCGGAGGATCTCCGGAAGGCCGGTCCGGGTATGCAGCGCCTGGACCGCATCGGCGAACCGCTCCGCCTCCTCGAGCCGCTCCTCCAGGGTCGGCCCGGCGGCCACCGGGCGCGCGGCGCGGCGCTCGGCCTGGGCGTGCTCCACGGTGAGCACCAGGCCTCCCAGGTCGTGGACGGCGTGGACGCCGGCGGGCAGCGCGGCCGGCGCGGGGAGGTCGGCGAGGTAGAGCACGGTGGCCGCACCCGCGGCGCTCAGCCGCGAGACGAGGAGACGCCAGTTGGGCACCGGCTCGCAGACCACGGTGTCCGCGGCGCCGCCTCCCACCTGGCGCAGCGCCTCGCTGGGGGTGACGTGGCGGACCTCCAGGCCGGCGCCGGCGAGGGTGGCCAGGAGCTCCGGGTCCGGAGAGACGGTGGAGACGACCAGGGCGGGACGCGCGGTGGCCATGGGAGCGGGAGCCGTGGGTGCCTCAGCCGACGGCGACCGACGCCTGGTCATCGCCATCGATGAGCAAGGCGCCGCTCTCGTCGCGGAGCAGGTGGCGGAGGCCGGGGTGGGCGCGCTCCAGGCGGGCCAGGAGCCGGCGCTGGTGCTCGAGGGCGGCCAGGAGCCGCCGGTTGGAGCGCTCCAGGCCGATGCGGTCGAAGGCCAGGTGGAGCGCCACCTTGAGCTCCGCGTCGTCCCAGGGCTTGGTGAGGAAGCGGTAGATCTCGCCCTCGTTGATGGCCTCCACCGCGGTGGCCACCTCGGCGTGGCCGGTGAGCATGATCCGCACCACGTCCGGGTGCAGCGCGCGCACCGTCTTGAGGAAGTCGAGCCCGCTCATGTTCGGCATCAGCTGGTCGGAGAGCACCACCTCGACGGCGGTCTCCCGGAGGATGGCCAGCGCCTCGGCGGGCTCGGAGGCGGAGAGGATGGTGTAGCCCTCGCGCCGGAGCGTGCGCTCGAGCGCTCTCACCACGTTCGCCTCGTCGTCGACGACGAGCACGGTGCGCGAACCAGGGTCCATGGTGGCAGGCCAGGGCAAGCGGTGGGCCAGTGAAGACCCGAGCGGGGACGCGGGGTTGCACGCTTCGGCCCCGGGTCCGGGGATGCGCCCGGGGCGACGCTGACCCCGCCCCGACGCCGGAAACCAGCAAAACCAGCCAACCACGAAGACCCCCTGGCGGCCCCGCGAGAGATCGGACGAGACTGCCTGTCCTCCGATGCCCGGCACCGATGTCCCAGCGGTCCTCTACGTCGACGACGAGCCGATCAACCTCCGCGTCTTCGAGGCCAACTTCAAGCAGCGGTTCCGCATCGTCACCTGCGGCTCGGGGGCCGAGGCGCTGGAGCGGGTGCGCAGCCTGGGCGAGGTGGCGGTGCTCGTCTCCGACCAGCGCATGCCGGGGATGACCGGCGTGGAGCTGCTCGAGCGGGCGCGCGAGCTGCTCCCCGATGCCCAGCGCATGGTGATCACCGCCTACTCGGACATGCAGGCGGTGATGGACGCCGTGAACCGCGGCCAGGTGAGCCGCTACTTCGTCAAGCCGTGGGTGAAGGAAGACCTGCTCGCCGCGCTGGAGGACGGCATCCGCGTCTACACGCTCCAGCTCCGCCTGCGGGAGGTCCAGGCCCGGCTCCTCCAGGCGGAGCGGCTGGCCACGCTCGGCCAGGTGAGCGCCGGCATCGCCCACGAGCTGATGAATCCGGTGAGCTACCTCACCCAGAACGTGGAGGCCCTGCGCAGCGAGCTGGGTGTCCTGGCCGAGTACCTGGGGCAGACGCTGCCCGCGCGGCCCGACCCGGCCGTGGCCCAGGCCCTGGAGGAGGTTCCGCGCATCCTGGCCGACGTCGAGACCGGCTCGCACCACATCCGCCAGGTGGCGCTCGGCATCCGGGCGCAGGCGCGGGGGCAGGACGTGGAGGAGACCTCGGACCTGGCGGACGTGGCCGGCTTCGTGTCCAAGCTCGCCCGCCCCGAGGTCCGCCACCGTGCCCAGCTGGTGGTGCGCGGCCAGCCGGCGCTGGTCCAGGGCGGGCCGGTGAAGCTCTCGCAGGTGCTGCTCAACCTCATCGTCAATGCCGCCCAGGCGATGGAGGAGGGCAAGCCGGGCGGGCGGATCGAGCTCGGCTGGGAGGCGACCGGCGACGCGGTGAAGGTGTGGGTGGCGGACAACGGGCGCGGCATTCCCTCCGAGCTTCAAGAGAAGGTCTTCGAGCCGCTCTTCACCACCAAGCCGGTGGGGGAGGGCACCGGGCTCGGCCTCTCCATCTGCCGGGAGCTGGTGACGGAGATGGGAGGCACCCTCTCGCTGCTCTCCGAGCTGGGCGCCGGAACCACCGTGGCGCTGCGCCTGCGCCGGGCGGGCTGACCTCAGGCGCGCTGCGGCCGCACCACCGTGTCCACCAGCCGCTCCAGCGCGGCCTCCGGGTCCTCGCACAGCCCGGCGTGGACCGGGGAGGTCTGCACCACCGTGCTCCGCGGGGAGGTGAGCCAGTGGAAGCGCTCGGTGGGAGAGAGCTCGCCGAGCGGTCCGGCGCCCGGGCCCCCGGCGCACACCCGGGCGAAGGCCTCGAGGTGGGCGCGGACCGCGTCCAGGTCCACGTCCGGGGCGAGGGCGAGCAGCCGCTCCTCGGCCAGGGCGAAGCGGGCGCCGAGGAAGCCCCATCCGCGGCAGTGCACCACCACGCCGGCGTTGACGAATTCCTCGCGCTCCACGTGGGGCACGACGCGCACCACGGCATAGTCGAAGGCCTCACGCCCGGGCACGGGTCGCCTCGGTGAGGAAGGTCTCGGCCGCGGTCAGGCGCCGGGCGAGGAAGTCGCGGTAGGCCCCGCGCTGCTTCTCCGGCGTCTCCAGCCCGGCCTCCGCGGGGAGCCAGGCGTCCGGAATCTGGTGCAGGACGTGGTCGACCAGGGCTGGCGTCCACCGGGCGCGGAGCAGGCCGGCCATCGCCTCCAGCTCCGACGCCCAGGGGAGGAGCAGGTGGCTGCGAACGGCGGGGAAGGGGGACGCGGCCTGGCCGGCGGCGTTGGCCCAGTCGTGGTGCACGTAGAGCGCCGCGCCGTGGTCGATGCACCACAGCTCGTGGTGCCAGGTGAGGAGATTCGGGTTCTTCACCGTACGGTCGACGTTGAGGAGCGCGGCGTCGAGCGCCACCACCCGGGAGGCGGTGCTGGCATCCGGGGCCGGATCGGCGAGGGGGTCGAAGGCGAGGGCGCCGGGAAGGAAATCGACCCCCAGGTTCAGCCCGGCGCTGGCCCGGAGGAGCTCGCGGATCTCGGTGTCCGGCTCGGTGCGCCCCAGCGCCGGATCCAGCTCGAGCAGCACCACCTCCGGGACGTGGAGGTCGAGCGACCGCGCCAGCTCTCCGGCCACCCACTCGGCGACCAGGGCCCGGCTCCCCTGGCCCGCGCCGCGGAACTTGGCCACGTAGAGCCCGTCGTCGTCCGCCTCGACGATGGCTGGAAGGGAGCCGCCCTCGCGCAGGGGCGTCACGTAGCGGGTGGCGGTCACCGTCCGGGGCATCGTGGCGGCAGCGAGCTTACCCTTGGCGCGGCGCGGCCCGAGCGGCTCGGCGGAAGGCTACTTCTTCACCCCGGCCATGAGCTGGGTGCGCTCTGCGTCGCGCATGCTCGCCCACGCGTCCTGGAGCGCGGCCAGCACCGGCTCGACGCGATGAAAGTCCTTCTCGTTGCGCCGGTAGGCGACGCGCTGCGCGGGGGTGCTGCGGAAGCCGGCCGCGGTGCAGCGGGCGGCGTCCTTGGCCGCCTGCTCGCCGCTCTCCAGCAGGCGGGCCACGGCGGCCGCGCCCTCGGCAGTCTTGCGCCGGTAGAGGGCCGCGTCCCACCCGCGCGCGTTGTGGCGGTAGGCGTCCCAGGCGTCGAGGACGGTGATGGCCTCGCGGTCGATGGTGACCAGCTTCTGGTGCTTGGCCGCGCACCAGGGAGCGCTGAGCGCCGGCTCCTCGGCCCGGGCGAGCGAGGCCGACACCACCGCCAGGGCGAGGAGGAAGCGCATGCCGGTGGTGGAGCAAGCGGCGCGCCCGGAACAAGGGGCCGAAGTCCCAGGGAGTTGTGGGACGCGGGGTGGGTCAAGCGAACGGTGGCGCCGATTTCCGGGTGGTGGGCGACCCGCTGCGGCGCTAGGGTCCGGTGCGACCTGCCGCCCGGAGAGGCCTGGCGCGGCGGGGGAGCACAGCGCGCGGGGAGGGAACGGTGGGGATGTCGATGGCTGTCGCCTGGGCCGGACCGGGGCACGTCTTCAGCCCGACGGATCTCTTTTCGCCGGTCTCTTCCCCAGCCCAATCGGTCTTCGAGCTCAGCGTCTTCGTGGTGGCCGTGGCGCTGGCCATCTTCGTGGTCGTCTTCAGCCTGATCACCTACGCCGTCGTCCGCTTCCGCCACCGAGGCCCCGACGATGGCCGCGAGCCACCCCAAGTCTACGGGAGCACGCAGATCGAGCTGGCCTGGACGATCATCCCGGTGATCATCGTCATCGTCCTCTTCCTCAGCTCGGCGCGGGTCATCGCCGCCGTGCAGCATCCCTCGATGCCGGTGGACGCGGTGAAGGTGACGGTCATCGGTCACCAGTTCTGGTGGGAGTACCGCTATCCGGGGCTGAACGTGGTCACCGCCAACGAGCTGCACGTCCCGGTGAGCGATCCGGCGCGCCCCACGCCGACCCTGCTCACCCTGCTCTCGGCGGACACCGACCACAGCTTCTGGGTGCCGCGCCTGGCCGGGAAGACGGACCTCATCCCCAACTTCCCGAACACGATGTGGGTCGATCCACATCAGACCGGGCTCTACGAGGGCCAGTGTGCGCAGTACTGCGGAACGCAGCATGCCAAGATGCTGCTGCGCGTCTACGTCGACTCCCGCGAGGACTTCGACCGCTGGATCCGGGAGCAGGCCCGGCCCGCCTCGCCGGACGCAGCCGTGGCCCGCGGCCGGCGGATCTTCGAGAGCACGGCCTGCATCAACTGCCACACCGTGGCCGGCACCGCGGCCAACGGGCGCTTCGGGCCGGACCTCACCCACCTCATGAGCCGGGAGACGATCGCCTCCGGAGCGGCGCGCAACACGCGCGAGAATCTCCGCATCTGGATCGAGAACCCGGATGCCATCAAACCCGGGTCGCTCATGCCCCCGATGCAGCTGGAGCGCCAGGACCTGGAGGAGCTGACCAGCTACCTGGTCACCCTTCGCTGAGGCTTCGAGGAGAGCACGCGATGTCGACCGAATCCGTGGGATGGACGCCGAGCGAGATCGCCGCCCGCCCCCTCGTCGACCGCCTCCATGGCTGGGTGACCACCGTCGACCACAAGCGGCTGGGCATCCTCTACATCCTCTACGCCATCGTCTTCCTGGTGGTGGGGGGCATCGAGGCGACGGTGATGCGCATCCAGCTCGTCCGTCCGCACAACGACTTCGTCTCTCCTCAAGTCTTCAACCAGATGTTCACCATGCATGGCACGACGATGATCTTCTTCGTCGCCATGCCCATCGTCTTCGGCTTCGCCAACTACCTGGTGCCGCTGATGATCGGCGCGCGGGACATGGCCTTCCCGCGCCTGAACGCCTTCAGCTTCTGGCTCACCGCCTTCGGCGGGCTGCTCCTCTACTTCAGCTTCGTGGGCGGCTACGGGCTCTACGGGGCGGGGACCGCCCCGGACGTGGGCTGGTTCGCCTACGCCCCGCTCACCTCGAAAACCTTCTCCCGCGGTCACAGCACCGACTTCTGGACGCTCTCCCTGCTGGTGGCCGGGATCGGCAGCATCGGCGGGGCGGTGAATCTCACGGCCACCATCCTCGGCCTGCGCTGCCCGGGGATGACCCTGGGCAAGATGCCGCTCCTGGTCTGGCTCTACCTGGTCATGGCCGGCCTGGTCGTCCTGGCTTTGGGCCCGCTCACCGCGGCCCAGGCCATGCTCATGATCGACCGCTACCTGGGGGGACATTTCTTCGACACCCAGGCCGGTGGCTCGGCGGTGGTGTGGATGCACTTCTTCTGGGTGTTCGGGCACCCGGAGGTCTACATCCTGGTCATCCCCGCCTTCGCCTTCGCTTCGGAGATCATCCCCGTCTTCTCGCGCAAGGCCATCTTCGGCTACCCGGTGATGGTGGCGGCCACGGTGGCCATCGGCTTCATCAGCATGGCGGTGTGGGCGCACCACCTGTTCACCATCGGGATGAGCGCCGTGGCGAACACCTTCTTCGTCCTCTCCACCATGGCCATCGCCGTGCCCACCGGGATCAAGATCTTCAACTGGCTGGCCACCATGTGGGGCGGGAAGATCCACTTCCGCACGCCGATGCTCTTCTGCGTGGCGTTCCTCTTCCAGTTCCTCATCGCTGGGTTGACCGGGGTGATGCTCGCCTCGGCGCCGATGGACTGGCAGCTGGGAGGCTCGTACTTCGTCGTCGCCCATTTCCACTACGTCATCGTGGGCGGGATCCTCTTCTGCCTCTTCGCCGCGTTCTACTACTGGTTCCCGAAGATGAGCGGGCGGATGTACGTGGAGCGGCTGGGGAGGCTGCACTTCTGGCTCTTCGTCATCGGCTTCCACCTCACCTTCGACTTCATGCACATCCCCGGGCTGCTCGGGATGCCCCGGCGCATCTACACCTACGAGCCGGGTCGGGGCTGGGACATCTGGAACCTGCTCGTCACCGTCGGCGTGCTCTTCCAGGTGGCCGGGATCCTGGTCTTCGTCGGCAATCTCCTCTGGTCGGTGCTCCGCGGCGCTCGCGCGGGGAGCGACCCCTGGGACGCGTGGACCCTGGAGTGGTCCACCCCCTCGCCGCCGCCGGAGTACAACTTCGCCACCCTCCCGGTGGTGAAGAGCCGCCGGCCCCTCTGGGACATCAAGCACCCGGAGGACCCGGACTGGAGATACGAGCCGGGGGGTGGAGCATGAGCGCCACCGCGGCTGCGCCGGCCGCCGAGCTGCGCTGGGAGCTTCCCTCGCCCGGCCGGGTGGGGATGTTCACCCTCATCGCCGCCGAGGCGGCGATCTTCGTCATCTTCGTCGTCGCCTACCTCTTCTACCTGGGGAAGGGTATCTCCGGGCCCACCCCGGCCATCCTCCACGCGCCGGTGTTCATCAGCGTCTGTCTCTTCTCCAGCAGCGCCACCATCCACCTCGCCGTGGTCGCGCTCCGGAAGGGCAACGTCGCTCGCTTCGGCCTGTGGTGGGTGCTGACCTTCGTGCTGGGGGCGATCTTCCTCGGGGGAACGGCGCGGGAGTGGAACCACCTGATCCGGGTGGAGGGGCTGTGGATCGACACCAACCTCTTCGGCACGACCTACTACTCCCTGGTCGGTCTGCACGCCCTGCACGTCACCGTCGGGCTCCTCCTCCTGGGAGCGGTGGCTCTGTTCACCCTCTTCCGTGCCGTGCGGCAGGAGCACGCCGAGGACGTGGACATCCTCTCCCTCTACTGGCACTTCGTCGACGCGGTGTGGGTGGTGGTCTTCACCGTGGTCTACATCATCGGGCGCTGAGGAGACGACGCATGGCCGGCGAGTCCTCGAGCAGCAGCGGGAAGAAGGGCGCATCGGTGGTGCTTCCCGCACCCACCGCCTGGCCGCTGATCTTCGCTTTCGGCGTGGCGCTGCTCCTGGGAGGGATGGCTACCGCCGGGTCGGTCAGCGTTCTGGGGGCGATTCTCTCGCTGGCCGCGGCGGTGGGCTGGTTCCGGGACGTGTTTCCGCACGAGGCGCACGAATCGGTGCCCATCGAAGGGGAGGCGCCGGCGGTGGTCACCGCACGACACCAGGTGGCCCGGCTGGAGGTGGCCCGCGAACTGGCGCGAGCCTACCTGCCGGTCGAGACCTACCCCGTCTCCGCCGGGATCAAGGGCGGCCTGGCCGGCGGCGTGGCCATGGCCTTGCTGGCCATGCTCTACGGCGTGGTGAGCCGGCATGGCATCTGGTACCCGATCAATCTCCTCTCCGCCGGCTTCTTTCCTGCGGCCAGCACCGAGACCACCGCCCAGCTGGAGGCCTTCCAGCCGATTGCCTTCGCCCTCGCCTTCGGGATCCACCTCACCACCTCCCTGGTGGTGGGGCTTCTCTACGGGGCGATGCTCCCCATGCTTCCCCGGCGGCCGGTGCTTCTCGGGGGCGTCATCGCTCCCCTGATGTGGACCGGCCTCCTCCACGCCATCCTCGGCATCATCAACCCGGTGCTCGATGCGCGGGTGGACTGGTTCTGGTTCGTCATCTCCCAGGTGGGCTTCGGCCTGGTGGCCGGGGTCATCGTCTCCCGCCAGCATCGCGTTCCCATCTCGCAGGCAGTGCCCTTCGCCCTGCGCGCCGGCATCGAGGGCTCGGGGTTGCTCGGGAAGGACCACGGGAAGGAGCCGAAGGCATGAGGCGCGTCGCCCTGGTCGCTGCTGCGCTGGGCGCCGCCTGCGGGTGCAGCCGGGGCCCACCCGGGCGCCCGTCCCCTGACGAGGTCATCCAGCGGCCTACCGAGGTGCTCGACTTCGCAGTGCTCTACGCGAGCAACTGCGCCGGGTGCCACGGCGTGGACGGGAGGGGAGGCCCGGCAGTTCCGCTCGCCGATCCGGTCTACCTCGCCCTGGTGAGCGACACCGTGCTCCAGCGGGTGGTCTCCAACGGCGTTCCGGCCACGGCCATGTCCGCCTTCGCCCGGAGCTCCGGCGGGATGCTCACCGAAGTCCAGGTCGACGCCCTGGTCCGCGGGATCCGCAGGCGGTGGGCGAGGCCGGGCCTCCTGCAGGGGGTGGACGTGCCGCCCTACGCCGCCCCCGGCCCCGGCAACGCCACCCGGGGCGCGCAGGTCTACGACACCTACTGTGCGAGGTGCCACGGGCCGGGCGGCCGCGGGGGGGCGCGGGGGAGCTCGATCACGGACGGTTCGTTCCTGGCGCTGGTCAGCGACCAGGCGCTGCGCACCACCGTCCTCATCGGGCGGCCGAGCCTCGGGGCTCCGGACTGGCGGGGGAACGTGCCCGGCCATCCGATGTCCTCCGAGGACGTCAGCGACGTAGTGGCCTGGCTGGTGGCGCAACGGCCGGAATTTCCGGGGCAGCCCTATCCGGGCGGCGGTGGCACCGGGGGAGATCGTCGATGACTCCAGCTGAGAAAGTGTCCAGGCGTGGGCTCCTGGTCTGGCTCGGGGTGGCGCTCAACGCCGTCGTCGCCCTCGTGCTCCTGGTCCCCATCTTCCGCTACCTCCTCTCCCCGATGCTGCGCGAGCGAAAGTCGGGCTACCTCTCCTGGATCTCGCTCGGCCCGGCGGCCCGCTTCCCGGCGGGGCAGACCCGCCTGGCCACCTACCGGAATCCGGTTGCCCGGCCGGCGGACGGCGACACGGCCGACATCCCCTGCTGGGTGCGCCACGTCCAGGGAGACCAGTTCCAGGTGTTCGCTATCAACTGCGCGCACCTGGGGTGCCCGGTGCGCTGGTTCCCTCAGTCCGGCCTCTTCCTCTGCCCCTGCCATGGCGGCGTCTACTACGCCGACGGTTCGCGGGCCTCGGGGCCGCCGGATCGAGGCCTGTTCGAGTACCGCTACAAGGTCGAGCGCGGGGAGCTGTTCATCGAGGCGGGCGACCTGCCCACGCCCGGGGGTCAGAAGCTGGCCCGGCGGTCCAGCGGGGGCGCGCGGTGCGCCTGATCCGGCGACTCGGCGCCTGGCTCGACGCGCGCCTTCACCTCTCGGGGCCCATCCGCGAGACGCTCCAGCACCCCGTCCCCCGCAAGAGCGCCAGCTGGTTCTACGTCTTCGGCAGCGCGGCGCTGGCGGTGTTCGTGCACCAGGTGGTGACCGGGGTGATGCTGGCGCTGGTCTACGTGCCCTCCGCCGGGGAGGCGTGGGGCGTGCTGCAGATGCTCAACCACCACGTCTCGGCGGGCTGGTTCATCCGCGCCATGCACGGGTGGGGCTCCAACTTCATGGTGGCCATCGTCCTCATCCACATGGTGCAGGTGTTCCTCTTCGGGGCCTACAAGTTCCCCCGCGAGCTGACCTGGATGGCCGGGGTCTTCCTGCTCCTCATGACGCTGGGGATGGCCTTCACCGGGCAAGTGCTGCGCTTCGACCAGGACGCCTACTGGGGACTGGGCATCGGAGCGTCCATCGCCAGCCGGGTCCCGGTGCTCGGCCCGGCGCTGGTCAACCTTCTCCTCGGCGGGCCGATCATCGCCGGGGCGACGCTGGCGCGCTTCTTCGCACTCCACGTGTTCATCATCCCCGGACTGCTCATGGCCCTGGTGGGCCTGCACCTCTTCCTGGTGCTCAAGGTGGGGATCAACGAGTGGCCGATGCCGGGGCGCATCGTCCGCCGCTCGACGTACATCCAGGAGTACAGTGAGCTCACCCACCGGGACGGCGTGCCCTTCGTCCCGGCGGCCATCTGGAAGGACATCCTCTTCTCCGGCGCGGTCGGGCTCTCCATCGGAATCTGCGCCTTCGTCTTCGGGCCGTTCGGACCGAGCGGGCAGCCGGACCCGACCATCATCCAGACCGCTCCCCACCCGGACTACTTCTTCCTCTGGCTCTACGCGCTCCTCTCCTTCCTCCCGCCGGCGGCGGAGACGCCCATCCTCCTCATCGGTCCGGTGGTGGTCATCCTCTTCCTCCTCGCGCTGCCCTTCATCGCCGGGGAAGGGGAGAAGAGCTGGCTCCGCCGCCCCGTCGCCGTGCTGGTGCTGCTGGTCGTCGCGGTGGCGCTGGGGACGATGACCCGGCTCGGGGAGTACACGCCCTGGAGCCCGGTGATGGACGCCTGGAGCTCCATCCCCATCCCCCACCAGGACCTGCAGGGCCGCACCGCGCTGGAGCGGCAGGGGGCGCTCGTCTTCCAAGGGAAGCAGTGCCACAACTGCCACGCGCTCGGCGGCCAGGGGGGGCTGCGCGGACCGGCGCTCGACGACGTGGCGGTGCGGCTGACCCAGGACCAGCTCATTCGTCAGGTGATCCAGGGCGGCGGCAACATGCCCGCCTACGGGAAGAACCTCAGCCCGGCGGAGACCACGGCGCTGGTGGCCTTCCTCCTCACGCTTCACCCGCCGGACCAGACGCCGGCGCGGGACGCGGCCCGGGCCAGCGTGCTCGGCACCCGCCCCTAGCATGTCGCGCCACGGTCGGTGGGCGGCCTTGGCCGGGGGCGTCCTGGCGCTCTGGGCTGCGGTGGGCTCGCCGCTCTCGCACCTGGACCACGTGCTGCTCACCGCGCACATGGTGCAGCACCTCCTGATCATGACCGTGGCCGCCCCGTTGCTCCTTGTCGCCGCCCCGCTCCTGGCCACGCCGCGCCTAGCCGCAGCGCCCGGAACGCTCCCTGGCCTGGCCCGGTGGTTGGGGCATCCCGTCCTCTGCTGGCTGGCGGGGACGCTGGTGGTCATCGTCTGGCACGTCCCGGCCGCCTTCGCGCTGCTCGGGCGCTCCGGGGCGTGGCATGGTTTCCAGCACGCGACCTTCCTCGTCGCCGGGCTGCTCTTCTGGTGGCCGGTGGTCCGGCCCTGGCCGGGCCTGGTGCGCTGGCCGCGCTGGTCCATCCCGCTCTACCTGTTCCTGGCCACGCTCCCCTGCGACGCCCTCTCGGCCTTCCTCGCCTTCTCCGGGCGCGTCGTCTACCCCCAGTACCTGGAGGTGGAGAACCCGCTCGGCCTCACGCCGCTCGCCGACCAGGCGTGCGCCGGAGCGGTGATGTGGACGTGGGTGACGTTCGCCTACCTGGTCCCGGCGGTGGTGGTCACCGTGAAGCTGCTCTCGGCGCCTCCGGCGGGAGCGCGTCACACCGTCACTCCTCGGTGACAGCGCCGATGGCGTCCGGACTTTTCGT
>Ga0335085_10006694_pt1 | contig 18092 bp, 25 predicted proteins | sample Lox_Sample_45_FD_206712 | JGI IMG/M metagenome (GOLD analysis project Ga0335085, IMG submission 206712) | Soil microbial communities from Loxahatchee National Wildlife Refuge, Florida, United States - Lox_Sample_4.5 | ecosystem: Environmental > Terrestrial > Soil > Wetlands | place: USA...
CTCCTGCTGTTCATCGCGGTCCCCGACGGCAGTGTGACAGTGTGAAGAACGAGGTTTCCCCAGGTCAGGGCCTCTCAGCTACAAAGCTCCCCCACCTGGGCCGCGTCACCAGCAGCCCTTCAGCGGCCAGGGCCTTGACCGCCTTACCAGCCACCGCCCGGGACACGTCGTAATGCTCGGCCAGCTCAGCGGTTGACGGTATCGCCTCGCCCGGCTGCCACTCGCCCGCCACGATCCGGCGCCGCAAATCCCCCGTGACGCGTTCGATCGGCAATTGGTGCTCCCGTGGCATGAGCCATCCTTACATGCCGATCTTGAAAAACCCTGTCTCCACTGTCTTGTGTGTCTTCTGTGTCCATGCAACGATGCCAGAGACGGAAGGAGACACGATGGACAGCGAAGACACAACAGTTGGCTGGCTCACAGCCGACGGGCGAATCCAGCTCATGGACTGCGAGGTATGCCCCTGGCGGCAGCAGCTCTGCGACACGTGCATCGTGCCGACGCTGCTAGCCGGGGGATCAGCAGGCACCTGCCTACTCGATACGAGTCCCAATGAACGATGACGAACGCACAGAGCTGCACCGCAAGGCCCGTTGGCAGTTCACGAGAGCGGAGCAAGCGCTAGACCTCGCTGTCTCGGCTCTCCGTCGGCTTGAGCAACTGAGTTTGATCGACGCGGCCACGCGAGACGAGTTCATCTCCGACGTTGAGCTATTGCGGGGCAAGCTCGCCACGATCGTGGCCATACTCGCCTAGCTCTCGCGGAGGCGCACAAACAGGCCTTACAGCGCTACCCTGTGACGCGTGGCAAGCAGCGGGGATCAAGAACTCAAGACATGTTTTGTCGTGATGCCGGTCACGACTCCTGCCAAGTATGCAGAGCAAAGTGGTGATCCCGACCATTTTACTCATGTCCTTGACCATCTCTTTATACCGGCCCTGGAAAAGCTCAGCTATCAGGTACTCTTGCCCTCTGTAGCTGGTTCAGAGTTGATCCAGGCAGAGATAATCAAGAATCTTGAACAGGCGGATCTAGTTCTGTGTGATCTTTCATCGCTGAATCCGAATGTGTTCTTTGAGCTAGGTATCCGGACAGCGCTGAATCGCCCGATCGTACTCGTTAGAGACAAGCTGACGCCGCAAGTCCCATTTGACCTGACCGCTATCAACGTCTTTACGTATGACGGGTCACTAAAACTCTGGGTAGTGAAAGAGGAGGTATCTCGTTTGGCTGCCCATATTGGAGCGTCGGTTAAGGGCACGCATGGTGCTGGAAATGCCATGTGGCGGTATTTTGGTATTACGAAACCTGCTAGCCCTGCCGAGATAGCAAGCAACCCACTTGAAGCCAAAGTGGATTTCCTGGTTTCTGAGTTTACGAAAATGCAGCAGCGAGAGGCCCACGAACGGAATCTAGAGCCGGAGCTTTCGGTCGAAGATCTCGTGCCTAATGTAATTGACCAGATCTATAGTTATGCTGATACGCAAGGTCTAAGGGTGGATACGCTGTACAAAGCTCCTGCGACCATTGAGGTTTGGTCGCAAGACACCATACCACAGATCGTTCAGGGCTATTTTCGATTGGTAGGGCGTAATGCGGGCATAAATGTGATAATTAAGAAAGGATCGTTGGCCTCGGGATTGGCGGTCCCCAAACCTACAGCTGGCGAGGAAATAGAGGGCCGCACTAACGAGTGAGGGCCGCTAGGGTTCTCCGGCAAGCTCCCTAGCTGCCGTTGCCGCTCACACATTTCAGCCTCAAAACCCTTGTCTCTGGCGAGCCGACGCCACCAGCCATCAGCACTACGCATCACAACTCCAAAAGATCTTGCTTAGAATCGCTCTCACAGAAACCCGCTCACAGAGAGTGAAAAACCCCAGGAAAACAGGGCCAATCAGACAGCCAAAAACTCACTCTCCGTATACCAAAACCGGGACACGCAGAATCCCCCTGCCTTGAGCGTGCCCAGCCGCTTAGAATCGCTCCCACACAACTTCGATCATGAAAAAGGACCGGCCCCCGTGCCCAACAACACGAGAGCCAGCCCTAAGCCATGCGTCGTGTTGGGGCAACGCGAAATATGCAATTAAGACTCCCCGCCGTTATTGAGGCGACGGCGGCAAGCGGCAACCGTCTTATGGTCCACTCCGCACAGCGAGCCTATCTCCCGGTCGGAACGGTCCCCGTTACGGGCCAGCTCTTTATCGACAAGCTCTTGCTTTTGTTTCCTGTTGAGGTTACGGCTAGCCATGTTGGCCCGGATCGCATAATCGCGCTTTTCATCCTCGCTGAGCCCATCCCGCGTCACAGACGCGACCGGGATACCCAGCTCATCACAGATCCGCTTACGATGATGCCCGTCAAGAATCGCGCCGTTCTCATCCACCACGATCGGATGAGCCGCGTCGAACCCGGTTTCTTGGATGCTGGCTTTAAGAGCCTCATATTCAGCGTCCGCCAACGGCGGCATAACCTGATAAGGCATAAGGGCGGTCACAGCTATCGGCCGACCTTAAAACCCGGACCACCTTGGCCCAGATCCCCCAATCAGCACCCACCCAGGCGACATCATTCTGCCCCCGCCCGGCCGTTGTCAAACTCACTTAACGTGAGCGAGGTTACAGATTGTGGCGGCCCCGGTTAGCGGCACGTGGGGTTACTCTGCCCGTATCTCAAACGCCTTAGGCCCCGTCTTATAGGCGTAGAGCTTGAGGCCCCAGCGGATCAGGGACCGGCGCCGGTCGGCATCATCCCAGCCCATCCAAACGTCAGCCCGCGTGATACCCGGGATGATTTTTTCAATTACCTCATCAGCCTTGCGGGGCAGATCCCGAAGCCTTGCAATCTCCGCTTGCATGGCCTGGGCCGCCTCTAGGTAATCCTCATCCTCTGGGTCATGGCTAGCGTAGAAATCGTCTTTGATTGCGTCGATCTCATCGTCATAATTGGTACCCGGGATTATCGTTACCTCTTTGTAAGGCTCATGGCCCCAGAGTTGCCAAACCTTTGTCTCCGCCTCCCGCTCCGCCCAAGCTAGCGGAACCATCAGCTTACATGTCGACGGGTTACGCTCGTTGCCGTGGCAGCGGTAATAGAGATAAGTCTTTCCCTTTACCGTTGTCTTGAGCCGGTACATAGGGCCACGGCATTGACCGCAGAACAGAACCCCGGTTAGCAATGCCGGATCTGATGCCACCACGCCGTTACGGTGCGCCCTACTCGCCATCTTGGCCTGTAGCTGATCGAACATGGCACGATCAATAATCGGCGTAACCCTGAGAACAGTCTTGCCACGTCTGCCGTTCACTTTGGACGCTTGACGCCTGCCAGCGATAACCGGATTGTGAAATATCCGTGCGAGCGTTTGCGGATTCCAGCCCTTTTCATTTGGGGCGGGCTTTCCGTCAGCGTCGAGTTGCCGGCAGATCCGCGCAAGTGACCAATCATCCTCTAGGTAGCGCTTTGCGGCCCATTCGATTACCTCTGATTCGTCCGGGTCCGGCTCTAGTATCTTATGGTCACCCGACTTAACGATTTTGTGGCCATAAGACCGCTTGCCAGTTAGATAGTTATTCTCACGGAGCTGCCGTTGCATCCTCTTATAGCGCTTGGAATCTTTTTCCCATTCCTCGCGGGCCGACGTGGCGCCTAGCTCCCAGCGGATTTGATCGGGCATATCGCGGGGAGGCCAACGCAACCGGGTATCGTATACGAAGATAACCTTACGGTTATCCTCTGCCCATTTGCGAATCTCTACCTCGTCGCGCCATTTGGCACGGGATAGCCGATCCTGGGACGCAGGAACTATCGCGTCATATTCTGCCCGTTTTAGCGGATCGCTCATCCATGGGCCTAGCTCTTTACGCTCCCACGGTGGTTTAGTGCCCGTAACGCTGTCTTTGGGCATAGCTATGACCATGCCGCCTTCCGCTGTAATCCAACGGCGCGTATCCTGATCCTGGCTATCTAGCCCCGTCTGACTCTCGCCCTTTTGTGAGAGCCGGCAGGGGACCAGGCACCTCAGCCCGTCTAGCTCTCCCATGGTGCCCGCCTCCGTTCTTCACACTGTCAGCTTACCAGACGGCAAGAGGGTGAAGAACCGGGTCCACCTTGACCTGCGCCCGGTCGACCGTACCCGCGAGCAGGAGGCCGAGCGGCTCCTGGCGCTGGGCGCGGCGCAGCTGGCCGATCACCGGCGGCCCGACGGCAGCGGCTGGATCACGCTCGCCGACCCCGAGGGCAACGAGTTCTGCATCCTGTCCAGGGACCCGGCCGGCTCCGGCCCCACCACCTGCCGGCCCACCACCTGGCGGCCGGGCCGGCCACGCGGGGCCTAGCAGAGCTCGTGCTGGTAGCCGCCGCTCGCGGTGCGGCGCACCTCATCTCCCGGCGCGATGACCCGCCCGCAGCGCACGCACGTCTGGCCGTCGGCGCGCAGCTCGTTCTGCTCGAAATCCTCCTCGCTGCGGGTCTCGTGCTCTGCCTCCTCCTCGAGCCGGCGGCCTTCCTCTTCATTGGGGTTCCGCAGGTCATAGTCTCCCGGCAGGCCGGCCGGACCTGGATCTGTCATCGTGGGCCGCTCCTCCTGGCTAGGCATCAGCACAGCGGCTGACCGCCATCACTGACGGGCAAGCACCGTCTCACCGTCAGGGTTCCCCCCCGTGTGCCCGCCATGCGTCACCCGGTACGGGTGAGCCCCCTGGGCACATAACGGATGTGAGCACCGCCCTGGCACGGCCGGCGCGGGCGCTGCGGTGCTGGCCGGCCCGGTGTCACGGCGCCTGGGGCAGCCTGACCGAGCCGGGCGGGGGCGCCGGCGCGGAGGGCGGCGGCACCACCGGGCCGATGTCCCCGTCCGGGGCCTCATCCAGGTCGACGATCACCGGGGCGTGATCGCTGGGCGCGGTGCCCTTGCGGGCCTGGCGGTCCACCCACGCGGCCCGCACCCGGCTGGCCACCGGGCCGGTGGCGAGCACCAGGTCGATCCGCATCCCCAGGTCCCGGTGGAACATCCCGCCCCGGTAGTCCCAGTAGGTGAACACCCGCTCGGTCGGCCAGCGATCCCGCACCACGTCATGCAGGCCGAGCGCCTCCAGTTCGGCCAGCGCCGCCCGTTCGGGCGGCGTCACGTGGGTCTGGCCCACGTAGGCGTCCGGATCGAACACGTCGGCGTCGGCCGGCGCGATGTTCATGTCCCCGCAGACGATCGTGGCCTCCGGGTCGGCGGCGGTGGCGTCATGCAGCGCGGCCAGCCAGGAGAGCTTGTAGCGGTAGTGCTCCGAACCCGGCGACCGCCCGTTCGGCACGTACACCGAGCGGACCCGGATCCCGCCGCAGGTCGCGGCGACCGCACGCGCCTCGGGGGCGGGGAAACCGGGAGCGCCGGCGATCCCGGTCGTGACGTCGTCCAGCCCCACCCGGGACAGGATCGCCACCCCGTTCCACTGCGCCTGGCCGTGCAGGCCGGCCGCGTAGCCCCGGCCGGCCAGCTCGCCGCCGAGCAGCTTGAGGAACGCGTCGTCGGTGAGCTTGGTCTCCTGCAGGCAGACGACATCGGGCTGCCGCTGGTCCAGCCAGGGCAGCAACCGCGGCACCCGCTGCTTGACCGAGTTCACGTTCCAGGTCGCTACCCGCACCCGGCCTACAGTAGCCCGCCGCGGGCTGTCCCCTGGCGGCCGCACGTATCACCAGATCGCAGGACGGCTCTGTTCTGGTCAAGAGGCGATCCCGCGGTAGCCGATCTACCGGGAACGTGACCGCCACGTCTTATCGTCACTAGTCAAGGGGTCGGTGAGGTCGATGTCTGTTACGGAACCGCCGGTCTTCGGCCCGGACGCCCTCGCGCCGAGCAGCTGCTCGTAGCCGCTCCCGGACCCTGAGCCATGCCCACGCGCAGGCCGGCGCATCACCGGCACCCGGGTGACCGACATGAACCCGCCGATGTGGACTGACGACGAGCTCCTGCGCGCGCTGCGCGCCGCGCTGCGGGAGCCGGTGGCCGGCGAGGGCTTCATCCGCGCGGCCAGGGCGGCCTTCGCCGGGCGGGCGGTGGCAGCGGGCGCCCCCGCGGCCGGGCTTCCCCGGCCGCGGCCCGGGGAATACGTCAATTGACCGATGCCGTCACCGGCCAGCCGAGATGGGACGGAGATCCGGGGCCATGAGTTCTTTCCCGCACGTGCGCGTGGAGGGGCCGGCTCTTGATCGCGGCCGCCAGTACGGCAGCCAGGCCGCCGGCCGCGTGCAGCGGTCGGTGGCGGCATACCGGGATGTCTTCGCCCACTACACCGGGTGGGACTGGGCGGCCGTGCGCCGCGAGGCGGCCAGATTCGAGGAACCCATCGCCGCCTTCCGGCCCGCCTACCTGGACGAGATCAGGGGCATCGCCGAGGGGGCGGGCCTGGACCCGCGGGACGTGCTCGCCATCAACGTCCGCACCGAGGTGATGTTCGCCGCCAAGGCCCGCCAGGCGGCGGGCCGGCCGCGTGCCCCGGACGGCTGCACCGCGTTCGCGGTGGTTCCCGCCCCGGGCGCGGGCGGCTCCACCCTGATCGGCCAGAACTGGGACTGGCTGCCGCACGCCAGCGAGACCGTGGTGGTGCTTGAGGCCAGGCAGGACGGGGGCCCGGACTTCGTCACCGTGGTCGAGGCCGGGCTGCTGGCCAAGACCGGGATGAACTCATCCGGCCTCGGCCTGGTCACGAACGCGATGGTGACCGACGCGGACACCGGTGAACCCGGCATCCCCTACCATGTGGCGCTGCGGGCGATCCTCGACTGCGAGACCGTGTCCGACGCCCTGGCCGCCCTGCAGTCCGGCGAGCGCTCGTCTGCCGCCAACTACCTCATCGCCCACCGCGACGGCAGCGCGGTGAACGTGGAGGCCGCCCCCGGTGACTTCGGCCGGCTGTACCTGCTGTTCCCCGAGGACGGGGTGGCCCTGCACAGCAATCACTTCCTGTCGCCCAGGTTCGGCGGCAAGGACGTGTCGGTGTGGGTCATGCCGGACAGCCCGCTCCGGCTGCAGCGGATCCGGGCCGGCCTCGGTGGCCTGGAATGCCCACCGACGCTTGACACGTTCCGGGCGCTGCTCGCCGATCACGCCGGCTACCCATCCGGCCTGTGCTGCCATCCCGACCCCCGGGTGGATCCCTACGACCAGGGGGCGACCGTCGCCTCGGTGCTGATGGACCTGGGCACCCGGCGGATGTACCTCGCCGACGGGAACCCGTGCTCGGCGCCCTACCGGCAGCTCGACTACCGCGAGTTCCTGGCCAAGCCGTCGCCGGTCGCGGAGCACGCCCGGTAACGGCCCGGCCTCCCCGAACGGCCCGCCTGGCCGGCCGGCGAGCGGGTACAGTAGGCCGGCGAACGGCCCGGCACGCGGGGGAGTGAGCTGGGCGCTCGTCCGCACCCTCGCGCGTGTGGTTCTTCCGAGCACCCTTGGAAGGGGGCCCGCCGATGCCAGGCAAGGTCACCGTGGCCGGCGCCGCGCTCGCCGCCGCGCTGGCCCTGACGGCCTGCGGGTCAGGCGGGAGCTCCACGACATCGGCATCGGCCGGGCCAAGTAGGCGGCCGACGGCATCGGCCGCCAACGCGGGCCCGGTGGCGTCCGCGGCCTCGCCGGGGTGCCTGGTGCAGTATCGCCTGTGGGCCTCCGGGCCGGCCCACGCGGCGGGGGACAGCCTGACCGCCGCGCTGAACAGCCTCGCGGCCGCCACCGCGGCGTCGGACATCGCCACCACCGGCGCCGCCCTCAAGCGGGCCGGGACGGCGGCCAGGGCAGTGGAGCACTATCCCATCCCGGCCTGCGCGGACCCCAAGGGGTACTGGCGTGCGGTCCTGCTGCGGATCGAGGCCGCCGCCGAAAGCGCGGGCACGTCGAACGGGCCGGGAACGCTGACCATCGCGCAGGGGGTCATGAAGCAGATGCCGACGCTGGAGCGCAAGCTGGCCACCGAGCTGCAGGTGACCATTCCCGACCTGACCAGGAGCAAGTAGCGGAGCCACCGGTGCCGCCGGACCGATGCTCCGCCCCCCGTCAGAGTGAGGGCGTGGCCGGCCGGACCGGCCAGCCGACCTCGGTCAGGTGACGGGACTCGTCATCGGTGTCGAACGCCGTCACCAGGTAATGCTCGCGGATCGGGCCGTCTGCGCCGATCCCGCGCCGCGCCACGTACGTGCCCAGCGCGCCGTAGGTCTGGTCCAGGTCGGCCATGGCACCCTTGTGCACGGCCACCGCCAGCTCGGCCGCGGGAATGTCCACCATCGCCGCCCGGCCGGCGGCCCGTATCTCGCTGGTGACCGGGATATAGGCGGTGATCTCGCCCGCGTCAAGCTGGAAGAACTCGGCCGGGTACAGCGCGGCGCGGGGCCCGGCCGGCGGCACGGCCGCCGCCACCGCCGCGGTCAGCTCGTGGAACGCCTCGTCCCACCACGCGTCCAGGTCCGGCATGGCCACCAGCTCACGGATCGCGAGGGCCCGCACCGCGGCCACCGAGCGGTGCTCGACCGCGATGGGCTCGGGCGGCCCGGCCAGCAGCGCCCGCAGCGAAGCCACCACGGACTGAGTGGCCGCGAGCTGGGACTCCATCCGCTGCATGTGCGCGACTATCACCTGGTTACGGGCCCCGGCGTCGGGTGCCCGCAGCATCTGCCCGATCTCCTCGAGCGGCATGCCGAGATCCCGGAACCTGCGGATCACCTGTGCGACCGGCACCTGGGAGGGCTCATAGAAGCGGTAGCCCGATGCCGGGTCGATCTCGGCCGGCGTGAGCAGCCCCAGGTCGTGATAGTGCCGGAGCGCCTTCACGCTCAGGTGCGTCATCCGGGAGAAGTCACCGATGCCCAGTCGCACGGCCATGGCAGAGATTGTGGGGCCGGCCCCGCCCGCCGAGTCAAACCCGCCGGCCCGCGGCCGCTCCTGTGCCGTCACCACGGTGCCGTCACCACGGTGCCGTCACCACGGTGCCGTCACCACTGTGCCGTCACCACGTGCCATCATCACCGGGCCGCGATCACCGCGCGGCCCAGCGCCCCGGCAGTAGCCGGGTCAGGCCGGCGATCGTGCGCCAGGCGCGCCGCGGCCGGCGCCGGCCCGCCTCGGCCCGCCGCGACGCCCTGGCCAGGTCGCTGAGCTGGCGCTCCAGGCGCCGCCGCTCCGCCTGCGCCATCATCTCGCGCTGCCGTTCACGGATGTTCTCGCCGCCGATGTAGGGGTGCATGGTCATGTATCGACCCTCGGGTCTCCCGTTGCAGGAGAGTCAAGCGGATCCCAAGACACGTCCCGCGCGAACGGGCGCGAGCACAGAAACCCGGCGCCGGGGGCCCGGGCTAACTAAGGTGATCTTGTGAAGCCGTTCCTGCTGCTGGCCATCCGGGCCGAGGACGCCGCCGCGGATAACGAGTACGAGTCGTTCCTGGCGTTCGCTGGGCTGGGCGAGCGCGACCTGCGGCGGTGGCGGCTGGAGCAGCGAGCGCTCGGGGACGTCGATCTGCAGGACTGGTCGGGGATCCTCCTCGGCGGCGGCCCGTTCAACTACAGCGACGCGGAGGAGACGAAATCGCCGGTGCAGCGGCGGGTCGAGGCCGACCTGTGCGCGCTGCTCGAAAGGGTGATCAGCGCGGACTTCCCGTTCCTCGGGGCCTGTTACGGCATCGGGACACTCGGCAGCCACCAGGGGGCGGTGGTCGACCGGCGGTACGCCGAGCCGATCGGTTCCGTCCCGGTCACGCTCAGCCGGGAGGGCCGGCGGGACCCGCTGCTGCGCGGGCTGCCTGCCGCCTTCGACGCGTTCGTCGGCCACAAAGAGGCGATCAGCGTGCTGCCGCGCCACGCCGTCCTGCTCGCCAGTTCCCCCGCCTGCCCCGTGCAGGCGTTCCGGATCGGCTCTCACGTCTACGCCACCCAGTTCCATCCCGAACTGGACGTGGCCGGCCTGTGCACCCGGATCGACGTCTACAAGCACGCGGGCTACTTCGAGCCCGAGCAGGCCGGTGAGCTCAAGGCGCAGGCCCGCCGCAGCAACGTCACCCACCCGCCCGCCATCCTGCGCCGCTTCGCCCAGCGTTACGCGCGCAGCGCGCCGGGCGGGGCCGGAGCCGGGCCGCCGCCAGCCGCCGCCGTTTCCCCGGCCGGCCGGCAGCGGTTAGCCCCGCCGCCGCGCTGAGGGGGCCGCGCCCGGGGCCTGTCAGCGGGCCTGGGTGGCCAGCCGCAGGCCGAAGCCGATGAGCGCGACGCCGGTGATCCGTTCGAGCCATCGCTGCACGGTGGACCGGCGCAGCCAGCGGGCGCCGCGGGCGGCCATCCAGGCCAGGGTGGCGAGCCAGGCGCCGGTTTCGGCGATGAACCACAATCCCAGTGCCAGGGGGAACAGCGGCGCCGGTGCCCCGGCGGGGATGAAGCCGGGCAGGAACGCGATGAAGAAGACGCCGATCTTGGGGTTGAGCAGGTTGGACAGCAGCCCGTTGAGGTATGCGCGCCGCCACCCGGCCTGCCCCGGGGCGGGGCTGGCCGGCCCGGCGGTCCCGGCCGCGGCGGCGGGGGTGGCGCGCCGGCCGCGGGAGGGCCAGAGGCTGCTCACCCCCAGCCAGAGCAGGTAGCATGCGCCGGCCAGCCGGACGGCGTTGTAGCCCAGATCGCTGACCCGCAGCAGGGCGGACAGCCCGAACGCGGCGGCCACCGCCCAGGCCAGCAGCCCGGACATGGTGCCGCTGGCGGTGACCCATCCCGCCCGGCGGCCGTGGCGCAGCGTGTTGCGCAGGACCAGCAGGCTGTCCGGGCCCGGCGCCAGAATCAGCAGGGTCGAGGCAAGGGCGAACGTCGGCAGGGCTGCGATCATCGCGGCTGGCCTCCGGTCTGGCGGGCGGGCACTCAGCAGCCAAGGTAGTCAATTTCCCGGCAACGCGATGCCGCCGCAGGTCCCGGGGACCGGGACACCCGCCCACCCGGAACGGCGCCGGGTCTAAGCGGGCGGCTCGCCGCGGCCCGGTGGCGGCCGGTGGTGCGCCGGGCGCAGGCCGATCAGCGCCATGGCCGCGGCCAGGCTGACCCCGGCGACGATGACCGGTGATTCGGCTGTGTCCCAGCCGGAGGGGACCAGCCGGTGCCGTACCAGCCGCTCGGCCAGGTACCCGCCCACCATCGCGGCGCCCAGCCCGCCGAGCAGCCGCCGCGCCGCCGGGCTTGGCCCGCGCACCAGGGCTGTGACGGCGCCCGCCTGCGCGCCGAGCATCACCGCGGGCGCGGACAGGGCCGTTCCCATCAGCAGCGCATCACGGCCGACCGCCGATGGCCGCCCGTGCCAGAACGGGAGATCGAAGGCATGACGGCGGCGCAGCGCCAGCGCCAGGCCGCAGATACCCGTGGCCAGCTGGGCGGCCGAGACCACCACCAGGACCCGGTCATCGTTCATGGCGGGCCAGCCTACGCCCGGCCACGGCCGGGCATGCCGGGGCGCCGGCGGTTGCTAACGTGCCGTCATGGCTATCTCGCTCAGTGAGGCGACGCTCCGGCTGCTTGACGGGAGAAACTACGCGGTCCTGGCCACGGTCAATGCCGATGGCAGCCCGCACACCTCCGCCATGTGGGTCGGCCGCGACGGCAGCGACGTGCTGTTCTCCACCGTGGCGGGGCGCGTGAAACACCGCAACATGCTGCGCGACCCGCGCGTCAGCGTCTCGATTCTGGACTCCTCGGACCCGGAGAACTACGTCGAGCTGCGCGGCCGGGTGTCGATGATCCCCGACCCCGGCCGGCGGCTCCACCTGGATCTCTCGCGGAAGTACGACCAGGACCCCGGCGAGGATGCACCCGGCGCCACCCGCGTGATCGTGCGGATGGCCGTGGAGAAGGCCGCGGGGTACGCCGCCTAGGTGTACTGCCCGGCGGGGCAGCCGAGCCATGCGGTTGGCCCGGCGGTGTATCACCGCCGGGCATGCGTGCTCCGTCTGCATAGATGGCGGTGCCGGATCTCCGCGCGCCGGGCCCGCCCTCTGGCGGGAGGAGGGGGCACGTGGCCGACGCATCCGAAGTCAGCCGGCTGGTGCGGGCCAGCGCGAGCGGCAGCGAGACGGCCTGGACTGAGCTGGTGCGCCGCTACTCGCCGCTCGTCATGGCCGTGACCAGGAGCTATCAGCTCACGGCCGATGACGCCAAGGACGTCAGCCAGACCGTCTGGCTGCGGCTCGTCGAGAACCTGGCCAACCTGCGCGAGCCGGACGCCCTGCCCGGCTGGCTGGCGACGACCACGCAGCGCGAGTGCATCCGCCAGCTGCGCCAGGGACGGCGGGTGCTGCCGGTCGACCCGCAGACCGACGGCGGTCTGCAGCAGTGCGCGACCGTGGACCCCGACACCGACATCCTCCGGGCGGAGCTCCATCAGGCGCTGCGCGACGGGCTCGCCGAGCTGCCCGAACGGGACCAGACACTGCTGAAGCTGCGCGCCGCCGACCCGCCGAAGTCCTACGAGGAGATCGGCCAGCTCCTGGGGATGCCCATCGGGAGCATCGGCCCCACCCTCCGGCGGTGCCTTGACCGGCTGCGGGAGACAAGTGCCGTGCGGGCGTATCTGGCAACGCCGACCGCCGACGGAGGCAAAGGAGGTGGCCAGCGTGTGCTCGCCGGAGTGGACTGACGACGAACTGCTGCAGGAGCTACGCAGCGCATTGCAGGAAGAGCCGGTGGCCGAGAGCGTCATCCGCGCGGCTCAGGCGGCATTTACCTGGCGGACCGTGGACGCCGAGCTCGAGCTGCTGAGCCTCGATGCCGGTGACGAGCTGGCCGCGGGCGCGCTGGTGCGGGGCGGCGGGCCGGGCGCGCCGGGCAGCTTCGCGTTCCACGGCGAGCGGCTGAGCGTGGAAATCGAGGTCGACGGGGCCGGGATCGTGGGCCAGCTGACCCCCGCGCAGCCCGGCCAGGTCACGCTGGTGTCCGCCGAGGGCCCGCAGGCGACGGCACAGGCCGATAAGGTTGGCTGCTTCGCCCTCCCGCCGCCCGCGCCCGGCCCGCTGCGCCTGGACTGCCGGCTCGGTGCCGACCACTTCGTCACCGAATGGGTCACCATCGGCCCGGGTTAGGGCATGCCCTGGCCGGCGGAACCGGCGGGCCGCCGCCATAATCGAGGTGCCGAACCGGGCCCGGGCGGTGCACAATCACGGCCATGGCGCTGTCCCGATGGCCGCTGGCCAACCTCAGGCTGCAGACCCCGGGACTGGAGCTGCGCTGGCCCAGCCCGGCGGACCTCGACGCGCTGGCCGAACTGGCGGCCCTCGGCGTGCACGATCCCGAGGTGCAGCCGTTCATAGTCGCCTGGACGGACGCGTCCCCGGATGAGCGCGCCCGCAGCACGATGCAATACCACTGGTCCCGGTGGGGCTCCTGGCAGCCCGCGGACTGGACGCTGGAGCTCGTCGTGATCCGCGACGGCGTGGTGGTCGGGTCACAGGGCGTCCACGGCCGCGATTTCGCCGTGCTCCGCACCGTGAGCACCGGCTCCTGGCTCGGCCGCCACTACCAGGGACAGGGGATCGGGACCCAGATGCGGGCGGCGGTGCTGCATCTGGCGTTCGAGGGGCTCAAGGCGAAGCACGCCGTGTCCGCGGCGTTCGAGGACAATGCCGCCTCGCTCGGCGTGTCACGCAAGCTCGGGTACCGCGACGACGGCACCGAGTGGCACGCCGTGCGCGGCCGCCCGGCCATGGTGCGCCGGCTGCGCCTGACGCGGGCCGACTGGCTGGCCGCGCGGACGGTGCCGGTACAGGTCCACGGCCTGGCGCCCTGCCTGCCCCATTTCGGGCTGCCCCCCGGCAGCTGACCGGGTCAGCGCCCGGCAAGCCCCGGGGGTGCCCACCCCAGCGCGTCGCCGGCCGCGATGGCGGCGCCGCGAGCACCGGCCATGTCCAGATCCGGCACCAGCGCGAACTTCACCAGGGGAAGCTGCTCGGCCCGCAGGTCGGTGTGCTCGCGGACGGTGGCGAGGAACCAGTCGCGGAAGCCGGGGGCGGCCTCGACCACGCCGCCGCCGAGGAAATACGCGTGCGGGTCGGTGAAGTTCGCCGCGATGGTGAAGAGCCTGCCGAGCGCGATCGCCTGCTGCCGGAAGATCTCCAGGGCCATCGGGTCCCCGGCGCTGGCGTAGCTCCGCACCAGCGCCGCTGCCTGGCGTGCCGGGCCCGCCGTGTGCAGATCGTGGCCGGGGTAGCGGGTCAGCCAGTAGGGCAGCAGGTTCTTCTCGATGCCCGTCAGGGAGCCGATGCTCTCGCCGTCCCCGGGCAGCCCGCAGTTGCACGACGGCACCGGCTGGCCCTCGGCCAGCAGCCCGTCCATCGGGATCCGCATGTGCCCGAACTCGCCGGCCATCCCCGAGGCGCCGCGGACCACCCGCCCGCCTTCGATCACGCCGCCGCCGAGCCCGGTGCCCACTATCAGGGAGACCGACGAGCGCCGTGTGGCGTCGGGGCCGAAGTAGACGTGATGGGCGTACAGCGACGCGACGTTCGCGTCATTGTTGTAGATCACGGGCAGGGCGAGCCGGGCCTCGAGAGCGCTGCGGACGTCGAAGCCGCGCCAGGCCGGATCGACGAAATTCACCGCCCCCCGCGACGAGATGACCCCATCCGCGCTGGCCGGCCCCGGCGTGTCCAGGCCCACCGCCCGGACCGACTCACGCGGAACCCCGGCCAGGCCGAGCACGTGCGTGAGTGCCTCGCCGAGCGTCTCGATCGCCACCGCCGGGCCCTCGGCGACCCGGCTGGGCGTCTCGACCAGCCGGTCCACCAGGAACCGCCCCGCGGAATCGAGGACGGTCGCGTTGATGGCCCGCCCGCCGTTGTCGAGGCCGACAACGGTCTCCTGGCCCTGACCCGGCATCCGCGCCCTCCCTCGCCTCGCCGAGCGTACAGCCGCTCGCGCGCCGGCGCGGGGCCTGCCCGCGCGGCGCCGCGGCCCGTCATGGACGGACCCGCCGGCCAGCCGGGAACCGGGTGAGCAAGGGGAGGGCCGGAGCGGGTTTCCAGTAGTTCGATTATATGTTTGAATACCATCATGGCACGGGAGAAGACATGCTGGCGGCCGTAACCGCCGGTGCCGGTCACCCCGCGGTCGCCACCCTGCTCGGGCTCGGGACAGTGGTGCTCGCCGGCCTTGTCGTCGCCATGGCCTGGGACGTGAACGCGCGCCAGATCCGGCTCAGCGAGCAGCTGGCCCGCCGGCAGTTCATCGTGACCGGGGAGCAGGGAGCGATGAACGGCGCCGCGAACGGCGCGGCGAACGGCGCGGCGGCCGGGGGCCGCGGTCACGGGGCCGCCGTCCAGGAGGCGGCGGGCGCGCCCGGCGCGGTAGCGGCACCGCCGGTCGCCATCGACGGGCCGGAAACCGTGGTCACCGGCGAGCAGGCCCGCTATCGCCTGCGGCCGTCGGGCAGCCATCAGGTGGTGTCGTGGGCGGTCGGCGGGGGCTCGGTGTCGCAGGCACCCGACCCGGCTCATCCCGACGAGCTGCTCCTGATCGCCGACCGGCCCGGCAATTTGACGATCATCGTCCGGGTGCGCGAGGGCATGGCGGAGCGCCGCGCGACCAAGCCGGTCACCGCCGTCGAGGACGTGACCGATCCCGAGCCGCCCTTCACGCTGCGGCTGTTCCTGCAGGGGTGGGGGCTGGTGGCGGTCGCGGTACTGATCGTGGGGCTGGCCGGGGCCCTGGCTGCCCTCGGCAGCTTCACCACCTCCGACTTCATCGCGCTGGCCGTTCCGCTGGCGGCGCTGCTGGGCGTGGTGGCCGTCGCGCGGGGGACGACCGACGCATCCGGCCGCCGCCCCGGCCAGGGCAAGGGCCCGGCCGGGCCCAGGCTCTGAGAGAGTGGTAGCCGTGGCTACCTGGAACGACGTCCGCCGGATCGCGCTGGCCTTGCCGGGCACGGCCGAGCAGTCATCCCGCGGCATCCCCCAGTGGCGGGTCAGGGACAAGGGGTTCATCTGGGAACGGCCGCTGCGGCGGGCCGACGTCGAGGCCCTCGGCCCCGCCGCGCCGGATGGGCCGATCCTGGCCGCCCGGGTAGCTGACCTGGGCGTGAAGCAGGCCCTGCTCACCGACGATCCGGACGTCTACTTCACCACCCCGCACTTCAACGGCTACCCAGCCATCCTGGTGCGCCTCGACCGGATCGCGGTGGGGGAACTGGGCGAGCTGATCGTCGAGGCGTGGCTGGCCCGGGCGCCGAAGCGGCTCGCCGAGGACTACCTGCGCCTGCCGCGTTGAGCCGGGGTTTACGGCGCGGCCGGTGAGCTGGACCAGCGCAGCTCGCCGTCCTGGACGTCCCTGGTCGGTGACAGCCCGGCGGCGCGGGCCACCCCCTGGGACGCCAGGTGGCCGGGATGGATGTGGGCGATGACGGTCCATCCGGCCGCCTGCAGCCGGGTCACGAGGCTGCGCGCCGCTTCCTTGGCGTAGCCGCGGCCCTGCGCCTCCCGCGCCAGCACCCAGGCCACCTCGGCCGGGCCGGCCGCGGGACCGGCCGCGGGCAGCGTCGCCTGCACCGTCCCCACCGCGCGGCCGGACGCGCGCACGCGCATCACCCAGTTGCCCCATCCCTGGTCACCCTCGGGCGAGCGGCGCCTCTCCAGGCGCCGGTAACGGTCGGCCAGGGCGGCCGCGTCCACCGGCTCACCGCCGGTGAACTCGTGCAGCCGGGGGTCGTCCAGCAGCGGCGCCAGCTCGGCGGCGTGCGTCACGGCCAGCGGCTCGAGGTCGAGCCGCTCGGTACGCCAGCCCTGGCCAAGGTCGATCACGCGTGCCGTCCGGTGTTTATTTGACACATCAGGAAGAGCATCCACCAGCAGGTGCACGGGCACCAGCCCGGACCGGGCCGCCGGCCGGGCGGAGAGGACTCGAGATGGCAACCACCGGTGTGGCCGTGGTGACCGGGGCGGGGTCGGGACTTGGCCGGTGCATCACCCGGGCCTTGCTGTCGGCCGGGTGGCGGGTCGCGGCGGCGGGCCGCCGCGCGGACGCCCTGGGTGAGAGCGTGGCATCCGGCGCCTGGCCGGCGGCGTCCGCGCTGGCGGTTCCCGCCGATGTCACCGCGCCCGAATCCGTCGCCGGGCTGTTCGCGGCGGTTCAGCGGCGGTGGGGCCGGGTCGATCTGCTCGTCAACAACGCGGGCGTGTTCGGCCCGGTGGGCGCGGTGGACGAGATCTCCTGGGCCGACTGGAGGCAGGCCGTGGACACCAACCTCACCGGCGCCTTCCTGTGTGCCCACCATGCGGTGCGGATGATGAAGGCCCAGGCGCCCCGCGGCGGCCGGATCATCAACAACGGCTCGGTGTCCGCGCACAGCCCCCGGCCGGGCAGCGTCGCCTACACCGCCACCAAGCACGCGATCACCGGCCTGACCAAGTCCCTCTCGCTCGACGGCCGCGCCTTCGGCATAGCCTGCGGCCAGATCGACATCGGCAACGCGGCCACCGACATGACCGCGGGCATCAGCCGCGGCGCGCGGCAGGCCGACGGCTCGGTGGTTCCCGAGCCCACCTTCGACGCCGAGCACGCCGCCAGCGCGGTGCTGTACATGGCGTCGCTGACGCTGGACGCCAACGTGCAGTTCCTGACCATCACCGCCACGACGATGCCGTTCATCGGCCGCGGATGAGGCTCACCGGGGACGCCCCGGGCCGGCCGGGGCGGTACCCCGGCCGCCGGGGCGGGTAGATACCCGGCGATGGACGCATCGGCCCTCCCGTCGCCCGTGCTGGTCGTGGACATGGGCGCCTTCGAGGCGAACGTCGCCGCCGCCGAGCGATGGTGCCACGGCACACCGAAGAAGATCCGCCCGCATGTGAAGGCGCACCGCACGCCCGCGCTCGCGCTCCGCCAGCTGACGCCGGGCACCTCCGGCCTGACCTGCGCCACGGTCGGCGAGGCGGAGGCCATGGTCGACGCCGGGGCCGGCGATGTGCTGGTGGCAAACGAGGTGGTCGACCCCGGCAAGCTGGGCCGGCTCGCCGCCCTGGCCCGCCGCGCCGCCGTCGCGGTGGCCATCGACGCTCCGGAGGCCGCCGAGGCGCTCGGCGCCGCGGCCCGGGCCGCGGGATCCAC
>Ga0335085_10006695_pt1 | contig 18092 bp, 15 predicted proteins | sample Lox_Sample_45_FD_206712 | JGI IMG/M metagenome (GOLD analysis project Ga0335085, IMG submission 206712) | Soil microbial communities from Loxahatchee National Wildlife Refuge, Florida, United States - Lox_Sample_4.5 | ecosystem: Environmental > Terrestrial > Soil > Wetlands | place: USA...
GAAAGCCACGCGGTCAGTTCCAGCTCACGCGCCACACCCGTCGCGTCGGGTTCGGTCGGCTCGACGAGCCCGAGCGTCGAGATCTCGCGGTCGCGCGCGATCGCGAGGATGCGCCTGGCCTGGTCTTCGTGCAGGCCGCCGGTCAGGATCACGCAATCAGGTGCGCGCTCTCGACCCTGGAGCATGGGTCGCAGGTCGTCGAACTGCGAGACCATCTGGGTCTCGAATCCTGCGGCCTCGAGCTGCGCGTTCACACGCACCGCCTGCTCGAGATCATCGGTCGTGATCAAGACCCGATCAGCCATCAGTGGGTGATCGCCTCTCCCGTGAGCAACCCGACCGCGTGGTCGAGAAACGTCTCGAGCACGGCGAGCCCGTCTTTCACTCCAGCAGGGGAACCGGGGAGATTCACGATGAGCGTCCTGCCCCGCGCGCCCGCGATACCGCGCGAGAGCCAGGCATTGGGAAAACGGGGTCCCGCGCTCGCTCTCAGCGCCTCGGCAATCCCCGGGGCCGGCCGCTCGATGGCCGCGAGCGTCGCTTCGGGCGTAACGTCGCGCGCGCCCAGTCCCGTCCCGCCCGTTGTGAGAATCACGTCCACCTCACCCGAATCGGCCCAACGAACGAGCTTGCCCGCAATCCGATCCGTCTCGTCCGGCACGATGCTGCGTACGACCACCTCAGCTCCCCGATCCGCCGCCCACTCGACAATCGCGTCGCCCGAGGTGTCCTCACGTTTTCCTTGCGAACCCAGGTCGGAAATCGTGAGGATCGCCACGCGCATGACGGTTCCCGCTTCCCCCTTCCGGCTACGCCTTGTAGGTGCGGTGGGGCACGAACGGCAACTTCACCACTTCGGCCGGCGCTCGTTTGCCACGCACGTCCACCTCGAACCTCGAGCCGGGCTTTGCATGTGCAATAGGGAGATACGCGAGTCCCAGCGGGTAATTGGCCGTCGGCGTAATGGTCCCGCTGCGGACACGTTCGCCCGCGCCGGGCGAGCCGTTTACGAACACCTCATAGCCCGGCCGCGCCACGAGCCGCGGCTCGAGCACGCGAAATCCCGCGAGTTTGCGCGTCACGCCGGCAAGCTTCTGCCGTTTCAGAGCCTCTTGTCCGACGAAACTCGCGCCTTTCTCGAGCTTCACGATCCAGCCGAGCCCCGCCTCCAACGGCGTGACGGTGTCATCGATATCGTTGCCGTATAGAGGGTATCCCGCTTCGAGACGGAGCGTGTCGCGCGCGCCCAGCCCGCATGGCTCGGCACGCCCCGAGCCCACCAGGGCGTGCCACAGGGTCTCGAGGTCGCGCGAGCGGCAATACAGCTCGAATCCGTCTTCGCCGGTGTAGCCGGTGCGCGAGATGAAGCACTCGATGCCGGCCACCTTGCCCTCGATAAAGTGGTAGTAGGGCAGCAGGGCGAGGCCCGCCGATGTGAGCGGAGCGAGAAGCTCCGCTGCTCTGGGCCCCTGAACCGCGAGCAGTCCCGTTTCGTCCGAGATGTCTCGCAGCCGAACGTTCGCGCCGCCTTTCTCGCCAACCAGGTGCTCCCAGTTCTTCTGGATGTTCGCCGCATTGACCACGACCATGAGCTTGTCGGGAAACCGGTACACCACGCAGTCATCGATGAAGGTCCCCTGCTCCGTCAACAGCGCCGTGTACTGGGCCTGGCCGGGCTTGAGCGCCGCCACGTCGTTGCAGGTGACTCGCTGCACGAACGCGTTTCGATCCGGGCCCGTGATTTCGAACTCGCCCATGTGCGAGATGTCGAATATGCCCACAGCTTCCCGCACCGCGCGGTGTTCGTGCACGATGCCTTTGGGATACTGGACCGGCATCTCGTACCCGCCGAAGGGCACGAGCTTGGCGCCGAGGCTGGCGTGGAGCGGATACAGTGCGGTTCGCTTGAGCAGGGTGCCGGCGGTCATCCGAGCAACTCCGCGAGCAGGGCCTTCTGAACGTGCAGCCGGTTCTCGGCCTCGTCCCACACGCGCGACTGCGGCCCCTCGATCACATCCGCCGTGACCTCTTCGCCCCGATGCGCCGGCAAGCAATGCAGGAAAATTGCCGAGCGATCGGCAAGCTTCATGAGATTCGAGTCCACCGTATACCCCTTGAAGGCGTTGCGCCGCTTGTCCGCTTCGGCTTCCTGGCCCATCGAGGCCCACACATCCGTATTCACCACGTGCGCGCCCTCCACCGCCTCCTCGGGCACGTCGGTGATTTCAATGCACTTGCCGCCCGCGCGCGCTCTTGCCTGCTCGAAAATGGTCCGGTCGGGCTCGAATCCCTCGGGACACGCAAGCCGCAGCTCGAACCCCAACAGCCCCGCGGCTTCGATCCAGCTGTTTGCCATGTTGTTGCCGTCGCCCACCCAGGCAACCCGCTTCCCCTCCCATCCCCCCAGCGCCTCCTTCATCGTGAACAGGTCGGCCAGGACCTGACACGGATGCATCAAGTCCGTGAGACCGTTGATGACGGGAATCGTCGCGTCGCGGGCCAGCTCGACCACTTCCGCGTGGCTGTAGGTGCGGATCATGATCCCGTTCACGTAGCGAGACAGCACGCGCGCCGTGTCGGCAATCGGCTCACCACGGCCGATCTGGATATCGCGGGATGAGAGAAACAAGGCCTGGCCGCCGAGCTGGTAGGTGCCGACTTCGAACGAAACGCGTGTCCGCGTGCTCGACTTGGCGAAGATCATGGCGAGGGTCTTTCCCGCGAGCGGCTGCTCCCGGTAGCGACCGCCTTTCATCCGCTCGGCCAAGGCAAACAGGCCGTGGAGGTCGTCCCGCGAGAGGCCCCCAATCGCGATGAAGTCCCGTTTGGCCATGAAACCCCTAAAATGGTCAGTCAAAATGACAGGGATAGAGGATTTTAGGCGCCGGGACGGCTGGTGACAAGTCTCACGCCGTCCCGGGCCGGGGAAATGCGAACTAGAGGATGTAACGCCGCAGGTCTTCGTCGGCCGCGATCTTCGTGAGCCGCTCGCGCACGACGGCTCCGTCGATCACGATGTGTTTTTCCGGATAGTCGGGCAGGGCAAACAGCAGGTCCTCGAGCAGGGTGGTGAGGACCGTGTGCAGGCGACGGGCGCCGATGTTCTCGAGCTGCTCGTTGACCTTCGCCGCGATGCGCGCGATCTCCTGGATGCCGTCGGCAGTGAACTCGAGCTTGGCCCCTTCGGCCGCGCACAGGGCGGCGTATTGCTTGGTCAACGCATTCTCGGGCTCGGTCATGATGCGCACGAAGTCCTGCTCGGCCAGGGGCGATAACTCGACCCGGATCGGGAAGCGTCCCTGGAGCTCGGGAATCAGGTCCGACGGCTTGGAGACGTGGAACGCGCCGGCCGCGATGAACAGGATGTGATCGGTGCGCACGAAGCCGTAGCGCGTCTGGACCGTCGACCCCTCGACAATCGGTAGCAGGTCCCGCTGCACCCCTTCGCGCGACACGTCGGGGCCAACGGTCCCGCGGTCACCCGCGATCTTGTCCAGCTCGTCGATGAAGATGATGCCGTGATTCTCCACCCGGTCGAGCGCCTCGTTCACGACGTCGTCGAAGTCCACCAATCGTTTGAGCTCCTCGTCGATCAGGATCCGCCGAGCCTCGTGCACGTGCACGGTACGCCGCTTCTTTTTCTTGGGCAGAAGATCCTGGAGCATCTCCGTGAAGTTCACGTCTGGCCCTTCCATGCCCGGTGGCGGCTGCATCATCTCGAGGGCCGGGAATCCCTGCTGCTGGACCTCGACCTCGACGTCGCGCTCTTCCAGCTTTCCTTCTTTCAACTGCTGGCGCAGCTTCTCGCGCGTGCGGCGGCGGCGCTCCTGGCTTTCGGTGTCGGCTTCGGTCGGCTTGGGAGCGACGTCGCCTTTGGACGAGACCACGAACAGAGGACGATTCTCCCCTCCTTCCCCCGGCTTCGGAGCCTGGGGCGGCTGGGGCGCGGTGGGAACGGGCAGGAGAATATCGAGCAGCCGCTCCTCGGCCCGCGCCTCGGCCTCGGGGTACACATCGTCCTCGCGCTCGGTGCGCACCATGTTGATGGCCGCGTCCACGAGCTCGCGGATCATCGATTCCACGTCGCGGCCCACATAGCCGACCTCGGTGAACTTCGACGCTTCCACTTTCAGGAACGGCGCGCCGGCGAGGCGCGCCAGGCGGCGCGCGATCTCGGTTTTCCCGACGCCCGTCGGGCCGATCATGATGATGTTGTTCGGCAGGATCTCATCTCGAATGTCCTCGGGCGTCTGCGCTCGGCGCCAGCGGTTACGCACCGCGATAGCGACGGCCTTTTTCGCCACTTCCTGACCCACGATGTAGCGATCGAGCTCCGCCACGATCTTGCGGGGCGGGAGCTCCTCCAGCCAGGGCAACGCCTCTTCCTCGGGGCGTTGCTCGACGGGGGATGGGGGAACGTGCTCGTCTGACGTGCGAGTGGGCTCAGCCATTTACAGCTCCAAAATCGTGATATTCGAATTGGTATAGACGCAAATATCGGCCGCGATTTCGAGTCCCTTCTGGACGATCTCGCTGGCCGAGAGCGCAGACGCCTGGAGCAGGGCGCGCGCGGCGGCAAGCGCGTACGTGCCGCCCGAGCCGATCGCGAGCACGCTATCGTCCGGCTCGATCAGCTCGCCCGACCCGCTGATCACGTAGCCGTGTTCCTTGTCCGCGACCACGAGCAAGGCTTCGAGCCGCCGCAGGACGCGATCAGAGCGCCAGTCCTTGGCCAGCTCCACGGCCGCGCGGGGCAGATTTCCGGGGTAGCGCTCCAGCTTCTCTTCGAATTTCTCGAACAGGGTGAACGCGTCGGCAGCGGCGCCGGCAAAGCCGGCGAGGATCTTCCCGCCCTTCAGGGCGCGGACCTTGTTGGCGTTGGCTTTCATGACCGTGTCGCCGATCGTGACCTGGCCGTCGCCGCCCAGCGCCACGTGCCCGTCGCGCCGGACGCTCAGAATCGTCGTGCTGTGAATGATGCGACCGCTCACGAAAACCTTTCGTTAGGCTCGCGGGTGCGCCCCGTGATACACTTTCTTGAGCCGCTCGACCGAAGTATGAGTATACACCTGCGTCGTTGAGAGGGAGGCATGTCCCAGCAGCTCCTGAACCGAGCGCAGGTCCGCGCCGGCGTCGAGCAGATGGGTCGCGAACGAGTGCCGCAGCGCATGTGCGTGCAGCGTCTTGCCCCGGGGCAGCACCGCGAACAGCTGCTTCATGGCGAGCTGAACACCGCGATTTGACAGCCGCCGCGCGCGCGCGTTCAGGAACACCGCGCGCCGGTCCACCTTCCCTCTCGCCTGTGCCAGCAGCGCATCGCGGCGCGCGTAGTAGCTCCGCAGTGCCACGCCCGCCTGCCGCCCCACCGGTACGATCCGTTCTTTCCGCCCCTTGCCGCGCACCTTTACCTGATCCGACACCAGGTCGATATCCTCGAGGTTCAAGCCGCCGAGCTCCGCGAGCCTGAGTCCCGACGAGTAGAACAGCTCGAGCATCGCCAGGTCTCGCGCCTCTTTCATTCGCCCGCCCGCCGTGACCCGAACGGCCGCGGCTCGGAACAGCTCGTCGGTTTCGGCCCGATCGAGATGAATCGGGAGCGTGCGGCCCAATTTGGGGGTACGTGCCGCCCGGGCGGGATTGACCTCCAACCCCTGGGTAACGTTCAGAAATCGGTAAAAGGTTCTGAGCGCCGACAGCGCGCGCGCGCTCGAGCGCTTTCCGAGTCCTGTCTGTTGCAGCGCGCCCAGAAATCCGCGGATCGCGAGCCGGTCGACACCCGCCCACTGCCACGGGCCGCCGTAGAAGCTTCCGCAGAACTCCGCGAACCGCGCCACGTCGCGGGCATAGGCCTTCACGGTATGCGGCGAGTCGTTGCGTTCCTTGGAGAGAAAATCCACGAACGAAGCGATGTCGGAGGCGGGAAAGCTCATTGGGTGATCAGGCTCGCGAACTCGCTCATCGCCGCCAACGCCCGTTCCGCTATCCGCTGCCGTTTGTGAACCTTGTCTCGAACCGGGGGATCAAGCGGTTCCACGAGCCCCAGGTTCGCGTTCATCGGCTGAAAGTGCTCGGGTGGCGCCTCGCGCAGATAGCGATACAGCGAGCCCAACATCGTCGTGGGCGGAGGGATGAGCGGCGCTGCGCCGCACAACAGCCGCGCCAGGTTGATCCCCGCCAGGATCCCGGTCGCCGCGGATTCGGTGTACCCCTCGACTCCGGTGAGCTGTCCAGCGAACAGCACCCGCGGATCATCGCGCGTCGAGAGGTGCGGTGTCAGCGCCTGCGGCGCATTGATGTACGAATTGCGGTGAATGCTGCCGTAGCGGAAGAACTCCGCGCGCTCGAGCCCCGGAATCATCCGGAGCACGCGCTGTTGCTCGGCGTTGCGAAGCCGCGTCTGAAAGCCCACCAAATTCCACATCTGAGCGGCGCGGTCTTCCTGCCGCAGCTGGACCACGGCAAACGGCTCGCGTCCGGTGCGGGGATCGCAGAGCCCGACGGGCTTCATTGGTCCGAACCGCAGCACGTCCCGTCCCCGGCGCGCCATCTCCTCCACCGGTAAGCATCCCTCGAAGTACGGGATGTGATCGAACTCGTGCGAGGGCTGGTATTGACCCGCCGTCGTGAGCGCGGCGTGGAACCCCTCGTACTCGGCGATGGTAAGCGGCGCGTTCAGGTAGTCGTCGCCCCCGCCCTTGCCGTAGCGCGACGCGCGGAACAGCCGCTCCTGGACGAGCGATTCGGTCGAGACGATGGGCGCGATCGCATCGTAGAACGCGAGCGCATTCGTGCCCAGACGAATCGCGATCGCGTCGCTCAATTCGGCCGACGTCAGAGGCCCGGTCGCGACGATCCCGGGAGAGGGCAGGCTCGAGACGTGATCGTGAACCAGGCGAATCGCGGGATGCGACGTGACGCGTTCGTGCACCGCCCGAGAGAACGCGAGGCGATCGACTGCGAGCGCCGCTCCACCAGGGACGCGCGCCTCTGCCGCCGATTCGAGCACTACGCTTCCCAGCAGCCGCATTTCGGCCTTGAGCAGGCCGTGCGCGTTCGTGACCTCTTCGGATTTGAACGAGTTGCTGCAGACGAGCTCGGCGAGCTGGTCGCTATGGTGCGCCGGCGTGGTGCGCCCCGGGCGCATTTCGAAGAGCTGGACCGGGATGCCACGCTGCGCGAGGGCCCAGGCGGCCTCGCTGCCGGCGAGACCACCGCCCACGACGACGGCGTTCAGGTCCCGACCGACTCCGCCTGCGCTGGCTGGCCCTCTTCGAGCGGCACTTCGTGCGCGCATTTCATACACTTGCGGAACGAGCCCAGGGTTTTGGTTTGCTTCTGCTCCATGCCCACGAAGCCGCAGCTGGGGCACGCCACGGGCACCGGCTTGTTCCACACCGAGAAATCGCAGTCGGGATAGCGCAGGCAGCCGTAGAACGTCCGGCCACGCCGCGTGCGCCGCTCCGCGAGATCGCCTTCAGTGCACTTGGGACATTTGATACCGAGCGGCACAGGGCGCGTGTGCTTGCACGCGGGGTACCGAGTGCACGCCAGAAACTCGCCGTAACGGCCCGTTTTGATCACCATCGGCGCGCCGCATTCCTTGCAAATCTCGTTGGTGGGCCGGTCGGGGACCTTGTCCTTCCGCAGCGGTTTCGTGAACCGGCACTCAGGGTATTTGGCGCACGCGATGAACGGGCCGAACCGACCGCTCTTCACGATCAGCTCGCCGCCGCAATTCGGACACTTCTCTTCCGACAGCTTGGAGAGATCGTGCGTGTCGCGAATCAGCTGCTGCACGTCGACTTTGCCGAGCTGCTGCGCAAACGGCTGCCAGAAATTCCCCAGCACGCTCTGCCAGCGGAGATCCCCTTCCTCGATCTTGTCGAGCTCGGTCTCCATCTGCGCCGTAAACCCGACGTTGAACGTGTCGGGGAAGAGCCGCACCATGATCCCGCACACCGTCTCGCCCAGTTCGGTGGGCGTGAAGCGGCGGTCTTTCGTGTTCACGTAGAACCGCTGCTGCAGCGTCGAGATGATGGTCGCGTAGGTCGAGGGGCGCCCGATACCCAGCCGCTCGAGCTCCTTCACGAGGCTCGCCTCGCTGTAGCGCGGCGGCGGCTCGGTGAAGTGCTGGGTCGGCGTGATCTTCACGAGGTTCACGCGATCGCCCTGTTCGAGAGCCGGAATCGGCGCGAGATCGCCCAGGCTCTTGCCCTCTTCGGGCTCGTAGACTTCCTGATAGAGCGCGTGATAGCCGTCGAACACGACCCGGGATCCGGTGGCCCGGAACAGATACTTCCCGAGGTCGAAGTCCACCGTTGTGGTCTCGTACACGGCCGGGCTCATCTGTGACGCCACGAAGCGGCGCCAGATGAGCTGATACAGCTTGAACAGATCGGCCTCGAGATAGTCCTTCACGTCTTCCGGACGGCGCGACACCTCGGTGGGCCGGATCGCCTCGTGCGCGTCCTGCACCCGTGCCTGGCCGCGCGTGGCGCCGTACTGCACCGGAGCGTCAGGCAAGTACGGCTTGTCGAAATTCTGGCCGATATAGTCGCGCGCCTGCACGATGGCCGAGTCGGCCACGCGGGTCGAATCGGTTCGCATGTAGGTGATCAGGCCGACCGGGCCGTCGGTACCGACATCCTGGCCTTCGTACAATCCCTGTGCCGCGCGCATGGTCCGTTTGGCCGAGAAACCCAGCTGCTTCGCGGCTTCCTGCTGCAGCGTGCTCGTGGTAAACGGGGCGGAAGGTCGTTTCTTCCGTTCTTTTTTGGTAATCGACGAGACGACGAACGGAATTTTCTCGGCTTCGCGAACGATGGCGTTCGCGTCATCCGCCTTCTTGATCTCGGGCTTCTTGCCGTCGAGTTTGTGCAACCGCGCCTGGAAGCTCTGGCCGTCCTTTTCCAGGTCGGCCTCGATCGTCCAGTATTCCTGGGGCACGAATTTCCGGATTTCGTTCTCGCGCTCCACGATGAGCCGCAGCGCGACAGTCTGCACGCGGCCCGCGGAAAGCCCGGTTTTCAGGCTCTTCCATAGGAGCGGCGAGGTCTTGTAGCCCACGAGGCGATCGAGAATGCGCCGCGCCTGCTGCGCGTCGACTTTGTTCTGATCGATATCCACCGGGTGCTCGAGTGCGCGCGCCACCGCGTCCTTGGTGATCTCGTGAAACAGCACGCGGCGGACCTTGGCGGCATTCTTCCCCACCTGTTCCGCCACGTGCCACGCGATCGCCTCACCCTCGCGGTCAGGGTCGGTCGCGATCAAAACGCGATCCGATGCCTTGGCCGCCTTCTTGATTTCCGAAAGCGTCTTGGCCTTGCCCTTGATGGTCACATAGCGCGGGGTGAAGCCCTGGTCGACGTCGACGCCCAGCTCGCGCTGCGGCAGATCGCGGACGTGCCCAACCGTCGCTTTGACCGTATAGCCCGAGCCCAGATACTTGCCGATCGTCTTGGCTTTGGTCGGCGACTCGACGATCACGAGCGCCGGGCCACCGCCGCCGTTGCCGTTGTCCGTCGCGCGCTTGGAACGCGTGCGGCGCGGCTTCTTGGGCTTCACCTCCGCGCCGTTCGCGGACGCTTCCTGGTCTTCCGCGGTCACGCCATCGGGCGACGCGCCGTTCGCTTCGTGCGTTTCGGCGGGTGCAACGCGCTTCGTGCGGGCACGCCGCTTGGGGGCAGGCTTCGCCTCCGCCGCGGGAGCGCCGTTCTCGAGCGGCTCGCTCGTGGGTGTGGGAGTCGAAGTCGTGGCCGCGGTTTCGTCGGGCACGCCCGCTGCTTCGGTTTTCACGCTGCGTTTCTTAACTGGCACTGATCAACCTTTCTTCAACATCCAAGTCGGCATCTTTACCATCCGGCTTTGCTTTGCGCAAGGCTGAACACTTCTTGCGCGACCTGCGCCGGGGTCTTGCGATCGGTGTCAACCGTTTCGTGGGCTTCCCGATACGCGGCTTCACGCTCTTTCAAAAGCGCCCGCATGCGGGCCACCGGATCATCACCAGCTAACAACGGTCGGGTTCCCTCGGGTGCCGCGCGTTCGGCCGCGGTGTCGGCACGCGTTCGCATATACACCAAAAACGCGCTCTGTTTCGCATTCGCGAGCGCACCCTGCTGCGCCGCCCACCCGCCGCCCGGCGCGATCACTGCCGGTTCCTGCTTCAACGCTGTCTCCATGGCATCACGCTCGAGGTCGCGGAACGCGGCTTCCCCCTTTTCCGCGAAAATCATACCGATTGGCTTTCCTTCGCGCCGGATCAACATCGTATCTATATCCACGAAGCCAGCTTTGAGCTTTTCCGCCACCAGGCGCCCGACGGTCGTTTTTCCCGCTCCGGGGAGACCAATCAGCACCACATGCCGTTTTGTCACGCGACGCCTTTGGGCGTTCGGTTCCGCACCGTCGTCTGATACCCCGCGAAGTTGCGCTTCATTTCGGTGAGCGAGTCGCCGCCGAATTTTTCGAGCATCGCCTCCGCCAGGATCAGCGCGATCATCGCCTCCGCGATGACGCCCATCGCGGGCACCGCCGTCACGTCGGATCGCTCGGACTGCGCCTGCGCCGGCCCGCCCGTTCGAAGATCCACGGTACGCAGCGGCGACATCAGCGTCGAAATCGGCTTCATCGCGGCGCGCGCCACGATCGGCTCTCCCGTGGTGATGCCGCCTTCGGTTCCGCCCGCGCGATTCGTGGCGCGCGTGAAGCCGACGAGAATCTCGTCATGCACTTCCGAGCCCTTGCGCCGCGCAGCCTCGAACCCGATCCCGATTTCGACGCCCTTGACCGCGGGAATGGACATCAGTGCCTGCGCGATCCGTCCGTCGAGCTTGCGATCCCACGAGACATGCGATCCGAGTCCCACGGGAATGCCGAGGGCCACGACTTCCACGACGCCGCCCAGCGTATCGCCCGCCGCCTTGGCGGCGTCGATGCGCGCGATCATCTCCTTCTCGGCCTCACGATCGAGGCAGCGCACCACGCTCGCGTCGGCCGCCGGATTGAGCGGCACCGGGAGCGGCGGCCGCACCGTCGCCACGACTCCGCCCAGCTCGACCACGTGGCTTCCGATCTCCATGCCGAACTGCTCGAGCAGGAGCCTGCAGACGGCGCCGCAGGCGACTCGTGCCACGGTTTCGCGCGCGCTGGCGCGCTCGAGAATGTCGCGCGCGTCCGTGCGGTCGTACTTGAGGACGCCGGCCAAGTCGGCATGGCCGGGCCGGGGGCGCGTGACCTGGCGGCGCCGCTCGGCGCCGGGGGCGTCCGCCTCGGGCGCCATCACGTCCTGCCAATGCTCCCAGTCGCGGTTCCACACGAGCATCGCGATCGGCGAGCCGAGCGTCTCTCCTGCCCGCACGCCCGAAATCCATTCGATCTGATCGGACTCGATTTTCATCCGCGCGCCGCGACCGTGCCCCGCCATGCGTCGCTTCAGCTCTGCGTTGATCCGCTCGGCCGCTGCCGGGACTCCCGCCGGAATCCCCTCGAGAATCGCGACGAGCCCTCTGCCATGCGATTCGCCGGCCGTCGTAAACCGAAAAGTCACGGGATCTTCATACCCTCCGAATAACGAGCGAGCCCGACCGGGCGTCGGGCTCGTCTCTCTCTGCGTCAGTTCACCGCCCCGGCCTCACCGGTTTCGCTGCTTGCTGAGGCGTGGCGGGGCCGGATTGGGGTTCGGGAACACGGGGAGCTTCACCATCACGACTCCGCGCGCCGTCACACCGAACAGGAGCTGGTTGCCGCTCGCATCCTTCGCGACGCGCAGCGGACCGATGATCGGGTCCCGCACCGGGATCGACCCGATCTGATTGTAGAAGAATGTATCGAATGCCAGGATATTGCCGATGGGGTCGGCCACGAATGCCACACGATTCGTGGAATCGCGCGTTCCGCCCAGGCCGGTCGAGCCACCCTGGCCCGCGAGGAAGTCGTGGAAGTAGTTCATGTCCATGCCGTAGGCACCCGGCGCCACGGGCGACGCGCCCTTGAGCCGCAAGCCCTCGTCCAGCACGTACATCGAGTCGGCGCGAACCAGGTTCGTGCCGCCGTTAAAATTCGTCGCGATCGACGCGACCTTGACGCCCGTGTTGCTGATGAAATCGCTGACGTCCACGGCGGGCGACATGCCCAGGTCCTCATCATTATCACCCGCGTCGAACGTCTCACGCCCCAGCGAGTCGGGAGGCGACGTCCGGCAGCTCGTGGTGGTCGGCGATCCGTGCAACAGCGCGTCCTTGGTGGTATAGGACATGACGCGCCGATATTGCGCGGGCGCGTTGCCGCCTTCACCCACGAATGCGTGGGTGAAGTTGCCGGAGTTGCGCGTGTAGGTGGAATCGCCCAGGCCGAACGTCGAGAAATCGATCGTCACGCCGGCGCACGCGCTGAGAACGACCTTAGTCTGGTTGTAGGGGCGGCCGCGGCGCATCACCACGCGCAGGGTGTCGGAGACGTCGCTCGAGTTCAGCGCGCCGATCTCCCAGAAGAAGTGCCCGAACAGCTGCGTGGTGTCGGTCGAGTTGATGAGTTTTTCCATGCGCAGCGTTCCGCGCCCGTCGAACGGCGTACTCGAGCTCGCCGTGGGCGTGGTGGCGTAGATGGCGAAGATCGAGTCTGTCGCGCATGCGGGCGGAGCACCCCCCGTGCGGCACACTGTCGCCACGTACTGCGGACGGTCGGACAGATCGTACACCGTGATCTTATAACCATAGCCGCCCTCAGCCAGGTTGATCACTTTGTACAGTTCGATTTCATAGTTGGGCAAGTCCTGCCGCCACCGCAGCCGCCGCGCCGCCGCATCGATGATCGAAAGCTCCGTCCCGCCGGCGTCGGCCACGACCAGGGTGTCGAGATAGTTGCCGACCGTGTCGGACGGCCAGAGCGCGATGCCCCAGGGCTGTGGACCCGCCGTCGGGATGCCGCCCGCGACGAAGTTCGTGTTGGCAACCTGGAAGATCTCGACCCGGCCGAGCGGCGCATTGGTGAGATACAGCTCGCCCGTACCGCCTTGCGCGTTGCCGTCGAAGATGGCGTCGGCAATTTGGCTGCCTGCGGGCAACAGCCGCGAGATGCCCGCCACGATTTGCGTCGAGTCGGCCTTCGGAGTGCCCCGCACCACGCCGCTCACCGTGGAGAACGCGCAGTTCCGCGCCGCCGCGGCGTCACAGGCATACCCGTCGATGAGCACCGTGCTCGGGAACGTGCTGATCAGCGTCGCGAGCTGGAGGCTGAAATGCCGCACCACGTCCGTCAGCGCTCCGCCCACGTTCACGGTGTCGAACTCGATCACCGCGAGCGTGTTCGGATCGCGGACCCGGAATCCCATCCAGGAGATGCCGCTCGGATCGGTGGCGTGCACCACCACGGTGTCGGACACCTCGACCCGGGCCGCTACACTGTCCGTCACGGACGGCGGCGTCACGTCGTTCGCCGCCGACTGGACGGCAACCGTGACCGGGCTGGTCGTGGAGCGCCGTCCGCTCGAGTCCTCCGCGAATCCGGTAATCGTGATCACGCCGGTCGTGAAGGTCGGGCTCACGGTCAGCGTATCCGTGTAGTCGACCGAATCGCTGTACGGCAGCGCGAAGAAGATGGAGTCGTTCGGCGGGATCGTCGGGTTCGTCACCGCGGCCGGCGGCGAAACCAGGAAGCCGACTTTCCTGATCCCGGAGAGCTGCGCGGCCGAGACCTCGACCGGGAAGCTCTTTCCCGGCGATGTCGTGGCTCCCGGTGCCGGCGCGTTCAGGTAGACCTTCAGCGCCTTCACGTTGGACAGGAAGATGAAAATCGTGTCTTCGGCGAAATTTCCGGCGCCGTCGGTCGCGCGGCCGATGATCCGGATGTTGCCGCCGGCGCCCGAGTTCGCCGGGAACGTGAGGCTCACCGGCAGCGTGACGGTCGCGAGCGTCTGATTCCGGAAGATCGTGTCGATCGTGTCGATCAAGCCGCCCGAGAAGATCAGGCGCACGTCGTTGAGCGCGAGGTTATCGGTGGCGTCGACGGTGAGCGAGAGACCGCTCGCGATCGGCTGCGTATCGTTCGCCGTCGTCAGGGAAATCGCCGGCGGAATAAGATCCTTCTGGAACCCGCCGGGCGTGGACGTGGTCTCACACGCCCAGCCAGCTCCGCCGAGCAGCAGGACGCACAGTCCCCATCGGGTCACGGTCGGTCCGCGCATAACGACTCCTGGCTACTTCCCGGTGCTGGGCGACACCAGGTCGTCGATGATGTGCGGCGTGATGAGGATCAGCAGATCACGCCGATTCTCTTGCTGGTTCGTAAAGCCGAACAGTTTGCCAAGGATCGGCAGATCTACAAGGAACGGAATTCCCGTCTTGGATACCGTGACCTCTGTCACCGTAAGTCCGCCAATTACGGCCGTTTCGCCATCTGCAACCAGCAATTGATTGTCCGCCTGCTGCGTCTGGAACGTGTAGCCGATATCGACCGACGCCGGCACCACATTCGAGCGCTCGGCGTGCACTTCCATCAGCACCTGACGGTTCGCCGTTACGTGCGGAGTGACCCGCAGGTTGATACCGGTCTGCTGGAAGCTCACCGTCGCCTTCGGTGGCGTGGCGCCCCCGGCCGCGGTGGAGCTGACGTCGATCACGCGAATCGGCACGCGATCGCCCACGAGGATTTCCGCCACGCGGTTGTCGAGCGTCGTAATCGTCGGCTCGGCCTGAATGTCGTCGAGCGACAGCGACTGCAGGGCCTGCAGGAATGTCGTGAGATTGAAGTTCCCGACCGCCGTCGAGAAAATCAGGTTGAGCGCCGGGTTCACGACCTCCTGGCTGGCGTTGCCCAGCGCCGAAAGCGAGTTACCGCCGAGATCGATCACGGTCTGCGAGGGATCGAAGAACTGCGTCGGAATCGTTCCCGTCGGCACGCCATTGGCGTTTGGGTTCCCGGGCTGCGCCGTGGCCGGATTGGGACGCTGCACGAGCTGATTGAAGAACTGCGTCTGGGAGCCGAGGTCGTATTTCAACCCGAGCTGCTCGATGTCCGTGCGATCCACGAAGATGATCTTCGCCTGGATCGACACCTGCGGCGTCCGAATGTCGAGGCCGTGCACGAACTGCTCGATGTCGGCGATGCGGTTGCGGGTATCGGTGACGACCAACGAGTTGCTCGTCGTGTCCGCCACCACCGCGCCCCGTCCCTTGGAAACGATCGACTGGACCGCCGGGACGAGCGAGGTCGCCCTGGCGTAATTGATGCGCACGAGACGCGTCTCGACCGGGACCGTCGAGTCCGCCCGGGCGAAATCGGATTTGTTGAGGACGTTGATGATCCCGCCCTCGAGCACCTGATACGTCAGGCCCTGCGACTCGAGCACCGCGGCAAAGGCCAGGTCCCACGGCTGATTCTTGATCTCGGCGGTGACCTTCCCCCGCACGTCATGAGCGAGCACGATCGTGCGCCCGCTGAACGCGGCGAAACCGGCGATCACATCCTCGATGTCGGCGCCGTCCCAGCGCACGGTGATCCGCGGCGCTTGCGACTGGGCGCTCTCCGCGACATGGGCGGCCAGATAGCGCTCGATGGTGGCGCCATCCGCGCCAACGACGCTCGCGCCGACCGGGGCGCCCTGCAGCTCACCCGCGGCGATCGGGGCACCAAGCGTCGCGTCTGCCGTCTGCCGGGTCGCCGCGACCGCGACTGGCGCGGGGGCGGGGGCGGGGGCGGGGGCGGGGGCGACGGCAACGCTGCTCCGGGGCGCACTGCCCGGCCGGCTCGTCCACCCACTCACCGCTGCACGGTCCGCGCCGAACTCGATGCGAATCGCGTCGTCGGTGTGCTGGATGTGATAGTCCTTCAACACCTCGAGGTCGACGACCACACGTACGATGTTAGGACGGTACTGGGCGTAGCGGAGATTCTTTACTCCGCCCCGATTTTCACCGTCGTATGGGGTCGATGGACCGGAGAGGTGCGCGCCGACCAGATCGACCACGAGCCGCGCGGGAGCGCGCAATGTGAAGTCCTGCACATCGACCGGGCCGTGCAGGTCGATCACGATCGCGATCGTCCCGCTCCCCGGCTGGACACTGACGGTCCGCACCTCGCCGTCGCCACGTCCATGAGTGGTCGCGCTCGCCCCCGCCTGTGCGGGGGTACGGGCCGCCAGGAGTACGCACAGGACGGCGAGCGCAGCGCTGCGCTTCATGGCATTTCCTCCTGCTTGGCGAGGGACAGGGTCTCCTGTCGCTCGAAGCCGAATTCCTGCACCGTGAACACGATTTCGCGAGATCTGATCTGGCTAACCTTCAACCGTCCCATGATGTCGCCCGACTTGGCGCGATAGCGCTTGCCGTTGGTGACATCGTGGAGCACGGCGACACTGCGGACGGGATAGCGCTCATCGTAGTAGATCCCGACGAGCTTCAGGTCCGAGAGCAACGGGCGGATGTCGCCGGACTTGAGTAGCGAAATGAAGGGATCGCGGCCGCCTCCCTCGTAGGCGAATTCCTCCCGCTTCAGGTCGATCGCGAGCGCAGAGTCGCCGCGCGACGAATCGGCTTTGCCGGCCGCCACCTGCGCGTGCGCCCAGGTCGCGGCACACGCCAACGCGATCGCGCTCAAAACCAGCGACCTCACTCGCCACCCGCCTTCTTCGGGGGCGGCGGGGGCGGCGGGGCGGACTTGACGAAGGTGCGGATCGCCAGATCCGCCTCGAGCAGCGCCCCAACAGTGTCGTTCAACAGACGCTGCGCGCCCTGCGACGCCGGCTTGAGCGAGATGTCCTGCGGCACCACGATGCGCGGCAGGCTGGCGATGTCGGACAGGTATTCGCCCAGCTGATCGTAGTGTCCGAGGATTTCGAGCCGGTAGCGGTACGTGTCGAATGGCGCGCCGGGTTCGACCGGCAGCGGCTCGATCCGTCCGATCGAGACACCTCGCACTTTGGCCTTGGTCGAGATGTCGTCGATCAGCGCCGGGACTTCGTTCTGCTCGGGCACGAGACGGCGCATCAACAGCAGCATGCCGCGGTACTGCTCCACCCGCTGGCGCAGGTCCTCGACGGTCCCCTGCGCGAGATCCTGCTTCGCGCGGTCGACGACCACCTGCAGGCTGTCGATCTCGGTCTTTTCGGCGGCGATCTGGACGCTCGTGGGGCCGTAGTAGTAATGCCAGAACGCGTACCCGCCGATGGCGGCGAGGAGCAGGATCAACAGCATGACCTGACTGCGCTGGTCGGTGGGAAGCAGGGCCACGGTTACCTCAGCGGCTGGGTGAGCGGAACCGTGTGCATGTACACGGAGTCCGCCACGCGGAACCGCGCAGCGATGGTGAACGCGGTCACGGGTCGATCCTGGTCGACAACCGTCTGTGAGCTCGCCGGAAAGACGTCCGTGAACCAAGGCGACGCCGCGAGCTGACGCAGGAACGTCGTGTAGGCCTGGATGTCCACCGTGCTTCCCGTGATCTGAAACGACACGACCGACGCGATCGGCGCTGTCGGCGGAGGCCCTGCCGGTTGCGCCCCTTGCGGCGGTGCGGGAGCCGGCGCGGACTGCGTCGAGCCCTGCACCGTGAGCGTCGTCAGCCAGGTGTAGGGGGGCAACGCCTTCGCGACCTGATCGAGGATGTGAGGCCAGATGTAACGCGCCCCGTCGATCGACCGGATAATGCCGATCTCCGCGGCAAGCGAATCGCGCATCCGCTCGGACTGGCGCTTCTGCGCGATCACCGCGTCGTAGCGCCGTTTTTCCGTGCGGACCGCCTCGAGGCGCGAGTTCAGCACTGCGAGCCGCGTACGACTCGTCACGAACAGGGCGAGCCCGCCACCGAGCACGAGAATCCAGGCGGCACAAGCGGCAAGCAGCCACGGATTCGTGACGTTCGAGAGCATCGCCCGGAAATCGGGCAAGCGCAGCTTGAGGCCGGCGCTTTTCTCGGTGGGACGCCCTGGGAGTAGATTGACTTCAATCATGCGGCACGTCGCAGCCCGAGGCCGACCGAGAGCATGAGCAGGGGTGCCAACTCATCGACCGGCACCGCCTCGAACACGTTATCGCGTACCTTCAATCGCTGCAATGGGTTAGCGAGCTCCGCGGGAACCTTCAAGCGGCTGCCAAGAAATT
>Ga0335085_10006696_pt1 | contig 18091 bp, 17 predicted proteins | sample Lox_Sample_45_FD_206712 | JGI IMG/M metagenome (GOLD analysis project Ga0335085, IMG submission 206712) | Soil microbial communities from Loxahatchee National Wildlife Refuge, Florida, United States - Lox_Sample_4.5 | ecosystem: Environmental > Terrestrial > Soil > Wetlands | place: USA...
CTGAAGCCCGTGTCGAGCGCCACGAGCCCTTGCCGCGTCTCCACGAGCACGCCGATCACGGGCATCCACAGCGGCTCGCGCGGCGCCCCGAGCACGGAGACCGACCTCGGCACGCACTCGGCGCCGAACTCGAGCATGAACATGCGGAGCGCCGTCGTCAGAGTAGCCCGTTTGTACTACAAAGCATTGACGACCGGCATGTTTCCTGTTTAGCTTGAGCGACTCGCCCCCTGACCAACCCCGCAGAGGAGAGCACATGACGAAGGACGAGTTCGGCCGTGAGATGACGAGAGGCGACCTCCTGAGACGCGCCGGCGCGGCCGCCGCCGTCATGGGGCTGCCGATGCTGCGCGGCGCCGAGGCGCTCGCGGCGAGCGAGTACGACCCGTACGCCGCGATCACCTCGAAGGAGTTCGTGTACGCGAACTACGGCGGCAAGACCGAGGACGCGAGGCAGAAGGTCTTCTGGGATCCGTTCACCAAGAAGACCGGCGTGAACATCATCTCCGCGGCGGCGAACTTCCCGCTCGCCGAGAAGCAGATGATCGGCGCCTCGCCCCCCACCTACGACGGCTACCACACATCCGGCTACTCGATCTACGCGTACAACAAGCACCCGAAGCACGTCCTCCCGGTCGCGGCGAAGGTGCACAAGAACGACCTGCTGCAGAAGGCGATCCAGCCCTACGGCTGGCAGACGTTCTTCATCGGGTACGTGATCGCCTACCTGCCCGACACGTTCAAGGGCGCGCAGCCGAAGACGTGGGCCGACTTCTTCGACACCACGAAGTTCCCCGGCAAGCGCGCCTGGCCGGGCGCCGGCTACTACGACGGCACCGCGGAGGCGGCGCTGCTCGCCGACGGCGTGGCGCCGAGCAAGCTCTACCCGCTCGACTTCACGCGCGCGAACAAGAAGCTCGACACGATCCGCAGCGACATGCTCTTCTACAACCAGTTCCCGCAGGTGCAGCAGTTCCTGACCTCGCGCAGCGTCGCGATGGCGTTCGGCCCGAACGGCCTCTTCGCCGAGCTCCAGCTCGCGGGCCAGCCGGTCACGATCTCCTTCGACCACACGATCGTGACCTCGAACCCGTCGACGACACCTCCCGGGGCGCCGCACGCCGACGTGGCGCCCGCCCTCGCGGACTGGACGGCCGACCCGCAGCGGCAGGCGGCGTTCTCGACGATGACCCACTACGGCCCCGGCAACAAGGGCGCCTTCAAGTACATCAGCCGCGAGACGCTGCGGCAGGTCCCGAACAGCGGCGCCTACCCGTTCGTGCAGACGAACGACCTCGTGCTCGCGCAGCACTACGACGAGTACGCGAAGGCGAACGAGGAGTTCTTCTCCAAGAAGTAAGGGTTTACCGGCCGCCCGGGCTTACGCCCGGGCGGCCGGTAAACCTAAATAGATGACGTTTATCGTCACGACCGCGCTCCCGTTCGTTTATGATCGGGCTCCTGAGCGCGTCCTCTGAGGCCTCGACGTTCTCGCACGCGCCCCGCCGGAGGTCGGTGCTGCCGGCACTTCTGACGCGGGGCTCGGGGGCAGCCTGGCTGCTCGGGCTCCCACTCGTCTTCCTCGGGCTCTTCCTCGTCGTACCGCTCGTCCTGCTCGCCTGGACGACCTTCGAGCACGGGCTCGGCGTGATCGACACCGTGTTCGACGACCCGCTCTGGCTCCAGTCGCTGCAGACGACCGCGCTGATCGCCGTCGTCGTCACGGCGGTGACGCTCGTGGTCGGCACCGCGTACGCGCTCGCGCTGGGCCTCGCCCCGGGCTGGGTGAAGGCGATCCTGCTCGTCTCGATCCTCGCGATCCTCTGGTCCTCGCTGCTCGTGAGGACGTACGGCTGGATCCTGATCTACCTGCCGACCGGGATCATCTACCAGGTGCTCGGCTGGCTCGGGTTCTCGCCGCAGCCGCTCTCGATCTACCAGACGAGCACCGCGATGTACCCGGCGATGATCCACGTGATGCTGCCGTCGATGATCCTGCCGGTGTACGCGTCGGTCCGGCGGCTCGACACGAGCCAGGTGCGGGCGGCGCAGACGCTCGGGGCGCGGCCGCTGCTCGTGCTCCGCAAGGTCGTGCTGCCCCAGCTTCGCCCCGGCATGCTGGCCGGCGGGATCCTCGTCTTCCTGAGCGCGCTCGGCTTCTACGTGACGCCGCAGCTCCTCGGCAGCCCGTTCTCCCCGACGGTGGCGATGCTGATCGGGATCGTCTTCAACCGTCAGGATGCGTTCGACGAGGCGACGGCGATGAGCCTGATCCTGATCCTGACCGTCGCCGTCCTCTACGTCCTCGCCGACCGGCTCTTCCGGGTCAGCGAGCAGTGGGGCCGGCAGTGAGGGATCCTCTCGGCGACGCGCTCCGCTGGACGAGGACGCCGATCGTCGTCTTCTCGCTGCTCGTCGCGGCCTTCCTGCTGCTCCCGGTCGGGATCGTGGTCTCGACGTCGTTCTCGGCGGCCCCGTTCCTCGTCTTCCCACCCTCCGGGTTCACGTTCCACTGGTACGGCGCCATCGTCCACGACCCGCAGTGGATGCAGCCGTTCTACACGTCGCTGCGGGTCGGAGCCCTGGCGACCGCGCTCGCCACGATCATGGGCACGTCGGCCGCACTCGGGCTGCGCAGGTTACGGTTGCGCGGGCGGGCGCTCGCGGCGGCGTTCGTCGCGCCGATCGCACTGCCGTTCCTTGCGTACGGGCTCGGCCTCTACGACCTCGTGACGAAGGTCTCGTTCCTGCAGAACTCGAACGTGCCGGTCGCGATCGGCGAGGCGGTGCTGTCGTTCCCGATCGTGTTCGTGATCGTCTCGGCCGGCCTCGCAGGGATCGACCCGCGCATCACCGACGCCGCCTCGACGCTCGGCGCCCGCTGGCCGACCGTCGTCTGGCGCGTCGAGCTCCCGTTGATCAAGACGAGCATCATCGCCGCGGTGCTGTTCGCGTTCTCGTTCAGCTTCGACGAGGTCGTGATGTCGCTGCTCATGTCGCCGCCGGACCGGATCACGCTGCCGCTCCAGGTGTACCGGGCCGCCACCGAGTCGATCTCGCCCGAGCTCTCCGCGGCGAGCACCTACGTGATGGCGATCGCGATCCTGATCCTCTGCGTGGCCGCGGTCGTCGAGCGGCATGCGCTCTCCCGGTTGAGGCGGGCGTGAGCGTTCGCGCGAGCCTCCACGGGGTCGTCGTCCACCTCGGTGGCGCCGAGATCCTGCACGGGGTCTCGCTCGAGTGCGCGGCCGGCGAGTTCGTGACCTTGCTCGGGCCGAGCGGCTCCGGCAAGACGACGATCCTGAACGTGATCGCCGGGCTCGTCGACCTCTCGCAGGGTCGCGTGAGCTTCGACGGCGACCGCATCGACGACCGGCCTGCCCACGATCGTGACATCGGGATCGTCTTCCAGTCGTACGCCCTCTTCCCGCACATGACGGTCGAGGACAACATCGGCTTCCCGCTGCTCGCCCGCAAGGTGCCGGGCTCCCAGCGCAGGCAGCGCGTGGCCGAGATGCTCGAGCTCGTGCGCCTCCAGGGGCTCCAGAAGCGGAAGGTGACCTCGCTCTCCGGCGGCCAGCAGCAGCGCGTCGCGCTTGCGCGGGCGCTCGCAGCGCATCCGCGGCTGCTCCTCCTCGACGAGCCGATGGCCGCACTCGACAAGAACCTCCGCGAGACGATGCAGATCGAGCTGAAGCGGATCCAGCGCGAGACCGGCATCACGACGATCGCCGTGACCCACGACCAGACCGAGGCGATGACGATGTCCGACCGCGTGGCGATCGTCCACGAGGGCTTGATCGAGCAGCACGACACGCCGGAGGCCCTGTACCGCCGCCCCGGGAACCTCTTCGTCGCGCGCTTCCTCGGCGAGGCGAACCACTTCCAGGTCGAAGGCGGCCGCCTCGCCGCGTTCGACCTGCACGTGCCGGCGGCCTCCGGCACTGCGGTGGTCCGGCCAGAGGCGATCGAGCTCGCGCTCGGCCACACGCCCGCGCCAGGCGCGCTCCTCGGGCAGGTCGAGTCGGCCGTGTTCCAGGGCGTGCGCTACCGCGTCGTCGTTCGAGCCGACGGCCTCGACCCCGTCGTCGTCACCGTCCCGACCGATCGCGATCTCTCCGGCGTCGGCCCGGGTGCGCCGGTGACGCTGAGCGCGGAGCCCGCCGAGATCCACGTGATCGCCGGTGAGGAGGCTCCACTCGACGAGGCGGCGGTGCTCGACCCTTCGGCCGCGTGACCCTGGAATGCGCACCGCCGGAGGGGTATCGTTCCGCCGATGCCGAGGCAGGCGCTTGCGGTAGCGATCTCCCTCGCTGCCGCTCTCGCGGCCGCGCCCGGACATGGCGCGACCGGGACGTTTCCGGCGTACGTGTCGCCGACCGGACGCTGGCAGGTGACATCGGACCATCTCTGGAAGGCCAACGCCGGTGTCACGCGCGAGCTGAAGAAGATGGAGGTGCCCGCACTGGCGGCGCCCGGCGAGTCGACCGCGACGATCTGGAGCTCGCAGTGCACACGCGGTGCCCAGACGGTGGCATTCACGCGCACGCTCCAGCTTCCCGGGACGCCGGCGGTGCTCTCGTTCGAGGTCTACGCTCCCTCGACGCTCACGAGCCCGCACCCGCTGTTCACCTCCGCGAGCCTCGTCGTGAACGGAGCGGAGGTGGCGACCATCCCGGGCGGCAAGCTGGGGAGCATCGCGGTGACGGACGAGGTGCACGGCACTCCGCTGAGGCACTTCAGGCTCGGCGAGAACACGGTGCAGGTCGTTTTCAGGCGGGCCGCCCTGCCCGCAGCCGCGAAATCATGCAGCAACGGGACGGCGAGCGTGGAGGCCGCCTTCGGGCTGGACGGATCCTCGCAGGCGGACCTGGGCGTGACGGCGGGCCCCGCGAAGACCGCCGTCCTCCACGGAACGGGGGGCACGATCAACTTCACGACCTCGGTCGCCGAGAACCTCGGACCCTCGGCCGCGCTGCCGGGGACGTGGACGATGCAGATCCAGCACGGCTTCGCCAAGGGCGCCGTCGGCCCCGTCAAGGCGACCGCACCCTTCGGGAAGTGCGCGATCTCCGGGGACATCATCATCACCTGCCCCTTCAGCGCCTTTCCCGCCGGCGACCGTGCCTCGGTGACCTTCTCGCTGACGGTCATCCTCGATCCGGGGTCCGGCTCGGCGGAGAACGACATCACGCTCAGCTGGAGGATCGTGTCCGGCATGAACGGTCAATCGGCGACGTTCGATCCGAACTCGGCGAACGACTCGCAAACGGCGACGTTCTACCTCTGCCCGACCGGCGCTACCGACCCGCGCTGCGCCTGACCCGTCGGGCGAGCCCGTGACGGTGCACACCGTCCACGGGCCGATCGCGGCGGAGGAGCTCGGCCCGACGAGCATGCACGAGCACCTGTGGAGTGACGCGAACGCGCTCCGCACGGCGCCGCGCGAGCCGTACCCCGACGACCTGCGGGTGACGATCGAGAACCTCGGCTTCGTGCGCTGGAACCTGCTCGCGCTCGAGGACAACCTACGGCTCGACGACCCGGCCCTCGCCGTGCGCGAGCTGGCGCCGGTGCGTGAGCTCGGCGGCGCGGGGATCGTCGACCTGACGGTGAACGGGCTCGGCGAGCGGGTCGAGATGCTGCCCGAGATCGCACGCGCGGCGGGTCTGCACGTGATGGCCGGCTGCGGCTTCTACATCGGCAAGACGCATCCGGACTGGCTGCGGGAGCTGCCGGTCGAAGGCGTGCACGAGCTGCTCGCGGGGGAGCTCGCGTCGGGCATCCGCGACACCGGCATCCGTCCGGCGCTCGTCGGCCTCATCGGCACGAGCGACCCGATCGGCGAGACCGAGGAGCGGGTGCTGTCGGGTGCGGCGCGAGCCGCCGCCGCGGCCGGCGCGGCGCTCAACGTGCGGCTCGATCCTTCGGCGCGCCACGGCCTGCACGTGCTCGACGTGGTCGAGACCGAGGGCCTCCCGGCGGCGCGCGTCATCTTCGGAAACGTGGACGAGTACCTCGACCTGCCCTACCTGCGCGCGCTCGCCGAGCGCGGGGCGGTGCTCGAGCTGTGCTTCGGCTCGGAGGCGTATTACCGGGACGGCTACAAGGACCCGACCGATGCCGACCGGCTCGTCCACCTCGCCCGGCTGCTCGAGCACGGTCTCGACGCGCAGATCGTGCTCGGCTGCTCGGTCTGGACGAAGGCGCAGCTCCGGGCGTACGGCGGCATGGGCTACGACCACCTGCTGCGGCGTATCGTCCCAGAGCTCGAGCGCACGTACGGCATCCCACCTGAGACGATCCGGCAGCTCCTGGTCGAGAATCCGCGGCGTCTGCTCGACCGACCCGACGACGACGGAGGTGCAATGTGATCCTGGAAGGGAAGAAGCCGGCGCTCGTCCTGGTCGACGTGCAGCGCGGAGCGCTGATGGGTGCGCCGGGAATCCCGCACATGGGCGGCGCCGCGGCACGGGTCGAGCGCGACCGCGAGCTCGTCGCGGCGGCGCGCGCGGCCGGCGTCCCCGTCGTGTTCGTGCAGGAGGTGCACAAGCGGACGCTCGTCGACTTCGGCCGCGAGCTCGACGGCGCCGAGGGCGTGCACGCGCTCGAGGGCGACGAGTCGACCGAGCTGGCGGAGGGCCTCGAGCCGGGGCCCGACGAGTACCTGATCCGCAAGCGCCGCTACTCCGCGTTCTTCCAGACCGAGCTCGAGCTGGTGCTGCGTTCGTACGGCGTCGACACGGTGCTGCTCGTGGGCGGGCTGACCGACGTCTGCATCCACTACACCGCCATGGACGCCCACCAGCGAGACCTCTACGTGCGCGTGATCGAGGACTGCGTCGGCGGCTCGTCGCACGAGGCGCACACCGCGGCGCTGCGCGCGATCGAGTACCTGCAGCGCGACGCGCTCGTGCGCAGCGAGGACGTGCTCGAGGAGCTGCGCGCGCTGATGCCGGAGCCATCCACGACGTAGCGCAGTTCCGCGGACCGCGGCCGTGGCTCGCACGCCTGCGCGGGACACGTCCCGATGCGACGATTCGAGTGGAGGGCGTGGCCACACGGTTGTGGACCAGGACTGATACTCCTAGGGTCCGGCTTGCCACCGGAACCGGTTCGACTCCGGCGCCCTCCGCGCCGTGGCGTTGCGCAAGTGAGCGTCGGCTGGCATCCGCGTCTATCCGTTCGCGAGCGCCGCGCTACGATTGACGGACGGAGTATCAGTCCGGGTCGTGCCGGGCGGCATCCCGGCGGTGTGGTCACTGGGAACGGCCCGCATCAGCGGGCCGTTCCGCTCTCGGGCTCTATGACCTTGGTCTCCGAGACCCCCGATTCAGCGGCCTCGAGCCAGCCGTCCGGCGGCCGCTCTCGAAGGTGAGACGGACACTCTGCTACAGCTCGTAGGCCACGTTGCCGCCGACCGCTGTCTGGAGCACGCGGGCGGCTCGTAGCTCGTCCGGCGCCGCGGTGAGCGGATCGACCGAGAGCGCCGCCCAGTCGGCGAGCATGCCCGGGCGAAAGCTGCCGCACTCGTGGTCGGAGAACGCGGCGACCGCGGCGCCCTTCGTGTAGAGCGCGAGCGCCTCCTCGGCCGTGATCGCCTCCTGCGCACCGACCGGCTCGTCGACGCCCTCGACGCGCCGGGTGATCGCCGACCACATCCCGAGCAGCGGCTCGTGCGGGATGCCGGGGCCGTCGGAGCCGCCGGCGACGGCGACGCCGCCGTCGAGCCAGGAACGAATCGGGGTCGCCTGGCCGACGCGCTCGGTGCCGAAGCGGCGGCTCAGGCCCGCCGCGAAGCGCCACTGCATCGGCGGCTGCGTCGCCACGACGACGCCGAGGCGGGCGGCGGCGGCGATGTTCTCGGGCGACGGCCAGAGGTAGGCGTGGATGAGCGAGAAGCGCAGCTCGCGGATCGGCCGCTTCCGGTCGACGCGGTCGAACGCCTCGAGCACGAGGTCGATCGCGCCGCCGCCGACGGTGTGGACGCCGAGCGACCAGCCGAGCTCGGCGCAGCCGCGGGCGACCTCCTCGAGCACCTCGGTCGGCACCGTCTGGTTGCCGCGGTAGCCGTCCGTGCCGGGCCACGCCTCGCGGAGCAGAGCGGTGCCGAGGGAGCCGCCGCCGTCGAAGAAGACCTTCACCGACCCGACCCGCAGCCACTCGTCGCCCGTCCCCGGCTGCTCGGCGCCCGCGCGGAGCCGCGCCAGCGCCTCCCCGGCGCCGAGCGAGGTCTCGACGAGCGGCATCACCGTCATCCGGATCGTCAGCGCGCCCGACTCGCGGGCGGCGCGGTAGGCGGCGAGCTCCTCGGGAAGGAGCGCAGGGTCGACGATGCCGGTGAGCCCGGCGGCGTGGTAGGTCGGCTGGATGTGCGCGATCGCGTCGGCCCGCTCCTCGGCTGTCGTCGGCGGTACCACCGCCGTGACGAGCTCGACCGCCGGGCGCTCGACGAGGAGGCCCGTGGGCGCGCCCGACGGATCCCGCTCGATCACGCCGCCCACGGGATCGGGCGTGTCCGGGCCGACGCCGGCGCGTGCGAGCGCAGCGCTGTTGACGAGGCCGTCGTGCGACTTGCGGTCGAGGAAGAGCGGCCGCCCGCCGGTGACGCCGTCGAGCTCCTCGCGCAGCGGCAGGCGCCCCTCCGCCAGGTCGTCGAGCTCGAAGTCGGCGGCGCCGACGATCCAGGCGTCGCCGGGTAGGCGCGAGGCGTGCGCGCCGATCCGCGCCAGCGCCTCCCCCACGCTCCGCACGCCCTCCAGCGACAGCCGCTGCGCCGCGAGCCCCGCCCACAGCATGTGCACGTGCGAGTCGACGAACCCCGGCACGACCGTGCCCGGCAGCTGCCGCACCGGCGCATCCGGCAGCGCCGCGCGCGCCTCGTCGAGCGGCCCGACCGCGAGGATCCGGCCGTCGCGCACCGCCAGCGCCTCGGCGCGCGGCCGCGACTGGTCCATCGTGATGAAGCTGCCCGCGGCGACGAACGAGTCAGCCAAGGAGCCCCTCGACCTGCGTGCCGACCGCGAGCAGAACGAGCTCCGACTCGCGCGGCCCGATCAGCTGCAGCCCGACCGGCAATCCCTCGGCGAAGCCGGCAGGCAGCGAGAGCGTCGGCAGGTCGGCGAGGTTCGACGGGAACGTGTGCCGCCACAGCTCGCCGGGGCTGCCGGTGGAGCCGTCGGGCCAGGGATGCTCTGTCGCTCCGATCAGCGGCGGCAGCATCGGCAAGGTCGGCGAGACGAGGAAGTCGACGGTGCGGAAGGCGTGAGCAAACCCGTCGTACAGCACGTCCCGGTAGCGCAGCTCGCGGATGTAGTCGATCGCGAGGACGCCGTCGCCCTGCTCGAGGTAGCCGCGGATCTCCTCCCCGTAGTGATCCCGGTCGGCGCGGCGGGCGCCGTCGTGCGCAGCGGAGGCCTCGGCGAGCAGGATCGTGTGCTCGGCCTGCTCGGCGCCGTCGAGCTCCGGGATCTCCAGCTCGACGATCTCCGCACCGGCTCGCGCGAGCTCCGCGATGGCGCGCTCGAAGGCGTGGAGCACCGGTGGGTCGATACGGCCGCGCTGGAGGTACCACGTCTGCTCGACCCCGAGCCGCAGGCCGCGGAGCTCCACAGCTGGCAGCGGCCGCTGCTCGGCGGCGAGCACGCGGTACGAAACCTCCAGGTCTGCCACGTGCGCCGCATGCGGCCCCACCGAGTCGAGCGACCACGAGAGCGGGAAGACGCCGCGCTTCGAGACACGTCCGGAGCCGGGCTTCAGCGCCGCCGTCCCGGTGCAGGCCGCCGGAATCCGAACCGAGCCCGCGGTGTCCGTCCCGAGCGCGATCCAGGCCATCCCGGTGGCGACCGCGACCGCCGAGCCGCCGCTCGACCCGCCGGGAACCCGCTCCTCGTCCCACGGGTTTCGCACCGGCCCGAAGTGCGGGTTCGAGGAGGTCGCCCCGTTCGCCCACTCGTGCAGGTTCGTCGCGCCGACCACGATCGCCCCCGCCGCCTCGAGCGCGAGAACCGGATCGGCCGACACCTCCTCCGGCGCCGCGTGCCGCCGCAGCTCCGTCCCGCACGTCATGGGGTGCCCGGCGATCGCCATCAGGTCCTTCACCGCCACGGGCACGCCGTGGAGCGGCCCGCGCTCCGAGCGGCCGTCGAGCTCCCGCGCCCGCGCCCGCGCCTCCTCCGCGAACACCTGCGTGAACGCGTTCAGGCGCGCAAGCTCCTCGATCCGCGCGAGGCAGGCCTCGACCGCCTCCAGCGCCGAGGTCAGCGCTTCTCCCGCCCCGCGAGCAGCCGCTCCATGTTCCCGCCCTCAATCAGCGCCCGGTCGGCCTCGTCGGGGATCGCCTTCGCGATCTTCATCCGCTCGAGGTCGAAGTCGTGCCCCGGCCACTCCGTCCCCATCACGATCCGCTCCGGCCCCACTCGGCCGTACGCCTTCCGCACGTCCGCGAGGAGCGTCGCCGAGGTCTCGAGGTAGATGTGATCGTGCCGCTCGGCCACGAGCAGCGCTTCGGGCATGTTCCAGACGACGCCCATGTGCGCGATCAGCACCGGCACGCCGGGGAAGTTGCGGCTGATCTCCTCGATCGCGAACGGCCCCGCGAACGGGTCGTCGAGCGCGTTCACGAGCACGATCAGGTTCTCCTCCTGACAGACCTGGAAGATCGGGTCGAGCAACCCGTGGTCGGCGAAGTGGTAGCCGTGCAGGGTCGGGTGGAGCTTCAGCCCGGGCATGCCCGGCTCGCGCGCGAACGCGCGGATCTGGTCCTCGGCGTCGTCCCACTGCGGCATCACCTGACCGAAGCCGAAGAGCCGCGGGTTCTCGCGCACGAGCTCGGCGATGAAGTCGTTCTCGATCCGCTGCCCGAGCGAGCACACCATCGCACGGTCGACCCCGGCGGCGTCCATGCGCGTGAGGATCCGGTTGACGTCGAACGGCACGTGCGGCGCCGGAGGGTCGCCCGGCTTCCCGCCGGAGAGGTAGTCGGAGCGGCCGCGGACGTTCTGGGTCGTGTTGTAGGCGTCGATGATCATCTACCAGGCCCTTCTCGTCTTGCCCGGCAGCAGCTCGTCGATCCGGCGCGGCACGACGTCGCCGTCGTCGTACGAGATCACGATCGCCTCGGGGCTGTAGTCGTGGATGAGCTCCCGGCAGACGCCGCACGGGTTGATCACCCGGAAGACGCCCGCCGGCTTGTACTGCACGGCGACGATCGTGTCGATCGCGAGGTCGCCCGCGGCCGCTGCGGCGCCGATCGCCATGCCCTCGGCGCAGATGCCGGTGCGGCGCGCGCTCCCGTCGACGTGCAGGCCCGTGTAGACGCTGCCCGACGTGCTCCGGAGCGCCGCCGCCACCTCGTGCCGGCCGTGGACGTACCGCGCCGCCAGCAGCTCCTGGGCGAGCTCGAGCAGCTGCTCGTCCGACACCGGGCTCACGGCCACGGCTCACGCACCGCGGCGGCGACCGCCCGCGCCGTCGTGACCACGCACCGGTCGATCTCCGAGCGCCCGTGCTCGGCCGTCGCCGTCTCGATCTCGCGGCCCCACACGCCCGACTCGCTGACCTGGTCGGACCGGTAGTCCCAGAAGCTGTCGGTGTCGACCTGCGACACGGCCCGCTCCATGTGCACGAGCTCCGGTGAGAGCGACAGCATCACAGAGGTCTCGAAGTAGTTCGCGTGCATGAGCGCACGCCCGTAGGTGACCTTCGCCTCGATCTCGGGGCCTGGGTACATCGTCGCGTAGGCCAGCGGACGCACCCGCACGTTGTCGTAGCGGACGCGGATCTTCTCCGCGCACACCTCGAGCGTGCCGGCGTTCCACGCGTGTCCGTTCAGCAGCACGATCTGCCGGATGCCGCTCCGGTGCAGCCACTCGACGAGGTCCTCGACGAGCGCGATCATCGTCTCGGGCCGCACGCCCATCGTCCCCGGGAAGCCGCCGTGGCTGCCGGAGACGCCATAGACGACGGGATGCGCGTACGGGACGCCCGTCAACGCCGAGACGCCCTGCGCGACGTAGGTGACGACGTGCCAGTCGACGCACAGCGGCATGTGCGGGCCGTGCTGCTCGATCGCCCCGAACGGGAGGATGATCGCGTTCATCCCCCCGACGAGCGCCTCGACGTCCGGGCTCGTCAGCTCCTCCCAGGCGACCGGCTCGCCGGTGCCGCCGAGCTCCGCCGCGAGCGCCGGGTCGACCTCGGGGCTACGCACGCGCGGCCACCTTCGGAGCGAGAGCGGCAAGGTGCGCCTCCGGCTCCTCGTGCCAGCAGAGGAAGACGCGGTCGCCGCCGTCGCGCCGCCGCTCGGGCGGCGGCTCGACGCAGCGCTCGAACGCGACCGGACAGCGCGTCCGGAACCGGCAGCCGGACGGCGGCGCGATCAGCGACGGCGGCGCACCCTCGATCGCCTGCAGCCGGGCAAGGCGCGGCCCCGTCGTCCGCGGCACCGCGCGCGTGAGCGACCACGTGTACGGATGGAGTGGCCGCTCGAAGAGGTCGGCGCTCGGCCCCCTCTCCATCACCGACGCCGCGTACATGACGACGGAGCGGTCGGTCGTGTCCTCGACGACGGCGAGGTCGTGGCTCACGAAGAGCACGCCGAGCGACTGCTCGCGGGCGAGCCGCTCGATCAGGGCGATGATCTGCGCCTGGATCGTGACGTCGAGCGCGGTCGTCGGCTCGTCGGCGACGAGGAGCTTCGGCCCGGCGGCGAGCGCGAGCGCGATCATCGCCCGCTGCCGCATGCCGCCCGAGAACTCGTGGGGATAGGCGTGCAACGCAGCCCGCGGGTGCGGGATGCCGACGTCGTTCAGCAGCTCGACCGCCCGCTCGTCGGCCCCGGCGCGACTCACGCCGAGGTGGAAGCGCACCGAGTGGGCGATCTGCGAGCCGATCGTCCGCACCGGGTTCAGCGACGACAGCGGGTCCTGGAAGATCATCGCGAGCTCGTTGCCGCGCAGCTTCCGCAGCTCCTCGTCGGAGAGCCCGACGAGATCGCGGCCGCCGAAGAGGATCTGCCCGCCGATCGTCACGTTCGGGCCGCGCGAGAGGCCGAGCATCGTCAGCCCGGTCACCGTCTTTCCCGAGCCCGACTCGCCGACGAGCGCGACGATCTCGCCCGGGTGGATGTCGAGCGAGAGCCCGTCGACCGCGCGCAGCCGCCCGTGGCGCGTCGCGAAGTCGACCGTCAGGTTCTGCACGGAAAGCAGCGGCTCGCCGTTCACGCCAGGCCGCCCCGCTCCGGCGCCGTACAAGCCGGCGCCTCCGTCCGCATCGCAACTACGTTGCAACTCGCAGCACTGATGGAGCCTCCGTCGAGCCTACGGCTCATGTGGCGCTCCGCAGCCGCGGGTCGATCAGCAAGGCCGTGATGTCCACCACCGCGCTCACCAGCATGAACATCAGGCCTACGGCGAGCGCGGCACCCTCCGCCACGAAGTAGTCGTGCTCGAGGATCGCCGTGACGAGCAGGTTCCCGACGCCGGGGTAGGCGAACACGACCTCGGTGATGACCGCACCGCCGAGGAGCGCGCCGAACATCAGGCCGCCCACGGTGATGACGGGGATCGCCGCGTTGCGCATCACGTGGTGGAAGAGGATCTGCTTGTCGTTGAGCCCGATCATCCGCGCCGTCCGGACGTACGGCTCGGCCTGCGTCTCGAGGATCGACGCACGCGTGATGCGCGTCAGGAACCCCATCATCGTCAGCCCCAGGGTCAGCGCCGGCAGCGCCAGGTGCTCGGCCCACCCCTTCAGGATCCCGTAGTTGCTCTCGATGATCGCGTCGACGAGGACGAAGCCCGTCTTCTGGTGGTACACGGTGCCCGGCGAGAAGCGGCCGAAGATCGGCAGCCACTTCAGCTCGACGCCGAAGACGACGATCGCCAGCACCCCGAGCGCGAACCACGGCAGGCTGAAGCTGAGGATCGCGACGAACCGGACGAGCGAGTCGGGCCAGCGGCCCCGGAACGCCGCCGCGATCGCGCCCAGTACGACCCCGAACACCGTCGCGACGATCATCGCCGCGACCGCGAGCTCGATTGTCGCGGGCAGGGCGTCGCTCAGCAGGTTCGTGACCGTGCGCCCCGAGAAGTACGACGCGCCGAGGTTGAGGTGCAGGAGCGAGACGAGAAAGGCCCAGTACTGCGCGCCCATGCTCGAGTCGAGCTTCAGCTGGTGGACGAGCTGCGCTCGCTGCTCGGCACTGAGGCCGCTGCCCTCGGCGCCGAGGATGTCGGCCGCGTTGCCGGGGATCAGCCGCAGCAGGACGAAGACGATCGTCGCGATCACGAACCCGATCACGGGCACGAGCGCGAGCCGGTGGAGGACGGCGCGGCCGATCACCTGACCGTCCTCGGGTCGAAGACGTCCCGGAGCTCGTCGCCGACGAGGTTCGTCGCGAGGACGAACCCGGTGATCAGCAGGGCCGGGATCACGACGAGCATCGGGTAGCCGAAGACGAACTGCTCCTCGACCTTGACCATGTAGCCCCAGTCGGCGACGGTCGGCGGCAGCCCGACGCCGATGAACGAAAGGCCGGCGGCGAAGCCGGCGCTGACGGCCAGGATCGAGGTCGCCTGTACGAGCAGCGGCCCGGCGATGTTCGGGAGGATCTCGCCGAACATCACCTTCCACGCCGGCAGGCCGAGCGCCTTCGCCGAGCGCACGTAGTCGCGCGTCGCCTCGCGAGCGGTGAGCTGCCGCACGAACCGCGCGACGTACGGGATCTGCGCCACCGAGATCGCGATCACGAGGTTCCCGAGCCCGGCGCCGAGAGAGGCTGCGAGCAGCACCGCGAGCAGCACGACCGGCAGCGCGAGCAGCACGTCCATCGTCCGCATCGCGACCGAGTCGAGCGGCCCGCGCCAGTAGCCGGAGACGAGGCCGATCAGCGTGCCGAGGAGCGAGGCGAGGATGCACGAGGAGAACGCCACGATCAGGAGCGGCCTGCCGCCCACGAGGTAGCGGGCGAGGAGGTCGTGGCCGAGCTCGTCTGTCCCAAGCGGATGCCCGTGCGCGCCGATGCCGAGGAGCGGCGCGGCGGTCGTGTCCCCGGCCTTGGTCGGGTCGAGCGTCGGCCCGATCGTGACCGCGAGCACGTACAGGCCGAGGATCGCGATCCCCGCCATCGCGAGCGGGCGCCTGAGCACGCGCCGCCACGCACCCGGGGCCGGGACGGCCTGGGCGGGCGGCGGCGGCCCGACGGGCGCCGCCGCCGCCGTGACGGTGGGGGATGCGGTAGAGCTCATCTCCCCCCGGCGTCGCTCAGACGGTCTTCGTGTGGTCCATGACCATCCGCTGCGTCGAGAGCGCGGTCGGGTCGATGCCCGTGACGCCGTTCGAGGCCACGATCGCCTGAGAATAGGCGACCATCGCGAGGATCATCATCTTGTCCGTCACGAGCTTCTGGACCTGCGTGTAGATCGACTTCCGCTTCACCGGGTCGCGCTCGAGCTCGCCCTTCGCGAGCAGCGCCGCCACCTGGTCGTTGAGCGCCTTGGGGAACGTCAGCTGCCCGGTGCCGACCGCCGCGTACGCCTGGCCGGGGGCGAACAGCGACCCGACGCCGGTCGCCGGGTCGGGGATCCAGTTGTTCCGCTCCCAGAGCGCCAGGTCGTGGCCCTTCGGGTCGAACGCCTTGCCGGCGAAGGTCGCGGGGTCGATCGCGGTCACCTGCGGCTTGAGGCCGATCGCCGTCAGGTTGTCCGAGATGATCTGCAGCGCGGTCGGGTACCAGTCGTTGTTCTGGCCGATCAGGCCCACGGTGCGGCCGGTGGCGCCGATCTTCTGGACGAGCGCCTTCGCCTTGGCGAGGTTCTGCACGGACAGGTACTTGAGGCTCGGGTCGTGCCCGATCTCCGTCCGGCAGACGGCATAGCCGTCGGGGTAGTCGGCGTAGCCGAACAGCGCCTTCTGGATGATCGCGTTGCGGTCGATCGCGTAGTTGACCGCCTGCCGGATCTCGATCTCCTTGAGGGCCGGCGAGCCGGCGTTCATCATCACGAAGAGCTTCACGAGCCGCTTCGTGTCGTAGACCTGGACCTTCCCGCTCGCCTTCAGCGCCTTGGCGGAGGCGTGCGGCGCGAACGACGTGGCCTGGATCTGGCCCGAGAGGAGCGAGCCGGTCAGCGTCGACGAGCTGGCCACCGGCTGGAGCACGAGACGGTCGATTGCCGGGCGGCCGCCGACGTAGTTGTCGAATGCCTGCAGGACGGCGCCCTGCTGGGGCGCCAGGCTGACGAGGCTGAACGGGCCGCAGCCGACGAGGTTCTGCCCGATCTTGGAGCCGAACTTGTCGAGCGCGGCGCTCGAGATGATGTGGCAGCTCGGGTCCTGGATGCGGCTCAGGAAGATCGGGTCGGGCGTATGGAGGTCGAAGACGACGGTGTGGGTGTCCTTCGCCGTCACCGCCGCGACGTTGTTGTTCACCGCGGCCCGGAGCGAGTAGAAGACGCCCTGCGGGACGGTCGGGTCCTTGTCCTTGAGCTGCCGCTCGAACGTCCGCACCACGTCGTTCGCGGTGAAGGCGCTTCCGTCGTGATGAGTCAGGTTCGGCTTCAGCGCAAACGTGTAACGCTTGCCGCCGTTCGCGACCTGCACACTGTTTGCCAACAGGAGCTTCGGGGCGTTGCTCGTGAAGTCGATCAGGGTCAGCCCGCGGGTGACCATGTCGATCACGAACTCGTCGCCGAAGGTCGTGAACGTCGCCGGCTCGGCCGTGCCGGCGCTGCCGTCGGTCGCGAACACGACCGTGCCGGAGGCGAGCTTCTTCATCGCCGCGTTGGCCGGCGAAGCGATTGCTGCAAGGAATTCCGGCAGGGCAACGGTGCCGAGACCGACCGCACCCGCGCGCACGAGGAGGCCGCGCCGGGTGAAACGGGCCGAGAAAACGGGATTGCCGTCGTCGTCGCGGACGATCTGGCGCTCGGAGCTCATCTTGATGCCTCCTACGGTTGGGGCGGAAGCCGGGTTGAGAACGCCCTCTCGTCCGAGGTGCGTCTGGCAGGGTGCCGCAAGAGTTATCAATATGGGGTACGTTCGTCAAGGAAAATGTTCAACATGATCCCCTTGCGGCAGCCCACGATGAGACGTTCGGAGGAGCCGGAAGTCGGTACCTTGGAGCCGATGCCGCCCGAGATCGCTCTGGCCGCCGAGGGAGTGGAGGTGCAGTACCGCGCGCGGCACGGGCGCGGCAGCGTCCGCGCCGTGGACGGCGTCGACCTGCAGGTGCGCCGCGGGGAGACGGTCGGCATCGTCGGCGAGTCGGGCTCCGGGAAGTCGACGCTCGGCCGTGCGCTCGTCGGCCTCGAGCGCCGCCAGGGCGGGCGCATCGTCGTCGACGGGGCGGAGGTACCGCCCGACGGCGCGCTCGCGCGCGCGCAGCGCCTCGACCTGCAGATGATCTTCCAGGACCCGTTCAGCTCGCTCAACCCGCGCCGCCGCCTCGGCGATGCCGTGGCCCAGGCCGTGCGGGCGCGGGATGGGGACGTGCCGGAGGGCCGCGTGGCGGAGCTCCTCCAGCAGGTGGGGCTCGACCCCCACATCGCGCACCGCTACCCGCACGAGGCCTCGGGCGGGCAGCTGCAGCGGGTCGTGATCGCCCGCGTGCTCGCGACGAGGCCGAAGCTGATCGTCGCCGACGAGCCGGTCTCGGCGCTCGACGTCTCCGTGCAGGCGCAAGTGCTGAACCTGTTCGCAGACCTCTGCGAGGAGCTCTCGCTGACGACGGTCTTCATCTCCCACGACCTCGCCGTCGTCCGGCACATCGCCGACCGGATCGCGGTGATGTACCTCGGCCGCATCGTCGAGACGGCGCCGGCCGAGCAGCTGATCGCGGCGCCGCGCCATCCCTACACGGAGGCGCTCCTCACCGCCGTCCCCGGCGCGGGCCGCGAGCGGATCCTGCTGCAGGGCGATCCGCCGGACCCCTCGGCGCCCCCGTCGGGCTGCCGCTTCCGCACGCGCTGCGGGCGTGCGACGGAGCTCTGCGCCGAACAGGAGCCGCTGCTCGAGGCCGCCGAGGACGGGCACGCGTTCGCCTGCCACCACCCGGTCGAGGCCGCGTCGCCCGCGGTGCTCGCAGCTCCCTAGG
>Ga0335085_10006697_pt1 | contig 18088 bp, 16 predicted proteins | sample Lox_Sample_45_FD_206712 | JGI IMG/M metagenome (GOLD analysis project Ga0335085, IMG submission 206712) | Soil microbial communities from Loxahatchee National Wildlife Refuge, Florida, United States - Lox_Sample_4.5 | ecosystem: Environmental > Terrestrial > Soil > Wetlands | place: USA...
CGCACGAAATCGGGATCACCATGGGCGTCCAGCAGACCTACCGCGGCGTCGCGGCCATCATCGGCCCGGCGTACGCCGGCTGGGCGTACGGGCGCCTGGGCCACCACGTGCCCTTCTACATCTCCGCGGTCATCATGTTGTTTGTCTTCGGCCTGATGCTTATGGTCCAGCGGGATCAGCCCGCCGTGCAGCATTCCTCGGTGGGCGCGCCCGCCGCGTAGGGACACCCGGGTCCGGGAGGGGAATTCATGGCCGGCGTCAAGCTCAGCGCCAATCAGCAGCGGAAGGCCGACGAGATCCAGGAGCTGTTACGGATCACGTCCAAGACCCGGAGCATCGTGGCCGAGCTCGAGTCCAGCCGGGCCGCCAAGGCGTCCGTGATCAACAACCTGAGCGGCATGATCGCCCGGGAAATGTCGCAGATGCGCCAGCGCCTGCTGACCGCGCCCGTAGGGACCGTGGCGGACATCTGCGGCGCCCTGTCGGTCATGGCCACTCGGTCGGGGGGCATCAACATGAAGATCCGCGGGCTCACCGATGGCCTGAACAGCATCGGCATGCAGCTGGATCTCGCCCTCAAACAGGCCCTCACGCCGGAAAAAGAGAAGGTGAAGCCTGACGACCCGACCGCCCCCGCCGACTCCTGACGGCCGGCCGGACCCGGCCATCCGCACCGCGGGCCTCGTCAAACGCTACGAGGACGTGGTGGCGGTGGCGGGTCTCGATCTCACCGTGGATCGCGGGGAGTGCTTCGGGCTCCTCGGCCCCAACGGCGCCGGCAAGACCACCACGATCGAGATCCTCGAGGGACTGACCCTCCCCGACGCCGGGGAGGTGCGGGTGCTGGGGATGACCTGGGCGGACGAGGCCGGCGGCCGGGCGCTCCGCGAACACCTCGGCATCCAGCTCCAGGAAACGCAGCTGGCCGAAAAGCTGTCGGTGGAGGAGACGCTCGCCCTCTTCCGCAGCTTCTACGAGACCTCGCACACGGTCGACGAGGTGCTCGATCTCGTGTCCCTCGGAGAGAAGAAGAAGAGCTGGGTCGGGAAGCTCTCGGGAGGCCAGAAGCAGCGGCTCGCCGTCGCCTGCGCGCTCGTGGGCCGCCCCGACCTCCTGTTCCTCGACGAGCCCACGACCGGCCTCGATCCCCAGTCCCGGCGGCAGCTCTGGGAGGTGGTCGAGCGCTTCCGCGGCGAGGGGCACACGGTGCTGCTCACCACGCACTATATGGATGAAGCCGAGCGGCTCTGTGACCGGGTCGCCATCATGGACCACGGGAAGGTGATCGCCCAGGGCACGCCCCGCGAGCTGATCGCGTCCCTGGGCGCGGAGCACGTGATCGAGTTCGCGCCGGCGGGGGCCGGCCCCTGGACCGACCTGGCCCGCGAGCTCGAGCGGGTGCCGGGGGTCCGGCGGGTCCGGGAGACCCCCGAGGGGCTGGCCCTGACCGCGGCGGAGCTGCACACCGTTCTGCCCGCGCTCGTCGGGACCCTCGAGCGGCACCGGCTGGGGCTCGCCGCGCTCACCACCCACCACGCCACGCTCGAAGACGTGTTCGTGGCGCTCACCGGGCGGCAGCTGCGGGATGCGTAACCACCCCCTCTACCAGCTCACGCTCGCCCGGGTGCGGGAATTCTACCGGGAGCCCGAAGCGATGTTCTGGGTTTTCGGATTCCCGATCGTCCTCGCGGCGGCGTTGGGTCTCGCGTTCCGGAACAAGGGCCCCGGAGCCATCTCGGTCGGCATACTGGCCGGGCCCGGCGACAGCGCCGCGGTCTTGGCGCTGCGCCCGGACTCGGCGCTCCGGCCCGTCATCCTCGATTCCCTCGAGGCGGCGAGCCGGCTGCGCTCCGGCCGGATCGCGATCCTCGTCGTGCCGGGGTCCCCGGTGGTGTACCGGTTCGACCCGACGCGCGACGAAAGCCGCCCGGCCCGCCTGGCGGTGGACGACGCGCTGCAGCGGGCCGCCGGCCGGTCCGATCCCGTCGCCGCGCGCGAGGACCACGTCACGGCGCCGGGCTCCCGCTACATCGACTTTCTCATTCCCGGCCTCCTGGGCATGAACCTGCTCGGGTCGGGGATCTGGGGCGTGGGGTTCGCCGTGGTGAACGCGCGGCAGAAGAAGCTTCTCAAGCGCTTCCTGGCGACGCCGATGCGCCGGAGCCACTACCTCCTCGGGTTCATCCTGTCGCGCCTCGTCTTCCTGGTGGTGGAGGTCGGGGCCCTGGTGGGCTTCGGGTGGCTCATCTTCGGGGTAGGCGTGCGGGGATCGTGGCTCGCGCTCGCCGGCATCGCCCTGCTCGGCTCGCTCACCTTCTCGGGGCTCGGACTCCTGATCGCGAGCCGGGCCCGGACCATCGAGGGCGTGTCCGGCCTGATGAACCTGGCGATGCTCCCGATGTGGGTGCTGTCGGGGACCTTCTTCTCCTACGCCCGCTTCCCGGACGCGATGCAGCCCCTCGTGAAGGCGCTCCCGCTCACGGCGCTGAACGACGCCCTGCGGGCCGTGATGATCGACGGGACGTCCATCACGCATCTCGGCCCGGGGCTCGCGATCCTCGCGGGCTGGGGAGTGGTGTGCTTCGGAGCGGCGCTGAAGATCTTCCGGTGGCGGTGACGCCTCACGCTCCTGATATCCGTCTGAGCACCGTCAGCAGTCTCCGCCGGAACCCTCCCGCCGCCGCGAGCACCGCCTCCCGGAACGCCGCCGCCTGCTGAAACCGCCGGGCGGGATCGCTGGCGACCGCCCGCCGCAGGGCCACTTCCAGCTCCCGGGGCACGTCGCTCCGCTCGGCGGCCAGCAGGGGCAGGGCATCCACGGTCTGCTTGGCCAGGATCACCTCGGGGCTGGCGCCGTCGAACGGGGGCCGTCCCAGGAGCGCGAAATACGCCGTCGCGCCCAGGGAGTAGAGGTCGGCGCGGGGGTCCACGCGCTCGCCCAGGAGCTGTTCGGGGGCGGCGAACTGCGGCGTGCCGCTCCGGGAAGACGCGCCGCCGTAGCGCTCGCCCCGCAGCGCCAGGGCCAGCCCGAAGTCCGTGATCCGGAGCCGGCCATCGGGCTCGAGCAGCATGTTCTCGGGCTTCAGGTCCCGGTGCACGAGGCCCAGGGCGTGGGCGTGCTCGAGCGCCGACAGGGCTTCCGAGAGGAGCCGGACGGTGCGCTCGACCGACAGGGGTCCCTTCGATTGCACCAGCTGGGCGAGGCTCTGCCCGGGTACGAACTCCATCGTGTACCACTGCAGGCCGGCCCGCCCCTGAATGTCGTAGATGCTCACGATGTTGGGGTGCCGGAGGCGGGCCGCGAGCTGTGCCTCCCGCCGGAACCGCTCCACCACCACCGGGTCGGCCGTGAGCGAGGGGTGCAGGACCTTGATCGCCACTTCCCGCTCGAGGCCCAGGTCCCGGGCCCGGTACACGCGCCCGAAGCCGCCCGAGCCCAGCTCGCCCAGCAGCTCGTAGTCGTCCCCCAGGGCCCGGCGCAGTCGGCGCTCGAAACCCGAATCCATCAGGTGCGGAGCCGCCGCCGGCTCGTGGAACGAGCCCGCGTCGGCGACGAAGTCCTCCAGCATCTCGGTGGCCGTGAAGTACCGCGCACCGGTCTCGGGCCGGAGGGCGCGGAGCATCACCCGCTCCACCGCGGCCGGGATGGCGGGTCGGAGACTCCGCGGCGGCACGATCGCGCCCGGGTCGGCGGCCGGCTCCTGCCCGGTCAGGGCCAGGTAGATCAGCGTCGCGACGTTGAACAGGTCGCTGGCGGGCTCGCCCGCGCCGCCGGTCCGGATCTCCGGCGCCGTGAACGGCGCGCCGCCGCCCTGCTCGTCCGGGGGCACGTTGGGGAGGCACCAGTTGGCGTACCGGAGATCCGTGATGATGCCGCGCCCCGATATCTCGAGCATGACCGTGGTCGGCAGGAGGCGCCGCATGATCACGCCGTGGGCGTGCGCGTATTCCAGGGCGCCGAGGAGGTCCCGGACCAGGGACATGACGGTGGGGATGGGGCGGGGACCGCGGCGGATCGCGTCGGCCAGGCTCTCTCCGTCGATCCAGTTCGCGGTGCGGTAGGCGACGTCGTCGACGACGCCCGCCGCGTAGGCGTGACGGATGGCCGGGTGGTCGAGGGCCGCAAGGGTTTCGGTCTCCCGCATGAACCAGGTCCGGCTGGGGGTGCCGGGCTGGAAATGCACGCGCAGGGCCACGAACCGCTTGAGCACCCGGTCCCACGCCTGGTAGAGCGCGCGGTCGCGCGAGATCGCCACCAGGTGATCGAGCCGGAACGACGGATCGAGACGGGGGACGAGCTCGCGGAGCAGGGTCTCCGGCGTTGGCGCCGCTGGGGCGGCGGCGGGGTCGGACGGCCTCGCACCGGATGGCGTGGTCAGTCGCCCCCCGTGCCGCCGGGGGCGGCGGGCAGCGTGATCGGAAACCCGCGCCGGCCGAACCCGTGGCCGGCGTTACGGAGATAGACGACGGTCCGGCCGCCTTGCGAGTCGACGTCGGCGACGAGGAAACGATAGAAGCCGCCGAGCGCCCGTCCGTCCGGCGTCCTGACCGCTTCCCGCACCGCGGGGAGCCGCAGGTGGCGGGGAGCGGCCCAGCCGGGTCCGGCCACGCTGTCGGAATCGGCCATCATCGCCTCCCAGGTGAACGGATACCCCGGACGGGTCAGGAGCGCGTAGGTGGCGCCGGGTCCGAAGCGGGCCCGCGCCGCGGAGCCGAGGCGGTGGCGAAGCACGGTGGCCGTGATGGCCTGGGCGCCGGTGTAGAGCGCCAGGATGACGAGGGCCAGGGCGGCTGCGCCCCGGCGGGCGCCCGGCCCGAACCAGTGGCGATGCCACCCGATCACCGCCAGCGCGGCGCAGGCGGCGCACAACCAGCGGAGCCACGCCGCGACGGCGGGGTATTCGAGCACGAACAGGAGGATCACGGCGGTCAGCATCGCCGTCGCGAGCGCCACCGGCCAGCGCCGGACCTGGCCCCAGGCCAGCAAGGTGAGCGGCACCAGCCAGAAGAAGGGGTCGACGATGGCGACCCAGTCGGCGTAGAAGCGCCGGTCGCTCCAGGGCAGGAAGGGCCGGAGACCGTACGACCCGAGCCAGTCCATCACCAGGTGGCTCGCCAGGGCGGCGCCGTACAGAAGGAGGAGCGTGCCCCACGGGATCGGCGCGTTGGCCCGGCGGCTCGCCGGCCGGAGCGCGAGCCCGGTGAGGAGCGTGAAGGCGACGACCTGGACGGCGGCCCCGGCGAGCGAGTGGGTGATGCCGCGGTGCGCGGCGGCGAGGAGCGGGGTGGCGCGATGCAGGCCGACGCCCAGGAAGGGCTCGGTCCAGTCCGGCGCGTTGGCGGCGATTGCCCCGAGGATGGCGGGTGCGGGGACGCGCGACTCGCCCGCGACCCGGCCGATGGCCGCTCCCACGAGGCTGTGAGCCAGATTATCCATCGTCCGGAAGGAAGATAGAGCCTTTCGGCGGGCCGATTGGGGATTCTGGGGGGACTGGCGGGACCGGGAGTCTGGCGGGTGCCGGTTTCGTGAAGTAGCTTAGCCCCCCTTCACCTCCGGCCAAGAGGAGCCTTGGATGAAGGTCATGCCGCCCGTGAATCGTCGGAAGGTCTCGGACCGCAGGATTCTCCAGGACCGGCGGTCGGGTGTGGATCAGCGGTTCCAGGCCGACCGGCGGCTGGTGGTCGTGGTGGTCGCTGTGGAGCGGCGCCGGGGGGTGGACCGGCGGGGGGCTTCGGAGCGTCGGGTTGACCTGCGTCGGACCCCATCGGATCGCCGGCTCATGGTCGAGCGGAGGCGTCTGGGGCGCCGGGTGTAGGGCGGGTTGCCGCATTTAGCCCCTCGTGCCGCAAGGTGCGAGGGGCTTTTTCTTTGTATGGTAGCCGCCGTCTTGGTTCGAAATGCGCATTCCTAACACCCAGAATCCATAAAACGTTGTGTTTTCACAGAACCAGCACTATAATCGGCACCCTTCGGCGGGGGGTGCCGTCGCGTTTTTTGACGGTGAGCGAGGATTCGTCGGTTGGCACGGTGGTTGCCTTAGTAGGCGGCCGGAGACGGTGAACACGAAGTACGGCGGTGAACAACACACATTAGGAGATGGAAAATGAACAAGATGACGCTGGCCGTCGCCGCCCTGCTTGGGCTGGCGGCAACGACGCAGGCGACCGCGCAGAGCTGCTCGACGCAGCCCTCGTGCTCGGTCAACAACACGGCTTCCGTGACGGTCCCGGTGGTGATGAACCTGACGCTGAGCTCCACCACCACCCCCCTGACCGTTCCCGGTCCCGACAACTACGACAGCACCGCGGTGGCGAACAACGGCCCCACGGCGACTGTCAAGGCCAACAAGGGCTGGACGCTGAAGATCGCGGCGCAGGCGGCGAACTTCACGGGCTCCGGCGGCGCGAACCTCACCAAGTCCGCGGGCGACCTGGCCTGGTCGACGGCCTCCAACGGCACCTTCGCGGGCCTCTCGACGACCGGCGCGACCGTGCTGACCAGCGCGTCGGGCTCCAAGTCGACCCAGCCGATCTTCTATCAGACCAGCTGGCACTCGGCGACCGACACCCCGGGCACCTACTCGCTCGTGGTCGTCTACACCCTCAGCGTCCCCTGACCTTGTCGATGCTCTCGCGAGTGCGCGTTCCGATGGACGCGCACTCGCCGACGCGGCGAGTGCGCACGACCGGCCTCGCCGCGTTTGCATGGTGGGTCCCGGCGTTGCTGGCGGTCGCAGGTGCCGTTCCCGCCCGTCTCGCCGGCCAGATCTCGGTCGATCAGGCCGAGCTGTATCTCCAGCCGCAGGCGGCGTCCGCCAACGTGACGTCGTTCAACGTGCGGAATGAATCGAGCCAGACGGTGGAGGCGACGGTGTACGTGATGGACTGGACCCGGGACGAGGACGGCGAGAATCAGTTCGTGCCGGCGGGGTCGCTTCCGCAGAGCTGCTCGCCCTACCTCCGGGTCTTCCCCCTCAGCCTCCGGCTCGATCCCGGCACGCAGCAGGCGGTCCGGATCGGCCTGCAGGGCGCGGACTCGCTCCCCGCCACCTGCTGGAGCATCATCTTCGTCGAGGCGGGGAGCGGCGGCGCCACGTCGGGTCGGCACGTGTCGTACGTCATGCGCCTCGGGGTGAAGCTCTACATCACCCCGTCCGGGCTTTCGAAAGACGGGGAGGTCGAGGATATGAGCATCGACACGCTGCGCGCCGGCGCCACCCTGCCGGCCGACACTGCCCGGCAGCCCCACGTGCGGGTCGGCTTCCGCAACTCGGGCGGGCTCCCCTACTGGGTGCGGGGCTCGATCGAGTACCGCCGCCTCGACAACTCGGTGGCGGCCTCGGACAGCATCGTGTCGTTCCCGGTCCTGCCCGGCGCCCGGCGCCGGTTCGCCACGCTGATCCCGAAACTCCCGTCCGGCCACTACGTCGCCCTGGTCCTGCTGGACTACGGCGGCGCAGAGGTCGCGGCCGGGCAGCTCCCCCTCGACGTGCCCTGACCATGCCCGCGCGCCGCCTGTTCCTCGCCGCCGCCGTCTGCGCCGCCTTCGCGGGGCGGACGGCGTCCGCGCAGGTGCAGCTCACGGTGGGCGGCGGTCCGGTGAACTTCACGGCGCCGACGGTGACCGACTACACCAACGGCTTCGTTCTGGACGCCACGCCGCTCACCTACACGGTCAACATCCAGGCGGACCTCAACACGCAGCGGACGTCGATCATCGAGATCAGCTCCACCTCCGCCAACCTCGGCGGCGGCAAGGCGCTGGCCGACCTCCAGTGGCGCCGGTCGGATCTGACGGCCTGGAACTCGCTGACCACCACGCCGGTCACGGTCGAGTCGCGGTCGATCCGGAACGGAACGCTGAATGACCCCTGGTCCAATTCGGTGGTCTTCCGGCTGCTCTTGTCCTGGACCGCCGACGGTCCGGCGACCCACACCGCGAACATCACCGTCACGATGACGGTGACCACGCCATGAGCCGCCAGCGCCGCGCCGGGCCCATCATCCTCATCGCGCTCGGCCTCGCCGCTCTGGCGCTGGCCCAGGAGCGCCTGGGCGGCCGCGCGCGCGCCGCGGTCTCGGCCGCCACCGTCGCGCCGGCTGACGTACCCGCCCCCGCCCGCGCCGTCCCGGCCCCCGTCGTGCCCGCGGGCACGCGCGCGGGCGCGAGACTCGCCGCCGTCCAGCGCGTGGAAGCGGCGGTCAACTCCGGGCGTGCGGCGGCTCCCGCGGCGTCAGCGGCAGCCGCGCCGTCGGCTGATCCGGCTGCCGCGCCCGCTCCGGCCGGAGGCACGACCCCCTTTTCCCAGACGGTCAATCGGGCGGAGCTCTTCCCGCTGCCGACGCCGCCGGCGATCGAGGCCGTCGCGCGTCCCAAGACCATCCAGCTCATTCCGGTCCCGGTACCCGCGATCCTCAAGAGCGCGGGAGACGTGCATTACGCCATCGTGCCGGCCGGCGAAACGCGGCTCCTCCCCCCGCTCTCCGGCGTGGTGCCGGCGGCCGCGGTGGGAACGCGCCCCGTGATGGTCGCCGCCGACGTGCCCGCCGCCGCCCAGGCGGGCATCGCGACCATCGCCAGCGTGCAGTACCGTCAGGGCGGGATCCTGCGCCAGACAGTGCCCGTGCGCCTCCAGGTCGCGCAGATCAAGGGCGCCCTCATCCGCCTGGCGCAGAATCTTCTCGGCGCCCGGGCGGGCGACCGGATTTCGATCCGCTACTTCCTGACCAATACCGGCAACGCGCCCGACACGATCGAGCTGCGCATCCTCCTGCCCGGCGGCTGGCGCGCGGACGGACTGCCGACGCGCTACATCCTGGCCGCGGGCGCCAGCGTGACCGGTGAGGGCCTGATCACGATCCCGGTGGCGTCGGGGGACGGCGCCCTCCGGGTACGGATCCTGGCGTCGAGCGGCGGTCAGGAGCTCGCGTCGGCCGACGTGACCGTGGAAGTGGTGCGGGCCGGCGTCGTTTCGAGCCACCCCCGCGGCCCCACCGTGACGGCCGGCGTCGCATCGGTCCTGGCCGACGAAACCGCGGCCGCCCCGGTCTTCGGCTTTCAGGTGGACGGGCCGCTGTCCGAAGACCTGCGGATCTCGGGGCGGCTGATCCAGCCGACCAACTCCCCCGCCGCCGATCAGCTCGGCCTGGCGCGGGTCGGCTACTTCCTGGGCTCGTCTTACCTCTCCCTGCAGGGCGACCGCTGGTCGGTCACCGGGGGCGCCACCGGCCGCACGTTCTCGGACATCACCGGCCTGAACGTCTACGGCCAGGGCGGCTCCGTGAGCTACGACGGGCCGCGCTGGACCGTCGATGCCCTCGCCGCCTCCCCCAACACGGGGATCCAGTCGGGCTCGGGGCACCTCCTGGGAGCACGCGTGGGCGCCAAGGTGGACGGCGGGTGGGTGGGGGCGACGGCCACCGACTTCAAGGAAAGCCTGTTCGACAGCCGTGAGCTCCAGGCCATCGGCGTGGCCGGCGTGACGCCGCCCTTCTCGGGGTTCACGGTGTCGGGGGAGCTCGCCTCGCGGCAGTACGCGGGGGGATCCGGCCTCGGCTGGAGCGCCGAGCTCGACCGCCGCTCGGGGACCGACTACGTGCAGCTCCTCGCGGAGGGCGCGCCGGGCGGGACGTCGGCGTTCGCGCGCGCGAGCCGGGAGTTCTCCGGCACGGTTTCGCACGGCTTCGGGTCCCGCCTGATCGTGGCGGCGGGCGCCTGGTCTTCCGACGATCAGAACCCCGCGTTCTCGAAGCTGCGCTCGACGGGCTGGAGCCTCGCCCCGACGTACACCCTGACCGACCATCTGTCGGTCAACGCCGAGCTGCGCAACGACGGGTATGACGCCGTGGGGACGGTCGGCACCTTCGGGAACTCGGAGACGAACCTCCGCCTCGGGGCGTCGGTTCATTACGGCTCCGTCTACGGGATCGGGTCGGTCAGCGTCGGCCAGGCCTCGCGCTCCACCGCGCTGGGGACCGTGTCCGACGAGACCTCGGCGGGACGGCAGACCATCACCGGCACCGCGGGCTGGTCCACGCTCCGCGGCACCTTCGAGGCCAACCTCAGCTACGAGCACGACGGGTCCGGCGCGGGGTTCCTGCCCAATCAGAGTCTCATCGGGCTCCGGGCGCGGGACGTCTCGCTCCGCCGGGACGGCGGCGGCCCCCTGCTGTCCGCCGACGCGGAGTATTACTCGTGGTTCGGCGCCCTGCCGGCGGTGCTGGTGCTGCGGGCCGGGGTCGAGGCCGACGTGCCCGGCGACCTCAAAGTCACGGTGGACGTGGAGCGCAACCCGCTCCTCACCGGGCGGGACGCCGGGTGGGTGCCGGTGATCAAGGTGGAGCACGCCCTGCAGGTCCCGACCAGCGGGCTGCACGCCGCCGTGCGCGGCGTCGTCTACGAGGACCGGGACGGGAACGGGCGCCGCGATCCGGGTGAACCCGGACTGACGGGGGTCGTGGTCCGGCGCGGCGGCGAGACCGTGGTCACGGACAAGAACGGGCACTTCGCCTTCCGGGAGCTGGGGGACGGGCCGGTCCGCATCGACGAGACCTCGCTGCCCTTCGGTGTCGTGGCGAACCCCAAGTCGGGTGTGCAGATGGTGGGGGCCGGGGAGGTCAACATCGGCGTCTGGCCCACGGCTACGCTGACGGTGGACCTGGTTCCCACGCCCGACGAGACCGGCCGGATGCCCCGTGTGGACCTGCGGACCGCCGGGGTCCGGGCCGTGGACCAGGCGGGCGCCGCGTGGACGGCCACCGTGGACTCGAACGGGGTCGCCCGCTTCGAAGCCTTGCCGCCCGGCACCTACCGACTGGAGCTCGACCTGACGGACGTGCGCGAGCCCGTGCGTCCCAAGGGCGCCCTTCCGACCTTCACGGTGGAGCCGGGTCGCGAGCTGCCGGCCATCCAGGTGCCGCTTCTGCCGCGCCCGGTCAGGCTCTTCGATCCCACGAACCAGCGTGGACGGGGAGCGTCGCGAGGCGCCGGGGGAGCGGGGGCGGGGGCGGGGGCGGGGGCGGGGGCGGGGGCGGGCGGGGCGGGCGCGGGGCGGGGAGCGGGCGGGTCGTGAGATGGATTTCCGTGACCGTGGGTCTCAGCGTCCTGGCCTGCTCGTCGTCGACCGCCCCCGGCGGGCCGACCGTCTCGGTGGTCGGCACCTGGAATTACATCGCGGTCCAGCAGGCTCCGGCGGCGGGGATTGCCGGGACCTTCGTGATCACGAGCCAGACCGGAGCGAGCTTTCAGGGGAGCATGGACGTGGTGGAAAACGACTCGGCGGGCCCGTCGAACGTGCACTTGAGCGGCGTGGTGAGCGGGCAGACACTCGACTCGAATCACGTGGACTTCGATGCCTTCCTGCATCCCACCGGCCGCCGGCATCTGGGGATCGTGGTGGGAGATTCGATGACGGGCGACTGGGTGGAGCCGAGCGGAGCGACGCCGTACTCCGGGTCGTTCCGCGCCGCGCGGGTGTCGCCATGAGGCGGTGGCTCGTGGTCGCCCTGCTGGCGCTGGCCCCGGCGACCGCGGCGGCGCAGACCTGCAGCATCGGGCTCTTCGCGCTGATCTTCGGGGGCGGTGGAACCTGTACCGCCAGCACCACGATGAACATCACCATCGGGACGGTGATGCAGCTGTCCTTGAACTCGTCGTCGACGGCGCTCACACCGCCGACCTCCGGCGACTACGACGCCGGGTATCGCGCCGACGTCGGCCCCGTCGCCACGGCGCGCGCGAACCAGGCCTGGCGCCTGCAGGTGGCGGCGCAGGCCGCCACCTGGACCGCCACGAACTCCGTGCCGGGAAGCATTGCCCGGGCCAACAAACCCGCGGCGGATCTGACCTGGAGCACGGCGGTGAACGGCTCGTTCGCCGGATTGTCGACCACGGGGGTACAGGCGGGAAGCGGCAGTGCGTCGGCGGGAACTGCGGTCTCACTCTTCTACCGGACTCTCTACGCCTACTCGCTCGATACCCCGGGGAGCTACTCGCTCACGGTGGTCTTCACGATGTTCTCCCCCTGAAAAAAAAGCCCCCCTGACCCGCCCTGCCCGGCGGACCAGGGGGTCCTGCGTCTCTTCAACGGCTGGTCAGGGTGTACCGCACCACCATCGAGTAGGTGCCCGGGGCATCCTGCGACTCGTAGTGCGCCCGGTAGGCCATCAGAACGCTCGTCCCGGAAGTCGGCGTCCCCACCGCGGCGACCGTGGGCGTGGTCGAGAGCGGCAGATAGCTCCCCGTGACGCCGGCGCGCAGCTCGAGGTCCGACGCCGGCTTGTCGGTGCGGCCCGCGGCCGCGTCCCAGGACCCGGTCGCCGAGGACACTTCGAGACGCCACGGGGCGTTGGCCCGCACCCGGGGGGAGGGACCGGTGACGTCCTGATAACCGGCGGCGATGTCACGAGCCGTGGGGGTCGCGGTGATCGTCGGAGACCGGTCGAGGGAGAGCCGCAGCATCGTGCCGACGGTCGCCACGACCATGGTGGCACCCTGGCAGGTCCCGCCGAAGCAGGACTGGCCGGAGAGGGCCTGGGGAACCGCGAGGATCGACGCCAGAGCAAGCAAGGGCAGTTGCGTGCGCATTGTCTTTGTCCGAGTAAGGGTGTTGGTTGATCTGCTCGGCCCTCCCTAAGGCAGGCCGCATACCACCCGTACCAGACATGTAAACGATTGCTAAATAATGAGATACGCAGTCATGTCACGCGGCGGTGTCAGCGGGGAATAGTCAAGAAATTTGACAATCAGGTCTGCTGGAAGCAGGAGAGATCAGTTGCGGCAAGGGGAATCCGGCCCAGACTCATACCGTCTAAGTATTTGACGCTTTCGCACCTCCGACGGCTGCTTTTCGTACCAGCCGCTCCAATGTCTCGAAGTCGAAGGGCTTCACCAGCGTCGGCAGCCCCGTCTCGGCCACCAGGTTCGCGGTGTCCTCGGCGAAGGTGTCGCCGGTGGAGAGGATGATCCGGTCGAGCAGCTCCGGCCGCTCGCGCTTCAGCCGCGCCACCAGCTCCCGGCCGTTCATTCCGGGCATCCGGATGTCGGTGATGATCACGTCGAAATCCTGGCGGGCGATGGCTTCGAGGGCGGTCCGGCCGTCCACGGCCGTTTCCGCCGTGATTCCCGCCCGCCGGAGGAACCGTCCCGCCGCGTCGCGGAGGGCCGGTTCGTCATCCACGATCAGGACCCGGAGCTCGGTCGGCTCCGCGGCCGCCCGGGGAGACGCGTCGCTCGGCGGGGCGGGCAGGGGGCGGGGGTCGCGGGGGAGGTGAACCACGAAGGTCGCGCCCCGCCCCACCGCGGTCTCCAGCGTGATCCGTCCCCCGTGCTCCTGCACGATGCCGTAGCAGATGGAGAGCCCGAGCCCGGTCCCGACGCCCACGGGCTTGGTGGTGAAGAACGGGTCGAAGATCCGGGCCTGGATCTCGGGCGCGATCCCCGGGCCCGAGTCCGCGACCTCCAGCCGCACGGCGTCCGTGGTTCCCGCGGTCCGGATCGCAATGGCCCGCTCCACCGGGGACTCCGCCAACGCCTGTTCGGCGTTGATCAGCAGGTTGAGCAGCATCTGCTGCAGCTGCGGGCCGTTCCCCCACACGACGGGCGACGACGGATCGAGCTCCAGCACCACCTGGATGTTGAGCGTGCTCAAGTGGTAGGAGCGCAGGGCGAAAGTCCGCCGCACGACGTCGTTCACATCGATCAGGTCCCGCTCGCTTCCGCCCGACCGGGCAAACGCGAGCAGGTTGGAGGTGATCCGACCGATGCGCATCGCCTCGTCGCGGATCATCTCGGTCATCTCGCGCTGGGGATCGGTGAGCCGGTCCAGCAGCAGGGTCTGCGCGAATCCCGAAATGATCGCCGCGGGGTTGTTGATTTCGTGCGCCACGCCGCTCACCAGCTGGCCCATCGCCGCCAGCTTCTCCGACTGCTGGAGCTGCGCCTCGGTGCGCCGCTGCTCGGAAATGTCGCGGGCCAGGGCGATGACCCGCTCGATTCCGGCGCCGGAGCGGATGGGCGCATAGATCACCGCGGACACGCCCCAGCCGTCGCTCCGCGCGTGCGACACCTCGAAGTGCCGGACCTCGCCCTCGAACGCCGCCGCCAGGTGCCCGCGGGCGGTCCCGGACGCGGTCCCCTGCAGAAACGCCGGCAGGGCCGGATCGCCCCCGGCCCGCGTGACCAGCGGCTCGGCCGCCGGGTTGTGACTGGTGACCCGGCCCTCCCGGTCGAGCACGACGATCGCGTCGGGCACGGCGTCCATCAGCAGCCGGAGGTTGCGCTCGGCATCGGCGGCCGCGGCGTACGAGGCCGACAGGGAGCGGGTCTGGCGCTCGACGTCCCGCTCGAGGCGCTGGGCGTATTCCTGGTCGGCGGACAGCGCGAGCGCCAGCCGGAGCCCGATGATCGCGCCCCCGATGCCCACCAGTACCGCCGCGGAATAGTCGACTCCGGGGCGCAGCATGTTGAGAATCGCCACGACGAAAACCCCGGCGAGCCCCATCAGCAGCACCAACAGGTGCGAGAGGAGCCGGGGCGGCGGGGACGGGATGGCCGGTCCGCCGGCGACCGCGGGCGCGGGCCCGGTGGCGAGCGCGACCTGCAGGGCGAGATAGAGGAAGAGGACGTCCCAGCCGAGCGCGACCAGCACGGAAGGCACCGGGATGCCGAGGACCCGGACGATGGCGTAGAGGACGCTGGCGGCCGCGAACCAGGTGAGCGCCCCGAATGCCCGGGCGCCTCCGGCCAGGGGCGCCCGGGTCCGGTGCAGGGCTCCGACCAGGGTGCTCCAGAGGAGGACCACGGCGCCGAGGCCCCCCACGAGACTCAGGATGGCGGTGCGCAGGTCCTGGAAGGCCGGGCGCTGGCTCATCAGCTCCTCGGCCAGCACCCCCGTGGTGAACGTCAGGAGCAGGGTGTCGAGGATCGCTGCCATCCCCGCGTCGCGGCGGAGCTGCGGCCGCAGGAGGACCGCCACCGCCGCCACCAGGCACGGATAGATGCCCACCCAGCCGATGGCGGCGACGACGTGCGGCCAGGCTTCGGATCCCGGCAACGATCGCGCCAGGTCGTCGGTCAGCTGGCCGACCAGCCACAGCGTGCACCCCGCGGCGATCCAGGCGAGGCCGCGGCGCTCCGCTGCGTCGTCGAAGCGCCGCCGCGCCGCGAGGACGCACAACGTGGCGTAGGCGGAGGCCCAGGTCCATCCGATGGCGGCGATGACGCCCCGCGACGTGCGGCCGAACGGGGGGGGCGCCAGCAGGTAGGCGGCGGTGATGACCACGAGCGACCAGGCGGCACCCGCCGCCAGCCCGGAACCGGGGCGCCTGCGGTCTGCCGGTCGAGCCGTCGCGCTCACGGATGCCAAAGTACGTGGGGAGCGCGGCGGAGGGGAGAGGCGGCTATCTTCCCGGGCGATGACGACGCCGGATCCGAATCGCTGGGGATGGCGGGACGCCCCGGCTCGCTCGCTCGCGGAATGGCCGCGCCTCGTGGCGTTCGCCGCGGAGGCCCGCGCGGCGGGTCTCGACCAGGTGCTGGTCTGCGGGATGGGAGGGTCGAGCCTCGCGCCCCGGGTGCTCGCCGACAGCTTCGGGGCGGGGAAGCTCCGCGTCCTGGACAGCACCGATCCGGGAGCGGTGCGGGCCGCGGAACGCTGGGCCGATCCTTCCCGCACCCTGTTCGTCATCGCGAGCAAATCGGGCACCACGGTCGAGTCGCTCGCCGCCCTCCACCATTTTTCCCGCCGTGCGTCCCCGGACCACTTCGCCGCCGTCACCGATCCGGGGACGCCGCTCGAACAACGGGCGCGCGCGGAGGGATGGCGGGACGTGTTCGCCCACCCGGCCGACGTCGGCGGCCGGTACGCGGCGCTCACCGTGGTGGGCATGCTGCCGCTCGCGCTGATCGGCGGCCCCGGTCCGGCGTTGCTCGACCGGGCGCGCGCGGTGGATCAGTCGGAGGCACGGGAGCTGGGCGCGCGGGCCGCCGGAGACCCCACCGGTATCCTCCGCCTCGCGTTCCCCCGGCCCATCCAGTCCCTGGCCCTCTGGGTGGAGCAGCTGGTCGCCGAGAGCACCGGCAAGTCGGGGCGGGGGATCGTGCCGGTGGTCGACGACGGCCCGGCGCCCGGCACGGCCGATCCCCTGGACCTCGGCCGCGAATTCCTGCGCTGGGAGCACGCCGCGGTCGAGATGTGCCGCCAGCTGGACGTCGATCCGTTCGACCAGCCCGACGTGGAGGCCGCGAAGGTCCTCGCCCGTGCCGAGCTGGCGCGCCCCGGCGGCGCGCCGGGCGACGCACCGCGGACGCTCACGCCCCGGGAGCTCGCGTCGACCGCCCGGCCGGGCGACTACGTGGCCGTTCTGGCGTATCTGCCCCAGACCCCGGAGCACGACGCGCGCCTGGCGGCGCTGAGGCGGCTGTGGCGGGGTGCGACCGGATGCGCGGTCACCACGGGCTACGGCCCCCGATACCTGCACTCGACCGGGCAGTTACACAAAGGTGGCCCGGACACCGGACGGTTCCTGGTGATCACGGCGGACCCGGACGGCGACATTCCCATTCCCGAGATGAACACGACGTTCGCTCAGCTCGAGCACGCGCAGGCGGTCGGTGACATCCGGGCCCTGCTCGCCCGGGAGCGGCGCGTCGCGCACGTTCACCTGCGGAACCCGGAGGATTGGAGCGCGCTTGCGCCTGCGTAACGCCCTCGCCTGGACGGCGCTGGTTCTGGCCCTCGCCCCGCGCGGCGCCGCCGGCCAGGGCGAGCATCCGCTCGTGGTCGTGGTGGGCTTCGACGGATTCCGCCGCAGCTACTTCGACCGGGACTCGCTGCCGGTCCTTCACGCGCTCGCCCGCGAGGGCGTGGTGGCCGACGCCATGATCCCGTCCTTCCCGAGCGTCACCTTCCCCAACTGGTACGCGATGGCGACCGGGCTCTATCCGGAGCACTCGGGGATCGTCAACAACTCGTTCTACGACCCGGGGTTTCACGCCGCCTTCCGGATTTCTGATTCGACGGCGCGCCAGGGCCGGTGGTACGGGGGAGACCCCATCTGGAATACGGCCATCCGCCAGGGGCACCGCGTGGGAACGATGTTCTGGGTGGGCTCCGACGCCGGTGTGGCCGGCACGCACCCGACCTACTGGCGGGCCTTCGACCGCCACGTGCCGTTCGATGACCGGGTGGCCCAGGTGCTCGACTGGATCGACCTCCCGGCCGGCCAGCGCCCGGATCTGGTGATGGTGTACTTCGAGGAGCCCGACCACACCGGCCACGAGGACGGACCCGACGGGCCCGCGACGGCGGCGGCCGCGGCGCGGGTGGACAGCGTGCTGGGCCGTCTCGTGGCGGGTCTCCGGAGTCGCGGGCTCTTCGACCGCGTGAACCTCGTGGTGCTGGCGGATCACGGGATGGCGGCCACGGCGCCCGACCGCCGGATCTACCTGTCGGACGTGGTGGATTCTGGCAGCGTGCGGGTCGAGTCCCTCTCCCCCCTCCTGCTCATCTCGCCGGTGGACGGCGACGTGGCGGGGCTGCGGCGGCGCCTCTCACGGCTTCCACATCTGTCGGTCTGGCCCAAGGCCGGGCTGCCGGCGCGGTTCCATTACGGGGACAACGCGCGCATCACGCCGCTCGTGGGGCTCGTGGACGTCGGCTGGACCCTCGAGCCCGCGCGGGGCGACACGCTCCGGGGCCGGGGCAACCACGGCTACGACAACGCGGATTCCACGATGGCGGCGCTCTTCGTCGCGCGGGGCCCCGCCTTCCGGGCCGGCGCCCGCCTCGGGGCCTTTCCCAACATCGACGTCTACGACCTCATCGCCCATCTGGTGGGCGTCCGTCCCGCCCCGAACGACGGGACGCTCGACGCCTTCGCCGGAGTGCTCACCCGCTAGCGGTCGTCGTCGTCCCGTCCGCGGGAGGAGGGGCCGGAGGGGCCGTGACACTGACGTTTCACTTGATCCCCCACACGCACTGGGACCGCGAGTGGTATCTGCCGCGCGCGGCGTTCACGGCGCGCCTCGTGCCGGCCGTGGACGACCTGGTCGCCCTCCTCGAGGCCGACGGGCACTACCGCTCCTTCC
>Ga0335085_10006698_pt1 | contig 18087 bp, 24 predicted proteins | sample Lox_Sample_45_FD_206712 | JGI IMG/M metagenome (GOLD analysis project Ga0335085, IMG submission 206712) | Soil microbial communities from Loxahatchee National Wildlife Refuge, Florida, United States - Lox_Sample_4.5 | ecosystem: Environmental > Terrestrial > Soil > Wetlands | place: USA...
GTCGCCCAAGACATCGAACAGCGCGTCATAAAGCGGGCGCAGGTAGGGATCAATTTTCTCTTTGAGGTCGCCGGGCAGGAAACCAAGGCGCTCGCCCGCTTCCAACGCCGGCCGCGACAGGATTAACCGCTCCACCCGTCTTTCATGCAGCATATGGGCGGCGAAAGCGGCTGCCAAATACGTCTTGCCGGTGCCGGCGGGCCCGATGCCGAACACCAGAGGACAATGCCGCATCATCTCCAGGTAGGCGGCCTGCGCCGGCGAGCGCGGACGCACCGCCCGCGACGACGCCGTCTTGATTGCGCCCGGCGCGTTGGCGCGGGTGCCGTCGGTGAAGCGGATCTCGGCATCCACTTCCGCCTGGGTGATGCTTTCGCCCGCTTCGAGCCTTGCATAAAGCGCGCGCAGGATCTGGCCGGCGCGCTCGCGCTCCTTGCCGTCGATCGCCACCAGATTGCCGCGCATGTCGATGTCGACATTGAGCTTCTGCTCCAGCCGGGCGAAATGGCGGGCATGCGGACCGCTCAAGGCAGCGAGAAGCTTGTTGTCGGGAAATTCCAGGGTGGTGGTGTCGCGTCGCTTGGCGCTCAAGCGAGCACTCCATGCAGGCTGTTGGCAGTGCGCTGGGTGATCTTGACCTGGCGGATTTGACCTGTCAGGGCGGCGTCGGCACTGAGATGGACCGGCTGGAGCCAGGGTGTGCGGCCCATGATCTGGCCCGGCCTTTGGCCTTTTTTCTCGAATAGGACCTGCACGGTGCTGCCGATTCTCGAATCGTCGAAGGCGTGTTGCTGGTCGAGCAGAAGTTTCTGCAAGCAGGTCAGCCGCGCCGTCATCACCTCCTCCGGCACCTGCTTGCGCATGGTGGAGGCCGGCGTGCCGGGGCGCCTGGAATATTTGAAGGAGAAGGCCGTGGCATAGCCGACGTCGCGCACCAGCTTGAGGGTGGCCTCGAAATCACCATCGCTTTCGCCGGGAAAGCCGACAATGAAATCCGAGGTCAGGGCGATGCCCGGTTGGGCGGCCCTGATCTTTTCCACCAGGCGGCGATACGCATCGCTGCTGTGCTGGCGATTCATCGCCTCCAGCACCTTGTCCGATCCCGACTGAACCGGCAGGTGCAGGTAAGGCATCAGCTTGGGATTGTCGCGATGGGCGGCAATCAGGTCGTCCGCCATGTCACGGGGATGGCTGGTGGTGTAGCGGATGCGCGCGACCTGATTGATTTCCGCGATGGCGTCGCACAGTTTCGCCAGGCGCCAACTGGTGCCGTCCGAACCCGGTGCCGCATAGGCATTGACATTCTGGCCCAGCAGCACGATCTCGCGCGCGCCCTTGTCTGCAAGCTGCCTCGCCTCGCGCAGGATGGTCTCAGGCGAGCGCGACTGTTCGGGCCCCCGCGTATAAGGCACAACGCAAAAGGTACAGAATTTGTCGCAACCCTCCTGTACGGTGAGAAAGGCGCTGACGCCGGTTGTCGAAGTTGCCGGGACGGAATCGAATTTCTCCAGCGCCGGAAAGTCAGTTTCCAACACACGGCCCTGCTCCCGCGCGGCGCGCGCGATCATCTCCGGCAGGCGATGATAGGATTGCGGCCCCACCACCATGTCCACCACGGGCTGGCGCGCCAAAATCTCTTCGCCTTCGGCCTGGGCGACGCAGCCCGCCACCGCAAGCCACATGCGCCCGCCTTCGCGCGCCTTCTCGGCCTTGAGGGTCTTGAGCCGCCCCAATTCCGAATAGACTTTTTCGACTGCCTTTTCGCGGATATGACAGGTGTTGAGGATCACCATGTCGGCGCCTTCCGGCGCATCCACCTTGGCATAACCCAAGGGTGCCAGAAGATCCGCCATTCTGGCGGAATCATAGGCGTTCATCTGGCAACCATAGGTTTTGACGAAAAGCTTCTTCATGAGGTGCGGTTTATCGGGTCTCAAAAACGTGAATTCAATAGCTTGGCAAAAATAGAGCCATGCCTCCCTCGCAAGCGAAACAACCTGCGGGCGAGGTGGCCGCAGCAGCGCCTTCCATGCGAAGGCCGCAGGGGCAACAAAAAGTCAAGTTTCAGAGTGACCGGCCAAGGCTTGCGCCAAGCCCGCCTGCACCACTTCCTGCGCCTGTCTGGCCAAGGTTTTGCGGTCCATGCTGTCCAGGCTGAAGGGGGGATGGAACTGGACCACCACATCCAGCGGTCCGGCCTTCAGCGCTTCCCACAGATGCGGCACCATCTCCATCTCGCCATACCAGGCAAAAAGCGGGCGGTTTTCCCGCCCCATTGGCATGCCGTAAAGCCCAGTAAAGGCAGCGGACACAGGCTGGACCTTGACATGCTGGCCGTTGGCCAGAACCGCTTCGGCCGCGCCCAGCAACGCGCTCTTGAATGGCAAAACCCGGTTGCCGTCATGGCTGGTGCCTTCCGGGAAAAGCAGCAAGGTGTCCCCAGCGAGCAACCTCTCGCGGATTACGTCGCGGGTCTCTCCCGTCGCGCTGCGGCGGGTACGCTCGACAAATACCGTGCGCTGAAGCCGCGCCAGCGTGCCGAACAGCGGCCAGGCCGCCACTTCGGCCTTGGAGACAAAAGAAAGCGGTGTCACCGCGGAAAAGATGATGATGTCGGCCCAACTGGTGTGATTGGCCACCATCAGCACGCCCTCTCCGCGCACCGGCTCACCCCTCACACGGATATGAATGTTGAAAAGCCGCGCGACGATCCGGTGATAGCGATAGGGAAAGCTGCGTGCTGCACGGCTGTTCAGCTTCAAGAACAGCCATTGCAGCGGCATGCAGGCGAGCGTGAAAAGCAGAAAGCCCGCAAGCATTGCGACGGCGCGCAGCCGGGCCATCAGGCGGCGACCATCAGGAAGAAGGAGGCTTTCGCCCCTTGGGCACGCCGTAGAGTTCCAGCCTGTGGTCGATCAGCTCGAAGCCCAGCTCTTCCGCCACCCGGCGCTGCAGCTTTTCGATGTCCTCATTGCGGAATTCGATCACGCTGCCGGTGGCCACGTCGATCAGGTGGTCGTGATGGGATTCCGGCACTTCTTCATAGCGCGATCGCCCGTCGCGAAAATCATGGCGCTCCAGTATGCCGGCATCCTCGAACAGCTTGACGGTGCGATAGACGGTGGCGATGGAGATGTGCGGGTCGATGGCGGAGGCGCGGCGGTAGAGTTCCTCCGCATCCGGATGGTCGGCCGCGTCCGACAGTACCCGCGCGATGATGCGGCGCTGGTCGGTCATTCTCAGGCCCTTGTCGACGCAGGCTTTCTCGATCCGCGTCACGGAATGCTCCTTTGACTGATGTCCGCAAGGTTAGGCGAAATCGGGCGCAAGCGGAAGCCTGAGGACCAGCGCATCTCTGCCGTCATAATAGGCTTTGCGCGCGCCCACCTTGGCGAAACCCAATCCGGCATAAAGCGCGAGCGCATGGGGGTTGTCGGCACCAACCTCCAGGAACAAGGTCTGTGCTGCCAGGTCGCGGGCCTTGTTGATAGCTGCTTGCAACAGGGCGCGCCCCAGCCCCTTGCCCCGCGCCGCGGGCCGGACCGCCAGGGTCAAGATCTCCGCCTCATAGTCAACGGCGCGGGCCAGCACAAAACCATCCGCATGAACAAAGGCGAATGTACCTGGACTTGCGAGCATATTCGAGAGCGTGGCCGCATCCCAGGCGCGCTCGAAACAGTCGGCATGAAGTGCTGCCAGCGGCGCGGTGCTGGCGGAAGGATCAAAGGGCAATACTTCAAACAAGAGCTTTTCCACCTGGCAGTTTGGCATCCGGGCCGCGCAGATAGAGCGGCCCCGGCGCATCATCCGCCGCGGGCATCGCACACGCCAGACGCCCCACCCATAACGCATCAGGTTGAAGAATGGGAGACAAGACGAAGCCGTCGCCCAGATGTTCCCGAACCTGTGCGGCCGCAGTGCCCGCGATCACGCACGCGCTAAAAGCCTTGATCCGCGCCAGCGCTTCCACAAACGGCAAGACCAGTGGCGGCTGAATGATGACATCGCCGTCCTTCAGCAGCAGATAGGCTTCGGCACGGCGGGCATCATGGATGGCGGCAGCGCGCCTGCTTCCGGTCTCCGCCATCGCCGCGCTCGCCATCGCCTCCAGGCTGGTCACGCCGATCAGCGGAATCTGTAAGCCAAGTCGCAAGCCCCGCATGAAGGAGAGACCGACGCGCTGGCCGGTGAAAGTGCCGGGTCCTGTGGTGACGGCCAGGCGTGTGAGTCTTGCGAAATCCGCCTTCGCCGAGGTCATGGCTTCGGCCACCATGGGCGCCAGACGCTCGGCGTGGCCGCGCTCCATCGGCTCGAAAATATGGGCGCAGGTCCGATCGCCTTGCAGCAGCGCCACGGAACAAGCGCCGAGGGTTGTGTCTACCGCAAGCAGCATCGCTAGATTATCTGGCAGGCTTCATCGAAGGAAAGCCGCTCATTGCGGGGGCGCTGGCCGCCCGGCGCGCCATAGCCCAGATTGCAGAGGAAGTTGGATTTGATCTGGGTGCCGGGAAAGAATTCCGCATCGATGCCGTCATGATTGAAGCCGCCCATCGGCCCGCAATCCAGTCCCAGCGCGCGCGCGGCCAAAATGAAATAGCCGCCCTGCAGGCTGGCATTGCGAAGCGCCAGCACCTTATTGGCCTGCGCATCGGTGAACCAGCTTTGGGCCTTGGGATTGTCGCGATAGAGCCTGGGCAGATAGCGTGCGAAATCCAGGTCGTAACCCAGAATGGCGGTGACCGGCGCTTCCATGCTTTGGCGCACATTGCCGGCATCGAGATGGGGCTTGAGCCGCGCCTTAGCTTCCTCGGACATCACAAAGACGATGCGCGCAGGCGTAATATTGGTGGCGGTTGGGCCCCAGCGCATCAGGTCGTATATCGCCATCAGCCGCGCGGGGCTGACTTTCCGGTCCAGCCATTTGCGCGTCGTATGGGCTTTGCGGAACAGCGCATCCAGCGCCGCATCGCTGACAGCGCGATGGGCCTCGGAAAGATGGATCCCTTCACCGCTCATCTATACCGCTTCGACCGCGGTCACTTCAGGCACATAATGGCGCAGCATGTTCTCGATGCCGTTCTTGAGTGTCATGGTGGAAGAGGGGCAGCCGGCACACGAGCCCTGCAGGTGCAGCGAGACGATACCGCTGTCGCTGTCAAAGCCCCGGAAGATGATATCGCCACCGTCGGCCGCCACAGCCGGGCGCACGCGCGTCTCGATCAGCTCCTTGATTTGCTCAACAATTTCGGCGTCTTCCTCGCTGTACTGCTCCCTGCCTTCCTCGCCTTCTTCGGCGCCGCCTTCGATCAAGGGCAGACCACGGGTGAAATGCTCCATCACCGCGCCCAGAATGGCGGGCTTCAGATGTTTCCAGTCGCCGTCTCGCTTGGTCACAGAAATGAAATCCGAGCCAAAGAAGACCCGCGCCACTTCGGGAATGGTGAACAGGGCGCTGGCCAGTGGCGAACGCCCCGCCTGCTCGGCGCTGGGAAAATCGGCCACCGCCCCTTCGCCCATTACATCCCGGCCGGGCAGGAATTTTAGGGTATTGGGGTTGGGCGTGGACTCGGTCTGGATGAACATGGGCAAGGTCCAAAACTGCAGGCTTTACATGAACCCTGGCCAACCAAGCATCAAGAGTCGCAAGCAATTTACTTTTACCCGTATAATATTGACCATAGTATTTTGCCCGGATAAATTCTCATCATGACGTATGCCGCTTTTTCGGGATTTGATCAGTTTGCCTCAGGCTCCCTGGCCGAGGTCTATGCCGCCTGCCGCCATGAGCCGGATGCCCTGATTTTCGATCAGGAAACCGGCCGGGTGGTGGATATCGACCCACGCTTCCCGCCGGGTGAAGAAAGTTCCCGGCCTGGCCGGCCCAAGCTTGGCGTCATAGCACGGGAGGTTACGCTTCTGCCGCGGCACTGGGACTTCTTGGCTGCCCAACCGGGCGGGGCATCGGCGGCCTTGCGCAAACTGGTTGAGGAAGCCAGCCGCAATCCAAGGGCCCGGCAGCGGGCGCGCCGCGACGCCGTCTATCGTTTGGCCACTTCTCTGGTGGGCAATGCGCCGGCTTACGAGGAAGCCGTGCGGGCGCTTTATGCCGGCCAGCGCGAGGACTTTGCCGCCCATATCGAAGCCTGGCCCAGAGATGTGCGTCGGGTGCTGGAGGAAATGGCGGCAGAGGCCTTTTAAAAGTCGACGGCTATGCCCTTGCGCTCCCAATCGCCGAAGCGCGTGGGTTCGGGGCCCTTGGGGCCGCCCTGTTCGAGCGGCAATTGAGCTTTGCGCTCATTTTGACGCCGGGCATCGGCTTCGGTCCTCGCACGCGCGCCGGCCTCGGCGATGCGGGCGGCGACCTGCTTTTCTGTCGCTTGATCGGTCATCGGGCGATCTTACATTTGCACTGACTGGAGACCAACCATGAATACCTTTCGCACCGGCATCTTGATGGCCGCCCTCACCGGGCTCTTCCTGGCCCTGGGCGGGGCCTTAGGCGGGGTGCAGGGCATGGCGATCGCGCTGGCCTTTGCGTGCGCGACCAATCTTTTCGCCTATTGGAACTCCGACAAGGTGCTTTTGTCCATGTATGGCGCGCGCGAGGTCGATGCGCAGAGCGCCCCCGATCTTTACCGGCTCGTTCAGCAGCTGGCGGCAAAGGCCGGCCTGCCCATGCCTCGGGTCTATATCACCGACAATCCCCAGCCCAACGCCTTTGCCACCGGCCGCAGTCCCGAACACGCGGCGGTCTGCGTCACTTCGGGATTGCTGAACCAGGTCAACCAGGAAGAACTGGCGGGCGTGCTGGCGCATGAGCTGGGCCATGTGAAGCACCGCGATACGCTGACCATGACCATCACCGCGGTGATGGCGGGGGCGATTTCCATGTTGGCGAACATGGCCTTCTTCATGGGCGGCGGCCGGGACCGCAACAATCCGCTGGGCTTTGTCGGCATGCTGCTGGTGACCTTGCTGGCCCCCATTGCGGCGGTGCTGGTGCAGGCGGCGATTTCGCGCTCTCGCGAGTTCGACGCCGACAAGGCGGGGGCCGAGATCACCGGCCGGCCGATGTGGCTTGCCAGCGCGCTTTCGGAGATCGACCATGCGGCACAGCGGATAGAGAACTATCCCGCCGATGCCAATCCCGCCACGGCGCATATGTTCATCATCAATCCGCTTCATGGCGGCGGACTCGCAGGATTGTTTTCCAGCCATCCTTCGACGGAGGAACGCATCGCCCGGCTGAGGGCGATGGCGGGCGGCGCGGCGGTGCCTGTGCGCAAAGGGCCCTGGGGCTGAGAGCTTGCGGCGCCCGAAGGCCGTGAGCATGTCCAGTGGACATGCGAAAGCGGGCGAGCGGCGCGAGCTTGGGCAAGCGGCTGGCGGACGTAGCTATTCTTTTCGCCCACAAATACTCTAAACACGCGGCATGACCGATACCGGCCTTCCCGCGCGCCGCGCTGCGCTTGCCATTGTCTCAGGCGTTTTGCGCCACCGCCGGCCGCTGGATGCCCAGCTTGAAATCTTGAAAGGCCTTTCGGCGCGCGACGCCGGCTTTGCGCGGGCGCTGGCCAGCCAGACCTTGCGCCATCTGGGATTGCTGGATGCCGTCTTGCGGAAGTTCATCGACAAGCCGCTTGCCCCTCATAAGGTTGGTCAGGCCAGCGAGATCCTGCTGTTGGGCGCTTGCGAGCTGCTGGTCCTCAAGGTCGCGGCTCATGCCGCGGTGGACGCGGGCAATCAGTTGGCGGTGAAAGACAGCAAGGCCGTGCATTTCAAACCGCTGATCAATGCCGTACTCAGGCGCGTGTCGCGCGAAGGTGAGGCCGTGCTGGCAAAGCTGGATGCTCCACGGCTAAGCACGCCCGACTGGTTGTGGACGCGCTGGATCGCCCAGTATGGCGAAGAAGCCGCGCGCGCCATCGCCAATGCACATCTCCATCAGGCTCCAATCGACATCGTTTTGAAACATGCCGATGCGCCCGCCCCAGAGGGCGAAAGTCTATTCGGCCAGGTGCGCCGGCTGTCGGGGGAAGGCCGCGTGGAAGACCGGGCGGGCTTTGCCGAAGGCGGCTGGTGGGTGCAAGACGCGGCCGCCTCGCTGCCGGTTCTTCTTCTGGGTGATGTTACAGGCAAGATGGTGATCGATCTGTGCGCCGCACCGGGCGGCAAGACCATGCAGCTGGCAGCACGCGGCGCGAAGGTTACAGCGGTGGAGATCGACGGTGCCCGCGCCGCCCGCATCCGGGAAAATCTGGCGCGCACCAAGCTTGCCGCCGAGATAATCCAAGCCGATGCGCGCGATGTAGACACCAAAGCACCGCTGGTTTTGATCGACGCGCCCTGCACCGCCACCGGCACCATCCGCCGCCATCCGGACTTGCCCTGGATCAAGGGCGCGGTGGATGTGACGGTCTCGGCCGCGGCGGCCTATGAAATTCTGGAAAGCGGCGCGCGCCTCGTTGAGCCGGACGGCACGCTGGTCTTTGCCGTCTGCTCGCTGGAGCGGGAAGAGTGCGAGGAGCAGATCGCGGCATTCCTGACCACCCATCCCGAATTCGCGCGCGTGCCGGTGACGGCGGCTAAACTGTTCGGCCATGGCGAATGGCTCACGCCCGACGGCGATCTTCGCACCCTGCCTTGTCACTTGCCGGACAAAGGCGGCATGGATGGGTTTTATGCGGCGCGGTTGAGACGGTTATAAGCGCCCCAATGCATACGCGATGGCTAGATACACTTTCCCCGTATCAGCCGACAGCAGGGTCGAGGTCAGCAGCCCGCCGCCGTCGCCATGCCGCGCTTGAGTAAGCAGTGACTCGAATTCCTGCAGATAGGCATCGGCGGCGTCATGAAAGCGCTTGTCGTCGCGATAGAGTGCGGTGATGCGGTCCACCGCGGAGGCATCGATGGTGGCCGACAAGCGCCGCGCGAAGATGGCGCGGTCCCCCGCCAGGTAACGCTTCCAATCTTCCGCGCCGGGCTCGACTGTACCGAGCGCCGAAAGATCGATCGCCATGTCGGCCAGGGCCAGTTCCAGCGCACCAAGATTGGCGGCGCGGTCAAGACCCGGCATGTCCGGCCTGGCGGCGCGGAATTCGTCCTCCTGCTCGGCTGCCGCCAACAGGGTCTTCATCTCCCAGTTCTTGCCGTCGCCACGCATAGGTTTGTCACCGGCCTTACGGGTGGTCAGCTTGCGCGCCAGGCCCTTGAGGCCCTCGGCCTCGGGTTCGGCCGCGGGTTTCACCGTCTGGCTGGTATCGGGCGCCGCAGCCTTGCCGGTGGCACGCGCATGCAACGTCGACATGGTGCGCGCCGACAGGTCCAGCATCTGCTCGGTTTCCAGTGCCATCGCCTGGCGCACACGCCGCGCTTCCTCCTGGGCCAGCCCCGGCAGGCGGATCAGATGCTTTTCCACATCCTTGGTGGTTTCCGAAAGCAGGCTTTTGATCTTGCCGGCTTCCGCGCTCAATTCGCCGGAGGCGCGCAACAGCCGCTCGCATTCCGCCATCGCCTCGCCCACCAGAAGCCGCGCATCATGCTTGGCCTGGGCGGAGCTTTCCCCGATCAGGGTCTTGGCGCCATCGCCGGCATCTCTGATCGCCGCCGAGAGGCTGGCCAGCATCTGGGACGCGGCATCGCTGGATTCCTTCAACCGTTCGGCCTCGCGCACAAAGGCATCGGTGAGCTGGCTGGCGCGGGTGGCGGCATTGGACATGATCATTTCCAGATGCCGCTCGGTATCGCCAGTCACGCTCTCAAATTTGCGCGCCTCTCCGCCCAGGGCATCGATGGCATGTTCCAGGCCGCTGCGCTGCTGGCTCAGGACCGATTCAAAGGTCTCGCTTTCGCCTTTCAACTTTTCGACCAGCTCGGTCATCTGGGCGCGGTGTTTTTCATGCCGCGCCAGCACGAATTCGGCCCGTGCCATGGCGGTATCGGCCACGTCCTGGATGCGGCTTGCCTGGACTTCCAAAACCTTGGCAGCTTCCAGCGGCGATTCCGCCGCTTGGGTAATGGCGGCGCGGAAGCCCGCCGCCTGCACATCCAGCGACTGGGTGGCCATCTTCAGCGTCCCTTCGGCCGATTCCATGGTGGCCCGCAGCTGCGCGGCGCGGCCCGCCACCACCTCGCCGGCACGGCCGGCGGCTTCGGTCAACTGGTCGCCCAGCGATTCAATGCGGGTACTTTCCTGGTTGAGGCGGGCGGCGATGCTTTCGCTGCGCACCTGGGCGCGCGCCCCCGCATCGTCCAGAGTAGAAATCTGTTTTTCCAGCACCGCCTCGAGCGTGCGCATGCGTTGGAAGGCGGCATCCAGTCCGGTGTTGAGGCCGTCCAGTTCGCGCCGCACGGCGCGCGCCAGCCGCGCGGAATTGCTGGCGGCGACTTCGTCCGCAATGAAGAGCTGCTCGCTGGCGGCCAACATGCTGTTGGCGGCGTCGGTCATTGCCACGCTGCGCGCCAATGCCACCGCCACGGCAAGGAACAGGAAGGGCGGAAACAGGATGGCGGCCAAGAATGCCGCCTTGGCGGCAAGGGTCAGGTGATTGAGGCCTTGCGGTCCGAGCAGGCCCCAGATGAACGCGCACGCCATCCCGATCCAGAACAGCGAGATCAGCACGCCGCACCAAAGCGCGATGCGGCCGAACCGGTTGGGCTTGGGCCTTGGGACGGGATTGGATGACGGGATCAGATGGACCGCGCCCGCGGAGAGTGGCTCCTCCTGGAGCCTGTCCTGAGGCCTGTCCAAGGGCACGGCCTGCCCGAATGTTTTGACCATGGTCGCCTTTAAGCCCTGAGTCTGTGTGGATGTTTATCAATTAAGCATAAAAAGGCCGGTTTTACACTACTATGGACGCATTAACGCGGCCTTAGCCGGCGTAAGGCCAGGATCAGCGGCCTTATTCCCGGAAGAAGTCCGCCATGGCCAACACCCCCGTCGATCTCAGCCACCTCGCCCGCTACACCGGTGGCGACAAAACGTTAAATTCCGAAATCCTCAAATTGTTCGACGGCCAAGTGAGCGAGATGGTTTGCCAGCTTCTGGGTGTGCTGGAGCAACGTGATGCGCGCAAATGGCGCGAAGTCACGCACACCATCAAGGGCGCTGCGCGCGGCGTGGGCGCCTTTGCCATGGGCGAAGTCGCCGCCAGCGCCGAGCCGGTGGATCCGGCGACAAGCCCCGACCGCGCCATTCAGATGATCGAGGCGCTGCGCGTGCAGGGCGAAGCGGTGCAGGCGTTTATCGCCGAATATATCGCGGCTTGAACAGACCGCATCCCGTCTGTCGCCATTCTCATAGTGTCATGGCCCACCGAATGTGGGCCATTTTGATTGTTGAGCGCGCTACAATCTATGCTGCGAACCGAAACGCCTTTCTTCTGCCGAACGCATCGAACTGATGGGCGATCGAGACTTCGATCAGGGTACGCCAGACCGGCTCGGCTATGTTGGCTGAAAGGCTGGCGCGCTTTCCTTCCGCGATCACCTTGGACACAACCTCCTCCACCCAGCTCTGGTCCTTGATCTGATCGCGCGCCATCCTTAGCCTTGCGGCCCTCTCGACATAGGCCTGGCGTACCGCCATAAGCGCCACCAACCGGGCATCCAGCATATCGATGGCCTCACGCACTTGACGCAGGGAGGCGCAGGCATCGGGCATCTGGAGGGGAGCGTCATTTTGCATCGCAGCACTGGTACTGGCAGGGGTTGTTGCTCACGTCATTTTTACATATAAGAACGTTGTTTTTTCCGGCTATACATCATTTCTGGTGTGGAATATGTCGGGGAAGGCCCAAATCCAAGGACCCCGCCAAGGAATAGAAATGACTGCCGTGCCAATGGAGACCGATGTAGCCATTATCGGCGCAGGCCCGATCGGCCTTTTCGCCGTCTTTGAGCTGGGCCTCCTCGACCTCAAGTGTCGCCTCATCGACATCCTGGACCGCCCCGGCGGTCAATGCACCGAACTTTATCCTGAAAAGCCGATCTATGACATTCCCGGCCTGCCCATCGTTACCGGACAGGAGCTGGTCAACCGCTTGATGGAACAGATCAAGCCGTTCAATCCCCAGTTCCACCTGGGCGAGATGGCGACGTCGCTGGAAAAGCAGGCCGACGGCCGCTGGAAGCTCAAGACCGACGCCGGCACCGAGATCATTGCGCCCGTGGTGGTAGTGGCGGCCGGCGCGGGCTCGTTCCAGCCCAAGCGCCCGCCAGTGGCCGGCATCGAGAAGTTCGAGAATGCCGGCGACGGCATCGGCGTGCATTACGCCGTGCGCAAGATGGAGACGTTCCGCGGCAAGAACATCCTGATCGCTGGCGGGGGAGACAGCGCGCTGGACTGGGTGATCAACCTGGCGCCTTTGGCTAAGAGCATAACCCTGGTGCATCACCGAGACGGCTTCCGGGCCGCGGCCCACAGTGTCAACCAGATGCGCGAGCTGGAGAGGGAAGGAAAAGTCAAATTCCATGTCGCCAGTGTCAAGGCGCTGCATGGCGAGCCCGGCAAGCTGGCGGGCGTGACTTTGCAGGGCATCGACAAGAGCGAATGGCATCACGAGGCCGACGTGTTCCTGCCCTTCTTCGGGCTCACCATCAAGCTCGGGCCGATCGCGGAATTCGGCATCAACCTGCATGAGAATCTGATTCCGGTGGACACCGCGCGCTTTGAAAGCCAGACCCCTGGCATCTTCGCCATCGGCGACATCAACTCCTATCCCGGCAAGCTCAAGCTGATATTGTGCGGCTTCCATGAAGCGGCCCTGATGTCGCAGGCCGCTTTCCATGTCTGCCGTCCCAATGAGAAGCTGCGCTTCCAGTACACGACCTCGTCTTCCAATCTGCAAAAGAAATTGGGTGTCTCTTGAAAATCCACGCGGTTGACCGCCAGGGCAAGGAATATGAGCTGGAAGGGCGCGACGGCTGGAGCGTGATGGAGATCCTGCGCGACGGCGGGCTGGACATCGCGGCGGAATGCGGGGGCGCCTGCGCCTGCGCCACCTGCCACGTCTATGTGAATGACGGCTGGTACGAGAAGCTGCCCAAGCCTTCGGATGCGGAGATCGACATGCTGGACATGGCGCTGGCGGTTGAACCCAATTCGCGGCTTTCCTGCCAGATCGTCTGCGGCGACGCCACCGACGGCATCAAGGTGACTGTGGCGCCTGAGTGACCTCGCGCTAATGCCCGCCCAGGGCCTTCTTAATTTCATCGGCGATGGATCCCCGCTCCGAAATATACGTACCGTCGGGGTTCATGCGATAAAGGCCGCGCAGATAATCGAGATCGACATCGGTAAGTGCGGCGGGCTTCATGTCGGCGCCGCAGCCTGATGCCATCAGGTTGGTGATGGTCGGCACATCCTGGCAGGTGCCGTAAGATTGGCCCTGGGAGAGCGCCAGCATGGCGATGTAATCCGCCAGCGGGCCGATCTGCTGGCCGACCATCTTTTTGGAGTCCACCAGGATGATGGCGGCAGTGAATTCGCTCTTGAGCCCGTCCGCAAGGCGCGAGCCGCTGACATGATAGGCGGGCAGGAAGCCCCAGGTGCTCATTACCCCATAGCCCAGATCCCAGCTTGGCAGGTCAGCCGAGATGAAGCCCCAGAAATCCTCGGTCGCGGTGCTGTACCAGGCCTGGACCGGAAGGTTCATGGTGGCAAGCCGCTTGCGTTGCGAAATATAATGAAAGCCGAGCAAGTCGGGGCGTTTTTGCTGCATGAAATCCAGAAACTGCTGCGGCTCGTTTGTGGCCACGACCAGGATATTCGGCCTGCACAGCCCCTTGCCCAAAGGAGCGCCGGCAGCCATCGCCAGCTTGATGATGCGCTCTGTGATGTAGAGGCTGAACTTCTCCGGCAGGCCGGCGGTCATGGGACAAATGCCCGTCTTCCAGCGCGCAATTTTGCCCAGCAACGGCGTGGGCGCGGCATGGCCGATGATGAAATTGTCCAGCGCCTTTTCCGTCCGAAACCTCGGCTCGGTAACGATGACATTCTCGACCGGAAGACTTTGCGTCAAGGGTTGGGGCGGCGGCACAGCCTTTTGATCTTGTGCGGCGGCAGTTCCAAACACTAATCCCAAGGCCAGGGCCGTCAGAAGGCCGGTGACTGTTTTCATTGCCACGCCGCTTGCTTTTCAAAAGTGCCGGCGGTTTGTGCCGTGGTTACAAGGCTACACCAGCGGACAGCGGCAATTATACCGCGAAGATCTCAGTTTTTCCGGAAGGGCAAGGCCTGCCCAAAGTGAGCAGCCCGGCCAGATACAATCTTTTCGAACGTCTTTGGGTTCGCCCCAATCCGGGAGCTGAATGGCCGTCGCGCACGTCTTCACTGTCGCCTTGCAGGGCATTGAACCGCGTGAAGTCGGTGTCCAGGTTCACAACGGCGAGGGCGGCAACGGGCTGATCACGATGGTCGGCCTGGCCGACAAGGCGGTGGCCGAAAGCCGCGAGCGCTGCTCTTTCGGCGCATCACCGTCAATCTGGCGCCGGCCGATTTGCCCAAGGGAGGTTCGCGTTACGCTGCATGCTGGCGTCACCGGCGTTGCCGGCGTGCTGCCTGCGGCATTGGCCGCCAGCGAACAGAGGCGCGGGCTGATCTTTCCTGCCGCAAACGCACTGGAGGCCGCCTTTGCCGGCGGGATCGAGATATTGGCGCGCCCTCCTTGATCGCGCTGGTGTTATGGGGTCTGTTTCAGGCGTAGCCGCGTTAGAACCGGTCACATTACCGTGCCGCAGCGGATTTCGCGCGGCACCGACGGCTCGCCGGTCTGGTCCTTGTGCATCTGTTCGACCATGCTGAACACCAGCGTCCAGAACAGCGCCTTGTCATGGTCGTGGGCATTGGCGGCAGCGTCCAGGAAATCGAGCACAATCCCTTCCGGGTCACGAGGGTATTGCTGCATCACGATGCAGGCCAGGCGTTCCGGATCCACGTTCCATTCGGGCATCATGCACCTCATCATGGACTATGGCGCCATTATCGCACCCGACATGGTTGGTTTTGAGTAAGGGATTGTCCTGACAGGCGTCCGTATTTGTACCTATGATTTATGTTGGGCGAGACTTGGCGGCCGCCCCATCGCAGGAGAAAGACTGTGAACCGCCGTTAGCCAAGTTCATCACGGCGTCCTGCGGTGCTGAAACAATAGGTTACAGCCCTGATCGCGCTCTCGCGATTGCCGCAGGCAGCATGCCGGCCGCAACATCGCTGCCGCCCAGATGCCAGCGATTTCGCGCCCCAATTCGCAGGTGATCAGTTCGCAAGTGATCAGCTTTGTGCTGGTGGCGCTGCTGCATGCGCTGATTCTATTCGCCGTTCTGCATTTCATGGTGACGGCACCCAGGCCCGCCATCGCCACCGCGCCAGAACAGCTGTTGGAGACGATCATCAACACCGCGAGCAAGCCGGTGCCGATGATGCCAGCCCCGCCCCCGCCCAGGCCCGCCCCGGCTTCGCCGCGGCGTGCTGGTGTAACTTCTGGCCCCATGCCGTCCTATGCTCAGCCGGTTGCGCCGCCCGATCTGAGGGGCTTTGGCCAGGCCCTGTTCGGTTGCGCCCCCGAGAACCTGACCAACTTGACGCCTGACCAGCGCGCCCACTGCCCCAATGTTTTCACCCGGCCCGATGAGCATGCGCTGGTCGAGCCCAAGAGCCAAGTCCAGGATCCGGCACGACGCGCGGCCGAGATGCGTGCCCAGAACACACCGGGGCGGGTGCCTTGCACCTATGTCAGCAATGCGCCAGCGCCGCATGGCTCCGCTCCGGCGGCCATGTTCAATCCCATCTGTCTTTTGGGCGGGCTGATTAATGGCTTTCGCCCATTGAACGGCCTGGACAAATAGGCCGTCAGGAACCTTATCCCCGCGCTCGCCGTTGAGGAGGCGTTCCATGCGGAGACCGCCGATGAAGCCGATTGTCCTTCTGGGTGTGGTGTTGATCGTCCTGGGTGTGGCGGGACTTTTCATCAGCCATGTGAGCTGGAGCGAGACTAAGCCGGCGGTCAAGTTGGGACCGCTGCAGGTCAATACCGAGCAGAACCACACCATTTGGATTCCCACTGTCGCCGGCGTTGTCGCGGTGCTGGCAGGCGTGGGCCTGGTCTTTGCCGGTAAACGCTCCGCCTAGGTTCCTGTTTCGCTGCATGTGCGAAGATGATGCGTAGGTTCAAAAAAGCTGGCAAAAAAGCCGGCGCTCACGCTCGCGTTGCGTGGGCTTCCCGCCTATTCTCCCGCCCCACGTCATTCATGGGGAGAGAAAAATTATGAGTTCCGTCACCAAGATCGCCTTGGGTGTGTGCGCGGGTGTTGCCATCGGCGCCGCCGGCTTTGCTGCCCTGGCGCAGAAAGATCCCAAGGTCGGCGTCACCGTCAACGATCCGATCGGGCCGGCGCCCGATCCCGCCAGCGTGGGCATGACCCTGCCCAAGGACATCAAGTGCACCGGCACCGTGGGCAAGATGCAAATGTGCTATCTCTATGGCGATCCCGCCAAGCCGGGTCCGTACATGGTGAAGTACATCTGGTACCCGGGCAATTTTTCCAGGCCACACTATCACAACAATGAACGATTCGCCTATGTCGTCTCCGGCACCTGGTGGACCTCGACCAGCAAAGTCTATGACGAACGTACCACCTATCCGGTTCATGCCGGTTCGGTGGCGGTCGACAAGCTCAGAGGCATCCACTGGGACGGTGCGCGCACCGGCGAAAAGGAACCGGCTGTGCTGATCCTGGCGGGCACCGGTCCCAACATCACTCAGGGTGTGGATGAAAACGGGAAGGACCAGGGTCCGCCGCGCTGAAGGAGGTCATGATGCGCCATCTCGCCTTTATTGCTTTGTCCGCCCTTATGGCCACGCCGGCTTTTGCTGCTGAAAGCGCGCTGCAGCGTGAGACTCAACACTTGCTTCTGACCCAGGGGCCGCCCAAGACCAGCCAGCCTTTGCCCGATCCGAGCCACATCCCTATCATTTTCGGCAAGGACATTCCCTGGAAAGGCGAGAATGGCGAGCACAGCGCCGCCCTGTTCGGCGATTCCAACAAGCCGGGAATCTATGGTGTGTTGATCAAGTGGGACCCCGGCCATAATTCCAAGCCGCACTTCCACTCCACCGATCGCTACATCTATGTGGTGTCGGGCACCTGGTGGGTCTCTTCCAGCACCCATTATGACCCCGACAAGATGTATCCGATCCCGGCCGGCAGCTTTGTCACCGACATCAAGAACACCATCCATTGGGACGGCGCCAAGGCCGAAACCGGCCCGTGCATCCTGATGCTGGTGGGCGAAGGCCCGATGACCTCGGGCCGTTATGCGGCCAAGGACCCCAGCAAGCCCGACGAGGGGCAGGACTTCGTACCCAAACAGTGAGAAAAACGAATGCCAGTGCCGCGCGGCCCGGTTGACGGACCGCGCGGATTTTCATGCTGTGAGGGTGTTGCCAAAGAGGTCACGCTTTGAAGAAGTTCCATCCTGTCTATCTTTGTCTGTTGATTCCTTATGCCGCCTGGGCCTGGGTTCCGTTCTACAACCGCATTGAGCCTGAGCTATTTGGCATGCCGTTTTTCTACTGGTGGCAGGTTTTCGGCATCTTCCTGACCGCGGCGTCGATCTATCCGGTCTATCTCCATCAGGAACGCCATAAGTGAGCGCCACCGTCATCGTCTTCCTGGCGCTGTTACTATTCGTGGCGCTCTTGGGCCTGTTCGGCTCGCGCTGGCGCGCCGGCGACCTGTCGCAGCTCCATGAATGGGGCCTGGGCGGCAGAAGTTTCGGCACCCTGATCACCTGGTTCCTGTTGGGCGGCGATCTCTACACCGCCTACACCTTCATCGCCGTTCCCGCGCTGATGTTCGGCGCCGGGGCCTCCGGCTTCTTCGCCGTACCTTATGCGGCATTGATGTACCCGGTCCTGTTCATGGCTTTTCCACGCCTGTGGTCGGTGGCACACAAACACGGCTACATCACCGCGGCCGATTTCGTGCGCGGCCGCTTCGGCCATCGTGGCCTGGCGCTGGCCATTGCGCTGACCGGCCTGGTCGCGGTGATGCCCTACATCGCGCTGCAACTGGTGGGCATGCAGG
>Ga0335085_10006699_pt1 | contig 18084 bp, 17 predicted proteins | sample Lox_Sample_45_FD_206712 | JGI IMG/M metagenome (GOLD analysis project Ga0335085, IMG submission 206712) | Soil microbial communities from Loxahatchee National Wildlife Refuge, Florida, United States - Lox_Sample_4.5 | ecosystem: Environmental > Terrestrial > Soil > Wetlands | place: USA...
GGAATGGCTTACACGTTCCTCAAGGCGCAGGGACAAGAGATCGGCAAGTCGCTGCTCGAGGCGGACAAGGTCGACCTTGCGAAGAACCTGCTGGCGGACGCGAAGAAGCGCAATGTGAAGCTGCTTTTACCAATCGACCACGTGGTGGCAATGAAGCCGGAAGCCAATGCTGTGGTGCAGCAGATTGGGGAAGGCCAGCCGATTCCAGCCGACAAAATGGCGCTCGACATTGGTCCGAAGACAATCGAACTGTTTTCGGAGGAAATCTCCAATGCGCGGACAATCGTGTGGAACGGTCCCATGGGAGTCTTTGAAGTGCCCGGCTTCTCGAAGGGCACCTTCAAAATTGCGCATGCGGTCGCCGACAACGCGGGTGCCACTTCGATCGTTGGTGGCGGTGACTCGGTCGCGGCCGTGAAAGCGGCCAACGTTGCGGACAAGATCACGCACATCTCGACCGGCGGCGGGGCGTCGCTGGAGTTTCTTGAAGGTCAGAAGCTGCCGGGAGTGGAAGCGTTGACGGACACGAAGTAGAAAAACAGTTCTCAGTTCAGGTAAGGCGGGAAGGTTTTGCTGAGGACTGAGACCTATTCCATGAGACTAATCCTGGACGACAAGAAGATCGTCGAGATTGCCGGTCCGGGCGACATCACCAAAGAGACAACGGACTCGATTGTGAACGCGGCGAACTCTTCCCTGCTGGGTGGTGGCGGCGTTGATGGGGCAATCCACCGTGCCGGCGGACCGGCGATTCTGGCACAGTGCCGCCAGATCGTGGGCAAGATCGGACGCCTCCCGGCCGGAAAAGCGGTGATCACCGTGGGCGGTACTCTTCGCGCAAAGCATGTGATCCATACCGTCGGCCCGGTTTATCGCGGAGGCGATCAAGGTGAGGCGGAAACGTTGGCGAACTGCCACCGGGAATCGATTGGTCTGGCCGATGAGCATGGTCTAACTTCTATTTCATTCCCGGCAATTTCGACAGGAGCATTCGGCTATCCGGTCGGCGATGCTGCGGAGGTGGCTATCTCCAGCGCGATGGCGGCTCTGCTATCTGCAAAGTCCGTCAAGTTGTGCCGATTCATCCTGTTCGACACGAGGGATCTTAAAGTTTTCGAGCGCACGGCCCAAAAACTTCAGAACGCGCATTCATTCAAAATCGAAAAGGCGAACTCATGAGAAAGAGAGTAATGGCTGCCAATTGGAAGATGTATAAGACTCCCGACCAGTCCCGCGACTTTTTCCGCGACTTCCTGTCGCTTGTTGCCGGACACACGCGTGACGAGATTGTGGTCTGCCCGTCATTTCTGAATATTCCCGCGGCCCTGGATGCTGCGAAGGGCTCCAACGTGGTGATCGGTGCGCAGAACGTGCACTGGAAGGAAGAAGGCGCGTTTACCGGGGAGACTTCCGTTGGGCAGTTGACCGCCATCGGCGTGAATACGGTCATCATCGGCCACTCAGAGCGACGGCAATATTTCGGGGAGACCGACGATACGGTGAACCTGCGGCTAAAGACCGCGCTGGAAGCCGGATTCACGCCAATCTGCTGCGTCGGTGAGGTGCTGGAGGAGCGCGAAGCGGGAATGACGGACGACGTGCTGCGGCGCCAGTGTGTGCGCGCCTTTCATTCGATCTCCACGAAAAAAGCCGCAAAATTGGTGATCGCGTATGAGCCCGTGTGGGCTATCGGAACGGGTAAGACCGCTACGCCAGAGATCGCTGGGGAAGCGCATGCCGTGATCCGCAAGGAGGCAACCGGCATCTTCGGGGAGGAATTTGCGGCTCAGTTGCGGATACTCTATGGCGGATCAGTGAAGCCAGATAATGTCAGGGCGCTCATGGCGCAAGAAGAGATAGACGGAGCCCTCGTGGGCGGAGCTTCGCTGGATGCGAAGTCCTTCGCCGCCATCGTGAAGTACTGAGCGCGTACGAATGCCGGTGCGTCAGACCTGGTCACTTCGATGCGATATCAGCCGTTGGTCGCTTGCGGTGCGCAGCATCGTGATTCACGACAATGGGTCTCAGTTCGTTTCCGTTGGGTTGAAAAAGCGTCAAGTCATGATCAGCTGGGCCCGCCCAGTCCACGGCAAACAACCACAGGTTTGAGTCGGGATCGTTGCTGATCGTGAACAAGTACCGGAAGCGCTCGAAATGAAACTTCCCATCCTTCTCCATCGTCCAGACGGGGCTGTTTGCTGGAAAGCGGGCAGTCCAATACCTGGGGCCATCGATCGGGGACTCGTCCGTCACCAGCAGAACCGCCAAGCGATCATCGGGTGAGTTGGAGGCAAACTCCACCAGATAAACACGGCCCGTACCATAGCCTCCGATCAGGTAGCAGGTACGCGCAGTGCGTCCGGTCAGACGTTCCGCCGCCCGCATGGTTTCACCGAGACAAGCCCTTTCGGCCAGCAACAAAGGCTCATCTCCGGAACCCCAAATGAACAATTTCGGATGTGCCTTGTCATCGACCAGAAGGCAATAGTTCCCGGCAGGAAGATCACTCTCAGCGTTGTATTGAAAGCCGGAGAGGCCACTAGTCCTGTTCACCACACTTAGCGTGACTTTGGCTGTGATCTTGTTGGTGGGACACACGGCCTTGGTCAGCACCACCGCCTGCGATTCCTCGATATCTTTGGCAACTACGAGCAGATGTCTGGTATCAGTGGCATAGGCAAAGAAGCCTTCCGGCTCCTTCTCCTTGGCCTTGCTGGAATCCTGCGATGACAAAATTGCCGGAAAGCCCAGCACGAATAGAAAAGCAAGGAGGCCCGTCGTTTTCATAATCCTCCAGAACAGAAACTCGCACCTGTCGACCAGAACGGAGGGCGCAGCGATCCTTGCGAAAAATTCTACACCTCGCACTCGGAGAAGGGCTTTGCGTGAAGAGGGCCCGCGCCGGCATGGCTGTGCCGATCTCGACAAACGCTACTCCACCCAAAGCGGCTTCCCGCTTTCCTGGCGCACGGCCACGACCTCAGGCCCGTCGGTGACGATGCGGGCTACCAAACCTTGCCGGCCTTGGATACTGATGGGCGCCCCGATGATCTCAACTCGATCTCCTTTTGTGAACTTCCACTGCTTTCCGTGCAGGAAGCGGCTCGGAGCCACGTGGACTTGCACAGTTCCCTTTTCGGTGGCGACCTCCAAGTGTGTTCCTATTTCTCCGGTGACCGGGCAGTAGAACTCCTCAACTTCTTGTACGACGCCCTGTATTCGAGCTTCGGTGTTTGTGTTGTAGGCGTAGGGATGATGTCGAGGGCTGAGCAACAACAACGCCAGGACTACCAAACCGGTTGTGAAAACGATCTGAGGAATTCGCATGGGAAGCCTCTTTCGCGCGTGTGAATCCTTCGCATCGATTGTCTATTTGAATTGTCGGCGTGGTTATTGAACGATGCGATGACCACGATCACACTCACCCAGTGATTCAAAGCATGGGGTCTGGAAGATGCGTGATCGCACGCACAGATGGGGCGTTGCACGGGCGTACAATTAGTTCCGGTACGACCGCGTTAAGCGGCTCCTCACAAAATCCACCCCTCGAGGAGGTCGTATGCCGCTCTCCAAGCTGCGTGAATTTCTTGATTCGCACAACATCAAGTATCTGGTAATTTCTCATTCTCTGGCTTACACCGCGCAGGGCGTCGCCGCTCTAGCGCACGTTTCGGGTAAGAAACTTGCCAAGACTGTGATCGTCAAGATTGACGGTGTGCTCGCCATGACCGTGATCCCGGCCTCAGAGCACGTGGACCTTGATCGCTTGCGCGTGTTGACGGGCGCACAAGCGGTCGAGATCGCCTCCGAGCGCGATTTCAAGGACGCCTTTCCCGATTGCGAAACTGGTGCGATGCCGCCCTTCGGCAATCTCTATGACATGTCGGTTTATGCCGATGCCAGCCTGGGCGACTACGAAGAGATCACCTTCAGCGCGGGAACGCACCGTGAATTGGTCCGCATGAACTGGAAGGATATGGTGCGCTTGACCAATCCGACGATCAGCCACCTCACCTATCAAACTTCGGCCCGGGCCGTGGCATAGAGTCAGGGCAGCGTTGAGCAGGGGGTGAAAGAAGTTGTAGCGTTGTGCCTGGCCTGCAAGGTACCCCCTCGCACGCAGAAGCCTTACCGGACAAGGCATTTAACCGTTGACACTGTATACATAACCAATTACTGTGTTGCGGGCCTTTGTCTGGCACTTTCGGTGTCACGCAGTCCGTGGGCAATCCGAAGGTGGCGAAGTCACTGGCCAATTTGTCGAATCAGCTCGGTGTACACCGGGCTTTGTGGGGAAATCCTACTCATGAAGAAGATTGGAACTCTGCTGGTGTGTGCCCTGCTGTGCCTGTCCACTTCGAGTTTCGCTCAAGTCAAATTCCAGCAATTCAAAACGCCTATCAGAACATGGGTGAATGTCTCTCTCGCAAGCAACGGCAAGGCGATGGCGGCCAACATGGGCGGAGAAATCTACCGCTGGACCGCCGCTGGCGGCTTCGTCGACCTCGGCCCGGGCGACGGGTTTAATTCATCGATCGGTATCTCAGGTGACGGCAACACCCTCGTGACGGGACACGTTGGAACGGACGGCAATACAAGTCCGGCCATGTGGCAGCAATCTACAGGATGGGTCGACCTCGGGCATCCAGCGGAAGGGTGCTTGATCGATGGAAACTGGGGTGACGCATGGAGTGTGAATAGTGATGGCTCCGTCGCAGTTGGGCTGTCTTGGTACTGCCCGGGCGCAGAAGGTTTCAAGTGGACCAAGCAAGATGGGAGCGTGGGGCTGGGGCATCCATCGAACGCCAGCAGCCGGGCGACCATGATTTCGCCGGATGGATCGGTGATCGTCGGATTCTACGAGGATCCCGTGCAAGGCTTCCGCCGCCCGGTGCGCTGGATCTCGGGCTGCACTGACTTGTTCCTCGGCGACAGCATGCCTGGCGAGGCCATTGGCGTCAGCTCCGATGGTTCTCAAATAGTTGGGCAGGCCGCCGACAGCACCGGGAACGGCCGCGGTTTCTACTACACCGATGCGGGTGGATTAGTGAATCTCGGGGTTCTTAGCGGAAACGACACGGATCAAAGCGTGGCAATCGGAGTTTCCGACAACGGGATCGTGATCGGCTCCAGCATCAATACGTTTCTGTGGACGACCTCCCCGTTCGTGTGGAGTGAGAAGATTGGGATACGGCCTCTGCAGGCGGCGCTGGTACGCAATGGCGCTATCATTCCATCCGGATTGACCCTCACCACGGTGCTGGCGATTTCGGCAGATGGATCGACGATCGCCGGGCTCTGGGAGGACGCGAAGTTTAATCAAGGAATTTGGATGGCGCGGTTGCACGGGAAGGGCTCGCTCAGGAAGTAGCGGCGACTACTCTCTTTGCAGCAGAAAGCTGCCTTTCCCACAATGCGGGAGATATCGGACTCGCGGACCCTACTTACTCGCAACCGCCATAATGTGCGAACTGGCGCCCAGGACTGATGGTTCGCGCTCCATTTTTCGAACTGACGCGAGCAGGCGGTCGCGTTGGAAGGGATCGTCCCACAAGCGATCGAAATTGCCAGCGAGCCAACCGGGTCCTTCGATCGGCAGGACCTCCAGCACTTTGAAACCAGCCGCCAGAAATTCTCGCGACAGCTCCCCAGGACGATGAAAGAACGCATCGGTGAAATAAACAGGGTTGCTGGTGGGATTGCGATGCTGACCGTCCTCAAGATCGCGATCGAGGATCGGAGCAAAAGCCGCGTCGTCGAAGAATCCGTGCGTGAGGGAATCCAGCAGTGACGCAAAGTGACTTATGCCGGCGGCCAACACCACTCCTCCTGGGCGCACAACGCGATGAGCTTCGCGCAAGCACGCGATGCGGTCTCCTTTTTCGATCAGATGATACAGAGGCCCTAGCAGCAGCACCGCATCGACGGACTGATCTGCGTGCGGCAGATGACGGGCATCTCCCAGTTCGGCCGACGCGAGCGGATAATTTGGTTGCTCGGTCGAAGCGGCTTGCGCCTGCTCCACGTGCTTCGGGACAGGATCGACGAGATGCACCTGATAGCGGAGCGAAGCCAGCCAGCATGCGTAGATTCCGGAGCCTCCCCCAGCATCGATAACAGTTGCAGGCGGAGGAGGCAGATACCGGAGAAGCAGTTCCTGGGTGCGGGCGTGCTCCAGTTGGAACCATCCGGTACGAAGACGCGAGGCTTCATCTGCATCTCTGTAGTAGCCAACAATTCGATCGACGGAATCGTTACCCATAGAAAAGACAGGCCCGGGATTGAACTTAGGAGAACACGACTTTGGCAGCCTTGACACCGGAATGCACCGGAGTCAACACGGAAACTGCGTTCGATAATACATCGAGGAAATGATCGACCTCTGGCGCGGTATTGAATCTTCCCAAGCTCACTCGGATCAAGCCGCGGGCACGCTCGGCATCGTATCCCATGGCGAGGACAACACCAGAAGGTTCGCCCGAGTGATGCGCACTGCACGCGCTGCCAGCGGAAACGGCGATGCCTGAGCGGTCGAGCTCGGCCAGCAGTTTCCCGAGGTCAGCCTCCCGCCCCCGAAGTCCGAAACTCAGGTGGCCCGGCAGGCGGTGAATAGGGTGGCCGAACACGTATGAGTGCGGAAATCTGCTCTTGAGTTGCGCGGCCAACCGCTCGCGAAATCCCTGCAGGCGTTCGGCTTCCCGGATGAGTTCCCGCTGCGCGATCTCAGCCGCTGCTCCGAAGCCTACGATGCCGGCAACGTTCTCAGTCGCCGAGCGCAGGCCACGTTCCTGGCCTCCGCCGAACACGATCGGCGAAAGCCCAGTTCCCTTCCGTACGTACAACGCGCCGATGCCCTTGGGACCATGCAACTTGTGCGCGGAGAGCGAGAGCAGGTCAACGTGCAGCCGATTGACGTCAAGAGGAATCTTGCCTCCCGCTTGAACCGCATCGGTGTGAAACAGGACTCCGTGCAGCTTGGTTAGGTGGGCCACTTCCTCGATGGGCTGGATCGTTCCGACGACGTTGTTGGCCGCCATGACTGAGACGAGCGTTACATTCGACTGCAGCGCACGAAGCAATCCGTCCGTACGCACCAGGCCATCCGCGTCGACTGGAAGAATCGAGATCCTGGTTCCAGTGGTAGCTAGGAACTTGCAGGTTTCCAGGATCGCGGGGTGTTCGATTGCGGTCGTAACAACGTGGCCGGGCCGGAGGCTGGCTCGAACTGCGCCGATGAGGGCGAGGTTGTCAGCCTCGGTGCCGCTGGCTGTAAAGATGATCTCTTCCGGTTCGGCGCCAATCAGCGCAGCGACCTGCGCACGTGCGTTGTCAACCGCGGCGCGGGTCACGCGCCCTTCTTCGTGCAGGCTTGACGGATTGCCGAAGGATCCGCCGAGAAACGGTCCCATAGCTTCCAGCACCCGCGGATCGAGTGGTGTGGTGGCGGAATGATCGAGATAAATACGTTGACTCATGACTTTCTCTCCAGCGGTTGCGCCGGTTCAGCGCGCACCCAAAAACACGAAGGCCTCATCCGGGATACAGGGGATGAGGCGCATGCTCACCGAGAATCTCATGTCCCCCGCAAACCGGGCGGGAATTGGCACCAATTGATCAGGCTGTTTCCTGATCCGGTTGTCGTGGCTTCTGCGGGCCCGTTACCCTCAGCCACTCTGCATGAGACTACGGTTGTTCCGTGACAATGCGGAACACATCCAAAATACGTGGCAGCGGTCTTGCCCGTCAAGAGATTACCAAGATCACGGCTGAGAGTGATCGCGTTCACGGCTCCACGGGCCGGGCGTCAAATTGTTAATTTTTATTGTTGATTGTTGACTGAAAATCCGAGGCGTTGGAGGTTTCAGTCAACAATCAGCAATCATCAATCAACAATGGGTTTACTGGCTCTTTGCTATAATTAACTGCCGCCGAACATTCGCGGTTCATCCCCGTGCGGAAGTGGTGGAATTGGCAGACACACCATCTTGAGGGGGTGGCGCCGAGAGGCATGCGGGTTCAAGTCCCGCCTTCCGCACCATAAATTTCCCTTCGTGGTCAGAATGCCACACTAGGGCTCAGGAAAAACTCAAGTCTATGATTTACCTGGTAACGACGATCCACATCCTGGTCTGTTTTTTCATCATCATTGTCGTGTTGCTGCAGAGCGGCAAGAGCGGGGACATTTCCGCGGCGTTTGGCGGACAGGGCAGCCAGACGGCATTTGGCCCGCGCGGCGCGGCCAGCGCACTGTCGAAAGCCACGACCTGGTCGGCTGTGGCGTTCATGATCACCTCCATCACTCTCTCGGTCTATGCCAGCAAGCAAAGCGGGTCGTCCTCCGTGCTACAAGGGATTAAGTCGCAGCCGGTCAAGACCCAGCCCGCGCCGACGCAAGCACCGGCAACGCCGCCTACGCAGCAGAAATAGCAAGATCCAGCGGCCAGGTCTGCCGCCCCAGCGCACACAAAGCTCCGGGCGGCAGGCCGCCACTCCGACCGCAAAAGACTCTTCTTGAGACATTTACAGAATCCGCTGTAATTGTGTTTGCTACACGGAGGTTGTACCATTTCATTCAGACGCTTTCATAGGAGGCAGTATGTCTGATCGTGACGGAAACAGCTTCGTATGGTTTTTGGCAGGACTCGGTCTGGGAGCGCTGGCGGGCGTGCTGTATGCTCCTCGCTCGGGCAGCGAGACGCGCGAGGCATTGCGGGCGCGGGCGGAAGAAGGACGCGAATACGTGCGCGGACGCGCGCGGGAGGCCCGGGATCAGGCTCAGCAGTGGGCCGATCGTGGCCGCGACGTCGTCAACCAGCAGAAGGAACAGTTTCGCGCCGCTTACGAAGCAGGACGCCAAGCCTATCATGAAGCGACAACAGAAGCTGGTGGCGGCTCCAAGAATCTTTAGTCTCTCTTTCGCCGGCTGTCCCTCCGCGCGCGTTCGGCGGAAAGTGGCCGGAGGATTTCTATGAACACAATGACGTGGTTCGTGGCATTCACAGGAGCAGCGGTCGTGTTGCAGGCTGCCGTTCTACTGGCCATGTATCTTGCGATGCGCAAGAGCAGCGAGCGCATGCAGGCTCTGGCTGACGACGTGAAGACGAAGATCATGCCGACCGTTACCGAGGCACAGGAAATGCTCTCGCTCATGCGGCCGAAGATCGAGGTGATCGTCGACAACATGGAAGACGCCACTTCTGTGTTGCGAGGCCAGGTCCGGCGTGTAGACGCCACCGTAAATGACGTGATCGATCGCGCGCGCCTGCAGGTGATCCGCGCCGACGAATTGTTCAGCCGCACGCTTGATCGCGTGGAGCAGACCTCGGACATGGTCCATAAAACCGTCGTCTCGCCGGTGCGCCAGATTTCCGGACTGATGCAAGGAATCACCGTCGGTCTCGAGTTCCTGTTCGGCGGACGCGGCCGCCGGAATGGTGGCGGGCGCGAAGAACGACGGCCCGTACCGCAGGACGAGATGTTCATCTAGGAAAGAAGCACAGGCTCACAATTTCTGCTGGCTTGCGTCCATCCCCCATGCCGAAACATCGTCTTGTTGCACGCTTTCTCATCGCTGGACTCCTTCTTGGACTGACTCTCCCGCTCTCTGCCGACGACAAGACTGTCTGGAGCGAGCAAGAAAAACCAATCGTCGAGCAATTGCGCGAGCTGCGCAAGCTGGACGACACGGTTCGCGCCCGCACCACGAAAGATCTCGCACTGCAGATACGGCAGCTGCCGGTAGTTCCCAACAAGCTGCGGCTGGCCGGAGCGCTGGCGAATCTCTCGACCGAGGGTGACTTCGGGCGCGACACTCTGCAGGAAGTGACCACGACACTCGCGCAAGCTCTGCGCGAGCAACCGCCAACCGGAAAGCCGGGAGAGCCAGATGACTTATTCGTGGAATTAGCATCCCTTGTGCGCTACGAGCACATGCAGGCGGAATCCGACAATCCGCAATTCAAGCAGGCTCTGGCGCGACTCGAAAGTGATGACGCGAAACGGCAGGCAGCCGACTTCACACTCACCGATCTGAAGGGCCAGTCGTGGCGTCTACGCGATCTGAGGGGCAAAGTTGTGCTGGTGAATTTCTGGGCGACATGGTGTCCGCCCTGCCGCAAGGAGATGCCCGATCTGCAAGCCTTATACGACAAGTACAGAGAACGGGGATTCGTAGTGCTCTCGATCTCGGATGAAGAGGCGGCCAAGGTTTCTCCGTTCGTTGCGGAGCGCAAGATCACGTATCCGGTGCTGCTTGATCCCGGACGCAAGGTGAACACAGTGTTCGTGGTGGAAGGGATTCCCAAGAGCTTTGTGTACGACCGTGATGGAAAGCTCGTCGCGCAGTCGATCGACATGCGCACCAGAAGCCAGTTCCAGCAGATGCTGGCTGCTGCCGGGCTGCAGTAGGTTGTTGTATGCGATATCTTGTTCGAGCACGCGTCAAACCGGGCCGCGAGGGCGAGCTGTTGCAGGGCCATCGAGAGCGAGAGCCTTGGCCAAGGATCCGTGGCTGAAGGCGAATACCTGCGCAACATGCACGACGCGCGACTCTGTTCAGACCAGACGGCTCGCTGGGTGGAAGTGTGTTACTGTCCTACGCCCTTGCAGGAGGAGCGCCCTTATTGGGAAGAGTATTTTGATCTTGTGCAAGTGCAAGATGCGCACGACCGGCGCAAGTGCCGCGATGAGAACGGAACCGAGTCTTGGGCCTGTGGGGAGTGCGATTGCACGGCGCGGCTGGAACAGAAGCTGAAAGAGACCGGTAAGCCGTTTCTTCCCTCTTTGCGAACCAACACGCCTTGATCGCTCAATCTACGTGATCCAGCCGCCGCCCACCACTACATCTCCGTCATAAAATACAGCCGCTTGCCCCGGGGTGATGGCGCGCTGCGGTTCGTCGAAGGTGACCAGAATTTCGTCATCTCCCGTGCGCTCGATAACAGCTGGGGCTGGCTCATGACGATGACGAATCTTCACTGCAACTCGCATCGGCTCGCGCACATCAGCGATCGAGATCAGGTTCACGCGCTTCGCCCGCAGACTTTGCGAGTAAAGATGCTCGTCTCCGCCGACGATGACCTGCTTGTTCGCTCCGCTGATCTGGATGACGTAGAGCGGTGATCCTGTGGCGACGCCAAGTCCCTTGCGCTGACCTACGGTGAAGTTGTGAATGCCGGAGTGTTCGCCGATCACTTCCCCGTTCGTTGTGACCAGATCGCCCGCGGTGTCCGGCAGGCTCTCGCCCTGCTCGGAGAGATAAGCGTCAATGAAGCGCTTGTAGTCTCCGCCAGGAACAAAGCAGATTTCCTGCGAGTCGGGCTTTTCGGCGATCGCGAGCCTGTGCTTGGCAGCGAGCTCGCGGACCTGGGCCTTGGTCATATCACCGAGCGGGAAGAACGTGCGGCTCAACTGCGCTTGCGTAAGGCCGAAGAGGAAGTAGGTTTGATCCTTGCTCAGGTCGGCCGGGCGCTTGAGCAGCCAGCGGCCACGGCCCTCGTCGTGGGACACGCGAGCATAGTGGCCGGTCGCTACCCGCTCGGCCCCAATCTGCTGTGCCACAATCAATAACTGGTCAAACTTCAAGTGATTGTTGCAGAGGCTGCAGGGGATCGGAGTACGACCGGAGAGATACTCCTCGACGAACGGGCGAACCACATCGCGCTCGAAACGATCCTCGTGGTTGACGACGTAGTATGGGATTCCGATCTGCTGAGCGACACGACGCGCATCGTAGACGTCATCGAGCGAGCAGCAGCGCCCGGTGACCTGTTCCGGCATGCCCTCATGCCCGGCGAGGCGGCGCTGATTCCACAGCTGCATCGTCAGGCCGACGATGTTGTGTCCTTCGGCGCATAGCATGGCCGCGACAGTGGAAGAATCCACTCCGCCCGACATGGCGACCGCGATGGTGTTGGTACTCAGCGAAAGCCTGCTTTCTAATTCAATTGCTTCAGTCAGCACTCAGCTCTTAGCAATTGGCATGTAGCATTTGGCCAATACAGATACTGGGTGCGCCAAATGCAAGCGCTAACTGCTACCAGCTTGTTTCTTGTACGTCGGGCTCAATTCCCGCAGACGCGCAACTGCCTCCGGCACAAGCGCTAAAGCAAAATCGATGTCTGCTTCTGTCGTCTGCTTGCCGAGGCTGAAGCGAATGCTTGCCCGTGCCTCGTCCGGACGCAGGCCCATCGCGATGAGAACGTGCGATGGCTCGATGGCACCCGATGAGCAGGCAGCACCGGTTGAAACCGCCAGTCCTTTTAGATCCAGCGCAATCACTAACGATTCACCCTCGATGTGATCGATTCGAATATTCGTGGTGTTCGGGACCCGCGGCGTGCCCTGGCCGTTGACGGCTACGTCGTCCACCTGCCCAAGGATTCCCTGCTCCAAGCGGTCACGCATCGCTGACATCTTGTTTTCGTCGCCGCGGCCGAGCGCTTCCTTCGCCAATTGGGCTGCCTTGCCCAGTCCGACAATTCCGGCGACATTCTCGGTTCCGGCGCGGCGCTGGCGCTCATGACGGCCACCGTGAAACAGCGGTTGGAGACGAGTTCCCTTCTTCACGTACAGCGCACCAACACCTTGCGGCGCGTGGATTTTGTGGCCTGAGATCGAGAGCGCGTGGCAGCCGGCCTGGCGCACGTCGACCGGAATCTTGGCCGCAGCCTGCACCGCGTCCGTGTGGAAAATAACGCCAGCTTCTGCGGCGATCCTTCCGATCTCTTCGACGGGTTGCAGCACCCCGGTCTCATTGTTCGCCGTCATCACAGACACCATCTTCGTATTCGGACGCAGGGCGCGGCGAACATCTTCAGGGTCAATCAGACCGCGGCCGTCGGACGGCAGGACCGTCACTTCGCAGCCCGCCTTCTCCAGGTGCTTGCAGGCGTGCAGCACCGCATGATGCTCGATGCTGGAGGTGATCACGTGATCACCCGCGGCCACCGCTCCAGCGATTGCGAGGTTGTCGCTTTCAGTGCCCCCGCTGGTGAATACAATTTCCGAGGCCGCACAGCCAAGCAGCTTCGCCACGGACTCGCGCGCGTCCTCAACGGCCGCCCGCGTCTCCTGTCCGTGATGATGGATCGACGAGGCGTTGCCGAAACGCTCGGCGAAGTACGGACGCATCGCCTCGAATACCTCGGACAGAACCGGGGTGGTGGCATTGTTGTCCAGATAGACGCGGTGCATACAGAACCCACGTCTATTCTACGGGATTTATCGCGAAAGACGTGGCTCAGAAAGAGATAGGCTCGGCTGAATCTGATGTTGCCTTCGCGCTCTTTGCGGCATTTGTGGTAAAGGCGTAACCGCCAAGATCGCCAAGAACAGCCGCCAAGAACGCCACGAAGATCGGCAGAATTCCAGTATTAGTTCCTGGATCTTCTACGACCGTTGGTCGATCGCCACGTAGTGGCTCGGATATTCCGGCCCGAGATACTCGGCACGAGGACGAATCAAACGGTTATCATCGAGTTGCTCGATCACGTGCGCCGTCCAGCCGCTGATGCGGGACACCGCGAATATCGGGGTAAACAGATCCACGTCGATCCCAAGCGTGTGATAGGTCGAGGCCGAGTAGAAATCCACGTTTGCATTCAGCTTCTTGTCGGCTTTCACGAACTCTTCGATCTTGTGCGAGATCTCGAACCACTTGGCCTGCCCGCTCGAATTGCCAAGGTCGCGGGACATCACGCGCAGGTGGGTGGCACGCGGATCTTCCGTGTGATAGACGCGATGCCCGAAGCCAGGAATCTTCTTTTTCTGCGCCAGCATGCCCTTGATGTAGTCGATGGCATCGGCTCCAGACTCGTCGACAGCCTCCAGAATCCGGAACACAGCCTCGTTCGCTCCGCCGTGCAGTGGTCCCTTCAGCGCTCCGATTGCAGACGTGATAGCCGAATGCATATCCGACAAGGTCGCGGCAGTCACTCGCGCGGCGAACGTGGATGCGTTGAGTTCGTGGTCAGCGTGAAGGATCAGAGCGATATCAAGCGCCCGTTCGGCAGTTGGCGACGGGTGTTTGCCATTGAGCATCAGCAGGAAGTTCGCGGCGTGTGAAAGCGCCCGATCGGGCTCGACCACCGGCTTCCCTTTCCGAATGCGATCATAGGCGGCCACGATCATCGCGATTTGTGATGTCAGTCGGATTGCCTTATCCACGTTGGCTGTACGGTCGTTGTTCTTTTCTTGAGGATCGTAAAACGACAAAGCAGATACCGCAGTCCGCAACACGTCCATAGGCAGCGCATGACGCGGCGCATTGCGGAGCAACGTGATGATGGAAGCGTCCAGTTTGCGCTCCTCGGCCAGGCGTTCATGCAGTTCACGGAGTTCCTGGCGCGTAGGTAGTTTGCCGAACCACAACAGGTAGCAGGTCTCCTCGAAGTTCGAGTGGTCCGCGAGTTCGTGGATATCGATGCCTCGATACGCGAGCACGCCCCGGTCGCCGTCGATGAAACAGATTTTGGAATTGGTGGCAACAACGCCCTCAAGACCCTTGGGAGCATGAGTTGTGGTCACGCTGGACATTCTGTTCTCGCTTGACTGGATTTTCCGTTGCCGGGCCGCGCGAGGAGGGACGCGGGATGCAACCTTCGTTTATACCTGAAACATTCTGAAGTTTCCAACCACCCTTCGCTAATCGTCACAGAAATAGATTCGGCATGTGCCAATGAGATGCCGAACCTTGGCGGCTTTCTGTCTGCCTTTTTCCTGATAAACGCCCCCCCCCGAGCCGCATCGGTGCTTTTGCTACCTCGCTTTATCGCAGCGTATAGTAAGGGGTTCTCCCGCAGTTCCCCGCGGACCTAGTTCTTCATACTCCTCATGGAGGCACCATCCGAAATGAAACGATTCTTCCTGGTTGGGCTGTTCTGCGCCTTCTTTTTCTCCACACTCGCTCTCGCCGATGAGGGGATGTGGCTGTACAACGCTGCACCCAAGGACAAAATCAAGGCGAAATATGGTTTCGATGTAACCCAGCAGTGGCTGGATCACGTTCGGCTTTCTTCCGTTCGCTTCAATAATGGCGGTTCAGGATCTTTTGTGTCCGCCGATGGATTGACGTTCACCAACCATCACGTGGGGGCTGCCTGTGTGCATCAGTTGTCGACTGAAGGTCGCGACTACATCAAGGCCGGTTTCTATGCCAAGACGCAGGCCGAAGAGGCCAAGTGCCCGAATCTGGAGTTGAACCAACTGGTCGGCATTGAAGATGTCACCGATAAAATCAACGCTGCAGTCAAGCCTGAAATGTCCGCGGCGGATGCTAGCGCTGCACAGCGTGCCGCGATGTCGCAGGTCGAACAAGATTGTGCCACTGCCACCGCCCTTCGTTGCGATGTGGTCATCTTCTATTCCGGGCAGGTCTACCATCTTTACAAATACAAGAAGTACACCGATGTCCGGTTGGTGTTCGCCCCTGAATTTGACATCGCGTTTTTCGGAGGCGATCCCGACAATTTCACCTATCCCCGGTATGATCTGGACATCACCTTCTTCCGTGTCTACGAGAACGGCAAGCCGGCACATCTCGATAATTACCTGAAGTGGTCAGCAGCCGGAGTAAAGGAAGGAGATCTCATCTTTGTATCAGGGCACCCGGGCAACACGGGACGCCTTCTGACGATGGCACAGTTGGAGTTTCTGCGGGATGTTCAGTACCCCTCGGTGCTGAAAATCTTGCAGCAGCGCATTGCGCTGTTACAGGACTTCAGCAAGCAGTCCGAAGAGAATGAGCGCATTGCGAAAGAGGAGATCTTCAGTCTGCAGAACTCGCTAAAGGCGATCAACGGATATCAATCAGGACTGCTGGACAACGCAATCATGCAGACCAAGTCTGCAGATGAAGCTAAGCTTCATGCCGGATTCAAGGCCGACTCGAAGAATGCCGGCGCGGCAGACCCCTGGGATGAGATCTCTCAGGCCATGAAGCTGCAGCGGTCTGTTTATCCTGCCCTGACCTATCTGGAACGGTTACGGGGATTTCCGCGGTTGGCGATGTTGGCCCGGATTCTGGTTCGTGCCGCCGATGAAAGACCCAAGCCTAACCAGGAACGCATGCGCGAGTTTCGGGATTCGGCGCTGCCTTCGCTGGAGCAACAGCTGTTTTCAACCGAGCCCATCTACAAAAGTCTGGAAACGACTGTGCTGACCGAGTCCCTCAACGAAATGCAGGAAGGTCTGGGCGCTGACAACGCCGACTTAAACAAGATACTTCAGGGGAAAACTCTAGCGGACGCAGCAAAGGAACTGATCGCGAACACGAAACTGGATGATGTTGCCGTGCGCAAGCAACTCTACCAAGGTGGGAAAGCAGCCGTGGAGGCGAGCACCGATCCGTTGATTGTCGTAATGCGGGCCATCGATGCCGATGCCCGCGCCGCCCGCAAGGAGTTTGAAGACAAAGTTGACGCCGCAGTGCGCCGTGACGGGACGGTGATCGCAAAGGCACGGTTCACGCAAAGCGGCTTCAGTCAGCCTCCGGATGCGACGTTCACCCTTCGTTTGAGCTATGGCGTCGTGAAGGGATATCAGGAGAATGGTAAGACGATTCCATTCGCAACTAATCTCGGAGGTGCGTACGAACATGCTGTTGAACACGGCAGCCAGCCTCCGTACACCCTGCCTGAGAGCTGGATGAAGTTGAAGGACAAACTGGATCTGAAGACTCCGTTCAACTTCGTCTCCACTGCCGACATCATCGGGGGTAACTCAGGGTCTCCGACGGTGAACAAGAAAGGCGAAGTGGTCGGAATTATCTTTGACGGGAACATCGAGTCGCTGTCATGGAACTTTGCTTTCAGCGATACGCAAGGGCGCGCGGTCTCAGTAGACGCACGCGGGATCCAGGAGGCCTTGCGCAAAATCTACGGGGCAACTGGCCTGGCTGATGAATTGACGGGTGCGAAGGGGGAAGGGGCAAAAGCGGGAAAATAAGGTCTTCCGTCTTAGGCTCTCGGTCTCCGGTCTTAGGCTCTGGCCTTCCGTCGGGAGTCTTTGGAGAATCAAGTGAGGACCAGTTTCCTAAGGCCGACGACCTAAGACCTAACACCGCAGTTGACACGCTAGGCGGGCCAGATTGTAAGGGCTGTCCTGCTCAAAATCTGTTGCTGCACTTCCGGCCCCAGCGGCAGCGCGCGGAATTCTTCGAGATTCTTCTTAATTTCAGGTACCCCAGGGCCCGGCCAGTCTGTACCGAACAGCGTCTTGGGGGCGATCTCCTCCAGCCGGGGGAAGTACTTCAGCAGCGTTTTGGGTGGGATACCGCTGATGTCGAGGTAAACGTTGGGATGTCTCCGAACGAGAAAGAACGCTGTCTGCATCCAGAGCGGGCGGCCTCCGTGGGCGAGAAGTATCTTTAGCTTCGGGAAATCAACGGCGACGTCGTCCACATAAATGGGATCGCCATATTTGTTTCGCGCCCCAGGGAAGATCGAGGTTCCCGTGTGAAACATCACCGGAATGCCGTTCGCTTCCGCTGCGCGATAGATGATTTCGAGTTCTTTCGCGCCGCTGAGATAGTCATTCGGAAACAGCAACTGATGCGGCGGATGAATCTTGATCATCTTCAACTCGAGCCGCAGAATCTGCTCCACGTCGGCGAGCACGTTCGTTGTATGGCGCGGGTGCAGGCTGCCGCATGACAGCAGTCGCTTAGGGTCCTCCTTCACATAATCCGCAACGAACTGATTGACTCCGCTGGTAAAGCCGATGACTTCGGGCGCCACGTAGTTGATCAGCATGGCCCGGTCGATGCCGCTCGCATCAAGGAACTTAAGAAATGCTTTCGGCGATCGGCAGAACTCGCAGATTTGATCGAAGTTCGGGCGTTTCTGCTTCATGAGTTCCAGCGCGTGCGGCTTGAACATTTCCATTGGCTGGATGTGGATGTGGCAGTCGGTGATCATCAGAGTTCAGGAACCAAGGTCAGGCAAGAATTGCGCCGCCAAAGGATATCAGATGAGTCAGTTGATCGCCGCCGCGAGAACTGCTCGCTTGGTGAAAACGCGAATCATCTCGCGACGATACTCCGGAGTCAGCGCCGAAGTAGTCAAAGGCTTGCTGAGTTTCGCAGCA
>Ga0335085_10006700_pt1 | contig 18084 bp, 15 predicted proteins | sample Lox_Sample_45_FD_206712 | JGI IMG/M metagenome (GOLD analysis project Ga0335085, IMG submission 206712) | Soil microbial communities from Loxahatchee National Wildlife Refuge, Florida, United States - Lox_Sample_4.5 | ecosystem: Environmental > Terrestrial > Soil > Wetlands | place: USA...
GATCGGGGACGGCTTAGGCGCGACGACGTCGAGCTGGTGGTCGATCTGGGCGCCAACGTAGGTCTTTCGACACTATATTTTCTCCATAATTTTCCTCACTGCCGCGTAATCGCATTCGAACCTCATCCAGCGCACGCCGCCCAGGTCATTCGTAATCTGCAACTGGATGGAAGCCTTGATCGCGTCGAGATTCACAGGACGGCGGCGGGCGCCAGCCAGCGCGTGATGCGCCTGACCGATGCGACGACGTCTTCGGCGCTGACTGAACGGGTCGGCACCGACACTCTTCCCGTAGAGGTCGTAGATGTCTTCCCCATGCTCAGCGGCAAACGGATCGATATTCTCAAAATGGACGTCGAAGGCGGCGAGTACGAGATACTGGCTGACGACCGGTTTGCAACGCTTGATATCGGCGCCATAGTCATGGAGTGGCATTCGCGCGGACAGGGGCTGGAGGACAAACGTTGGTGCGAGAACCGGCTTCAGAGCTTGGGCTTCGTAATCGACGAGATATTCGTGCAGCCAAGCTACGGCATGTTCTGGGCTCGGCGCCGGACGAAATCGCCGCGCCAATAAGTTGGCGAACTGATTCATGGCAATGCTGAACGCTCGTCGTTTCGGAGTTTATGATCCGTGATTATTAGCGACGAGCTTCGCCTTGCGTTCGTCCACGTTCCGAAGTGCGCGGGATCATCGATTCGTCGACACCTTAAGGCCAACGGCGTCGATTCCTACAAGGACGCATTCGGGAAGCCGGGTTTTCACGAACAAGTCGGAGTGGTCATCCACTACTCGCATATCCCGCTATTCCATTTGAGAGAGCATTTCCGCGAAGCATTCGACAAGGTCGATCAATACAGCAGTTATGCGATAATCCGGGATCCCCGGGTCAGGTTCGTCTCGGCCGTTTTGCAGAGAATGCGTACGTTCAAACTGATTCCGCATTCCCATATCAGCAGAAAATTGATCATCGCCAACGCCTTGGAGGCAATTGATTGGCTCTCGCAGCGAAAATTTTTTGCCGATTACGAATTCATTCACTTCGCGCCGCAATCGTGGTTCCTTTTCCTGGACCAGCGGCAGGTTGTGAAGCATCTCTTCGAAATTGACCGCGCCGACGAGCTGATAAGGGTATTCAGCCAGCAATACGGCATCACCATAGTCGATCCGGGTAGCCGCAAGAATGTGAGCAGGATTGTGGGGTCGCCGCTATTGCGGCGGATGCAGGCGGCACTGATGCCGGTCTATCGGCCTTTGCTGAGCGACCGGGCGAGCAAGAGCGCCGTTCGCGCCATGATCGCACTGGGGGTCATTGTTCCTGCCGAGAAATTGTATGATGCCGTGCTAGAGCACAAGGATATCGCGGCGTTCATCACATCGTATTACGCTGATGATTTCGCTCTGTTGCGATTGACACAGTCGCAACGAATAGCGACGAGGGGAGCGTCAACTCCTGCTACACGGCAATCGCCCTCTTCAGCCACGGCCGAGTAGATAGGGCAAGTAACCTCACGGACACCGCGCGGTCCACACTCACGAGTCCATTCGCATGACCGGTGCTCCGGCGACTCTGGCTCTCGCCTCCAACAGGAGCGTATCCAAAATGCTGTCGATTGGCGTGCTCGGAGCCCATCCGCTGAAGTCGCGCAGCTTTTGATTCACTCCGACCGCAACAGGCACTTCGGATGGCCTGGCGCGAGCCGGGTCCACGACGTACGAGAACTCGCATTTTGCCTTGGATCTCAGGATATCGAGAAGGTTGCCAATCTCATAGGGAATCCCAGAGCAGACGTTGAAGGTTTCCCTCGCGGACATCTCCAACGCTCCAGCAATGAGCCGCACATATGCGTCGCAAACATCGCCGACATCCAGGAAATCACGCGCAACGTGAAGATTGCCCACCTCGAGAACCGGAGGGCGCCGACCCGCCTCGATCTCCGCTATTTGTGCCGCAAAAGACGGGAGCACAAATCGGCGATCCTGCCCGCGTCCGGTATGATTGAACGGCCGAGCCACAATGAGCTGCGCTTCGCTCGGGAGAACGTCCAGGAGCACGCTTTCAGCGGCGGCTTTCGACCTGGCATAGCAATTTAGCGGCTGAAGCGGCGTCGATTCCGTAGCAGGTCCGTCGTTTAAGCTGCGGCCGTATGTTTCCGCCGAACTGACAAAGAAGAATACAGGGGCAAGCCCTAAGCTGGCGCAATTTCTTGCGAGCGAATAGGTGCCACCAAAATTGACGTCCCACGTTCCGGCGCCGTCACTCCCGCTCGTGGCAACGGAGGACTGGGCAGCGAGATGCACTATCAAGTCCGGTTTGACATCGGCCAAAGCTTCCCTGACCGCGGATCGGTCGGTCAAATCACAGGCCTGCGCTTTCCAACCGCGCCCTATTTCACGCTCACCCGGCAATGGCGGCCCAATCCAAACAGTGCCGAGCGCCTGCGGATATGCCGTCACCAACTTCGGCAGAAGATGTGATCCCACAAATCCCATGCCCCCGGTCACGAGAATGCGGCAAAAATTGCCGCTCTTTCTGCTCGTCACTCGCGGGCCTCGGCTCTCTTGACGCGCTCCAGATCCGCTTCGACCATCTCGATGATCATTTCCTTGAGCGTGGTCCGTGGCGCCCAACCCAACTTCTTGCGCGCCTTGGCTGCGTTTCCGAGCAGGACATCGACCTCGGCTGGACGATAGAACTTTGGATCGACTTCTACGTACCGCTCCATGTCCAGGCCGACATGTTCAAAAGCGATACGACACATTTCTCGCACCGTGGTCGTAATCCCGGTTGCAATCACATAATCGTCCGGCGTGTCCTGCTGCAACATGATCCACATGGCTTCGACGTAGTCGCGCGCGTGTCCCCAGTCCCGCTTTGCGTCAATATTGCCAAGCCGCAGCTCGCTCGACAGGCCGCGCTTTATCCGCGCCACTCCGTCGGTCACCTTTCTGGTGACAAACTCGATGCCGCGAAGCGGGCTCTCGTGATTAAACAATATGCCCGAGGACGCGTGTATGCCGAAACTCTCGCGATAATTGATCGTAATCCAGTGTCCATACAGCTTCGCAACCGCATAGGGACTTCGCGGATAAAACGGCGTCGTTTCCGACTGAATATTCTCCTGGGCCTTGCCAAACATCTCCGACGAGGATGCCTGGTAAAACCTCGCACCAGGCGCCTCGGATCTCAGCGCCTCAAGGATATTGACCACGCCGACGGCGGTGACGTTGGCGGTCAAAATCGGTTGGTGCCACGACGACGCTACAAAGGATTGTGCAGCCAAATTGTAGACCTCGTCGGGTCTTATCTCTTTCACGACACGTACAAGACTCGAAGGGTCGGAGATGTCTCCGTCGATTAGCTGGACTCGGTCATGAATTCCCAGCCAGCGCAACCGATGATCCTCAATTCCGCGATGTGACGAGCGACGGATCAAACCAAATACGTCGTAGCCTTTCGACAGCAGGAATTGCGAAAGGTATGCTCCGTCCTGTCCCGTGATGCCCGTGATAAGTGCGCGTGGCATGTTCCATCCCAAGCAAATTATGCAATTCAGAACTCAACCTAGCCGCAATATTTGTAAGCGGCCACGGAAAAGTAGCGCCGCCTCGATTAGATCGTAACGGCTCGGGCCGCCACCGGGAGCAACGTTCGCGGAGTGCCAAGCCGAGAGGCCGAGCCGGGCGCCCTCGCAGTTTGCGAATAATTCCGGTAACACGGTTAATTATCGCTCCGCTGGCGCATTCCGGTATCCGATCGCTCGTGCGAGATTGCTGTCGGCCCGTTCCATCGTGGGCGCGGCTCCTCTGGCAGTGCTGCTGTCTATGACAAAGCGCAATGTGGAGTCTTGAGAACGTCTACTATCAAAGATATTCTGGGCGGAAGAGACGAGAGGGGACGTCATGGCAAAGCGAATGATTTTGCTCGAGTTTAACGAGCTCTGCCCGTCGTTGCTCCAAAAATGGATGGCAAGCGGGCAATTGCCGAATTTCAGACGCTTTTATGACAGCTCGGATGTCTACGTGACCGAGGCCGACGAACTCAAAGCGCCGAATCTCGAGCCATGGATCCAGTGGTATTCACTTCATACTGGACTTCCTTATCGCGTTCATCAGGTCTTCCATCTTACGGACGGCCCGCGGGCCGGCCATCTCGACATTTGGCATGCGTTGCAAAATCACGGCAGGAAAGTCTGGAATTGTTCCAGCATGAACGCGGGGCAGCTGACAGGCCAAAACGCCCTGTTCCTTCCCGATCCCTGGTGCGGCTCTCAGGAGACAAATCCCAACGACTTGGCGCCGTTCGCACGCTTCGTTGCGCATCAGGTCCAAGAATATTCCAATAAGGAAAATATCGCGTCCAGGCACCTTATTATGGAATTCGGCCGATTTATGCTCGTGCACGGCCTGAGTTTTGATACAATTTTTGCAACAACCTCACAACTACTCCGTGATATTCTGTCCGGCGGAAAGACATCCTGGCAACGCGCTACAATACTCGATAAACTGTTGTTTGATGTATTCAAATATTACTACTTACACGAACAGCCGGATTTCAGCACATTCTTCATAAATAGTACCGCCCATTTGCAGCACTGCTACTGGCGACATATGTCGCCCGACGAATTCTCCGTCATGCCGGCGGCGGAAGAAAGGGATCGATACGCCAACGCAATTCTGTTCGGTTACCAACAGATGGACAAAATCGTTGGCCGATTCATCAAACTCGCGGGTAAAGATGCAACCTTGGTCCTGGCGACCGCCCTTAGCCAGCAGCCATTTCTCAAATATGAAGCGATTGGCGGTCAACATTTCTATCGTCCCCGCAATGTGGCGAATTTCCTGGAGGCGTTCGGATTAAGGCCAAACCAGATTGAACCGGTCATGACGCATCAATACCTGCTCCGCTTCGGCTCCGCTGCAGAGGCCTCGGCAGTCCGTGAGGTACTCTCCAGAGTGACCCTGAACGGCCAACAAATTTTCGGCTTCGATGCTGCCGATGCCGGTAGCCTTTATGTCGGCTGCCAGATACGGACCTCCGTTGATCGATCGGCGTCCATGCAGCTTGGAGGCAATCTACCCAGCGCGCCCTTCTTCGAGCACTTTTACCAGATCGAGGGATCAAAAAGCGGCTGTCACCATCCTGACGGGTGCCTTTGGATCAGACGCGGCGAGCACCGTGAGCATGCGGAGAAGGTTTCCATACTCGACGTTTTCCCAACTATTCTCGAATATTTTGATATCCCGGCTCAATCTTGCGTCGGGAAGTCCCTGTTGCCTCAGACCGGCGAAGTATCGCGAACTTTCCTCAAGGGTGTTGCGGCGGCTGCGGCCTGAAGAGAGGCAGATCAGAGTTTGGCGACCCGCATTTCGAAGGTCCGGGACAGACCGACGCAGTACGTGGCCGGAAGGCCAGATGCCGCCGGTTGACGCGAATCGCGAAAGCAAGAGATTCGGCAACAACGCGTCGAGACCGGCGTGCGTGGATTCACGGACCAGATCTACCGTGATGCCACCCTTCCCTCGAGTGGTTGCGCCGGAGCCGACTTCATCACGCACTCGTCGAATGCGTGATGAAAGACGATGTCCCAGTCGCCGGACTGGTCGTATTCTTGCGGAGGCTCATAGAGCCCCGGCTCCTTCGGGTCCGGCTCTGCCTGCTGCGCATACACGCCGGTGCAATATTCCGTCACCGGTTCGTTCGCTGCATTGACACGGATCTGATCGGTCTTCCAACGGCGCAACTTCACCCAGTACATTCGGGTCGAAGTGGGACCATCCAGCTGATAGACGTGCGAAGCGGTATCGCCTTCGGCCCATGCGGTGCGCTCGACGATCTGCTGTAACACACGCTGGCTTGGACCGGAGGCCGTTAATTGGCTGATCCTGTCCCAAGCCTGCCCGAGCCACTGCCCTGTCGACAGATTGACCCCTAAGTTCATCGGTAACAGCACAAGTGCCAATCCAAAGAATAAGCCCTTAGACCACGACCGATAGAACTCGAACCTGGTCCCTTGGCCCAACACGACTCCGCTCTGCGCCAGCCTTCCCCGTAGGGTGTTGAGCTCGTTCGCCAGCGCCGCGTTTTTCTGCCCCAGGGCTTGCGCGCTGGCCATTGCCGAGTCCCGCTCGCTCATCAGGGCGTTGTATGCCTCAAGCGGAACGTTCTTCTCGGTGACTTCCAAGAGCCGGATGAATTTGTTGTTGTCGCGCCTGAGAAACTCTCGGACCTTCATAAACGCGTTGACGGCTTCGCCTTCCGCGTCCGAGTCCATTCGCGCCCAGACGTTGTGGAATCGCTTCTTTTCGTCGACCATGATACAGACCCTTCCGAATACCATTTGGGCCTTGTCTACGATCAACAATGCGTCGAGGAACGCAGCGGCGATCAGCACCACGCCGGTAGCTGAGTTTGCCGCGTCCTAAATTCGACCGAAAGAAATAAACTCGTACCCACAATTCGAGCATAACGCGTAGAATTTTTGTTTTTTGTAGCTCAAGGTCCCAACAGGCCCCAGCTTCCGCGATACGCGTTAAGATACGATCAATTTTGGCAGTGAAATTGTTATGAACACGGCCAAATCACCGTCGACGGACCCCGCTTGAACGCTGGGAAGGTCGCGGCGACGCCGAATGAGCCGCCGTCCGGCGCTGCCAGCCAGTTCTGATCAATGCACCAATGAATGCAGAGGGGCACCGATCGACGTCGCGACCCGCAAACCTTGTCAAAGTTGGCGCGCCCATCGAAGAGAAGCCGTCACCGCCGCAGGCGATTCGAAATCAGCATTCTCATCGGTGTGATCTGGCGGGCGCAGCCTAGGATCGTGACCGGTCGAAGCCTAACGGAGCTAAGGGGTGATCCGCCGTCTGGCAAAGTTCTCCTCAGCCAGCTGGCGGATTTCGTTGCCCAAACGAGCCGCAAACACCGCATTGGAAGAGAGTTGCTCGACCTTCACTCGGCCCGCTTGCCCCAGTTCGCGCGCGGTGACCGGTTCGGCCAATAGTTTCTCAATGGCTTGACGCAGTCGGCGAGGATCGGACGGCGGCACAATCAGACAGTTGTGTCCATCCTCAAGGTAGTCCCGTAGCGGCGGGTTGTCGCTCGCGATCAGTGCCTTTCCCATCGCCATCGCTTCCAGCGAACTGCCGACGCCACTCACGTTGAGGGTTGCCCTGAGAGGAACCACTACGAAGCTTGCCGCAGCATAAAGATCGCGCAGCGCCGCGAAACTTAGCCTCTCCTTGATCTGGCGTATCCGCGCCCGGAACCCAGCGGGAATTGTGAGCGGGCGACGCGTTTTGAGCACGAGATCGACGTCGAGATCGGCGACTGCGGCAATCAACGTGTCGAAATCGCGGCCGTGATCATCGCCGATGGCGAGAATGGGTCCGTTTGGCTGCGGGGCCTGCGGCTGGTAGAACTCGGTGTCGACGTTCTGCCAGATGACACTGCACCGATCGCCGACACCCCATTTGCGATCAATGTAGTCGCGCTGCGCACTGCCAAGCAAAAATATGCGGTCCACGCGCGGAACAACCACGTCCTGGATGCGCTGGCGTATCTTCCATTTCTCACTCGGGGCAATGTCCCACATGGCAATCGCCGGCCGGAAACCGCACATGCGGCGGAGCAACGAGATGACAGCGACCGAGCTTTCATAGGACGAAATCACAACGTCGACCTGCCGCCGCCGCGTCAGGACCTTGAGCGCCCGCAACGGGTCCAGCCCCATGTAGATGGGATGCAGGCCAAACAGAGGATTCCATGGCCGTGGATTGGGATCGATCAACTCGACGTCGATGCCGGCCGCAGCCATTGCCCGATAAATGGCCATCAGGTCGGGTTCGGTGCCGGGCACGTGCTGCCGCCTGCGCGGCCACCATGGCTCGGGTGGCGTCAGGACGACGCGAATGCGCCGATCACCGGTCATCACGCCGCCGCCGAGAGGATAAAAGACAACATAGCAGCGTCACTCCAAAGCGCCGGATTCGGGGTAGTAATGAGGCCGCGCTCCAGGGAGAGCAGACTGGCCAGCCCCTCTTTCCGCCGCCGCAATCCCCAGACTCAGCCCCTCCAGACGCCCACACCGTATGGGTTTGTATGCCACCGGCGCCATCCGACCGCCGGAGCTATAAGCGCTGGCGGGCCCGCATTCAATGCACCAAGCGTAGCATTATGATGCTGCCGGCCGGGCCATGTTACGTGCGTCAACCCGGCGGCTTCTGTCCGCGGCGTGGCACCCCGAACAGTTGAATTCGTTGTAATGCTCCATTCCGCGCTACGCCGCATCGGGATCGTCGCCAGCACCGCTCCCGTCAGTATCCACGGTGGCCTCGCGAACCGCATGTCGGCCTCCTTGAAGCGTGAGCAGACTCCATATTCTCGCAAGAAAACCTCTGCTCTTAGCGTTGCGGCGCATTTCCGGAACCATTCGAAAAACTTCCGTTACTCGCCGGGGCGAACACAATCCTGCATGCGCAGAGCAATCCGGCCATGTGGCCACCCGACCGTTAGCTTTCGCAGTCCGGCGCAACTCCCAGCGGCCCAAGGCAGAGCTTTGGACTTTGCCGGAATTCCGCCCGCCTGAGGCAATCCGTTCAGCGCTGCCGTGTTGCTCCGGAAGCCATGGTTGTGCGTCAATCGGGCATTGGGACTCTGGATGGAAATTTGCTGATCTCCTCGCTGCGCAGACCTGGACCGCGAATTTGCGGGCTTTGAAGGGACGGGCTTTATGTCGGCATTGCGTCTGAAGGCCGTGCGTTGCGGTGTTGCAGCACTCGGGTTCGCGTTGGCGATCATGATTTCGGTCGCCTGGTTTGATAGGCCCGTAAGTCTCTACGCTGCCCGCCTGCATCTTTATGCCGGAATTCTGGACAGCGCACCGGTCAGGTCACCGGTTCTGGTTTTCATCGCTGCCATCGCTGTTCTTTGGGGCGGATTCGCTGCACGGTCGCGGAAGCGCCTGACCCCGCTCGTCGCCTCTCTGGCACGGTCGGCAGCCGTCGCGGGGCTCGCTGTTTCGTGGGCGGTGTGTGTAACGGAATTTCTGCTGAAGCCGATATTCGGCCGAACCTCACCGGAACAGTTTCTTCAGGACCGCACATATGCATTCCACTGGTTCAGTGAGGGCGCACTCGCGGGTTCTTTTCCTTCGGGGCACGCTGCACAGATCGTGGCGATCGCTTCGGTGTTCTGGGCAGAACAACCGCGCAGCCGAGGTCTCTGCGTGATAGCCGTGGGTTGCGTTTCAGTCGCCTTGATCGTGGCCGAAAAGCATTTTCTGAGCGACATCATCGCCGGAGGCCTTGTCGGCATCGGTGCTGGTGGACTGATCAGGCGGCTCGAATTGCTTTTCCCGAATTGAGCACGCGATCGCGCGCAGCCTAATGGCGGATCGACATTCTTACACCGCTCTGCCAAGCGATGAGCGCAAGACCCCGCGTCAGCCGAGCGGGGTTGAATAGTCGCCGACATAAAGAATATGGTCGACCACATTGTCCACGCCGAGTGGTAGAAAGATTGCCTGGTGGTGATCGAGATCGGATTCCGGGCGGACCAACCTACCGGACAATGCCAGCGGCTCCCCCTTCGCGGCAACTGACTTGAACACGCGCGCCATGACGTCGCCAAAGCCCGGTTCGCGCGCGTTCAACGTAGCGCGGCGCATGTTCTTGAAATCTTGCCCGAATGCCACGACGGCGGCGTCGCCGACAATCCGAAACTCGAAATCATCGTTGTAGAGGGCAACGAGAACGACATTGGCCAGAAACGGCGCCATGCAACGCGGGGTCATGGCGGCGCGTGACGGAAATTTCTCGTCGTCCGCCTGCTCTCTCCAGACGCGCAATGCCGCTACGAGTCGCCGGCTGGTTATCTGGTCAAGCGGAATCGGGCTGCCGACTCGCTCGGCGGTCTCGGCATTGATGATGACGGGAGAGTATGCCCTGATCACACTATCCACCCCAACAATGGTCCGGTTTGCCGCCATCAGCAACGACGGAAGACCGGCGAGAACAGAATTTGGATGACAGACAAAGGACCCTACGAGGAGAGTAAGAAAGTATTCGGCCGGATTGAAAGTCAAGTGATTATTCGGCGATATCAATACACTACTTTACAATATTCATGCATGACAGACATTCATGCATGACAGACGGCAACTTGTTCAGCCCCAAGGGCAGCAACCGCAGTCGAGGAGAGAAGGCCACGTCAGGCCGTCGATTTTCGAGCTCCTCCGGCGTGAATCGGGGATCAGCGGGAGTGCTATCGCTGCGTTCGAGGGTACGACCACGAATTATCTTTGAGGTATTCCGTTGACCGATGGAGCACGCCGCCGGTCATCGACGAGAATCGTGCGAGAGCACGGGCGTCCGAACGAACCGCCCCCGCACGCCGAAACGTGCGAGGGCGAGGGCAGTGACCGCGATTGAAAGCTCTCAGAAATTAACGTCGAATTCGGCACCGATGATCCGCGGATTACCCAGGGAGAACAGATCGCCCGATTCCGCGCTGACGCTGCCAAAGGTATAATACTTTTGATCGAAAAGATTGTTGGCGAAGATCGAAAGCTCGTAGGCGTCATCGTTGGTCTTTGCACCAATCTTCAGGTTCGTGATCCAGTATCCCGGGACGATGGCCGGAGGAACCGCAATACCGAAGACTGTCCCCACAGACTGGTCGCCGAGCTGGCTGCTCAAGTGCGATTCGACCACATGGCCAACCAGATTGAACCTGTCGTCCAGCGGCTGATTAAGATCAGCCGTAAGCGAAAGTTGCCATCTCGGCGCATTGGGCATCGCGGAGTGGTTCAAGTCGGTCGGCTGCAGGAACGGCCCATTGAAGCCGTAGCTGAAGGACTCGAATGCGGCATCGAGATAGCCGACATTTACACCGAGCGTCAGAGGATCGATGACCTGCCAATCGATGCTTCCCTCGGCGCCGTAGCTCCGTGCCGAGCCTGCGTTGACGAAAGCCAGGATAAGCGCCTGCTGAAACGCAGGTGCTGCATGCGCCGACTCCTGCAAACCGTTAAACTTGTTGTAGAAGATATCCGCATTCACCTGCACGCGGTGGTCCAGCAAGGACTGCTTGTATCCCGCTTCGTAGGTATCGACCTTCTCGGGGCCGAATATGCTGCCGTCGGACAGCGGAGCATGCAGCAGATTGAAGATGCCGACGGAAGCCACCGGGTTGACGCCGCCGGTATTTACACCGTGTGCCCAGCGCACATAGGCCGTACCATCGTCCAGCTTATAGCTCAGCGTTGCTGACGGAATGAGCTTGTCCAGCTGCGTCTGGGCGGCACCGGGGTACTGGAGAATCCCCTGCGTAGGGTTGGAGACGGTCGGGAAGGTAGTATGGTTCGCCTCGTGCTCCCAGCGCAGAGAGGCGGTGAGGTTGAAATTATCCCAGAAGTCGTAACCTACTTGGCCGTAAACCGTCCAGTTTTGTACGAGCTGATAGGCATGGGCCGTATTCAGATTCACGATAGGCAAAATGATGAAGTCAGTATTAAACGCCTGCTTGTTGTCGAGAAACGTGAACCCGCCGAGCCAGTGGAGAGGCCCGTCGGTCGTCGAAACGGCGCGCAGCTCCTGATAGTAGAATTGCCGCTTGATATCGACAACGGCGGTGCCGGCCGGCACACTGCACGCGCAAAGATCGGCGTCCAATATACTGTGGTTGCCGCGATAGGCGGAGATCGACGTAATATCGGCAATCGGCGAATTCCACACCGCCGTCATCGAGGTGCCCCACTCGTGCAACTCCTGCGCGAGATTGTCGCCGGTGGCCGTCTCGAACTTCTTGGTTACCACCTGCTCGGGCGGAAGCAAGCTCGTTCCGTTCGGGAACAAAGTGAATGGGTAGAGTAACCCCGCGGTCGCCAGATTCCCCGGAATGGAAGGCGGCCTCGTCAAATAACGAAACGGCACAAGGGGCGTAGCGGTGAAATTCTGATTCCCGCTGCTGTCGTCCTTGAAGAAATAATCGCCTGCCCATGTGACCTTGAAATTGCTGATTGGCTGCCACAACAGCTTGCTGTCCAGGCCGTACGTGTTCTGCGTGTCCAATCCGTGCGGATTGACGCCGGTGTTCAAGGCCTCCTCGAGTCCCTGCAACTGAGCCACACCCGGGGCTCCTGCAAACGGGTTCAAGAGTGCCGGGTTATAAGGGTTCCTCATCGCAATATTTTTTATGTACGCGCTGTGCGACTCGTGCTCGGCGGCGAACGTGACCGCCCACTCGTCGCTCAAGGGCATATTGGCGAAGGCGCCGGCGTCGATGGTTGTAAACTCTCCAAAGGAAAAGCGCCCGTGCCCGTAGAAATCATCCGTGGACGGCTGTTCGGTGATGACGTTGACCACGCCGCCGGTGGCATTGCGGCCATAGAGACCGCCCTGGGCACCTTTCAGCACCTCGACGCGGCTTACGTCGATGAACTGATTCACCATCTGACTCGAGGGACGCGGCACATCGTCGACATACGTCGCCACGCTGTTGTCGGGGCCCACAAAGTTGTTGTTGCCAATACCGCGGATGAAGATTTGCGTGTAGCCCGAGCTGTCGACGACGGAATAACCCGGCGTGACGAGCTCGATGTCGGTCAGGTTGTGGATGCCTTCATTGTTCAATTGCTGGATCGAACTCGCCTGGATGGAGGTCGGCACCGTCATGATGTTCTGAGCGTGGCGCTCGGCGGTGACGACAATTTCCTCGATGCCGCCGCCAGAAGGCTGAGCTTGCTGGGCAAAGGCGGACGACGACAGAAGCGGCACGAACAGTGCGCAGCCGGTCAACAGGCTTGATTTCAGGCTCATGTTTCCCCCTCGATTCTCGCGTTATTGCGCGCGAACTGATTCGCTAACGGCAGCGGATTTTATGGCACAGCATGGTACTATTGTCACTCGCCGGCCGGTTTATCGGGGAGCCCTGCGCCCGTTTTTGCCGTCACCGTGTCGACAAGACCACAAGTGCGGAGGATTTCTGCGCGCAATGTCCGAAACCGGTTCGTCGGTTGTAGAAAGGCGCCCGCCGCTGGTTGCAGAGGATGGAGCGGAACGTCCGTACGACTGCGCCGGCACGGAACTCTCCAGCTCGGCCATAGCCGTCGCGCGTCCTAGCTGGCCCAAACCTTGGCCATCGCCCAGACTATGGACGCCCGCGGTCTTCGAGTCCGGGACACTCAACAAGCGGTGCTTGAGCGGGTGCAATCGATCATAGGCGGACAGCTCGGAAACGGCTCTGCCGGGAAGCGAGATCGGAGTCAGGCCGATCGCATTGGATTCTAACGCTGGCTCTCGGGCATCCGCACGACGAGACCATCGAGGTCATCCGTGACCTTGATCTGGCACGACAACCGGCTGTTTGGCATGACGTTGTAAGAAAATTCGATCGTGGCGTCCTCCAGCGGGTTCCTGCCGCCCACGCGCGGCTGCCAGGCCGGATCGATGTAGACATGACAGGTTCCGCACGAGCATCCACCGCCGCAATCCGCATCGATCCCGGGAATCTTGTTTTTTCGTGCACCCTCCATGACGGAAATGCCCGGCGCTACGTCCACGCTGTGCACAGTGCCGTTGAACTCGATGAATGTGATCTTCGCCATGGGGGTGTGATTTCCGTTAAATTCAAATGCGATGTCCGCTCACTTCTGCCGTACCGAACACGCCCAGCTTGGCATGACCGGTCATCGTCTCGCCCGAAAGCCGTACCTCGAACGTCAGCTTGATAGGCATCGGCTTCGTAACGTCCATGGTCCAATTGAGCAAATCGCCGGCCAATTTGCCCTCCTTGACCGGTTCCGATCCCATCGGACTGTCGACGCGGCCGGTGAACACCTGGCCGTCGCGCACCATGTGCAAGGTCATTTCCTGCGGTCCCATGGGCGTCTTGAGCACCATTTTCCAGCTCTCGGCACCTTCGGGGACCGGGGCTTGTACAGGCGCTGCCGGCGCAACCGGCTTGCGTCGGCCCCTGGCCTGCGCCTGGGGCGTGTAAGCCGGCAACGTCTCCCAGCCCCGCACGGTCGACGTGGACGAAAGGCGACCGTTCTCGAGATCGACATCCCACTCCGGAAAGCGATTCAACAGCTCGTCCAGGGCGATGCGGCCTTCGACGCGCGCCAGCGCATTGCCGATACAATTATGATAGCCATACCCGAACGTCAGGTGCGGCAGGCGTTCGCGGTTGATATCGAACTTCTCGCCATCGGGAAATTTTCGCTCGTCGCGATTTGCCGCCGCCACCAGGTTGAGAAGCACGCTGCCTTTCGGAATCGTCACGCCGTCGAATTCGCTGTCGCGCGCGACGTAGCGGGCGACCGATGGGCCGGGCGGCTCGTAGCGCAAAATCTCCTCGATCGCCTGTGGAATCAGCGCCCGGTTTTCGTAGATTTGCCGCCGCTGATCGGGATGCTCGGCCAAGAGCTTGCCTGTCCAGCCGATCAGACGGTTCGTCGTCTCGTTGCCTGCGCCGGCGATGATATTGGCGATGACGAGAACCTCGTCGCGCGTGAGCTTTCGGGTTGTACCCGTTTCGTCGGCAACCTCGAGATTCAAAAGCTCCGTCATCAAATCGTCGGAGGGATGCGTCATGCGCCAATCGATGTAACCTTCGAAGCCTGAACCTATCTTGGTCGTGCTCGAATAGTCGATCGGCTTGCCTGGCTCGGTGCGAAGATTGGCATCCACCTGCTCGCGGATCGCAACCTGGTCTTCCTCCGGAATGCCGAGCAGCATGCTGATGACGCGCATCGGCATTTCGGCCCCGAGATTGGTGATGAAATCGAACTCACCGCCTTCCACCAGCGGATCGAGGGAACGCGCGCAGAAATCGCGGATATGCGGTTCGAGTGCCGACATTCGTCTTGGCGTGAAGACGCGCGTGAGCGCTTTGCGATACACTGTATGAAGGGGCGGATCTTCGTGAATGAACGATCCGCGCGGAACGGGAATGTTGGCCTTGATCATCTCCAGCACGTCGCCGCGCGCCGAGCTGAAACTCTGCCAATCGCCCAAGCCACGCTCGACATCGGCGTAGCGGCTCAAAGCGTAAAAATCATATTCCTCGTTGTAATAGACCGGTGCCTCTTCGCGCAGCCGACGGAACACAGGGTGCGGATTGGCGAAATATTTTGGGTTATAGGGGTCCCAATGCACCGGCGCCTCAGTCATCGCGGTCCTCTCTATCGCAGCTTGAACGAGAATTTACGGCTAGATGTGATCCACGATGTATCATTAGTGTAGCGCTGGCGTCAAGCGACGCGTCAACAAGATGCCTGAAGGAGAGACCTGCGCGCCTTCCAAATCTGCAGGGTTGTGCGCTAGCTTACGATAGCCTGAAGTTGGATGCCAGATGCCCAACCAAACACGGATGATCTAAGGTGTATCAAGATGCCCGGCCCGAGCCGGCCAGGGACACGCGCGCAACGCGCTCGCGCCCGGCGCTCTGCGGCGCACTCCTGCGGCTGCTCGAGGAAAAGCCGTTCGAACAGATCACTGTCAGGGAGATCGCCGCGCGCGCCGGTGTCGGCTACGCGACGTTCTTCCGGCATTACCCGGACAAGGATGCGTTGTTGCACGAGCTCGCCGCAAACGAGATCAGCAAGCTGCTCGCGATGACCATGCCGATCCTCTACACGATCGACACCCGGGCATCGGCCCAGGCTCTCTGCGCGTACTTGTGGGAAAATCGCAAGCTTTGGTCGGCGCTCCTAACCGGCGGAGCGGCCGGCACGCTGAAAGCCGAATTTGTCCGGCAGGCCCAGACGAGAGCCGCGGCCGAGCCGGACCACAAATCTTGGCTCCCGGGCGACCTTAGTGTCGTTTTCTCGGTGGCCGCGACCATCGAAATTCTCGCCTGGTGGCTCAAGCAGAACAATCCGCCTTCGGTGAAGAAAATGTCGGAAGTTTTGGATCGGCTCGTCATCGTGCCGAGCATGGCGAGCGCAGATACAAACGGCTGATCAACTGCCGTCAGGCGCTCGGGCGCTCGCCCGCGAAGGTGAGACGCCGCAGCTTGCGAGGACCGGTGAAATCGGCAACGCCGCGATGCTGCGTGACGCGCTCTTCCCAGACCGCAATGACGCCGGGCCGCCATTTCAGCCGGACGTGGAATTCGGGCGTGTTCACGTGCTCGAAAAGCATGCGCAGAAGTGCGTCGCTTTCCCGTTCGCTCATGCCCAGGATGCGCTCCGAATAATTCGAATTGACAAACAACAGCTTCCGTCCGGTGACATGATCTCGGATCACAGCTGGATGAACCGCCGACGATGCATTTTTGATGAAAGGCAGCCGTGCCGTGCTGTGCAGCACTTCAACTCCGTCCAGAAGATTCTGGTAATGCGAGGACAAGCTTTCCCAGGCCGCAGACATGCTCGACCACATGGTGTCGCCGCCGACTTCCGGCAGCTCGACGGGTGTCAGCATCGCGGCCTGCGGCGGAAGCTCGAGCGCGGTGCCGTCCGAGTGCCAGAAACTGACGCGATATTCCTTCATCGGCACGAGGTCGGAATCGATATAAGGCGCGTCGCCTTTGTCCAGCGTCAGCCGGTAACTGGACTCGGGCTCGCCGAATAGGGCGGCGAAATTGATGAATTCCTGTGCGCTGACGATGCGATCGTACGCAAAGAACAGCACGCCGAATTCGTGCAACGCTTGATGAAGCGAATCTGCCACTGCCCGCCCGCCCGTTCCGGCAAGCGATACGCCGTGCACCCATGCGCCGACAGTTCCGGTCGCCCGCTCGAATCGAATGGCAATATCGCCTTGTGTCATGGACGCCTTCCTTGAAATTCAGGCCCTTTTTGTTGCTGGGAGCGCGGACGGCCCCGTCCGCCACTGATGGTAGAACACATTGATGAGTGCGAGCTTCCGGGATGCGTCAGCATCACTTGCGGACGAGTACGTCCGCGCTCCCAGGAGCTTCTCACGCGTTTGTCTCCTGCACGACAATTCCCTTCTGCATGGAACCATCGAAAAATGCGTGGAGATTTTCCCGAAGAAGCTTCTGGATGTTGCGTTGCACGCCAAGAGCATATCCTCCGATGTGCGGGCTGAGGACGATGTTCGGAACATCTTTCCAGCGTTCGGCCGGCGTCGGTTCCGACCGAAACACGTCCAGCGCCGCTCCGCCAAGGCGATTTTGCTTGAGCGCCACTATCAACGCATCCTCGTCGACGATGCTGCCCCTGGACACGTTCACCAGCAAGCCTTCGGCACCCAGCCTATCCAGAACGTTCGCATTGATCATGCCCGCATTCGATGCATCGGCGCGCGCCGCGACGATCAGAATATCGGCCCATTCCGCAAGACCGGCCAGATCGGCAACGTAATCGTAAGGTGTATCCCTGAAGCGCGGCCCGGTCCATTTCACGCTGCACCCGAACGGCGCGAGACGCCGGGCCACCGCCGCACCGATGGCACCCAGACCGACAATCCCGACATTCAGGTCGCGCAATGACCGGCGAAACGCCGGTTCGGGCCAATTCCCGGTCCGCACCGCATGATCGAGGCTGATGATGCGGGCGTAGAGCGCCAGCGTGATGGCCAATGTGTGGTCAGCTACATCTTCAGCCGTGGCGATCGCTGAATTCGTGATCCTGATCCCTCTTCGCGCGGCATAGGTGATATCGATCCCTTCAATGCCCGATCCCACCGCGGCAATGTATTCCAGTGCTGGCAGCTCCCCGAGGATGTCGGCGCCGAGCTTTGCCGGTCCCGGCGTAATCATCACGCGGGCATGTCTGCAGGCGTCGCAGCTCAGATCGAGCATGCGAAGATCGAACTCGCTCTCGACATCCGGGCCGATCCATTGCGGCACCGCATGCGTGAGGAGCACCAGCTCGCGACGCTTCGGCGGCGGCGACGCGTTAGTCATAAGTGATCGCTCCGGCAGTGTTCAGCAGGCAGGTGAGATGTGAGTGTCTTGCAATCCACAAGAGCGAGGTAGACACAATTCGTTGTGCTGGGTGGCCCGCCGTCGCGCATAGGCGCTAACATAACAATCCGAGATGCTGCCAGAGCGAGATGAGATTTGTTGGCACGCAAGTCTTCTCGCTTGAACCTGTCATCCCGGCCAAGCCG
>Ga0335085_10006701_pt1 | contig 18084 bp, 19 predicted proteins | sample Lox_Sample_45_FD_206712 | JGI IMG/M metagenome (GOLD analysis project Ga0335085, IMG submission 206712) | Soil microbial communities from Loxahatchee National Wildlife Refuge, Florida, United States - Lox_Sample_4.5 | ecosystem: Environmental > Terrestrial > Soil > Wetlands | place: USA...
GTTTTGGGCGATAGCAAGCCCTTTTTTTGGGTGAATTTCCCGTTTCGTGACTCGTGTCACAGTATGCGGTTTTCGCACTCCTCCGCGCGTTGACCATCAAGCCTTTGCCCTGATACAAAAGAGGGTTCCACCTGCGAAAATCAACAGCATAAAGGCCGGCACTCCAGTAGCTCCATGCAAGAGATCCTTCAAGCAATCGAAAAATATCTGATTGGCGCCATGCCGACGGCTGCGCTGTTCATTGTGCTGGTCGTCGCCTATCAATTCCTGGTGCAGACGCCGCTTACAGCCGTGCTGGCCAAGCGCCGCGCCCTCACCGAAGGCGCGATGGAGGATGCTCGCAAAGCCGTTGCCGAGGCTGAAGCCAAAACCGCCGAGTATGCCGAGCGTCTCCGCCTGGCCCGCGCGGATGCTTATAAGCTCCGCGAGCAGCGCGTCAAGCAGTGGAACGCCGAGCGCGATACGGCCCTCGACGCCGCCCGCAAGGCAGCCGGCGAAAAGGTCCGACAAGCCAAGGCCGAGTTTGACGCCGAGGCCGACTCTGCCCGCAAAACGATTCAGTCCGCTGCCGCCGATCTTGCCGGCCTGGCTGTCCGCGCCGTCCTGCCCGCCGCTGCCGGGGGTTCCCGTTGAAGAATTGCATCCCGACAAACGCTTTCGAGAGGATTCGAATTTCCGGCCTCATCCTCTTCGCAGTCTTTGCCGCTGCGCTGGCGTTCGCGCCTCTCCGCGCTGCCGCTCAGGCGCCGGCTGCCGCTCCGGCGAACTCAACCGCCGCAAGCGCGCCGTCGCTGGACTCGGCCGGGACTCCGCCTCACAAGGAAGAGGCCGAGCAGGAGCATGAACTTCTCCACGCCCCCGTGGTGCAGTCGCTCGCCCGCATGCTGCATCTGAATCTGGATACGACGATCTACCTTCTGCTCGGGATTAACTTCGCCATCATCTTCTTCGCCATCGTGATTCCGATTGCGCGCATCATGCCCAAAGTCATTCGCAAGCGCTCGGAGACGCTGAGCGTGGATCTCCAGACCGCGCGCGCGGCCACAGCCGATGCGCAGTCCCGCCTGAGCGCTGTCGAGGCCAAGCTCGCAGGGCTCGGCCAGGAGATGGAGAAGTTCCGCGCGCAGGTGGAGCAGGACAGCCTGGAAGACGAAAAGCGCATCAAGGCCTCGCTCAGCGAAGAGAGCGCCCGGATTGTTGCCGCCGCAGAGCAGGAGATCGGCGTCGCCGCTGCCCAGATTCGCCGCGGTCTGCGCGACTTTGCCGCCGATCTGGCCATCGACCAGGCCTCGCGGCAGCTCGCGCTCACGCCGGAGACCGATCGCGCGCTGATCGCCGAGTTTGTTTCCGGCGTTGCCGCGGACGCGCCAGCCAAAGGAGGCCGAAACTAGATGCCTGCCTTTGTTGCACGCTACGCCGAAGCCTTTGCCGAGGTTGTGACCGATGCCAAGCTCGACACCGCCGCCATCGATCGCCAATTCTCCGACTTTCTTGCCACATGGGAGGGCAGCGCGGAACTGCGCACATTCTTTGAGAATCCGGCCATCCCGGCGCCGCAGAAGATCGCCATCCTCGACAAGCTCAACGCCACGCTCGGAATGCAAAAAGAGTTGCGCAATCTGATCGCCGTGCTCAGCGACAACGATCGCATCGGCAACGTCGCCGAGGTGGCGGCGGCTTATCGCAGCATTCTCCAGCGGCAGTTGGGAATCCGCCCCGCTGAAATTGTTACCGCGCGCGAGGTGGGCCCGGACGAGCGCGCCACGCTGGTTGCGGAACTGGCCAAAGTTGCCGGCGCAAAAATCGATCCCAGCTTCAAACTCGACTCATCCATTCTCGGCGGAGCGGTGGTGCGCATCGGCTCCACGGTCTACGACGGCAGCGTACGCGGCCGGCTGGATCGCTTGAAAGAAGTATTAGTAAGTGGTCAGTGAACGGAGCTAGAGAACAGAGAGAAGAGAACAGAGGACGGGGGTCGGGTTGGGAGCAACACTTCATGTCGCATTCATTTCGGGACTTGGTGATGTGGCAGCGGTCCATGCAGTTAACGGTCGCCATTTATCGGCTGACGAAGGATTTTCTGCGTGAGGAGCTTTACGGGCTCACGAGCCAGATCAGGCGCGCGGCTGTTTCAGTGCCGAGTAACATCGCGGAAGGACACGGTCGATTGAACAGCGCCGAATTCAAGCAATTCCTGGGCGTTGCTCGGGGTTCAAATTCCGAAGTACAAACCCAGTTAGAGATCGCTCGCATGCTGGGAATCGGGAATTTGAAATTGCTCGATGAAGCTGAACGGCTGTCACGGGAAGTCGGAAAGATGATTTACGCAACAGTGCAATCACTGAGAAAAAGAGCAGGAACCAACGGATCTCTTATCTCTGGTCTCTGATCTCTAAAGGAACGCAATGGCTCAAATCAAAGCAGACGAAATTACGCAACTCCTTCGCGCGCAGATCGCGAACTACGACTCCAAGGTCCAGGTGGACGAAGTTGGCACGATCACTTCGCTTGGTGACGGCATCGCCCGGATCCACGGCCTCGACAAGGTCATGGCCGGCGAGTTGCTCAGCTTCCCGCACGGCATTGCCGGCCTCGCCCTCTCGCTTGAAGAGGATCAGGTGGGCTCCGTCGTGCTGGGCGAATACACCGAGCTCAAAGAAGGCGAAGAGGTCAAGCGCACCGGCAAAATTCTCTCCGTCCCCGTTGGCCCCGCCATGATCGGCCGTGTCGTTAACGCTCTCGGCGTGCCCATTGACGACAAGGGGCCCATCGCCACCACCGAAACGCTGCCCATCGAGCGGCTCGCCCCCGGCATCATCGACCGCCAGCCGGTGCGCGAGCCCATGGCCACAGGCCTGAAGGCCATTGACGCCATGATCCCGATCGGCCGCGGCCAGCGCGAGCTGATCATTGGCGACCGCCAGACCGGCAAAACCGCCGTCCTGCTTGACACCATTATCAACAACGCAAAAAACGATCTTGTTTGCATCTATTGCGCCATCGGCCAGAAGCGCTCCTCGATTGCGCAGGTGGTGCAGACGCTCACCGAGCACGGCGCCATGGGCCATACCATTATCGTTGCCGCTTCGGCGTCTGAGCCCGCGCCGATGCTCTATCTCGCGCCCTACGCCGCTACCGCGATGGGTGAGTACTTCCGCGACAGCGGCAAGCATGCGCTGGTGATGTACGACGATCTCTCGAAGCACGCCATGGCCTATCGCGAAATCTCGCTGCTGCTGCGCCGGCCACCGGGCCGCGAAGCGTATCCCGGCGACGTGTTCTATCTCCACTCCCGCCTGCTCGAGCGCTCGTCGAAGATGAGCAAGGAACGCGGCGGCGGATCGCTCACCGCTCTGCCGGTGATTGAAACCCAGGCCGGCGACGTCTCGGCCTACATTCCGACCAACGTTATCTCGATCACCGACGGCCAGATCTTTCTTGAAACCGATCTGTTCAACTCCGGTGTCCGCCCGGCGGTCAACGTCGGCCTTTCGGTTTCGCGTGTCGGCTTCTCGGCCGCTATCAAGGCCGTGAAGCAGGTGGGTTCCACGCTCAAGCTCGACCTGGCGCAATATCGCGAGCTGGCTGCGTTCGCGCAGTTCGGTTCGGATTTGGATCCGCTCACACAGAAGCAGCTGGCACGCGGCGTTCGCCTCACCGAGCTGCTCAAGCAGCCGCAGTTCCATCCGCTCAGCTGGCAGCAGCAGATGGTGGTTCTCTTTGCCGGCACGCAGGGCTACCTCGACGATATTCAGGTCTCCGACATTCGCGCTTACGAAGACGGCCTGCACAAATACTTTGCCGATTCGCAGCAGGCGCTCGTGGCCGACATTACCGAAAAGAAATCTCTCGACGACGATCTCCGCAACCGGCTGCACGCGGCGCTCAAGGAGTATTCAACCAACTTCAAGGCGGACCTGGCGGCGAAGGAGCCGGCAGCTGCAAAGGCGTAAGAAGCAGGGATCAGGGGTCAGTGGTCAAAAACGACCGCATCGCACCGACAAACTGACCACCGATCACTGACCACTGAGAACTGGAATTATGGCAAACGTACTCGATCTACGGCGTCGCATCCGCAGTGTGAAGAACACGCGGCAGATCACCAAGGCCATGAAGATGGTCTCGGCGGCCAAGCTCCGCCGCGCGCAGGAGCGTGCCCTTGCGGCTCGTCCCTACGCGCGCATGATCGTCAGCGTGCTTGAGTCGCTGCGCCGCCGCGTCGATCTGTACGACGAAAAAACCGGCAACCTATGCAGTCCACTGTTCGTCACGCGGCCTGAAAAGCGCGTGCTGCTCGTCGTTGTCTCCGGCGACAAGGGTTTTGCCGGCGCATTCAACGCCAACATTCTCAAGACTGCCTACCAGTTCATCAACGGCAACCCCGATAAGGAAATCGATATCGAAGCCATCGGCCGCAAAGGGCGCGACCAGTTGCGCCGTCGCTATCCGACCGCCAACTATATCGAAGAGCCAGTCCAGGGAGACAGCGAATCGGCGGGCAGGCCCGCACAGTTGCACAAAGTCCGCGGCCCCAGGCAGGGTCCGGTTGAAGTCACCGGCGATCATCCCGGCCTGCTGGTGAAGCTCGAAGCCTCGCGCGTGCAAGGTCTGGCGCATAACATTGTCTCCCGCTACATCCACGAGGAGATCGATGCCGCCTACATTGTCTACAACGAGTTCAAGTCGGTGATCGCGCAGCGCCTCGTCGTGGAGCGCGTGCTTCCGCTCATCGATCTTGAGAGCCCGCAGATTACCGGCGTCGTGGAGCCATCCGCCGAAGAAAAAGAGCGCGTGGCCGAGGCCGCACTCTCCGCGGGCATCGACATTGAAGCTGCCGACACGACCGAGGCCGATGAAGAAGCCAAGAAATTCGGCACCGCCGAAGTCGACTACATCTACGAGCAGCCGGCCGAGCAGCTTTTCGCCGGCCTGATTCCGCAGTACATTTTTTCCGTGCTCTTCCACGCCATGACCGAGTCGGTCGCCGCCGAACACGCGGCCCGCATGACGGCGATGGATTCGGCAACCAACAACGCCTCCGACATGATTGACGCGCTCACGCTGCACATGAACCGCGTGCGCCAGGCGGCTATCACCAAGGAGATTATTGAGATTGTGAGTGGAGCGGCGGCGCTGTAAAGGACGAGCTTCTAGCTGCTAGCTTCTAGCCTCTAGCTTTTCGTAGCGAGTTTCGGATAAACGAAGAGAGCAGATGTGAGGTTGAGAAGAAAAAACTAGGAGCTGGAAGCTAGAAGCTAGGAGCTGTATTCAATGGCAGAAAACATCGGCAAAGTCATTCAGGTCTCCGGCCCGGCCGTAGACGTTCAATTTGAAGAAGCCACCATGCCGCCTATTTATCAGGCGCTGCGCGTCACGAGCGATGGCTTCACCGTGCCCACGCCCATCAACGTCATCCTCGAAGTGCAGCAGCACCTCGGCGAGGGCCGCGTCCGCACCGTAGCGATGGAGGCCACAGACGGCATGGTCCGCGGCATGAAGGCCATCGATCTCGGCGGTCCCATCCGCATGCCCGTGGGCAAGGAGACGCTGGGCCGCGTGCTCAACGTCATTGGCGAGCCGGTCGACAACCTTGGCCCCATCGGCGAAAAGTCGCGCATGCCGATCCATCGCCCCGCGCCGCTCTTTGACGAGCAGTCCACCAGCGAAGAGATGTTCGAGACCGGCATCAAGGTCATCGATCTCATTCAGCCCTTCCTGAAGGGCGGCAAGATCGGCCTCTTCGGCGGCGCCGGCGTGGGCAAAACCGTGGTCATCATGGAACTCATCAACAACGTCGCCAAGAACCACGGCGGCTTCTCGGTCTTCGGCGGCGTGGGCGAGCGCACGCGCGAGGGCAACGACCTGTGGCTTGAGATGACCGAGTCCGGCGTTATCTCGCCGGGCAAATGGCAGGACTCGAAATGCGCCCTGGTTTACGGCCAGATGACTGAGCCGCCCGGAGCGCGGTTGCGCGTGGCGCTTAGCGCGCTTACCGTCGCCGAGTACTTCCGCGACGTTGAAGGCGCCGACACGCTTCTGTTTATCGACAATATCTTCCGCTTCACGCAGGCCGGCTCTGAGGTTTCCACGCTGCTCGGCCGCATGCCCTCTGCCGTCGGCTACCAGCCCAACCTTGCCACGGAAATGGGCGAGCTGCAGGAGCGCATCACCTCTACCAGCAAAGGGTCTGTAACGTCGGTGCAAGCCGTCTACGTGCCCGCTGACGATCTAACCGATCCCGCGCCGGCCACCACGTTCGCTCACCTCGACGCCACCACGGTGCTTTCGCGTCCGCTCTCCGAGCTTGGCATTTATCCGGCCGTCGATCCGCTCGCTTCCACTTCGCGCATCCTCACCGCGCGCGTTGTGGGCGACGAGCATTACGATGTGGCGCAGGGCGTCAAGCGCATTCTGCAGCGGTACAAGGATCTGCAGGACATCATCGCCATTCTTGGCATCGACGAACTCTCTGAAGACGACAAGCTCACGGTGGCCCGCGCGCGCAAGGTGCAGAAGTTCCTTTCGCAGCCGTTCCACGTGGCCGAGCAGTTCACGGGCATTCCCGGCGCCTACGTCAAAATCGCCGACACGGTGCGCGCGTTCAAGGAGATCATCGAAGGCAAGCACGACGATGTGCCCGAGCAGGCGTTTTACATGAAGGGCGGCATCGAGGAAGTTCTCGAAACCGCAGAGAAGCTGAAGGCGAGTGTGTAGAAAGCTAGTTGTCAGAGATCAGTTGTCAGTGGTCGGTTCCCTGGGTGCCGCTGCAAAACAGATCGACTGATAACTGACAACTGAGAACTGGAAGCTGACTTATGGCCGACGAATCTAATCAACTCCGTGTCCGTCTCGTTACTCCCGAGCGCACTCTCTTTGAGCACGCGGCGACGGCGGTCGAGCTGCCCTCGAAGTCCGGCTACATGGAAGTGCTCTTCGGCCACGCTCCGCTCGTGGCCGAGCTCGGCGCGGGAGACGTGATTGTGCATTGCGCTCCGGAGAGCGATTCTGACATCGGCAAATGCGGGCCGACGGGCGAATCGCGCTACAACGTGAGCTGGGGATTCGTAGAAGTGCTGCCCAACCGCGTTACCATCCTTGCCTCCGACGCGCTCAAGCCTGAGGAGATCGACATCCAGCGCGCCCAGCAGCAGCTCGATCGCGGCCACAAGATGTGGAACGAAGCCGGCGAAAGCGAAGAAGCCTACGACGACGCTCTCCGCGTTATCTCAGAAGCCGAAGCCAAGATCTCGTCGGCCACCGAAGTCGCCAAGCCGCACTAAACGCGACTCGACCAAGACGCTTCAAACACAAAGCCCCGCTTCTGAGCGGGGCTTTTCATTCGCGTGGATCACCAAATTGTTCGAGGATAGTGCTGGGCAATCGTTTGGTCTGAAGAGATCAGCGGTGCGAGGCCGTTCACCTTTGCCTGGGCGACGATCATGCGGTCGAACACATCGCGCGTCCACTTCTCGTCGAGCGCGGCTTTGGCGACCTCTGCGAAGGGCAAATCGCACATGCGAAGGCCGATCTCGCTCTCGAGCTTTCGCAAAATGTCATTGCCGGACACGGTCAGCCGTCTGATCTCATATAAGTATTCAAGCTCTACCAGCACCATGGGCGAAACAAGCAGCTCAGCATTTTTGACGAGCCTCGCGGCATCGCGCCCTATCCGCGCATTGCCATGCGCCAGGCGGATCGCAATGTGGGTGTCAAGATAAGCGATCATGCCGTGCGGCGAGCCCTACGAGCGTTTGTTCGGCCTTGCGTCGTTGCGCGCCGCGCCGGTTTTGCGGCGGGTCCAAGCCGGCGGTCCCATTTTCCTTCCCACTGGCGCATCATTTCTTCCTTCCAGGAATCGTCCTCAAGCTTCGTGCCCGGAGCGATGATCTGCATGGGAGTAATGCGGCTCAGCTTGGAAGGCGCTTGCTCGGGCACAATCCGGACCCTGCGGCCCCGGTGGGAGACCCAGACTTCTTTGCCGTCGAGGGCCTGATTAACGAGCTCGAAGAGCTTCTGCCGGAATTGGGTAATCGGCACTTCCATGGATGCCAGTGTACCATATGTACATAAATGAGCGTACATGCTGTACATAGCCGGGGCGAGCGACCTCCTGCCTTGCATCCTGAGCGGCCTACTCCTTCGCGCGCTTCAGCACCAATGGCAGTTTGACGTTGCCTTGTGTGAACGTACCGTCAATCGATCCAAGGTCTCCGCTGATTGTGCCCTCGACCGTGACCCCGATGCCCGGCAAGGAAATGATCAGCGTCGAGCCGACGCGGGTCACCGATGACGCCGAGATCCACACCGGGCTCTGATCGGGGCTTTGCATCTGCGCCGTCAGACCGTCCGCCGTGTTCACGATTCTAAAGATCACATGGAGTACGGTCGTCCCGGGATTTAGCGTGCCCGTCCAGGTGCCGTCGATATCGGACGGCGCGGCTGGCTTGGGGGGCGCCGGTGGCGGCGTGGCGGCAACGCGCTTGAAGTTAAGCGGCAGCGGCGTGCCTTGCGACCACGTGCCGTCAATCTCGCTTGCGTCTTTGTTCACAGTGCCTTCATACGTTCCGTGCACCGCGTCAACGACCAGGCTGAGATTCGCATCCTTGAGCGTCACACTGGTCACCGGGATGCCGTAGGCGCCTTGATCCACGCTGTCGAGAGTGGCGGCCAGCGCGCCATCGTTAGCAGCCGAGATGTGCAGGACCAGGCGCAGCTCGGCGCCGCCCGCCGAAAGTGTGCCTTGCCAGTCGCCGACGAGCGGCGTTTGTGCGCGGCTTGTCGACGTCGAAATTGCAAGTGCTAAAAACAAGGCCCAGGAAAGAAATGTGCGAGCTTTCATGGTTATCCCTCTCTGAGCCGAACATGCTAGCAGAACCGGTTGCGGGCGTCGCTGCGCGCTATCACCAGAAGCTGGGCCAAAATCTCTTCGGCTATCGAAGCCGCCAAGCCACACTAAACCAGAGTCTGCTGATTATCTTCTGCGAAAAGCGCCGCCCCAGAATAGGGCATTATTCATGGCTCGCCTTCTTTGTTCTTTCATCGAACTCGGCGCGAGAAATCAAGCCTTTCACAAGCTCTTTTTCGATCGACCTACGAATAAGAGAGTCGAACAGCGATCGGGCAAAAAACTTGAAGACTCTGGAGATCGCTCTCAATAACGGGTAAGCTCGACGCGACCAATTTCGACTAAGCCGGGCCTTCCACACATCTGCAACATCCTCTCTCTCGCGGTATTCGGGGCGTATGGCGAAATGAATGTGGTGGCCAATCTCGTGAAATAGCACATCGCCAATCAAAGACTCCCGAAGGATCCGAAGTTTCAGCCACCAACGCCGCTCCCAGCTCCTAATCGTGTTGTCAACGAAGATTTCGATCCAGGCCGGTTGGTTCTTCCAAGCTGGATGGTATCTTCCTGCCGCCCTCGCGATTTTTACCTTCCGTCCTCTCGATTTGGTCGTGGTCCTCCGAGTCTTTCGAGAAAGGTTGCTGAAGTTTGTCAGGACAACTTCACTCAGCCCGTTCAAATATTTCGGGGGCACCGTTGCGATCATCCTCTCAACCAACCGCGCCACGTCAAACGGTGGCGCGTACCCCGTATAGGCCTCAATCACTTTGGGCAGGGCTGGGCGAGGTACATTCTGAGTGTCCACCGCTTCTTGATCGGTCGCATTCATTGACGATTCTTCTGTGGCTGCAATTCTAAACCGAGTGCCGATCCCCGATCGCTTGCGTCACTCACGCCTCACCCGCTAAAGTTTCAGCCGAGGCTTCTCGCATTCTTGCGCCAATTCCGAGGCGCCGGCGAACCAGAAAAATCGCTTCCCTAAAGGACCCCTGCATGTCTTCCACGCCGTCTTCTGTTGCCAACCGCGATATCGACTCCACGCTGCGCGAGAACCGCGTCTTTCCTCCACCGCCGGAGTTCGCGGCCAAGGCCCACATCAAGAGCCTGGAAGAATATGAGGCACTTTACAAGGAATCGATTGCGGATCCGGAGAAATTCTGGGCCAGCGCCGCGAAGGAACTGCATTGGTTCAAGCCGTGGGACAAAGTTCTGGAGTGGAATCTGCCCTGGGCCAAATGGTTTGTCGGCGGCAAAATGAATCTCAGCTACAACTGCGTCGACCGCCACGCGCTTGGCGCGCGCGCGCAGAAGACCGCGCTCATCTGGGAGGGCGAGCCGGGCGAGATTCGCCGCCTCACCTACGCCGAACTCCACGCAGAAGTCCAGCGTTTTGCCAGCGCGCTCAAGGAACTCGGCATCAAGAAGGGCGACCGCGTGGCCATTTACATGGGCATGACGCCCGAGCTGGCCATCGCTCTGCTGGCCTGCGCGCGCATCGGCGCCGTCCACTCCGTTATTTTCGGCGGATTTGCCGCCAATGCCATTGTCGACCGTGTCGCCGACTGTGGTTGCGTGGCCATCATCACCCAGGACGCGAGCTATCGCCGCGGCAACGAGATCAAGCTCAAGGCCACCGTCGACGAGGCCATGCCTGCCTGCCCCACCGTGAAGCATGTCGTGGTCTACCGGCGCACCGGCTCCGCGGTCAACATGGTTGCCGGCCGCGATCACTCGTGGCACGACCTGGTGGCGAAGGCCGCACCCGAGTGCCCCGCCGAGCAAATGGACTCCGAAGACCCGCTCTACATTCTTTACACGTCAGGATCGACCGGCAAGCCCAAGGGCCTACTGCACACTACCGGCGGCTACGCGGTGCAGACGTATTTGACGAGCAAGTATGTGTTCGACCTGCGCGACGACGACATCTACTGGTGCACGGCCGACATCGGCTGGGTCACTGGACACTCCTACATCGTCTACGGGCCGCTGCAGAACGGCGCTACTGTTCTCATGTACGAGGGCGCGCCGAACTTTCCTGACTTCTCGCGCTTCTGGAAGATCGTCGACGACCATCGCGTGACGGTCTTCTACACCGCGCCAACGGCCATTCGCGCCTTCATCAAGTGGGGCAGTGAATTCGTCGACAAATACAAACTCGATTCGCTCCGTCTCCTCGGCACTGTCGGCGAACCCATTAATCCTGAAGCCTGGATGTGGTATCGCGAGAAGATCGGCCGCAATCGCTGCCCCATCGTCGACACCTGGTGGCAGACTGAAACCGGCGCCATCATGATCGCGCCCATCCCCGGCGCGGTGCCGACGAAGCCCGGCTCGGCTACGCGGCCTTTTTTCGGCATTCAGCCTGAAGTCGTCACGCGCCCCGATGCGAATGGGCATTTCGAGAAGGTTCCCGCCGGCTCCGGGGGCCTGCTCGTGGTGCGCAGGCCCTGGCCGTCGATGGCCCGCACCATCTACGGCGACAACGAGCGCTACCAGAAGACCTACTGGTCCGACGTTCCCGGCTGCTACTTTACCGGCGACGGCGCACGGCAGGACGCCGACGGATATTTCTGGCTCATGGGCCGGGTGGACGACGTCATCAACGTCTCGGGGCATCGCCTGGGGACGATGGAAGTGGAATCGGCGCTCGTGGCGCATGAGAAAGTTGCGGAAGCCGCGGTGGTGGGGCGGCCGGACGATTTAAAAGGCCAGGCCATCGCCGCCTTCGTTACGCTCGAATCGGGCAACCAGCCCTCCGAGGCGCTCAAAGACGAGCTGCGCAAGTGGGTCACCAAGGAGATCGGCGCGCTGGCGCGGCCGGACGATATTCGTTTCACCGAAGCGCTGCCCAAAACACGCAGCGGCAAAATCATGCGCCGCCTGCTGCGCGATCTTGCGACCCACGGCGAAATCAAGGGCGACGTGACGACGCTTGAGGACTTCACCGTGATCGCGAAGTTGCGCGAAGCGGAAGAGGGCTGAGCGGGGCTGGACAGTGGGTCAGATTGAAAAACATCCCTCAGGGACTGAAGCCCGATTCATTTAAAGTCGCTGATGGCACGGCTGAAGCCGTGCCCTTTCAAAGCAGAATTCAGGCTTAGGGTACGACTGAAAGGGTAGAAGGAAGAGAGTATGGCCGCACTGATTGAAGCAATCACCGTAAAACGCAAGATGGTCTTTGAGCTTGAAGGCGTTCCGTATTACTGCCTCGAAGCCGAAGTTTCGACGCCCACGGCCCGCGGCGGGCAGACGCTGGTTCGCCTGAAGATGCGCAACCTGCTCACGCGCGCCGTCTTCGACAAAACCTTCAAAGCCGGCGAGAAATTCAAGGAGCCGGATCTCGAGCTTGTCGAGTCCTCGTATCTCTACAGCGACGGCGAAGGCTCGCACTTTCTCGATCAGGAAACCTTCGACACGCATACGCTCTCTCCCAGCATGGTCGGCGACGCGATGGACTTTCTGGTTGAAGGCGCGCTGATCAAGCTGCACAAGTTCAACGGCAACCCCATTGGGCTTGAATTGCCTTCGCAGGTCGAGCTGAAAGTTGCGTACACCGAGCCGGGAGCCCGGGGCAACACATCGGGCGACGTGACCAAGCACGCCCGCCTCGAGACAGGCCTCGAGATCAAGGTGCCGCTTTTTATTCAGGAAGGCGAAAAGGTGAAGGTCTACACCGAGACCCGCGAGTTCGCCGGCCGGGCCTGAGAGCCGTTCTAAGCCGGAAGCTGGAACCGAGGGGCTAGAAGCTGAAAGCCGGCGGCTCTCGAGCCGCCGTAATCCTGTCCCCCACTTTTCCCGTCCATCCCTGTATGAGCCCTGCAGTTGAAGTGCGCTTCCGTTGCCCCTGCTGCGGCTACAAGACGCTCGAGGCTCCGGCGGCCCTCAAGCTTTGCCCGGTCTGCTGGTGGGAGGACGACGGCCAGGAAGACGAGGATGCCTCTGAAGTGCGCCTCACCGTCAACGGGCAACTCAGCCTGAAAGAGGCCCGCGCCAACTACGCCGAGTGCGGCGCCGCCCATCCGCGCTTCCTGCCGTATGTGCGGAAGCCGGAACTCACCGAGCGGTGAGCCGCCGTCGCATTGATCATCCAGCCGCTTCACCTGATCTGTGCTCTCTGCCCTCTGATCTCTGCTCTCTGACCGCTGACCACTGACCACTGACCTCTGACCACTGATCCCTGCCCTCCCGGTTTGACCCACCCTCGAAACCCCCGTACCATTGAGACAGGCATTCACCCGGCCAAACGGCGCTGTATTTCCTTCATTTTCAGACCGTGACGCCAATCGGCGAACGCGAACGGAAGGTACAAATCTTGAGTTCCAGCGGCACCCTAGAAGGCAACACGGAAACGGCTGAATCAGAGCACCAGCACGATCAAGCCGAAGCAGCTCACGACCACCAGCACGGCCCGGTTTTGAACCCCGATTGCACCCGTGAATTGGTTATCGATGTCCCCGCCGACGAGGTCGCTCCGGCGTGGCGCAGGGTCACCAACGGCTATCGCAAATACGCCAAGATTCCAGGCTTTCGTCCCGGCAAGGTGCCGGAGAACGTCATTCGCCGCCGCTTTGCCGCGGAGATTCGCAAGGAAGTGATTGACACCGTTCTGCCCGAGCGCTTCAACAAGGCGGTCAATGAGCTGAACATTCGGCCCGTGGGGGAGCCGCAGGTCCTGGAGCTTACGCTTGAAGAGGGCGCCCCGCTCCACGTCAAAGCCGTCTTCGAATATCTGCCCGCCTTCTCCATCGATGGCTACCAGGACGTCAAGGTCGACAAGCCGTCGGTTGAAATCACGGACGAAGAGTTCCAGCACGAGCTGGGGCATCTTCGCGATTCCCGCGCCACCATCGAGCCGGTGGAAGAAGACCGCCCGCTCCAGGACGGCGACTGGGCCGAGATCACGTACAAGGGCCAGATCCAGCCGGCCACGCCTGAAGCCGCATCCGAAGGCGCCGAATCTCAGCCCGCACCGTCTGAACCCGTCGAATCTGAACGGATTGGCGGCGAAAACACGCTGGTCGAAATCGGCGGCAAAGAGACTGTCGAAGCCTTTACCAACTCCCTTCGTGGCGCCAAGCCCGGCCAGGAGCTGAAGCTCGAAGTCATCTACCCGGCGGACTACGCCGAGGCCAAGCTGGCCGGCAAGACCGTGGCCTACGACGTGGAAGTGAAGGCCATCAAGAGGCGCATACTTCCCGAGCTGAACGACGACTTTGCCAAGGAGCTTGGCCACTACGAGAGCTACGCCGATCTTGAGAAAAGCGTGCGCGATTATCTTGAAGCCCGCAAGCGCCGCAGCGTCGAGGCTGAGACGAAGGACCGTCTCTTTGCGGCGATGGCCGAGCGTTTCAGCTTCCCCGTTCCCGAGTCGCTCGTCCAGAACCAGATTGATATACGCCTCGAGCGTGGCCTGCGCGCGCTTGCCGCACAGGGAATGCAGCCTGAGCAGATGCGCAAGCTTGACTTCACGCGGCTCCGCGCCGCACAGCGCGACAGCGCGGTGGCCGAAGTGAGAACCAATATTCTCCTCGACCGAATTGCCGGTGAGGAAAACATAACCATTACCGATGAGGAGCTGGATAAGGAATTGCAGATAGTATCTATCCAGTCACGCGAACCGCTCGATGCCCTGAAAGTCCGATTGACCAAAGACGGTGGGCTGGCTAGGATCAGGGAGCAGCTCAGACGAGACAAAACCGCTTCCATTTTGTACGAACGCCTTCCCGCATAACCAGGGGCGGACAGCCGGGCGCCAGAATGCTGGAACCCTTGAAAACATTGGCTAAGGAGCACCAACAAAGCTGAAGGCCGAAAGCCGGAAGCCAGGAGCTGAAGAAGAAATGGCATTGGTTCCCATGGTGGTTGAGCAGACGAGCCGGGGCGAGCGCGCCTACGACATCTACTCCCGTCTGCTGCGCGACAACATTATCTTTCTTGGTACCCCCATCGACGACCAGATCGCGAATCTCATCGTCGCCCAGATGCTCTTTCTCCAGGGCGAGGACCCGGAGAAAGACGTTTCTCTGTACATCAATTCGCCGGGCGGATCCATCACCGCCGGCCTCGCCATTTACGACACCATGCAGTTCATCAAGAACAACGTGGTCACGTATTGCATCGGCCAGGCGGCCAGCATGGGCGCCTTTCTTCTTCTCGCCGGTAACAAGGGCAAGCGTTTCGCGCTGCCCAATTCCCGCATTCTTATTCATCAGCCGTCGATGGGCGGCCTGAGCGGTCAGGCCACCGACATCGACATTCATGCGCGCGAAATTCTGCGCATCCGCGAAATCACCAACAACCTTATCGCCCGCCACACCGGCCAGCCGCTCGAGCGCATCGAGCGCGACGTGGAGCGGGATTTCATCATGAACGCTGAGCAAGCCAAGGAATACGGGATCGTGGACGAAATCATCGACCGTCCGCGAACCTAAACCGTCCGCATACCTGGCCTGGCCCCGCACGTAGCCGGTTTTCGGGAATTGGACTAAACTCTTTCTGGGGGAGCCGTAAACCATGAAAACGCGCACAGGGCCGGAGGAAGCGCTGAGGTGCTCGTTCTGCCATAAGTCGCAGGACGCTGTCGCCAAGTTGATCTCCTCGCCCAGCGATTATCCACGTGCCTATATCTGCGATGAGTGCGTTGCGGTCTGCAACTCCATCCTCGACGACGATCGCAGCGGCGAAGTGCCCGCCACCACCGCCGGCCATCTCCCCAAGCCCACTGAGGTCAAGGCCTTCCTCGACGATTACGTCATCGGCCAGGACCAGACCAAGAAAAAGCTCGCCGTCTCCGTTTACAACCACTACAAACGCATCCAGATGAACAAGGCGCGCAACAACGAAGTCGAGCTCGCCAAGTCCAACATCCTCCTCATCGGCCCCACCGGCTCCGGCAAAACGCTTCTCGCCCACACGCTGGCCAAGATGCTTGACGTTCCCTTCGCCATTGTCGACGCCACCACGCTCACCGAAGCGGGTTACGTCGGCGAGGATGTCGAGAACATCATCCTCAAGCTTCTCCAGGCTGCCGACGGCGATGTGAATCGCGCGCAGCAGGGCATCATTTACATCGACGAGATCGACAAGATCGGCCGCAAGGACGAAAACCCCTCCATCACCCGCGATGTCTCCGGCGAAGGCGTGCAGCAGGCGCTGCTCAAGATTCTCGAAGGTACCGTTGCCAACGTGCCTCCGCAGGGCGGCCGCAAGCATCCGCACCAGGAGTTCACCGCGGTCGACACCACCAATATTCTCTTTATCTGCGGCGGCGCATTTGTCGGCCTCGAGCGGGTTGTGGGCCGTCGCATCGGCAAGAAGGCTCTGGGTTTCCGGACAGCGGATGCCGATGCCGATCAGGCCACCACGCGCTCCCACCGCGATACCGAGCTGCTCCGCAAAACCGAGCCGCAGGACCTTATCAAGTACGGCCTGATTCCCGAGTTTGTCGGCCGCCTGCCTGTGATGGGCGTTCTCGACGAGCTTGACGAGGTCGCGCTCATTGAGATCCTCACGAAGCCGCGCAACGCGATCCTGAAGCAGTACCAGCGCCTCTTTGAGTATGAAAATGTCCGGCTGCACTTTACCACCGAGGCGGCCTGCGCCGTGGCTCGCGAAGCCATGGACCGCAAGGTCGGCGCTCGCGGCCTGCGCATGATTCTCGAGGAGCTGATGCTCGACCTCATGTACCATCTGCCCTCGAACAAGCGCGTGCGCGACCTGGAAATTACGAAGGACATGGTCGAGCGCCGCGATCTATCGCTCTGCTTGCTGGAAAAAGCCGGTTGATTGCCTGTTCAAGTTGTTAAGCTGAACGAAAAGGCCGCGCGATGCGCGGCCTTTTTAGTCGCTGCGCAGGTCGTTAGCGAGTTGTTGTCTCCCTAAGGTCGCCGCAGCGACCGAAGGATTCGCGGTTGTCTCTCATGAGAGTCAGGCCATATGAAGAAAGCCGTTGTTTTTGGATCAAGCGGATTTGTTGGTTCGCATCTTTTGAGCGAACTGTTGAACAGCCCAGGTTACGGGCAGGTAACCGCCGTCGTTCGGAGGAGCCTGAATATGGCTCACCCAAAGCTGAGAGAAGTGATCGCCGGCTACAACTCCCTGGGAGATGTGAAACCGGAAATCGCCGCCGATGAAGTCTTCCTTGCTCTTGGCACGACGAGGAAAAACTCACCCAATGAGGCTGAGTATTACCAGGTGGATCACGATTATCCGGTCCTGGCGGCGCGGATTGCAAAAGAAGGCGGGGCGAAATCGGTTTTTCTTGTATCCGCGGTTGACGCCGACCCCAATTCGAAATTGTTCTATGTGCGGACCAAAGGCGAAACCGAGCGGGACGTCATCGCGCTCAATTTCGACCATACGCATATCTTTCGTCCCTCAATGATTACAGGAAACAGGAAAGAGAGACGTTCGCTGCTGGAAGATGCACTCATGAGATTCTGGCCGGCTTTGAGTCCGCTCCTAAGTTGGAAGGGCGGCAAATATAAGGCCATAGCGGGTGAAGACATCGCAAGGGCAATGATGAAGTCGGCGAAGAATCAAACAGAGAAGCTAAGAATTTATCAGCACAGGGAAATGCAGGAATTGTTGCAGGCTTAGTCTGAGCCAGAAAGCTCCGCCGCATTAGACGCACAAACCTCGCTCGTAGACGCACCCTTTCCCTGCATGATTTCGCCCCGCTATTTCGCCATTCCATCCAACGGTTGACCCGCGCCCTCCCGCTCGAAACTTTCCCCTTCGCCAGCGTGTCTACACACGCAACGGCCGAGAATCATCGAGGCCACAAGGGAGAATCCAAATGAACCGAACCAAGGCAACCATCATTCTCGGCGCACTGCTTTCAGCGAGCGTTATGTTCGCGCAAGCGCCCGACTCAAGCCAGGCACCCGCTGCCAATGCGCCGCAATCCGCGCCCGCGCAGCCCGGCTACCAGCATCGCAACTTTGACCCCAGCCGGTTCGCCGCGCATCTCGGCCAGCGCCTGAACCTCACGAGCGACCAGGTGGCGCAGATTACGCCCATCCTGACGGCTCGCCAACAGCAGATGCAGACTCTGCGCGCAGATACTTCGCTCAGCGTGCAGGATCGACACAGCAAGGCGCACGCCATCATGCAGGACACGAACACCAAGATTGAAGCGCTCCTGAATGACACGCAGAAGCAGCAGTTTGAGCAGATGCTTGCTCAGCGCCGCGCGCATCGCCGCCACGGGCAAGAGCAGCCCTCGCAGCCGCAAGCCT
>Ga0335085_10006702_pt1 | contig 18081 bp, 14 predicted proteins | sample Lox_Sample_45_FD_206712 | JGI IMG/M metagenome (GOLD analysis project Ga0335085, IMG submission 206712) | Soil microbial communities from Loxahatchee National Wildlife Refuge, Florida, United States - Lox_Sample_4.5 | ecosystem: Environmental > Terrestrial > Soil > Wetlands | place: USA...
GTATAAAAAAATAGAAACTTTAAAAGAAATCAAAGTAGAAAGCATTAATTGGGTAACTTACTACCTTGATGAGAAAGCCGGGGAAAATTGGTCGAATTGACGGTGTCCCGATGCAATATGGGCATAAGCGGTGACTCATCGGGGACAGAAAATTCGCTCAATCGAATACAACTCATGAATTACTCACTGGGATTTTGACACGAATGAGTGAAATTATGAAAGTGTCAAAAAAAAGCCTGCAACTTATAATTTTGCAGGCTTTTGACTTTTTTTACATTGATGATTGTGGAGGTGAGGGGAATCGAACCCCTGTCCAAACATATTCCTCAAAAGCTTTCTACATGCTTATTTGCAAATTATTTGTCGGGAAATAACAGGAATGCAACAAACCAATTATTTCCTTAGCTGTATTGTCTTAAGCTGCAGTCACAGCCCAGCCTGCCGGCAGGCAGGCTTCTGCAGCAGCAACCCGTATTCTTTTTGATTGGGCGGAGGAACGCGGTTACAGGTCTACCTGTTCACTCGGCCATAATGGATGCACTAATCACTGATTAGGCAGCCATGGCGTAAGAATTATCGCCATTTAAATTTTGAGTATTCAGATTTGCGTGCTAATTACACAACGCACGACATGCTTACACTTTCAAAGACCTATGCTGTCAAAACCAGGCACCCCCGGGTTAGTTCATAGTCGACAGACGATGGACAATAGTCTGCAAATTTACAATCTTATTTTGGTGATACGTAAAGAAGAAACTGAAGTCTCCTGACTCCGCTCTCCGGACTTCAGACTCACTCTACTTCCCTCTTCCCCAACCAAACCAGTCATTCCCATTGGCGTATAGCATCAGGGCGAGTAATAAGATCATGCCGACTACCTGGGCATATTCTAAAAGCTTCTGGCTGGGTTTTCTTCCCGTGATCATTTCGAGAACAGTGAATAAAACATGACCTCCGTCCAGAGCAGGAATTGGGAGGATATTCATGAAAGCAAGCGCTATGGATAAGAATGCAGTGATGGTCCAGAAGGATTGCCAATCCCAGGCAGATGGGAAAATGGATCCAATTGCCTTGAACCCTCCTACTCCTTTATATCCTTCTGTTTTGGGAGTGAGAATTTTTTTGAACTGATCGATATATGACTTCAATGTTTCTCCGGCCAGCTGAACTCCTGCAGGAAAAGATTCCCAAAAACCATAATCCCGTTTTTCGATATGGATATATCCCAGGCTATCCAGACTCTCAGGATCAGTACCAACACGGAGAAATCCCAGCGTGGCGTCATTCTTCACAAAAGCATGAAGCGTATCCATGGCGTGATTTCTTTCAACAACCAGCTGAACTCTCTGCCCTCTTCGTTTATTCATGACCGTTCTATACTGGTCATAAAAATCAGTTTGGACGGAATCCACACTGACGATCCTGTCAGATCTTTTCAACCCTGCTTTTGCTGCATTGGAAGTATCCGGCACAATATCCGCGATAACAGGAATTCTTGGTATGAAAAGTGGTTGCCCGCTTCTTTTTTTCTCCACCAGTTTACCGATCAGATTGACTGGAAGGTCAATGGTTTTTTGCTGACCGTCTCTTTCAACTACGACACTCTCGCTTAGTATTAGTTTTTTGGGAATATCATCATAGTAAGCGACTGGTTCATTATTGATGGCAACGAACTTATCTCCATCCTTAAATCCGAAATCATACATCAGGCTATCGGCAATGGATATCCCATTTTTAATGCTGGAAATCGGGATCTTTCTTTCTCCCCACGTATAGAGCACCATTGCATATATAATAAATGCAAGCAAAACATTCATCGTCACACCGCCCACCATGATGATCAGTCTCTGCCAGGCAGGTTTGCTTCGAAATTCCCAGGGTTGTGGAGGCTGGCTCATCTGGGCCTTATCCATGCTCTCATCAATCATCCCTGAAATTTTTACATATCCGCCTAACGGCAGCCATCCGATTCCATATACAGTTTCCCCAATCTTTTTCTTCACCAGCGCAAACCAGGGATCGAAGAATAAGAAAAATTTCTCCACCCTGCATTTGAATATCTTGGCAGGAATATAATGACCTGCTTCGTGAACGATCACAATCAGTGAAAGCGATAAGATTAACTGGAAAGCTTTAATACCCACATTCGACCAATCAATTGCCAATAGTATCATACCCTGAATCCCTAAAGGAGCTTTTAAAAATAAAAAAATTACAATATCATAAGAAGTCCAACTTCTTTTTTACCTCACATATAATTTGTGAAATAATAAACATTCTCACCTCTCCCCTTCAGGGGCGGGGGTTTTTTATAGTTTTATCAACGAAGCCGCGAAGTTACGCGCCTCACCATCGCTGGCAAAATAATCTTCCAGTGTTGGCTGCTCAATGAAAGGAATTTGCTGCATGGTCCTTTCTATCAGATCCGTCATATCCAGGAAGCCGATCCTGTTCTTCAGAAATGCATATACTGCAATTTCATTCGCTGCATTCAATATGCAGGGAAGATTGCCGCCTTTAAATAAAGCTTCAGATGCCAGTGTCAGGTTACGGAATGTTTTCAAATCAGGATCTTCAAATGTCAGCTTATCAGGTTTTTTAAAATTATAACGGGGCAAGTCATTCGTAATTCGCTTGGGAAATGACAATGCATACTGAATGGGTAATTTCATATCAGGCAATCCCATTTGTGCTTTGATACTTCCATCCTCAAATTGTACCATGCTATGAATAATGCTTTGCGGATGTATGATCACCTGTACCTGGTCTGGTTTCAGATTGAATAACCATTTGGCTTCGATCATCTCCAATCCTTTATTCATCAGTGTTGCGGAATCAATGGAAATTTTTGCGCCCATATTCCAGTTCGGATGTTGCAGCGCATGATCTCTTTTCACATTGACAAGAAAATTGGGTTTCTTTCCCAGGAAGGGTCCACCTGATGCAGTCAGAACAATTTTTTCAATCTTGCTTCTTGTTTCTCCGACCAGGCATTGAAAAATTGCTGAATGTTCTGAGTCGACCGGGATAATCGGCGCCCTGTTCTCTACCGCTTTGCGCATGATGATATCTCCTGCTACTACCAATGTTTCCTTATTGGCAAGTGCAACCGTCTTTCCATTTTCGATGGCTCTCAGTGTTGGCAACAGTCCCGCAAATCCCACGATTGCGGCAAGCATGATATCATAATTGTCCATCGCTGCAACCCCTTCCAGCGATTGTTCACCGGCAAATACTTTTATGGGATGAGCGGACAGCGCTTCTTTTACTTTCGGATATTTTTTTTCATCGCCAATGATCACCATATTGGGAGAAAATGCCAATGCCTGCTTCACCAGCAATTCATCATTGGTCTGCGCCGTCAATATCTCAACAGAAAATTTATCCGCATTGACGGCGATTACTTCCAATGCCTGTCTGCCTACTGAGCCGGTTGAACCGAAAATAGCAACACGTTTCTTATATTGATCTTCTGGCATATTCCCTTATTAAAATTGGAAGTTTAAAAATAAGAAATCGGGAGGAATGGGCAATAGACCCTAGTTGATAGACCATGGACCATAGTAAGGGCAATGGTCAAAGGCCAAAGTTTTTATCTAAAAATATTTCCTCTACCATGGCTATGGTCTATGATCCATGGTCTCTTCCACGTATTTTTCCAATTCATCCGCGAAGCTGCGGTCATTGCTCAGGTGGGGCACTTTATTCTGACCGCCGAGTTTGCCGATTGATTTCATATAATCGATGAATCCATTTTTCTTGACCGGATGAATCTGCAGTGGTTCCAATATATTTCCTGAAATCAAATCATCATAATAAATATTTTTTTCGCGCAAGTTGCTGTCCACTTTCATTGCAAACCGCCCGATATCTGCCGGCCTGTTTCCAAATTCAACAAACCATTCGTGAAACGATTTTCCCTCCCCCTGTGTTCTGATCATGGGTGCTACAGTGAATTCGGTAATGTGAACGCCTTCTTCCTTTGCAGCTTTCATCAGGCTGTATTCCACTTCTTCCCCGATCACATGTTCTCCAAATGCAGAAATAAAATGCTTGATTCTACCGGTAACGACCAACCGATATGGATCCACTGATACAAATTTTACCGTATCGCCGATATTATATCCCCATAATCCCGCATTGCTGTTGATGATCACGGCATAATTCTCCCCGACTTTGACATCTTTGAGAGATAAACGGGTAGGATTTTCATTCAACACTTCAGCCGCTGGAATAAATTCAAAGAAAATCCCGCTATTGGTATTGAGCAAAAGTCCTTCAGCTTCACGCGTATCCTGGAATGCCAGGAATCCTTCCGATGCCGGATAGGTCTCGATGGTATCGATTTGTTTGCCAATACTGTCAAATAATTTGGCTTTATATGGCTCGAAGTTTACTCCTCCGTGCACAAGCACAGAAAAATTAGGGAAGATTTCTGCTATTTTTTTTCCGCTGCGATGGATCAGGCTCTCGAAATACATTTGTACCCATGGCGGAATCCCGCTGATCAGGGTCATATCTTTCTGAATGGTCTCTTCCACAATTTTTTCGAGCTTGGTTTCCCATTCTTCAATACAATTGGTTTCATAAGAAGGCAGTTGATTGGTACGGAGATAATGAGGAACATGATGATTGACGATACCGCTTAGCCTGCCTGTAGGAATACCACCAATTCTTTCCAGTTCAGGAGAACCCGACAAAAAAATCATCTTCCCATCCGAAAATTTTGTATTGCCGGTTTCGGCCATATAACAGAGTAAAGCATTGCGTGCCGTGTTGATATGGTTATCGATCGAATCTTTGGTAATGGGAATATATTTAACCCCGCTTGTAGTACCCGAGGTCTTCGCAAAATAAATGGGGAGGCCTTTCCATAATATATTATGCTTCCCTTCTTTTATCTGATCGATATAGGATTTGAATTGTTCATAATCCCTGACAGGAATCGCTTTGCGGAACTCATCATAACCCTTTACCTCGTTTAAATGATGCTCCTTTCCAAAAATGGTTTTAGTCCCTGTACGCAACAGGTTCTTGAGAATATTCTCCTGATCCGCTACTGCGGAGCCCATTTCTTTACGGATACTCCTGTATATATAGGAAGCGAAAGGCTTCGCTAAGAATGATTTAAATTTCATATAAGGCAGGCAAAAATACCAAACAAACCTACACCAAAAAAAGACCATCTGGAGGCTATATCGGATAAGCAGGCAGGATTTAAGTTTTTTTTGACTTTATCCTTCGAATTTTCGGCTAATACCCTTACCTTTGCAGCCCTAATATTGCATCGTTATGTTTGCAGTTGTAAAAATAGCCGGTCAGCAGTTCAGGGTCGAAAAAGACCAGACACTCTTTGTTCCTCATGTTGAAGGAAATGCCGGCGACAAAATCGAATTCGCTGAAGTTCTACTAGCGAATAAAAAAGGTAAATTATCTGTCGGAGCCGATGTGAAAGCAAAGGTAAAAGCAGAAATCATTGATCAGGTAAAAGGTGATAAGGTGATTTCTTTTAAAATGAAAAGAAGAAAAGGATTCCGCAAGAAACACGGACACCGTACTCATTATACCAAGATTAAAATTAATGATATCGCTTGATGATTTGATGGACAGATTGTTTGATTGTCTCTTTTTCAGCCATCAAACAATATAGCAATCAAACAATCGCTCTAAGAAATAAACAATAAAGTTTATGGCACATAAAAAAGGTGAAGGCAGTGTAAAAAATGGTCGCGACTCCCAAAGTAAAAGACTGGGAGTAAAAATTTTTGGTGGCCAGCCTGTTGTTGCCGGTAATATCATCGTTCGTCAGCGTGGTACTACTTATCATGCAGGAAAAAATGTTGGCGTAGGTAAGGATTTTACTTTGTTTGCACTGGCTGACGGCCTCGTTGAATTTAAGAAGGGAAAAGGTGACAGAACCTTTGTTAGCGTGAATGCGGTGGCAGTAAATGGATAGTATCCATAAAGAAATTTTGGAATAATTCAAAAAAAATTTTTGGATGTTTCAAAGAAATTTTTATTTTTACTATCGTAAATTAGTTTACTAACCAATTAAATTCAAAAAAATGGCAACTAAGAAGAAAGCCGCTAAGAAAAAAGCAACTAAGAAAAAAGCCGCTAAGAAAAAAGCAGCTAAGAAGAAATAGTTTTTTTAGTTCAAAATGAAATTAAAGTCTTCCCAGTCGGGAAGACTTTTTTCATTGGGGGATGTGTATGTACTGTGAAATAATTGAAGCACTACTTAATTACAATATGGAATTCAAATCCGGATAGTTCGGCACATTATTATAGTCTTTTGAAAAGCAGTCGCGTAAAACTTCGTAAGAATCGATTCTTCCCCGAAAGAATAAGCCACCCTGCTCAATACTTTTAAAAACCTGTCATCGCAAGGCCGTCAACTATTGGAATAATATTGGAGCTGTTTCTTTGGCAGATGCCAGAGATGCAGTCCTGATAGGCTTTAGAGACGAAAACTCCTTTGACAAAGCCAGACGAGAGGACTCCCGGCACTTGATTTTTCCTTTTCTGAATAAAAATGATAAATTTTATGTTCTACGATATGCTGATAAATAAAATTAATTTTATAGTTAGCAACGGATATCAGCTAGAGTTGATTAAGATTAAATTATATTCTTAATGCAAATATTGTTATATTAAGATAAGTCTTAGTTATGGCAAACGATAATTACTATATCGCCGACCAGTTTTCCCTCTTATCAAAACTGATGGACATCCATGGCGAAAACAGCTTCAAGGCCAAGTCCTATTCCATTGCAGCATTTACAATTGAGAAATTGCCCGAACAGCTATCCGCCATGCCCGAGGACAAGATTTTTGCAATTAAAGGAATCGGAAATACCATCGGGAAAAAAATCATGGAGATGTTGCAGACCGGGCACCTGCAGGTGCTGGAAGAAATCGTCAAGGCAACACCGCCCGGAGTCATTGAAATGCTCAATATAAAAGGCCTGGGTCCAAAAAAAATTGCGACTGTTTGGAAGGAAATGGAAATTGAATCGATCGGTGAACTGGAATATGCCTGCAATGAAAACCGGCTCCTCCTTTATAAAGGATTTGGGGAAAAAACGCAGCAGAATATCAGGGATACCATTGAATTCTACCTGAAAAATCAGGGAAGTCATCTTTATGGCGAAATAGAAAGCTATGTATTGACGATCGATAAGAAACTGAAAGAGCAATTTCCCGGAAAAAAATTTGAACTAACGGGTGAGTGGAGACGCCAGCTGGAAATTATCGACGAACTGGAATGGATTACTACGGCCGATATATCCGATCTGAAAGTCTTCCTGGAAAAAAATAATTTTACTGCTGAATCAGCAAATCTTCCTGCCGCTGACGAAAAAATTATTTTTAAAGGACCTGAAAATCTACGCCTTTCTTTTCTTGCCAGCGATGAAACATTTTTCCACGATGTTTTATTCAAAACCAGCTGTAGTAAGGAATTCCTGGAAACATGGAACAGCGAACAAAGAGGGAATGGCAAAGCGCATGCTTCGGAAGAAGAAATCTTTACAGCTGCAAATATTCATTTTATCCCTGCCTACCGGAGAGAAAAAGTTTCGATTATTGATAAAGCGAAGAAGTCAGATCTGCCAAAAGTCATTCAAGCTGAAGATATCAGGGCCATCATTCACAGCCATAGCAATTGGAGCGATGGATCCAATACTATTGAAGAAATGGCACGTGCATGCATCGACAGGGGATATGAATATCTCGTGCTCAGCGATCACAGCAAAAGCGCTTTCTATGCCAATGGCCTGACTGAGGAGCGGATCAGAGAACAACACCTCTATATTGATGAGTTGAATAAAAAATTATCTCCTTTTAAAATTTTCAAGAGTATCGAATGTGATATACTGAATGATGGCAACCTGGATTATTCAGACAATATTCTCTCCACTTTCGACCTGGTGATAACCTCTATTCATTCCAATCTCAAGATGACTGAGGATAAGGCAATGATGAGATTGCTTCGTGCAATTGAAAATCCTCATACAACGATCCTGGGACATATGACAGGCCGTTTATTATTGAGCCGTCCGGGTTATCCTGTTGATCATAAAAAAATAATAGATGCCTGTGCTGCCAACCATGTAGTGATCGAATTAAATGCACATCCGCGGAGACTGGATATCGACTGGAGATGGATTGACTATGCACTGGAAAAAGAAGTCTTAATTTCCATTGACCCGGATGCGCATACTGTTGATGGTTACAATGATGTCAAGTACGGAGTATTGGTTGCCCAAAAAGCCGGACTAACAAAAGAAAAAAACCTGAGCAGCTTCGGTTTGAAGGAAATGGAAGCATATTTGAAATTGTAAAAAGTGAAAGTTCAAAGGCCGAAGGTCAAAGTAGTACTTGATAAAACAAACAGCAAACTAATTCTCCATTTGCACATTGGTCATTGACCTTTGACCCTTTTCATCCCGCTGTCACTCTCAACACCGGTAATTCTACAAAAAAAGTCGTTCCTTTTCCGACTATGGTCTCAAACCATATCTTTCCTTTTGCCTGTTCTACAATTGTTTTACTCATTGCCAGCCCCAATCCTGTGCCGGATGATTTGGTAGTGAAATTGGGCATGAAAATTTTCGTGTGCATGGATTCGGGAATGCCTTCCCCGTTGTCTGTTACTTTAATTATTATTGATTCATCTTTCAGCTCTTCACTCACACTGACGACGCATTTTTCTTCGCTATTACAGGCTTCCAATGCATTCTGAAGCAGGTTAGTGAACAGACGGTTCAGCTGGGTCTTATCTGCATATACCATGATCCGTTGCGGAACAGGGACCCATTTGAACAATAAATTTTCTGTCGTTTCATATAAAGAAGTAAGCGAGTATAACATTTCATGCAAATCGAATACTTCATTTTTCGGATTGCCGATATTGGCAAATTGAGAAAAATCAGCAGCAATCTTGGACAGATGATCGATTTGTTCTACCAGTGTATTCGCCACATTGGCGGTGAGCTCCTTCACATTTACGGAATTATTTGTGATCGCTTTCTGAAGATACTGGATACTTAACTTCATCGGTGTGAGTGGATTTTTGATTTCATGCGCCACCTGCCTCGCCATTTCACGCCAGGCACCCTCACGTTCGCTTTTGGCAAGAGCGGCCGCACTTTCTTCCAGTTTTTCTACCATTTTATTGTATTCCCTGATCAATCCGCCAATCTCATCATTGGTTTTCCATTCTATGATTTCATTGGTTTTGCTGAGATTCATCTGCTGCATTTTTTCCGATATCAAAGTAAAAGAAGAAGTGATGCGGTTGGTGAGGAATAATGCAACTGTTCCGGCAATGAGGAAGATAAATACATTCAGGTTGATAATGGTGACGAGGAACTTGGAAATTTCATCGTTCAGTTCGTATTCGGTTTTGAAATAAGGGATATTCAGAAAAGCACATGCTTTGCCGCTTCCAAGACGAATAGGACAATAGATACTCAGATAAGAAAGCCCCCCTATTTTTTCATTGTTAAAATATTCAATGGAGCCCAACTGGTGCATATAATAATAGGCCAAGGGATGCATTCTTTCACTCAGTATTCCCTTCGTATATACAAAGGGGTTAGATGATACAATCATCCTCCCTTTTAAATTATACAGGTTGATATCCATTCCATGAATACTAGCGACACTATTCGCCAGTTTCTCCAATTCATCCCTGGAATAAACATCTTCCAGGTTTGCGTTATTGCTAACATCGGTCAGACCCGGTAATTTATTCTGTATTTCACTCACCATCACTTTTAAGGAATTACTCAGCTGGTCTTGGTTATTGCGGTTATACCGGTTGATCAGGAAAAAAATTGTTGCCACTCCAATCACAATAAATAAAAAAAGACTCACAAAAATGATCGTCGTATGGATTTGGGAACGGATATTCAGCTGAAGGTATTCCCTGAGCTGGCTCCAGTGCAGTCTTGTCTGGATAAGCACGGATGCAAACCAGAACAAAGCAACCAGTAAAAGAAATGAACTGAAGAGATAAGCAAATAAAGTAATTGCTTCGGTGACAAAATTATCTCTCTTGGCGATGACAATGATTTTATCCTCCGATATACTATGCCAAAGTTCGTCATAGGATCCGTTTCTCCTGGTTACAAAATCTTTTTTCGGAATCTGGCTTTCCGTCAATTCAATAGGAAATGGATAATTATCATAATTATTATAAAAAAAGCTCAGATTCATATCGCTGTAGATCGCGTATGAAGAGAAAGGAGAATACTCGGGAAGATATTCTGTTCTTTGTTGTGTGAGTTCAGGGACCAGGCCCCCGCTTTTATAATTTTTCGGTGTTGCCAGTATAAACAGGTAGCCGAAGATTTTTTTTGACGGACTTTCTATTGTTTTTTTATAGATATAAGTGAATTTATCAAATGATTTCTCATAATATTTCAGATCTGGGATGCTGGCTGGTTTTCCCTGTAATTTGAAAATGGTATTCAGTGTGTCGAAAGATACAGGATCCTTGTTATAGAGCGGCTTCTCTGTGGAATCATAAGTATAAATTTTAGTCTCGTATTTATCTGTATACCCGCTAAAATTATTATTGATCATGCTGTCTTTGATAAAGCGGTTAGCGGCAGGATCTTTCAAACGGTCAAAATTCTGATAGAGAAAATCGTTGTCGAAATAGATCAATGACATCGTAACCATCTTCTCGCTTGATGGATCGAACTGTTCAGCGAGCCTGTCTGCAAACTTGCGTCCCTGTTCAAATTCTATTTTTCTGTTTTCAAAAATGATGATAACAGATATGGAAATCGAAAAGACAAAGAGCCAGAATAATACTTCTGAAACATTCAGCCTGTAATTCAGACCGGAAAAAACATTCCGGAGCATTACCCACACATAAAGAAGAAGCCAGATCAATACATAAATATTCAGCTCTACGGCAGCGGTATCGTGATCAAAAGTCAGTATGGTAAGGCCTGCGAATGCAATTATGATATAGGCAATCATACTGCGGTTCACGATATATCCCCGGATCAGCTTGATCAGAATCTGTGTAAAGAAAAAATAGCTCAGGGCCAGTGCAGCTAATACGATAAATCCAATCACACTATAAATAGTGAGACTGAAAAAGTTGGTTACATTAAAAGAAATCCTTGCATCGGCTACAAGGCTTTGCACGATATCTGCGAAAACAAAAGTCGTGACGACCATCACAGCCAGTACGATTGTCACAATCAGCCAGCGTTTCCACCAGCTTCGAAATAACGGCAGGGAATATGCGGCAATTTCCTGTTTGATGAAGAGAATAATCCAGCAAAAAAGCAACGCATTGATCAAAAGATCTCCCAGTGATCGCAACACAAAATTGGAACTGTAAATCGTCGGATCAAACAGTTCATACTGGCGCAGATGCAGGAAAGAAGGAAACGAATAAATAAATGTTCTCAGCAACAATATTGCAACCACCAGAAATACAATGCCGGTAAACCTCCCGAATTGTTCCGCAATGGAACGGGCAATATTATGTAGCACCACCATCAGCAGCAATACCCCGCAAAGAATCAGGGTGAGCAATGGGCCGCTGTACTTTGCTGCATGATATCCTTCGACTTTCTGGAGATAAAATAAAATATTTCCGTACGAGCTGGTCACTGGCAATTCAGTTGGCACTGTTGAAATTCTCACCCGTCTTTCTGCCGAAGAAAAACGCACAAATTCAGGTTTTAGATTTTCCGGCGAAACATAATATTGCCAACGCACGGGAATCAGGGCAACCAGGTAAATCGGTTTGTAAAAAATATTATTAAATGTTTTCTTGACCAGCTCATATTGGCCATTGCTTAAAACGACAAAATAATTCCCATCAGGGCGGGCGAGTAAGCTGTCGGGAACCACCGAACTCTGATCACTCCAGAATTTAAGGGTATAGGCATTGGCAGAATCCTTCTGGTAGATCAGGATACCATATTGTTTTTCCACGAGTTTATCCAGTTCATTCTTCGTATACTCCTGACCGAAAAGATTCCTGATAAGATTGGTATCTTTTGAAAGACGATTAAAATCAGATTCTCTTTTCTGCAAAAAAGATTCGATGGAATTGCGCAGCAGTTTTGTGGAAGTATCGCCGGCGAGATAAAGAATAATGATATAGGCAACTGCAAATAATATGACAGTTCCCAGTATGAGATAGGCATTTTTGCGCAAGAAATTTTTTAGAAAAGATTTCAATCCTGCAATTTTTGCTTTTTAATTGAATCCCAGATGGCATCCATCTCTTCCAGTGTCATTTCAGATAGCGCTTTTCCATTAGATTTTGCCTGTTGCTCCATCCTGTTAAAGCGCCGGGTGAATTTTTTATTTGTTTTTTCCAGTGAATTCTCAGCGTCTATCTGCAAAAATCGTGCGTAATTGATCAGGGAAAAGATCAGGTCCCCAAACTCTTCTTCCATGGAAGCATGGTCATTGGTTTTTACGGCATCTTTCAGCTCTTTCATTTCTTCCTCCACCTTATCCCATACCTGGCCTGCATGATCCCATTCAAATCCTACTTGCCGGGCTTTTTCCTGCAGCCGGGTGGCTTTCACCACGGCAGGAAGTGAAACCGGAATTCCTCCCAGCACCGATTCCTTGCCCTCCTTCAGCTTGAGTTTTTCCCAGTTCTTTTTTACGTCTTCTTCATCATTCACCCTGACATCGCCATAGATATGCGGATGACGGAAAATTAATTTCTCGCAAATCGTGTGGATCACTTCTTCCAGAGAAAAACGATTTTGCTCCTTCCCGATTTTTGAATAAAACAGGATATGCAGCAATAAATCGCCCAGTTCTTCTTTGATACCCTTCCAGTCTTCCCCGGTAATCGCATCAGCGAGTTCATAGGTTTCCTCAATGGTCAAAGAACGTAGGGAATGAATGGTTTGTTTTTGATCCCATGGACATTTTTCCCGGAGATCATCCATTATCCCAACCAATCTGATAAATTCATCCACTACTTTGTCTTGTGACATATATTATACCTCCATAATTGAAAAAGCAAGAAAAAATATAAACAAAATTAGTATCGTTACAAACGATAAAAAAAGCAGGAACATGTATTTAAAAAAAGTTTTCGCACGACCCTGTTGATAAAAATTTCTCATCGCTTTGTAATAGTAATAAATAGTATACAAAATGATCGCCAGGTTGAGCAACCAAAGCCATCCCCAACCGGTCAGATTTGATATCGCATTAATTCCAAAAATAAATAACAGGGAAATAAAAGAATAGATATACACATGAATGGCAAATATTCCGTGATCCGCATAATAAAATTGTTTTCTCCGGCGGATATACAGGACTTCCAGCAATAAAGCAAATACAGGCAGCGAAACAAATAATAATTTAGGGAAATTATGGAGCAGAACATTAAAGAATTCTTCAAAAAGGCCTTTCTTATCATTCTTATACCGAAGGTTCAAATCAATGGTTTTCCTTTTCGCCAGTCTTTTCAGCCACGAATCTCTTTTCTCTGGAGGCAGTGCATTCTCTACAGAGTCATATTCCTTTACAGATTTGTATTGACGTTCGCGAGCATTGAGTGTATCGAGTGAGAATGTTACTCCACCATTATTATCCTCAGAATCTTTAGAAGCCTTAGGGTGAAGTTCCAAATTCTTTACTTCGTTGAGAGCCTTTTCAATCGACGCTGAGTCTTCCTTTGTCTTGGCATTTTTTAAAGCGGCCTGCATCGCCTGTTCTACATTTTGTCCCGTATCTTTTGCCCGATCCCGGATTTTCAGGTTTTTTGCATTAAAAAGCGAAAAGAAAATGATGAAAAAAAATGCCGAGGTAAAAACATACATGCGGATGGGATGCAGGTAACTCATCCTTCTTCCTTTGATAAATTCAGCTGAAAGAAATCCGGGCTTTAACAGAAGATCTTTGAGTGTAGTAAAAAATTTGCCATCAAAATGAGTGATATCATAAAAAAAATGGGTGATTAAATGAAAGGCAGATTGCCTGGGTTCAATATTCTCCTGGCCACAAACATGACAATAACGGCCATGAAGAGCCGCATTGCAGTTCAAGCATATTTTTTCTTTTCTTTCCTCAGAATGTGACAATGCAAAATTTTAGCTAAAAATAAGAGATTTGGGGCAATAGTCGCGAGTCGGAAGTCAGGAGTCAGAAGTCAATAGTTTATTGGCCATGCCATGGTCAATGGTCAATGGTCTACCCCAGACATATTAAATAAGGTTTTTTTACGTTCTATAAATGCATGCTAATTTTATGATATGACAAATAAGGTAAGGATGAAAGGATTTATCGGATTATTGTTTCTGCTCCCTGTGAAAATGACCATGGCCCAATATTATTATAAGGATATTATTTTAAACAGCCAGGCAATTGAAAAATGGAAGGCATACAAACAAAATAAAACACGCGCAGTGGTATTGCATAGTTTTGAAGGTAACGGACAACCCACAGAAGGTTTTGAATGCACACAGACAATTGCCGGAGATTTTTCTACGATTATTACTTACACAAAAGCAGATAATCTCGGTCATGCTTCAACGCTGACAGCCATCTACAACACAAGTTCCGGTCTTCTGAAACAGACAATTGACACCAGTGATACTTACCAAAGCACAACAGATTATGATTATGATGCAAATGGAAAGATCTTATCGATTACAAATACATCACTCGAAACGGATAACCAGGTAAGGAGCGTGGAAAAACATATCTGGAAATACAATCAAAACGGCATTGCTTCAGCCATGCTGAAGATCAGAGATAATACAGATACAACCTATGTTCAATTTACAGCCGATGAAAAAGGCAATATTATAGAAGAACATCCCCGGCGAAATGGAGTTGCACTTCCTACTGTTTTCTATTACTATAATTCCGATAATCTTCTTACTGATATTGTGCGCTACAACCTGAAGGCAAAAAGACTTTTGCCCGATTATATGTTCGAATACGATAATAGCAAACGCTTATCCTCCATGCTTTTTGTGCATGAAGGCAGCAACGATTACCAGCGATGGATATATGAATACAATGAAAAAGGATTAAAAGCAAGAGAATCCTGCTACAACAAAAAAAAGGAATTGCTGGGAAAGATTGAATACGAGTATAACTACAAATAAGATCCTTCCAGACTCACCGACTCTTAAACATTTCCCGATCCGAACGGTTTTCAATTTCTATCTTTGATGGCAAATAAACCTTTCGTTGAGAAAGATCGAAAAGCCTTCAGAGGGAGAATATGCTCCTTATGCAATCATGTATATCGGCCTCTTACCAGATGATGGAATGGTATTGAAACACCTGAAAAATAATTTTAAGGTTACTAAGGAACTGATCCTGCCGCTTTCGGAAGAAAAATTATTGTACCGTTATGCTCCCGGAAAATGGACGATCAAAGAAATACTGGCTCATATTATTGACGACGAAAGAATCTACACATATCGGGCCCTGCGTTTTGCCAGGAATGACAAAACCGAATTGCCGGGTTTTGAACAGGATGATTATGCACTGCATTCCGGAGCAAATGACCGCAAGCTGAAAGATATTTTCAAGGAATATCAGGCCGTCAGAAATGCAACCATTGAATTTTTTAGCGGACTTGATAAAAAAGCATTGACATGGTCGGGAGTTGCTAATAAGAATATTATGAGTGTCCGGGCGGCAGTTTATCATATTGCTGGACATGAACTGCATCATATCAACCTGATCAAAGAAAGATATTTGTGAGTGATAAAATAATGATTGAGTACTGGGAATACTCAATAATCGACACAGGATTAGGTAGAATAAGCAAGAAAAAATATTATTAATTCTTCAAACGAGATAAATGAAAACAGTTATTATAACGGGAGCCAATGGTAATCTCGGCTCGGCAGTGACAAAAGAATTTTTGGACAAGGGTTATAAAGTAATTGTTACGGTAGCCATGGAATCAATGAAAAGCGATTTTACACCAACCAACAATCTTGATGTACAGGTGGTCGACCTGATGAAAGAAGATGAAGCAGGTTCCTTTGTTCAGTCAGTGATTGCCAGATATGGCAAAGTGGATGGAGCATTATTATTAGTCGGAGGATTTGCGATGGGAAATATTGCTGCAACTACAGGGGCAGATCTGAAAAAACAATTTTCCCTGAATTTCGAGACAGCCTATTATATAACCCGTTCTTTATTTCAACATATGCTTCAAAATAAAAACGGCAGGATTGTTTTTATTGGAGCCAGGCCTGCCCTGCTGGCTGAACAGGGGAAAAATTTAATTGCATACGGTCTGAGTAAATCATTGCTTTTTAAACTCGCTGAATACCTGAATGAAGAAGCAAAAGGAACAAATGTTACGGTAACTGTAGTAGCTCCCAGCACTCTTGATACAGCTTTAAACAGGAAGAGCATGCCTGATGTGGATCCGAATATCTGGGTAAAACCTCAGCAAATTGCCGAATTACTTGAATTTATTGTCTCGGATAAAAGCTCGCCATTGAGAGAAACAGTACTGAAAGTGTACAATAATGCTTGACGACCTGCAAAGTTTAACTATTTCAATTATCAATCTATGCTCTGCGCTTCCCCGTCTTTGCGGTTATAATTATTTTGAAAGGGGAAACGAAGAGACGCGGAGTATGAATCCGAACCCTAATCATAAGAAAATTCTAAGACTACCAAAATCCAAAGCTTTGGAGAAATAAAAAACTATCCATTCTCAGTAAACCCGGGGTACAAAAGCATTCCTCCATCCACAAACAGTGAAATACCATTTACATAATCGCTGTCATCGCTGGCCAGCCAGACAGCTACCTTTCCGATATCTTCGGGTACACCTATCCGTTGGTAGGGTATCAGCGTCAGTAATTCTTTCAACGCTTCCGGAGTACTCCAGGCCTGGCGGTTGATTGGCGTCTGAATAGCTCCGGGACAAATACTATTGATACGAATTTTTTTATATGCAAATTCCTGCGCAATACTTTTCATAAGCAGCATGATTCCACCCTTTGAAGCGGCATAATTTGCATGTCCCGCCCAGGGAATTACTTCATGCACGCTGCTCATATGAATTATTTTTCCTGCAGCTTTTGATCGTTTGGGATCGACTCCCCTTCTCAGAAATTCCCTGATTGCTTCACGGGCGCACAGAAATTGTCCGGTCAAATTCACTCCTATTACAAAATTCCACTGATCCAAAGTCATTTCTTCGAAAGGAGCATCTTTTTGTAATCCGGCATTATTGACTAAAATATCGACGGTCCCAAATTGTTTAATAGTATCAGCAAACATTTTCTGAACATCTGCTTCCTTGCTCACATCACATTGTGCTGTTATCCCGATACCACCTGCTGCCGTAATTTCATCGAGGACCGCAGTTGCTGCATCCTTATTGGATGCCACAGGATAATTCACCACTACCGAAGCTCCCTCTTCTGCCAACGATTTGGCCACACCTGCACCGATGCCACTGCTGGCACCGGTAATAATAGCAACCTGGTTTTGTAATTTCTTTTCCATCTGGTTGTGGTTTTAATTATTTATCAGTTTCCAGGGTCTTCATAAAAAATATCTAAATATGATTGTGAAATGTATCAGCAGAATTCCAGAAATTTATATATTAAGAGTATCAGCCCGCCGGTAATTCACTAACAAGATACAGAGAATTCAAAAATCAGATTTCATGAAAATAATATCCCTGTTCGTTGTATTTCTTCTGATCGCTATCGGAAGTCTCATTTACATTAGTGTTCAGGCACAGACGGAACGCAAAGTCTGGTCTAAGGAAAAAGCCGCAGAATGGTACAAGCAATGGGGTTGGCTGAGGGGTTGCGATTTTATTCCAAGCACAGCCATCAATCAACTTGAAATGTGGCAGGCTGAAAGTTTTGATCCTGCCACCATCGACAGAGAGCTCGGATATGCCGAATCCATCGGACTGAATTGCATGCGTGTATTTCTTCATCACGCTGCATGGGAAATAGATCCTGATGGTTTCAAAAAAAGGATGGAACAATACCTGACTATTGCCGGCAAACATCATATCGTTACTTTATTTGTTTTCTTCGATGATTGCTGGAATGAAAGTTATAAAAC
>Ga0335085_10006703_pt1 | contig 18081 bp, 16 predicted proteins | sample Lox_Sample_45_FD_206712 | JGI IMG/M metagenome (GOLD analysis project Ga0335085, IMG submission 206712) | Soil microbial communities from Loxahatchee National Wildlife Refuge, Florida, United States - Lox_Sample_4.5 | ecosystem: Environmental > Terrestrial > Soil > Wetlands | place: USA...
GGCGCGGGGCCGTGCCGTCGGCGTCGCCCTCTTCTGGACCGTCGTCGGAATCGCCATCCAGGCGCTCTTCACGAATCTCGGAGTGAAGATGAACCCCCACTCCGGGACCGGCGTCTTCGGGCTCGTCGTCGTCCGCCAGATCGGGTTCGTCGTCTCGGCCATGGCGCGCGTCGGGTTCTGGGCCAGCCTCGTCCGGTTCGACGAGATCCGGCGCGACCAGCTGGCCCCGAAGGTCGCGGCGCCGCTGCCGTGGGAGATTCCGCCGGCCCAGGCGGCGCCGCCCGCTCTGGTCTGAGTCGTCCGTCCGACGGAGGACGTCAGCCGTTCTCGCGCGGATTCGCCCCGGCGAGGTCGGAGAGGAGGAGGTCCGTCAGGTACGTCACGCGTTGCTTGACCGCCCGGATCATCTCCTCCTCCGGCGGGATCCAGAACATCGTCGTCCGGTGCCAGGTGCCGCCCCGGAACGGCGTGCCCGTCCGGAGCAGCTGCGCGGGCTGTTGCAGCCGGAGGCTGACGTGGACGATCCAGTGACGGCTGCCCCGGACCGCCTCCAGCGCCATTCCGTTCAGGAAGACGAGAAGCGTGGCATCGGACGCCTCGGTCGTCGAGGCGACGTCCACTCCGGAGGAGGCGATCTGGAGCTCGAGGACGTTCCGGAGAGCCGTCGTGGAGACCTCCGCGGCCGTCAGCTCCGGGGCCGCCTTCACCGAGACGAGGATCCTCCGGATTCCCTTGAGGAGGGATTTTTCGTCGCCGTGCCCACTCGAGTAAGCCATGGCCGGGACCATCAGCAGTGGGGTGAGAAGGAGAATCTCCATTCCGTTGCCAGACACCGTCTCCGGGACCGCTTGCCGAAGTCTAGTCCTCCGGGCGCCCGTCGGCGAACGGAGAGTCACGGCCGACCTGTTCAGCCTCTGACGATGTAGCCCTCCCGGAGACAGCCCGCCGCAGCGTCCCACACCGGCGGCTCGCCGGCGCGGCCGGACTTTCCGGTGGCCCAGAGATACGCCACGAAGGCGGCCGCCGCCGCATCGAGCTGGTCGTGGGTGACTTCCGTCGGCCCGAGAGTCCCCGATCCCCCCTCCAGCTCCACGCCCTCGCTCCGAAGCAGCTCCCACCGCGTTCTCAGGCCCGCCGCCGTCCGCTTCGGCGGGAGCTTCCGCGACTTGGCGAGGCGGACCCAGACATCGGCCGGGTAGACCTCGAGGAGAACGGCCTCCTCCTCGGGGCCCTCGCCCAGTACGGCGAGTCCCGCCCGGCGAAGCGCCGCAAAGAGCTCGACGCTTCCGCGGAGATAGCCGGCGTACGGCCCCTTGTCGGGCCACGTCGCGCCGGTCTTGCCGGCGGTCCGAAGTTCGCGCTCGGCCGCCCGGAGCCGGCGGCCCGGTGCGGAGAGCCCCTGGGGGCCGTCGAGGGCGAGGACGAAGCCGTCGGCGGCGACCTCCGCCGAAACCAGACCCCTCCCGTCCGGCGACGGCGTCCAGTCGGAGAGACGCACGCGGCGCCAGCGGTCCATGACGGCCACCGTCGCTCTCCTCACGCGCCGCGCGTGCGGGTCCGTCAGATCGACCCCGATGAACCAGGCGCGGCTCGCGGGCGGCCGCGGTCTCTCCCCCGCCGCCGCCACGGAGGCCCTGTCCCTCGCCTTGAGGCGCTGAAGACCGTCGTACGCGGCGTACTTGAAGCACTCCGAGAGGGTCGGGAAGTTGAAGACGGCACCGAGGAGATCCCCGAGCCCCCCTTCCTTCAGCATGAGCATCTCGGGAATGTGGATCAGCTCCGTGGCGCTGCCGCCGATGAGGTGAGTGCCGAGGAGCCGGTGCGACTCCGGGTCGAAGAGCAGCTTGACGAAGCCGTCGGGATCACCGGTGATCTGTCCGCGCGCGTTGTTCTCGTAACGGGACCGGCCGGACTCGAACCGCACGCCCCGTCCCTTCAGCTCCTCTTCCGTGGCGCCGACCATGGAGATCTCCGGGATCGTGTAGACACCGTAGGGAATCAGCGGCGACACCTCGGTCTTGAACGGGAAGCCGAAGGCGCGGCAGATCGCCACCCGGCCCTGCTCCATGGACGTGGCTGCCAGCGCCGGGAAGCCGACGACGTCCCCGGCGGCGTAAATGCCCGGAACGTTCGTCCGGAACGCGGCATCCACGGGGATTCTCCCCTTTTCGTCGTGCGTCACGCCCGCGGCCTTGAGGCCGAGCCCTCCCGTGTTTCCCCGCCGGCCCGCCGAGAAGAGAACCTTGTCGGCCGAAAGAACGCGCCCCGACGCGAGCGAGAGCCGGAGCCCGTTGCGCCGTCGGCCCGGAATCCGGCGGATCTCGTTCACCGACTCTCCCATCAGGACGTCGGCTCCCATCCGGCGCAGGGCGATCTCGAGCGCCGACGAGATCTCGCCGTCCAGGAACGGCAGGAGGCGATCCCGCCCCTCGACGAGCGTCACCGCGGTCCCGAGCGCTGCGAAGACCGAGGCGTACTCGCAGCCGATCACCCCGCCTCCCACGACGGCCAGCGTCTCGGGAAGTCGGTCGAGGCTCAGGATCTGGTTCGAGTTGTTCACGTCCGGGTCCTCGAAGGAGATGCCACGCGGCGAGAGGGGCGAGGAACCGGTGGCGATGAGGCAGACGTCGAAAGAGAGGCGCCTCCGCTCGGCGCCCGAGCCGTCGAAGACCCCCACCTCGCGGGGCGAGAGGAAGCGCGCCTCTCCTTCGAAGACGGCGATGTCGTGCCGTTCGAGGTTCCGGCGGATCTGCCGCACCTGACCGTCGGTCACGGCCCGCAGCCGCCCGGAGAGTGTCCGGAGGCTCTTCTTCCGGTCGAGCGTCAGCGTCATCCCGTACAGCTCGCGCCGCCGGAACCCCGTCAGATAGAGCGCCGCCTCCCGGAGGGTCTTGGACGGCAGCGTCCCCGTGTGGACCGAGGCCCCTCCCGGTTCGGGCATCCGCTCGACGAGCGCCACACGCTTGCCGAAGTACGCCGCCTGGGCCGCCCCCTTCTCTCCCGCGGGCCCCGACCCGATGACGACGAGGTCGAAGTGGTCCCGATCCCGGATTTCGCCCATCCCGAATCCCCTTCCCTCGCCTACCGGATTCCGGCGAGCGCCCTCCGAATCCGGGTGATCCCCTCTTCCAGCCGTTCCATCGACGTGGCGAAGGAGAGGCGGACGCACCGGTCCTCGCCGAACGCGATCCCGGGGGTGACGGCCACGGCCGCCGACTCGAGAAGGGCCTTCGCGAAGGGGATCGAGCCGGCCAGCTCGATCCCTCCCATCTTCCTCCCGTAGTGCGCCGAGACGTCCGGAAAGGCGTACAGGGAGCCGCCGGGATTGGTGCAGCTGACGCCGGGAAGGGCGTTCAGCGCCGGCACGAGAAATCCGCGGCGCCGGGCGTACTCGCGACACATCTCGCGCGTGGCCGCCTCCGCCTCGTCGGGGCTCGTCAGGGCGGCGAGCGCGGCGCGCTGAGTGACCGAGCAGACGTTCGTCGTGGCGTGCGACACGATCCGCCCCATCATCGCGATCAGCTCCTCGTGCCCGAGGGCGAATCCGATCCGCCAGCCCGTCATGGCGTAGGTCTTCGAGAGAGAGCCGCAGACGACGAGGTTCTGCGGGAACGCGGCCGCGAGGGCGGCCGCGGAGAAATGCTCCCCCTCGTAGACGAGGCGGTCGTAGCACTCGTCGAAGACGACGACCCAGCCCCGCCTGGCGGCGAGCCGGACGATGGCCTCGATCTCCGAAGGCGAAAGGACGGCCCCCGTCGGGTTGTTCGGTGTGTTGACGATGACGCCGCGGGTCGCCGGCGTCGAGGCCGTCTCGAGTTCCGCCGCCGTCAGCCGGAAGCCCTCTTTCGCCGAGGTCGGGACGAAGACAGGCCGGGCCCCCGCGAGCCGGACCATCTGGGGGAACGAGACCCAGTAGGGCGATGGGACGAGGACCTCGTCCCCCTCCTGAAACAGGGCGAGGCAGGCCGTGTGGAGCGCCTGCTTTCCTCCCGCGGTCACGAGGACGTTTCGGGACGGCCAGGGGCAGTTCCAGGCCTTCCGGTAGTGGTCCGAGATGGCGAACCGGAGCTCCGGGATCCCCATCGCGTCGGTGTACTTCGTGACGTTCGCCCGGATCGCCGCGACCGCGGCCTCCTTGATGAACTCCGGCGTGTGGAAGTCGGGCTCGCCCGGGCCGAGGTCGACGACGTCGACGCCTCGCTCGCGGAGGGCCGCCGCCGCCCGAAGGACCTCCAGCGTCGCCGAACCCGGGATCGAGGCCGCCCGCGCCGCGAAGCGGAACGTCATCAGACCTTCGGCCCGGCGGCGACGATCTCGGCGGGGGTGTCGCCCTCGAACTTCCGGAAGTTCTCGATGAAGCGGGCGGCGAGCTGCCGGTACTTCTTCATGTATTCGGTCTTGTCGGGCCACGCCTCGGCGGGGCGAAGAACGTGGTCGGGAACTCCCGGACACGTCAGCGGGACCGCGAAGCCGAAGACCGGATCGACCTGGACCTCCACGTCCCGGAGCTTTCCGTCGAGGGCCGCGTTCAGGAGGTCCCGCGTGTACCGGATGCTGATCCGCTTCCCGACGCCGTACGGTCCGCCGACCCAGCCGGTGTTGACGAGCCAGCAGTCGACGCCGTGACGCTCGATCTTCGACCGCAGGATCTTCGCGTACGTGTAGGGAGTGTGGACCATGAACGGCCCGCCGAAGCAGGCGCTGAAGGTGATTTCGGGCTCCTTGCCGAGGCCGATCTCGGTCCCCGCGATCTTCGAGGTGTAGCCCGAGATGAAGTGGTAAAGCGCCTGGTCCGGCGTGAGCTTCGCGATCGGCGGCATGACGCCCGAGGCGTCGCAGGTGAGGAAGATGATGTTCCGGGGATGCCCGCCCATCCGGCTCTCCACGGCGTTCTCGATGAACTCGAGCGGGTACGAGGCCCGGGTGTTCTCCGTCCGCCGGTCGTCGTCGAGGTCGACGAGGCGGGTGACCGGGTCGTACACCACGTTTTCGAGGATCGTCCCGAAGCGGCGGGTCGTCGCGTAGATCTGCGGTTCGGCCGTCGGCGACAGGGCGATGACCTTGGCGTAGCAGCCGTCCTCGAAGTTGAAGATCCCCTTGTCGCTCCACCCGGCCTCGTCGTCGCCGATGAGGCCGCGGCCCGGGTCCGCCGAGAGGGTCGTCTTCCCCGTTCCCGAGAGGCCGAAGAAGAGCGCCGTCGCCCCGTCCTTCCCGACGTTCGCCGAGCAGTGCATCGTCATGACCCCGTCGAGCGGGAGGAGGTAGTTCAGGATCGTGAAGACCGACTTCTTGATCTCTCCGGCGTAGCCGGTGTTCCCGATGAGGCAGATCCGCCGCGCGAAGTTGAGGACGATGAACGTCTCCGACGGGGTCTGGTCGACGGGCGGGAAGGCCCTGAACCCCGGGATGCAGAGGACGGTGAATTCCGGCACGTGGCGCCGGTACTCGTCATGCGTCTTCGGCTTCAGGAACATGTTCCGGGCGAAGAGCGAGTGCCACGCCTGTTCGGTGACGATCCGCACCGGAAGCCGGTAGTCGGGATCGGCGCCCCCGAAGCAGTCCTGGACGAAGAGGTCGCGTCCCTGGAGGTACCCCTGCAGCCGCCCGAACAACTCGTCGAACTTCTCCGGGGCGAACGGGCGGTTATAGACACCCCACCAGACGTTCTTCTCGGAATCCGCCTCCCGGACGACGAACTTGTCGCTGGCGGCGCGGGCCGTGTGCTTCCCCGTATCGACGACGACCGGTCCCTGGTGGGCGATCCGCGCCTCGCTCCGGAAGACGATCTCCTCGTAGAGGGCTTCGGTCGGGAGGTTCCAGTAGACCTTCCGCAGATTCGAGAGGCCGAGATAGGCCAGGCCGTAGTCCGCCTTGACCGCCTGCGCCTGCGGCTCCGCCGGGGTCTTGATGTCGAGGATGTTGTTCACAGCCAGTCCCTCAGGAGCTTCCGTTCCCCGATGTAGATCTCGTTCGGGGACGAGGGATCGAGCGCCCACTTCATCCGCTCGACCCCTTCCGTGATCTCCTTCACCGTGCCCGAAACGGAGAGCCGGAGATGCCCTTCCATCCCGAACTCCCGGCCCGGCACCGTGACGACCATCGCCTTCCTGAGGAGCAGCTCCGACATCTCGACGGATCCCATCCGGTAGGCGCGGAGATCGGGCAGCGCGTAGAACGTCCCCTCGGGCTTCACGAGCTTGACGCCCTGAAAGGTCCGGATCTCCTGCATCAGGACGTCCCGGTTGTTCTGGATGGTCAGGCGAAGCGACTCGACGTAGCTCTGAAGACCCGTCAGCGCTCCTTCCGCCGCCGCCTGGCAGATCGTCGCCACGCAGGACGTGGTCTGCGCCTGGACGTTGGTCATGACCCGGACCAGCTCCTTGTTCGCGGCCACCCATCCGATCCGGAATCCCGTCATCCCGTAGATCTTCGAGACGCCGTTGACGACGATCACCTTCGAGCTCTCGACGTCCCGGGGCGTGTGCCGCCACGCGGGGACGGCGATCTTCCCGTCGAAGACGAGCTTGTGGTAGATGTCGTCGCAGATCAGCCAGATCCCCTTCTTCTCGCAGAAGGCGACGATCTTCGCGACCGTCTCCTCGGGGAAGATCGCGCCCGACGGGTTGTTCGGGCTGTTCAGGATGATCGCCCTCGTGGACGAGGAGACCGCCCGCTCGATCTCGGAGACCTGCGGAACGAAGCTGCCGTCCTCGGGCGTCACGACGACGGGCACCGCCTGCACCATCTTCACGATCTCGGGATAGCTGACCCAGTAGGGGGCCAGGACGATCACCTCGTCCTGCGGGTTGCAGATCGAGTAGAGGATGTTGAAGAGCGACTGCTTCGCGCCCTCGGAGACGATGACGTTCTCCGGAGCGAGGACCCGGTCGTAGTTCTCCTCCGTGTACCGGAGGATCGCCTTCTTCAGGGACGGGAGGCCGTCCGTCGGCGTGTACTTCACGTCGCCCGCGAGGAGTTTCCCCGCGGCGCCGAGGACGGCGCTGATGGGGGCCTTGTTCTTCGGCTCGCCGATGCCGAGATGGATGACGGGCTCGCCCCGTTCCCGAAGCAGCCGCGCCTCCTCGTTCAGCCTCAGAGTCGGCGACTCGAGAATGGAGCGGGCGAGGTGGCTGATGCTCATGCAGCCAGTTTATTCCGCGTCGCCCAAGGCGACCTGAAGCGAACGCATCAGGCCTCCTTCATTCCACGCCTGCCGGGTCCCCTCCCGGCCCCCGGAGCACCCGCCATGCGGCGACGACGGCGAGGGGCCGGCGCCGCCCGGCCGCGATCCGCAGGATCTCGATTCCACACCAGCCGGCATAGATCCAGAGCATCGTCTCGCGCGTCGAGGGAAAGAGGAACTGGGTCAGCCAGAAGACGAACAGGATCCCCGCCTCGTAAGCCTCCAGCTTCAGGTTGACGAGGAGGAGAAAGCCCAGAAGGCTCTGGAAGATGGTCAGGAGGATCTCCTGCCGCTGGTGGACGTCGAAGACGATGGCCGAAGGCTCCCCCTTCGACAGCGAGTAGATGACCGGGATGAGGCCCGACAGGACGGACCACTGGTTGATCGTCGAGGAGAGGAGGTTCATCAGCGCCATCGGCGCTTTCGAGATCTGGCGCGCCCAGTTGAAGGCCGAGAGCTTCTCGGGGAACTCCGAAAGGAACGGCGCGACCCACTGGACGAAGAAGAAGGGCGCAATCCCCATCGAGACGGCGAGAGCCAGCATCGACTCGACGAAGGCCTCGGCCGAGAAGTAGAGGACGAGTCCGCCGAAGAGGAAGAGCGCTCCGATGGCCCACGGCCGGCCTCTCGGACCGAACGAGAGAGCCCAGCGGGAGGCTCGCGGCAGATCCTCCATCTCCTCCTGGTCCTCGTCCCGGGGCGGCACGCGCGTGAGGAGCCAGAGATAGCCCGCGTACATCAGGACGAGGACCGCCGCGTCCCAGAGTCCGAGCGTCCCCTTCCACCAGATGACGCCGAACCACGCGAGGGGCGGGAGAAGGCTCATCACCTGGATGGCGTGCTCGTTCTCGAGCCGGATCTCCACCCAGGTCTTCCTCTTCTTCGTCCGCGCCGCGAAGAACGCGGCCACGAAGTAGACGAGCGGCCAGCCGAGGCCGACGAGGAGCCGGATGGAGCCCGTGAAGTTGGCGATGGCCAGGTGGACCCTGGCCGGATCCTTCCCCGCCTCCCACGCGATGACGGCCTCGACCGAGAATTCGGGGAGCGTCTGGAGCCAGGCCAGGATGGCCAGCGCCAGTCCCTGCGAGACGAGAAACTGCGCCGCCTCGGCGGCCCAGCCGATCACGAATGCCGAGAAGAGGATGGAAGGGAAGGTCCAGAGCGCCGAGATCGTCGCGGCCTTCGTGGCCACGGCCCCCGCCGCCGCCGCAGACTCCGCCTTCACCGCGACGTTTTAACACGGGGACGCAGCTGGGCTACGCTCCGGGCTGCCGATGAAGATCACCTCCACGTCGAACCCGCGGATCCAGGCGGCCCTCCGGGCCCTCGAAAGCGGCGAGAGAATGCTTCTCGAAGGGGTGCGTGCCATCGGCGAGGCTCTCGCTGCGGGAATCGTCCCTGAAGAGATCTTCTTGGAAGGTGAAGAGAGGACCGGAGGCGAGGGGAGCGTCCCGGCGATCGAGCAGGCGACGGAGCACGGGGCCTCGCTCTGCTTCGTCACCTCGAAAGTGCTCTCGAAGCTCTCGGATCTCCCTTCCGCGCGAGGAGTCGTGGCCCTGGCCGTTCCGCCCCGCCGTTCTCTCCCGGATCTCTACCTTTCGAAGAATCTCCCGTCGGTCCCCGTCCCCCATTCCTCTGCCTCTTCGACTTCCTCTTCGTCGAATTCGCTCTTCGTCCTCCTCGACGGCGTGCAGGACCCGGCGAACGTCGGGGCGATCGTCCGCTCCGCGGAGGCGTTCGGCGCGGCCGGGGTCGTCCTCACGCCCGACTGCGCCTCCCCGTTCTCGCCGAAGGCCGTCCGGGCCTCCGCGCTCTCCGCGCTGCGGGTTCCCCTCGCCACGGGTGTGACGCCCCGGGCTGCGGTCGCGTGGGCGGACGGACTCGGCGCGTCGCTGGCCGGGGCCGAAGCGCGGGGTGGCGATCCGCCGGCGTCGATCTCGGGGCTTCGGCCGCTCGTTCTCGTGATCGGCTCGGAAGGGCGCGGCATATCGGCCGTTCTCGAATCCCGCCTCGACCGTCGCGTGACGATCCCTCTGGCCGGCCAGGTCGAGTCGCTGAACGCCTCCGTGGCCGCCGGAGTCCTCCTGGCGCTCATCTCCGGGCGGGCCCTCTGACAGGCGGGACCGATCCGGCTACACTTTTCGCCATGTCGACTTCCTCCCGCGTCCCGTTGCTGACCCTCTGTCTCCTCGGTGCCGGCCTCGCGATCGCCCAGACGCCGTCGCCGGCTCCGGCCGGGAAGCCCGCGCCCGCGAAGGCGAAGAAGGTTCCGACTCCCGTCGCGTCGGCGGAGCCTTCGACCGAGCGGGAGAAGATCCTCTACTCGATGGGCGCGATGCTCGGACTCCCCGTTTCGAGCCTCGACCTGAAGGAGGAAGACGTCGTCTGGATCCAGCAGGGCGTCTCCGATTCGGCGGCCGGGCGGCCCCTTCGCGTCTCGCCGGATTCGTTCGCCCCGCAGCTCTCCGAGTTCACCCAGAAGCGCCTCGCCGAGGTGGCGTCCCTCACGCGGATGAAGGATTCGCCCGTCGTCCAGCGGGAGGCGGCCCAGCCCGGAACCGTCCGGCATCCCTCCGGGCTTCTCTACCGGGAGACGAAGGCCGGCACGAAGCCGGGCCCCGGGAAGACCGGAAAGGTGTTCGTGGCGTACACCGGGACCCTCACGGACGGGACCGTCTTCGACACCTCGAAGACCGTCGGGCGGCCGATCGTCTTCGACCTCGAGAAGGTCATTCCGTGCTGGCAGAACGCCCTGCAGCTGATGAAGGCCGGCGGCGAGGCGCGTATCGTCTGCCCGCCTCAGCTGGCCTGGGGGGACATCGGCCACCCGCCGCGGATCAGGCCGGGCGCCACCGTCATCTACGACATCGAGCTGGTCGACGTCGTGAAGTGAGCGGGATCATCCGGGCTCCCCGAACACTTCCGCGGTGAACGTCGAAACGGTCGCGGGCGGGGAGCCGTCCTCCTTCCAGGCCGTCTCGGGAAGCCCCGCCTTCAGGCAGACCTGGCGGAGAAACGTCTCCACGTCCCACGACCACTGGACCGCCACCTGCGGCAGGAGGAGCCCTCTCCGGCGCCCTTTCTCGACGAGAAGACCATGGACGCCGATCTCGATCGCCGCGGGGTCCGCCACGACGGTGAACGGAGAGAGGACCGAGATCTCGACGCGGTAGAGAGGCAAGTCCTTCGGAGTGGCGGGCGGGAAGCGCGGGTCCCGGAGAAGCGCATGGACGGCATTTGCTTCGACGTCGGCCCAGAGCGGCCGGATCGGCTCCACGCTGCCGATGCATCCGCGCAGGCGCCCGGCCCGCGTCCAGGTCACGAAGCACATTCCGGGCTCGGCGAGCCGTCCGACCGGCTCGGCCGGCGGCAGACCGGAAACGGGCAGCCCGAGCGCGGAGGCGCCGGCGCGCCTTGCGCGCGCGACCAGCTCGCTTCGCTCGGTCTCCGAGAGCGCCGGAATGCTCATCCGAATCTCCCTTCCAGGGCGCGGCGAAGGCCCTCCGTCGCGGCTTCCTCGAGAGCATCGAGGCGTCCGGAGAAGAAGTGGTCGGCGCCCGGAACGACCGCGAAGTCCCAGAGCCGCGCTTCGGCCAGGGCGCGGCCCTTCTCCGGCGGACTGTACTCGTCTTCCTCGCCCTGAATCCAGACGACCCGGATCGCCGACGGAATCGCCGGGGGCGCCGGGTACCGCCCCGTCGGCACGCCGATCAGGAGAAGCACGTCGGGCGTCAGGGCCGGCGCGGCGTCAAGGGCGCAGACCGCGCCGAAGGAGAAGCCGCCGAGGACGAACGGACCGTCCGGCTCCCGCCGGCGGAGCCAGCGGGCCGCCGTGACCAGGTCCTCCGTCTCCCCCGGCCCGCCCGAGTACTCCCCTCCCGAGCGGCCGACGCCCCGGAAATTGAACCGGAGCGTGGTCAGCCCGAACCGCTCCGAGAGAACCCGGGCCGCCCGGTGGACGACCTTCGTGTTCATCGTCCCGCCGAGCAGCGGATGGGGATGCGCGACGGTCGCCGCACCGGCCGGGGCCGCGGGATGACGGAGGAGCGCCTCCAGCGGCCCGCCTGGGCCCGGAATCACGGCCGGTTCGAGACGGACGTGTGCTCGCGCCGTCACGCCCCGACGTTAGCAGGACGGTTCGTCCCGGTTGAAGAAACCGTCCCCGCCGACTATAAGAACCTCACCATGAAGAACATCGTCCACATCGTCGGGACGGGCACGATCGGCGAGCCTCTCATCGGCCTCTTCACCGACTTTCACCACCACCTCGGGATCGACGAGGTGACGTTCCACAAGCGGACCCCGATGCCGACCGAGCGCGCGAAGGTGAACCACCTGATGGCGCGCGGCGCCCACCTGGCCACCGACGAGGACCAGGCGGCCGACTTCGAGGCGCTGGGACACAAGGTCTCCTACGGCGCCCGGCAGGCGCTCGAGCGCGCCACCGTCGTCATCGACTGCACGCCGGCGGGAAACGACAACAAGGAACGGCAGTACCGGCACCTCACGGGGCCGAAGGGTTTCGTCGCGCAGGGAAGCGAGTTCGGGTTCGGAAAGATGTACGCGCGCGGCATCAACGACGCCGCGCTCGTGCCCGGCGAGGACCGCTTCCTGCAGGTCGTCTCCTGCAACACGCACAACCTCGCCATTCTCATCAAGACGATCGGGATGGAGGGCGACGCGCTGGAGATGGACCGCGCCACGTTCGTCTGCATGCGGCGGGCCAACGACGTCTCGCAGACGAAGGACTACCTGCCCGCTCCGACCGTCGGCCCGCACGACGACGAGGAATTTGGCACGCACCACGCCCGCGACGTCTTCCACCTCTACCAGACGCTGGGCCTGACGCCCCGGGTCTTTTCCTCGGCCGTGAAGCTGAACACCCAGTACATGCACTCGGTCTGGTTCGACGTCCGACTCGAGAAGCCGACCGAGAAAAAGCGGGTGATCGACAAGCTGAAGGCGAACGCCCTGGTCGCCCTGACGGACCGCCGGGGCGCCAACGAGGTCTTCTCATTCGGGCGGGACCACGGTTACTACGGCCGGATCCTCTCCCAGACCGTTTTCTCCACGCCGACCCTCGCCGTGGCCGATGGGGGGCGCGAGGTCGTCGGCTTTTGCTTCACGCCGCAGGACGGCAACTCGCTCCTCTCCTCCGTCGCCGGCGCGATCTGGCTCATGGACCCCGAGAGGTACAACGACCGGATCCAGGTCCTCAAGAGATTCGTGTTCAGAGAGATTTGAGATCCGGGAGGGGAAGCCCCGACGCCCGGAGTTCAGACGTCCTTGTACTCCAGCCGGATCTTCGTTTCCGAGAAGGCCTTCCCGTCCACCTCGACATACGGGTAGATGAGGAAGTTGACGGGTCCGTCCTTCTGTTTCGGCGTCAGGATCAGGTCGCGTCCGCGCGAGATCTCGAACCGGTCGGGGTCGAGGTTCCCGAAGAGATAGACCGTCTTCCGGGGCTCGCGGCTCTTCGCGGCGTCCGAGGCATCCACCGGCACCCAGCCCGCCCCCTCGGTCCAGAACTCCGCCCAGCAGTGGTAGCCGGGGACGGTCCCTTCCGCCCCGGCCGTCACGGGGAACCCGATGACGAAGCGTACGGGGATCCCTTCGGCGCGGGCGAGAGCCATGAAGGCGGAGTGAAAGTCCGTGCAATTCCCCTTCTTCACGTCGCAGAAGCGCTCCGAGTCGCCGCGGCCCCAGCCCGGCGTCGTCTTGTCGTACGTTCCGTTCTCGACGAGGTACGAATAGAAGGCCCGCGCCTTCTCGACGGCGCCCTCTCTTCCCGCCGCGAGCTCTGCCGCGAGCTTCCTCACGCGGGGCGTCAGCGGGACTGTCCGGTTCTCACCCAGGTACGAAGCCAGATCGGCCGGAACCCGGCCGGCCGGGACGGCCGCCGCGCTGCCGATCGGAGCCCGAATTTCCCGTCGGCGGACCCGGAACGTGACGCGGACGTCCAGCCCCTTCCCTCCGAGCGCAGCGGGGTTCTCGATGACGAAATGGGCCACCGAGTTCCCGGCTGAGTCCTTCGCCACCTCCGTCGGAACCGGCGACACGATCTTCAGGTCGCGAATCTCCTGATACGGCGTGTCCGAAGGGAGCGGGATCCAGACTTCAGCGCGACGGGCGCCATCCGGAAGGGGCGCGATCGTTCCGACGTAGGTCGCCTCGACCGTGCGGGCGCCCCGGACGTCCGTCGTTTCGGCCGCGGCGGCCGCCAGGCCCGTCAGAAAAACGACGAAAACGAATAGCGTTCTGGCATTCACCGGTTCCCCCCCTCCGCCCGGTGCCGCCCCAGCCAGTAGAACGCGGCCACCACGAGCGAATGCCGGATTTTACCCGCCCGCACCAGCGAGTCGAGGCGGCTTCGGGGTACGAGGACGACCTCCAGCTCCTCTCCCTCGTCGGGGTCGGCTTCTCCCGCGGGACGGGCCCCTTCGGCGAGGAACGTCCAGCAGGAGTTCGACTGGATCGCCGGATTCGGCTCCACGACGCCGAGGCGCCGCCACTGACGGGCGACGTAGCCGGTCTCCTCCCGGAGCTCGCGCTTGGCCGCGACGAGAGGGGTGCGGTCGGAGGCGTCGACCGCGCCTCCCGGGATCTCGAGCGTCGTCGCCTCGGTGCCGTGCCGGAACTGCCGGACGAGCACCGCCTCGTCGTGGTCGGTCAGAGCGACGACGTTGACCCAGTCCGGCGCCTCGAGAACGGTGACGTCGTGCGCCTTCCCGGTCTTCGGCGACCGGGCGCGGTCCCGCCGGACGCGGAAGACCTTGAAGTCGACGGGCGTCCCGCGCTTCACGAGACGCCAGCGCTTCAGGTTCCCCCTCCTCCGGGACCGAACCCCGTGATGATGTAGGAGCCGCTCTTGTTGTCCCGCTTCAGAACGATGATCTTCGCCTTCTCGGCGGCTTCCAGGAGCTCGGAGAATGTCCGGAAGCCGTAGTACGACTCGCTGAAGCTCGGATACTTCCTCTGCATCGTCTGCTTCACCATCGAGCCCCAGAGGACCTCCTTGTTCTCGCGCTTGAGCGCGAGGATCGAGTCCACGAGGAGGGCGAACCCTTCGGCGGCCTTCTCCGGCACCCCGTAGGCGACCGGCACCTTGACCTGCTCGCGGACGAGGTCCTCGTAGTAGATGAACTCGTCGCAGTTGTCGATCAGCAGCTCGGACGTCGAGCCCTTCACGCCGAAGCCGAGAACGGTCTTGTTGTTCTCCTTCAGCTTCGAGACGAGGGGCGAGAAGTCCGAGTCGCCGGACCCGATGACGAAGACGTTGATGTGCTCCTTGTTGGAGGCGAGGTCCATGGCATCCACGACCATCCGGATGTCGGCCGAGTTCTTCCCCGTCAGCCGGTGCTGCGGAATGTCGATCAGCTCGAAGGCCGACTCGTGGAAGGCGCGCTTGTACTCCGTGTACCGGTTCCAGTCGGCGTAGGCGCGCTTGATGACGATCTTCCCCTTCTCGAGAAGCCGCGAGATGAGGAGCTTGACGTCGAAACGGGCGTGCCCCGTTTCCCGGAGCCCGATGACGACGTTGTCGATGTCGATGAAGAGGGCGAGTTTCTGTTCTTCCTGGTTCATGCTCGAAGGGGCCGAGGCGACGACGGCCTCGAAGGAGGAGGGAGAGGCCGCGACCGGCGGCTCGGCTTCCGGGAACGGGACTTCCGCCGTCCCCCCGCCCGGTCGCGTCGCGCCCGAGCGTCCGCGGCGGCGGCGCCGGCGCGCCGGAGCGGCGGGCGGCTGAGGCGTCCGATCCACGGCGTTCACGTAACGGCCGTCATTGTAGCCCGGAGCGGAGCCCTCTTTGCGAGAATGAGCCGGATGTTCGTCGAGACCGTCCCCGGCCCTCCGCCCTCCGTGACCGATTTTTCGCGCCACGCGCTCCTCTTCGACCTGACAGGGCGCGCCGAGATCGCCGTGACCGGACGAGATCGGGCCGAGTTCCTCCACGGTCTGGTGACCAACGAGGTGAAGAAACTCCGCCCCGGCGAAGGGTGCGCCGCCGCCCTCCTGACGCCCCGGGGAAAGATGCTGGCCGACGTCACGCTGCTCTGCGCTCCCGAGGAACTGATCGTCGACGCCGACCCCGAGCTCGCCCGGACGCTGGACGGGCACCTGCGCAAGTACGTCTTCTTCCAGCAGGTCGCCCTGGAGAACCGGACGGGCATCACGGGCGTCCTCCACATCGAGGGACGGGGCGCCGGCCCGATCCTCGCGAAGCTGGTCGGGCAGGACGGGCCGTCCGAGCCTCATGCCAGCGTCGTCTCCGCGATCGGGCGCGCCGTCCGGGAGTCGAGGGGAGGCTTCGAGGGATACGACCTCCGGGTCCGCCGCGCCGAGGTCGCTTCGGTCCGCTCGGCCTTCGTCGACGCGGGAGCCCTCCCGGCGGAGCCCGACGTCCTCGAGGCGGCGCGGATCGAGGCGGGGATACCGCGATGGGGCGCCGACCTGACGGAGGACGTCCTCCCCGACGAGGCGGGTCTGCCGGCCCGAGGCTACGTTTCCTACACGAAGGGGTGCTACATCGGCCAGGAGACCGTCGCCCGGATCAAGACGTACGGCCACGTGAACCGGCGCCTCGTGGGCCTCCTCCTCCCGGCCGGCGACGTCCCTCCGCGCGGGGCGGAGATCCGGAAGGGGATCCTCAAGGTGGGGGCCGTCACGAGCGCCGTCCGGTCGGAGCGGCTGGACCGCGCTGTCGCGCTCGCTTACGTCCACCGCGACCACGTGGCGCCCGGCACCTCTCTGACCGTTCTCTGTCCCGGCGGGCCCGCCGACGCCGTCGTGGTCTCGTTCCCGCTTGCCGGTTGACGGCGCGCGCCGCCCGGACGTCCGGGCGGCCCTCGCCCTCGTGGCGGTCCAGCTCTGCTTCGGCGCGTTTCCCGTCTTCGGAAAGATCGCCCTCGCCGAGGTGAGCCCCTTCGTCCTGGCGGCCTTTCGCGCCGTGGCGGGGGCCCTGGTCATCGGCCTTCTCGCGCGGCCGCGCCTTCGGCGCGAGAGCGCCCTGTCGGCGCGTGAACACGCCGAGCTGTTCGGCCTCGCCCTCCTCGGAATCGTCGGAAACCAGGTTCTCTTCATCTCGGGTCTTCACCGCTCGACCGCCACGAACGCCGCCCTGATCTCGGCCATGATCCCGGTCTTCACCCTCGCGCTGGCCGCGCTCTTCCGCGTCGACACCCCGTCCCTCCGCCGGCTCGTCGGCGTACCGCTGGCTCTCTCGGGCGCCCTCCTGCTGATGAACCTCGGCCAGGTCGACCTCTCGAGCCGGACCGCCCTCGGCGACGCGATGCTCGTCCTCAACTGTCTGTCGTACGCGGCCTTCCTCGTCGGCTCCCGGCGGATCCTCCGGAGGCGCGACGCCCTCGCGGTGACGGCATGGCTCTTCCGTTACGGCGCCGTGCCGATCCTCGCCCTGGCCCTCCCGGGTCTCCTCCGTTTCCAACCCGCGGAGGTTTCCGCCACCGGCTGGGCCGCCGTGGCCGGGATCCTCGTCTTCCCCACCCTCGCGGCCTACTCCCTGAACATCTGGGCCCTCGCGAGGACGGGCCCGTCGACGGCGGCCGTCTATGTCTACCTGCAGCCGCTCGTCGCCGCCGCCCTCGCCTGGGCGGTTCTCGGCGAGCGCCCCGTTCCGCGGACCGTCCTCGCTGCGCTCCTGATCTTCGCCGGCCTCGCGCTGGCGACCTTCCCGGCGCGCCGGCCTCAGTCGAACGGCGCGGGTCGTCCGAACCGGTAGCCCTGGCCGAACCGGACGCCGAGAGCCCGGGCGCCGGTGAGGTCCTCGTCGGTCTCGATCCCCTCGGCCACCGTGTAGGCGTCGATCCGCGCCGCGAGCCGCACGAGCATCTCCACCACGTCGCGCTTGATGGCGTCGCGGGCAAGCCCCGTCACGAGCGTGTTCGAGATCTTCAGATAATTCGGCTTCAGCTCCGCGATGGCCTGCAGCGACGCGTAGCCGGACCCCGCGTCGTCCAGCGCCACCGTGAAGCCGAGGCTCCGGAGGACGGAGATGCTCTCCCGGAACAGGTCGAAGTCGCGGATCGCGGCGCGCTCGGTGATCTCGAGAACGACGCCCCCCGGCAGGCGGAGGAGCGGCTCGAGGATCGCGTGCCCGCGCGCCTTCAGCTCGTGAACGAGGGCCGTCTCCGTGTTCACGAAGAGGAGCCCCGGCCGGCGCCCCGCGAAGCGCTCGGCCGCGAAGGCGAGGCAGAGGGACTCGAGGCTCCAGATCTGGTCGGTCCGGAGCGCGTAGGCGAACAGCGCCTCGGGCCGCTCGAAGGCCGTGTCGGCTGGGCCCCGCGAGAGCGCCTCGTGCGCGACGACCGCTCCGGTCGAGAGGTCGACGATCGGCTGGTAAACGGTCCGGATCCGCTTGCGGGCGACGATGTCGCGGAACTGCTCCTTCAGAAGGGCCGCCTCCTCTCCGCGGCGGGAGCTGGCGACGGCCGCCGCTTCGGCGAGGGCGCGGTAGAGGAGCCGCTCCAGCCGGACCTGCGGCGTGTAGAGGAGTCGGGCGATCCCGACCTCGAGCTCGGTGCCGCGGGGCAGGCGGGCCGCGAACCGCGCCTCCAGCGCGCCCCGCAGGGCGACCGCGACGGCGTCCGCCTTCGCCTGCAGGCGCTCGCGGGCCGCGCCGCTCCCGAGGCCGGCCGGCAGGGAGACGAAGACGCTGAAGCTCGAGCCCGACGGGCGGTCCACGGCGATCAGGTCGTCGGCGGCGAGGACCGTCCCGAGCCCGCCGCGCAGCGTCCGGGCCGTCTCGCGCAGAACGTCGTCGAAGGACTCCCAGCCGTAGAACTCCTCCACCTGGGAGAGCGGCTCCATGTCGGCGACGAGGACGCCCACTTCCTGGTCCACCAGCAGCCACTCCCGGAGCGCGTCGACGAGAACGGGAA
>Ga0335085_10006704_pt1 | contig 18080 bp, 8 predicted proteins | sample Lox_Sample_45_FD_206712 | JGI IMG/M metagenome (GOLD analysis project Ga0335085, IMG submission 206712) | Soil microbial communities from Loxahatchee National Wildlife Refuge, Florida, United States - Lox_Sample_4.5 | ecosystem: Environmental > Terrestrial > Soil > Wetlands | place: USA: Florida...
GTGACGGAGAGAAAAAACGCTATTTGGGCAAGGGCACCCGAAAAGCCGCCAAGCACGTCAGCAAAGAGATCGCCAGAGCTATCACGGGTATGGATGCTGCGTGCCAGGAGGAGATCGATCTGAAGATAATCAATACCGACGGCACAAAGAACAAGGGCCGTCTTGGTGCAAACGCGATCCTTGCCGTTTCGATGGCCGTGGCGCGCGCAGCCGCCCAGTCACAGAAGACTCCGCTGTACCGGTATCTCGGCGGGGTGTCCGCATCAATACTTCCTGTTCCGATGATGAACATCCTGAACGGTGGCGCACATTCGGACAATTCCGTCGACTTTCAGGAATTCATGGTCTCTCCGTATGGAGCTTCCAATTTTGCCGAAGCCCTCAGAATGGGAGCTGAAGTCTTCCACACCCTCAAGGGTGTGCTCAAGAAAAAGGGTTACTCAACGGCGGTCGGAGACGAAGGAGGGTTTGCGCCGAACCTGAAGTCCAACGGGGAAGCAATCGAGGTTATCCTCGAAGCGATCGAAAAGGCGGGGTACAAGGCCGGAAAAGACATAGGTCTTGCCCTTGATCCTGCATCAAGCGAGTTCTATGACAGCCAGAAGAAGAAATACATATTCAAGAAATCGGACGGCAGCGTCCATGATTCTGCAGGGATGGTCAGATTCTGGTCGGACTGGGTCCGCCAATATCCAATCATCTCGATCGAGGACGGGATGGCCGAGGATGACTGGAAAGGCTGGAAATTAATCACCGACGCTCTGGGAGATAAGGTCCAGCTCGTTGGGGACGACCTCTTTGTCACCAATACCGAACGGCTTGGCCGCGGTATTAAAGACGGTATTGCGAACTCGATCCTTATCAAGGTTAATCAGATCGGCTCGCTTACGGAAACGCTCCAGGCCATGCAGATGGCGATGGGTGCCGGATATACCACCATGGTCTCCCACAGGTCCGGTGAAACCGAGGATACCTTCATTGCCGACCTTGTTGTAGCAACAGGGGCGGGCCAGATCAAGACAGGGTCGGCAAGCCGGACCGACCGGATCGCCAAATATAATCAGCTGCTCCGCATCGAGGAGGAGTTGGGTGGTTCGGCCACGTTTGCCGGCAGGGCAACTTTCCGTCAGGAAAAAATAAGGGAATTCGTCCCAAGGAGTGGAAAGCCGGTTGAGAGCAAAGGAAAAAAGAAAAAATAGTCTTACTCAGAACTCGAATAGACTTTATCGGTGAGGAGATCTGAAATGAAAATCTTAACAACGCCCAGAATGGAGCGCTGCATCGGCTGTCACTCCTGCTCACTTGCTTGTGCGCGTCTTGTTCACAAACGACTCTCCTGGGACACCGCCGGCATCCGCATCCGATCATCGGGAGGATTATCGACCGGATTCGAGGCACGGACCTGTCTGGCTTGCGACCCAGCGCCCTGTGCGCAAGCCTGCCCGACGGGCGCTTACTCACAGCGGAAAGGTGGGGGGGTTATCGTGCGCAAGAACCTCTGTATCCGCTGCGGGGAGTGTGCCCACGCCTGCCCTGTGGATGCCATCTATCTCGACCCAATGCGGGAACCCTTCGTTTGCATCCATTGCGGCCGGTGCGTGCCCTTCTGCCCGCATGATTGCCTGGAAATGGCCGAGGTTGCGGTAGCAGAAGCAGCGCGGCAGGGAGGTGCGTCATGATCAGGGACAACTTCAGGGTACTGGTGGTCGACCTTGGCACCGGCCGCGGCAGCGTCGTAACCGTGGACGGCAGGGACAGAGTGGTTGGCGGCAGCGGGCTTGCGGCACTCCTGTTCAACAAGTATGGTCGTGTGGACATCCCGTGGAACGATCCTGTTCAGCCGCTCATCTTTACCATCGGTCCTCTTACCGGCTACTTTCCGCTCATGAGCAAGACGGTCTGCGCGTTCAAGTCGCCCTACCACGACCAGTACGCGGAAAGCCACGGCGGCGGCCGCTCGGCGTTTGCGCTCCGCTTTGCGGACCTCGATGCCCTCGTCGTCACGGGCAGGGCTACCCGGCCGTCGTGCATCGCCGTCGGTTCACGGAATCTCGAGGTGAAAGAGGTCCATTACCTATGGGGCAGGGACCTCTATACAACCGGTAAGATGCTGCGCAGCATGTTCAAGGGGGCAGGGCATCGGAGCATTCTGCGCATTGGACAGGCTGGCGAGAACGGTTCCGCCATGGCAGGTATCAACGTCGATTCCTACAGGCATTTCGGAAGGCTCGGCGGAGGCGCCGTGATGGGAAGTAAGAACCTAAAGGGCATCGTGATAAACGGCGATGGGTCGTTCCCGCTCAACGGATCAAAAGAGTACCCGAAACTCTTTCAGGATGTCTATACGAAGCTCACCGACACCGACATGATGAGCAAGTACCACGACATCGGCACACCCATCAACATGGCGGTCCTGAACGAGGTGAAGATGCTGCCCATCCGCAACCTCCAAAAGACAACTGATCCCATCATCAGCGGCATCACGGGAGAGAAGTTTGCGGAGCTTGCGCTGCTTCGAAACGCCGCCTGCGCAGGCTGCCCGGTCGGTTGTATCCACATCGGATTTGTGCGCGAGCGGTTCCGGAAGGAGCACCGCTATATTTATCGACAGGTCTCCTACGACCACGAGCCGATCTTTGCCGTGGGGTCTATGCTCTCGGTCGTGGACTGTTTCGCGGTGCTCGCCATCATCGATGTTGCGGAAAAGATGGGGCTTGACGTAATGTCGGCGGGCGTGGCCCTCGCTTGGGCCACCGAGGCCCTGGAGAAGGGGCTCATTTCGGAAAAGGAGACAATCACCAGGCTCACCTTCGGCGACAGCGAAGCATACAAACAGGCGATGCAGCACCTCGGACAGGGAACGAACGAGTTCTATCGCCTTCTCGGACAGGGCACGCTGAAGGCTGCGGAGCAGTACGGGGGCAAGGACTTTGCCTGCGTGCTCGGCCAGGAAATGGGGGGATACGCAACAGGGGAGGTCTTCTTCGCCTCCCAGGCGCTTGGCTTCCGGCACTCGCACCTGGACAGCGGCGGCTACTCCTACGACCAGAAGGAGAAAAGCAAGGATCCGGCGAAAGCCGTGGACTTTCTGGTCAAGGACGAGCAGGGGAGGGTGCTTCTCACCTCCATGGTTGCCTGCCTCTTCGCGCGCGGGGTGTACACCGACTCGCTGCTGGCGGAATGTCTCAAGTCCATTGGCTACGACGCGCTCGCTGACAATCTCGGCAGCGTGTCAAAGAACATCCAACAGCTCCGCTGGAAGACGCGCATCGCCACGGGATACCGGCCTGAGGACGTGATCATCCCGAAGCGCTTCCTTGATATCACTACAGGCAAGGGGCCCATGGACGGAGCCTTCCTCGCAGGTCTCAAAGACCAGTATGCGAAGGCCATCCGGTCTCTCGCAGCGCCGGATGTGGCAGAGGGTTCTCCTGAGAGACAGAGCGAAGCCTGACCCTGGTAATATGAACGTGAAGAGAAGACGTTGATAGCATCACCGGCCTGAAGGGCGAAGCTCCTCGATCCAGGCCCTGAAACCACGAAGAGCCACCACGGATTCTGTTTGCGGATGCGGCAGGTAGCATTCCGCGTCCCCGGTTGATGGGCTGATGAGGATCAAAGGTTGGTGGAGTGACGTCTGAGCCTGTCCATGGTAAGAGAGACCCGTGTTGTGCTGGAACAGAGGCTGTTCCTGCGAGGCCTTCTCATGTGCATGTGATTGTTCATCCTGCTGCATCAATGGGTCATGCTGAACGTTGTGATACTATCGGGACTGCCCACTTTGCTGGCTGTTATGATCATTTCTGCATGTTGCGTCGTCTGGGTGTTGTCGAATGGGAAAGTAAAGGAGCGTATTGAATGAAAGCAGGAACGAGTTCCCCGCTGGGAGCGACACCTTTATATGAAGGGGTCAACTTCAGTGTCTTTTCAAAAAATGCCACAGGGGTTGAACTGCTCCTCTTCGAGGGCGTAGATGACAACCGGCCCAGCCGTGTCGTCCGCCTCGATCCCATCGAGAACCGCGTGTACCACTACTGGCACGTGTTCGTACCGGATGTGCGGCCTGGCCAGGTCTATGGCTACAGGGTCGCAGGGCCTTCCGATCCGGCACGGGGGATGCGGTTCGATCCCGACAAGGTCCTTCTCGATCCTTACGGTCGCGGTGTGGTGGTCCCGAAGAACTACGACCGCACTGCTAACAGCAGGAAGGGCAACAACGCGGCAACGGCGATGAAGAGCGTGGTGGTGGACCCCCGAGCCTACGATTGGGAAGGTGACGCGCCGCTAAAGCGGCCGTCGTCACGGACCGTGGTGTACGAGATGCACGTGGCCGGTTTCACGCGCAATCCGAACTCCGGTGTTGCCCCGGACAAGCGCGGCACCTATGCCGGACTGATCGAGAAGATTCCCTATCTCCAGAAGCTGGGCATCACTGCGGTCGAACTGTTGCCGGTGTTCCAGTTCGATGCCCAGGACTGCCCGCCGGGGAAGGTCAACTACTGGGGCTACGCGCCGGTCTCGTACTTCGCGCCCCACCAGGCGTATAGCGTGCGTAGGGACCCGCTCGGCGCGGTGGACGAGTTCCGCGATATGGTCAAGGCGCTGCACCGTGCGGGCATCGAGGTGATCCTCGACGTCGTGTTCAATCACACTGCCGAAGGCAACCATGACGGCCCGACGATCTGCTTCCGAGGTCTCGAGAACGCGGCCTACTACATCCTGGAGCAGGACAAGCGCTTCTATTCCAACTACACGGGCTGCGGGAACACCCTCAACGCAAGCAATCCCATCGTGCGGCGGCTGATCATCGACAGCATGCACTACTGGGTGACGGGGATGCACGTGGACGGCTTCCGATTCGATCTCGCGTCGATCCTCACGCGGGACGAGAGCGGTAACCCTCTTGCGAACCCGCCCGTGCTCTGGGATATCGAGACGAGCCCAATACTGGCCGGTACCAAGCTCATTGCCGAGGCTTGGGACGCCGCCGGCCTGTACCAGGTGGGCAGTTTCGTCGGGGACAGCTGGAGGGAATGGAACGGACGGTTTCGCGACGATACCCGCAGTTTTTTCCGCGGAGAGGAGGGTTCTACGGTGCGCTTTGCCGACCGCCTGATCGGCAGCCCCGAGATCTTCGTCCATAAGGAGCGCGAGCCCGAGCAGAGCGTGAACTTCGTGACCTGCCACGACGGCTTCACCCTCAACGACCTTGTCTCTTATGACCACAAGCACAATGAGGCGAACGGAGAGGAGGACCGCGATGGCTCAAACGATAACCGTAGCTGGAACTGCGGCGTCGAGGGCCCGACGGACGATGCCGTGGTGGACAAGCTGCGGAACCGACAGGTGAAGAACTTCCTGACCGTCACGCTGTTCTCGGTGGGGATGCCCATGGTCCTCATGGGCGACGAGGTGCGCCGGACCCAGCGCGGCAATAACAACGCCTATTGCCACGACAATGATCTCAGTTGGTTCGACTGGTCACTGGTGGAGAAGCACGCAGACGTGCTTCGGTTCGCAACCCATCTCATCGCGCGGAGACTGCTGCGGGATACGGAGCGCGAGCAGCAGCGAGAGAGCCTGACCCAGCTGCTCCAGCGGGCGAAGTTCTCCTGGCACGGTGTGAAGCTTGGGCAGCCGGACTGGAGCGATCATTCTCACAGTGTGGCTTTCACCGCTGAGCTGCGGAACGAGAAGATGCTTCTTCACGTGATCCTAAACGCCTATTGGGAGCCGCTCGACTTTGAGCTTCCGCCGCTGGACAGCAGCGGTATGTGGCGCAGGTGGATTGATACCGCCCTCGAATCTCCTCAAGACATCGTACCGTGGCAGACGTCACCATCGATCCCCGGCTTTACCTATCGGGCGCAATCGCGTTCCGTCGTAATTCTTTTTTTGGATTCGTGAATTTGAGCGTTCTTATTGATTGCAGATAATATCAGCAGGGTGGTGTTTGATCAACACATTGAATTTTAAATAATCACATGCAAGGGTCCCGTTTAACTGATAACTGGTTCTGTTTCAAACAATGACGGTGTCCTCAGACATCCTTGTGCGAAGGAGGGAGTATTGCGAGAGTCCTTTTGGTCCACGGAGCGTTCAATGAGTTCTGGGGTCCCTACGAACTGAAGGCGCGCTGGTTGCTTGCCCTACGCGACGGGCTGTGGCACCACGACATGGAAATCGCCGAAATTTAGTGCCAAATATTTAATAATTACCTTTATTACTATTTTTTTAGCCCATTAATGCCAAATATAACAATAAAAATGTTACATATGACACTCATGAGATTCCATCTTATACATCTCATTGAAAATACGGTTTTTTATGTCTGGCATGATAGTGGCAATAGAGGAATATAGAATGCAGAAGGGGTAAATGCATAGAGAAATGCTGTAGAGCAGAAAATGGTTGTAAAAATCATAAATAAAAGAGATGTTGCTGCCGTATGCGTGCACAGAAGCCGTTACTGCGGGATGTCGCATCGTTTAAATCCCGACAAGTCGGGAGGCTGGAGGGGCTTCACTAGCAGCACTAACCATAGTTTCAAATATCAAATTTAGCAAATAGAGAAAGGAAAAATTATGAGACAAATAGTTATCATTGTGGCAGGTTTGCTGGTCATTACGCTTACGGCGTGTTCATCGACTACAACAGCCGAACAGCCAGGCAGTACAGCAATACCTGTCAAAATCGGCAAATTGCAGTCAATACAGGATCATGAGCAAGTGGCGGTGAGCGGTACCATCGGTTCTCCTTCTGAGCCTACTAATCCGTCTTTCCTCGTCTCAGGCAAGGTAATACAAGTTTTGCCGCGAGAAGGTGATTATGTCAAAAAAGGGCAGCTGTTGGCCTCCATCGACCCGTACGATTACCAGCAGTCGCTTACAGCGGCCACGAAGCAAGCTGAAACGGCCCGAATAGCGTTTGAACGCGCCGAGGATGAGCATCGGCGGATGAAAATGCTGTACGACTCAAAGAGCCTGGCTCCGAACGATTATGAAAAATACAAGGCCTCCTATGAATCAAGCAGGGAACAATACGAGCAGGCCGTAACTTCGGAAAAAATAGCCCGGAAACGCCTTGCCGATACAGAGCTCTTCTCGCCGGTAAATGGATTTATTTCAAAACGGTCCATCGAAGCCGGGGACACGGCAAGCCAAGGGCATCCAGTCTTCGAAATCGTCAACCTTGATACCGTAGAAGTCAGCGTCGGAGTGCCTGAGACTGACGTGCATCTCGTTCGTGTAGGCCAGAAGGCAGCTATAACGATACCCGCATTGCCGGGGCAGTCATTCAACGGCGTCGTGCGTCTCGTGAATATTTCTGCCGATACCAGCACCCGCACTTTTATGACGCGCATCAGAATTCCGAACCCGAAGCATACTCTTCAGATAGGCATGGTTGCAGAAGCACGAATTCGAGGGGATAAAATTGTTAAGATGCTCATCGCGCCGATAGACGCGATTGTGCGCGATCCGCAGGGCGCCACGATGGTCTATGTCTATTATCCCGATCAGAAGCGTGTGTACGCCAAGCGTGTTGAAATCGGCGCACTTCGCGAAAAAGACGTGCAAATAAGAGGCGGACTGAGCGGTGACGAATGGATCGTGCTGGCAGGACAAACGAAGCTCAGGGACGGTTCTCTGGTATCAGCTACAGAGCAGCAGATCGGGTCGGAAGAGACTGCCGCGGAAGGAGGGCAAAAATGAGCCCGATAAAATTTTCACTCCGCTACCCGTCGGTAACGCTGATATTGACGGCAATGGTCGTCATACTGGGCATTCATGCCTTCCTGAAAATGCAACGGACGGAAGATCCGACGATTACCATCAGAACCGGCCTGGTGGCCGCGATGTATCCGGGAGCGACCACCGAGCAGGTGGAAAAACAGGTAACCAAAACCCTGGAAAAGCACATTTTCAAATTCGCCGAGGTACGGAAGGAAAAGACCTACTCGACGAGCCGTCCCGGTGTGGTCATCATCAACGTCGAGCTGGAGGATAATATAAAGAATTCCGACCAGTTCTGGGCGAAGCTGCGCCATGAGATGAACCTGGTTCGCAACACCGAACTCCCCGACGGCGTCATGGGGCCCGTGGTCGATTCCGATTTCGGCGATACGGTCGCGATGCTGATAGCCGTCCACGGCAAACGGTACGGATACCGCGAGCTGCGCGATTACGCGGACAAGATTCACGACGAGATGCGCACGGTCCGCATGGTGGGGAAAATCGTGACCTACGGAACTCAGAAAGAGGAAATCTGGATCACCGGCAGCCTCGAAAGGATGTCACAGTATTTAGCAGACCCGCGCCAGGTGCAGAATGCCCTGAGGCAGCGAAACGTCATCCAGAGCGCAGGACATTTCGAGGCCGACCAAGAGAAGATTCCTCTCAGGACCACCGGAGTTTTCAATACCGAAAATGAAATACGGAACGTGCTCGTCGACGTTTCCAAGGACGGCCACCCGGTATACATCAAGGATTTCGCCAACGTCGAGCGCCGGTATGAGGATCCGACGTTCATGATTCGCTACGACGGCAACCCGTGCCTGCTCATTTCGGTCGAGATGCAGAAAGGGAAGAATATCGTCGAACTCGGCGAACAGCTGGAAACGGTATTCGAGCGCCTCAAGGTGCTCCTTCCCCCCGACGTTAAAATGGACCTGGTCGCCAACCAGCCTGAGGTCGTCAAGGAGCGGATCACGCATCTGAGTCACGAGTTCCTGCTGGCTATTATTTCAGTCGTTCTGGTTACTATCATACTCCTTCCCCTTCGGGTCGCTCTTATCGCGGCCCTCGCCATACCGGTAACGTTGTGCGGCACCCTCGGAATCATGGACGCGATGGGGATTGCCCTGCACCAGGTTTCCATCGCGGCGCTGATCGTGGTTCTGGGAATCGTAGTGGACGACGCCATAGTGATAGCCGACAACTACGTCGAGCTCCTGGACCAGAAGGTCTCGAAGAGTGATGCTGCCTGGAGATGCGCCACGGACATGCTGGTGCCGGTGCTTACAGCGACCGTAACGATCATCTCCTCATTCCTGCCGCTCCTGATACTTACCGGCTCTGTCGGCGAGTTCATCAGGGCACTCCCCATCACGGTAGCGATCGCGCTGGCGACGTCCTTCCTCGTGGCGATCATGTTGACGCCCCTGTTGTGCAGAACCTTCATCAAGAAGGGGCTGCACGACCATGATGCTGCGGAGGTCCCCGGCAAGGAGAAGAAGAGCCTGCTTGACCGGCTCCAGGAGAAGTACGGGATATTGATCAACATCTTCATGGAAAGAAAGTGGATGGCCGTGATACTCGGAGTAGCTGCATTCGCTGTCGGGGTCATGCTCTTTCCATTTGTGCCGACCCAGTTTTTCCCTTCAGCCGAGCGCAACCAGTTCGTGATCGATGTCTGGATGCCGCAGGGAACGCGGATTGAGGCCACGGACGCAGTTATGGGGCGGATCGAAAAAGAACTTGGCTCCAGGAAAGGGGTCGCCCACTATGCTACCTTTGTCGGGCAGAGCGCTCCGAGGTTCTACTACAACGTCAACCCTCAGCAGCCCGACGGCGCCTACGGCCAGTTTATCGTCAACACCGCCTCGGTGAAGGATACCGACCGGCTGGTGAAGGAGCTGCGCCTATCGCTGGCCTCTTTGGTGCCGGAGGCGATGGTGATCGTGAAGGAGCTCCAGCAGGGCGCACAGATGGAGTCGCCCATAGAAGTGCGGGTCTCCGGTGACGACATAGGCGAACTGAAGCGGCTGGGGGAAAAGATACGGGAGATCCTGGAGAGCATACCATTTTCCCAGTACGTGCACCGGGACTACTTCAACGATTCATACAGGGTGGACGTGAAAGTCAACAACGAACTGGCAAACCGGCTGGGGATAACAGACGCGACGGTATCGCAAATCCTGTCCGGGGCATTCGACGGTGTTGCGGTGAGCACCTTCTGGGAAGGAGACCGCGCCGTGACCATCAAGCTGCGGCTAGACCCGGCCAACCGCTCTCAGTTCACGGACATCGGAAACACCTATATGAACTCGGAACTCACCCGTGCCAGGGTGCCACTGCGAGCGCTTGCTACGCTGGCTCCGGAGCCGCAAACAAGCAGGCTCGTTCGCAGGAACGGCGTGCGCACCTTGACGGTCCGCGCCTTCGTGAAGCCGGGGTACTATGCCTCGAAGCTCCTGGAGCAGGTAAAGCCTAAGATCAAGGCCCTGGAGCTGCCGGCGGGCTACCGGATCTACTTTGGCGGCGAAAAAGATAATCAGGACGAGACCTTCCCGCAAATGATCGCCGCCCTAGCGATCAGCCTGGTCGCGATCTTCCTGGTCCTGCTCGTGCAATTCAGAACCGTCTCGGAACCGCTTGTGGTGATGTCATCGATCCCGCTCACGCTCTTCGGAGCAGTATTAGGTCTCATCATCACCCGTAATCCCTTCGGTTTCACCGCGTTCATGGGGATGATCAGCCTGTGCGGCATCGTCGTGAGAAACGGCATCATTCTGGTCGATTACTGCAACGAAAAAGTCGCCGAGGGAGATAGCCTGGAACAGGCTGCTCGGGACGCGGGGGCACGGCGGCTGCGGCCGATCTTCCTTACCACGATGGCCGCCGCAGTCGGGGTGACGCCCATGATCCTCTCCAGATCGAGCCTTTGGAGCCCACTTGCGAGCGTCATTGCCGTAGGGCTGATATGCTCGATGTTTTTTACCCTGCTGGTGGTTCCGGTTGTGTATGTGATTGTCAAATCAAGAACGGCCAAGCCTAAGGCTCCTATCGTCACGATTATCGCATGCTGTATTCTTTTTGGGGCAGGACAGGTTTCAGCGGAACCTTTAAAATTATCCCTTCCCGAAGCTGTTGATCTGGCGCTCAAACAGAATACTCCGCTGAAAATTTCCCGCGCGAAGGTTCTTGAAAAAGAAGAGCGCATTGTATCCACAAAATCTAAATACTTTCCGTTGCTGTCAAACGAAACGTCATATGTTGGCCTTACTAATCGCCAAATAATCGACATCCATGCCGGCAGCTTGGGCACTATACCCGGGTTGGGACCATTCCCGAGTCAAGATACCCCCATTAATCAAGGGAGGGACACGTTTCTGCTCACAACCACGAAACTGACTCAGCCGCTTACGCAACTGTTCAAAATCGATGAAGCCAACGAAATCGCGAAGGCTGATCATAAGATATCAGAGTCGGATGAGCGAAAGGCCGAGCTTGAAATCACTCTCAGTGTGCATCAGCTCTATTATGGATTGCTGATCGCTCGAAAACAAAAAGATGCGGCGCAAGCCGAGTTGAATGCAGCGCAGGAAGAATTACGCGAAAGCGAGGATGCTGTCAGATCCGGCAATAAGCTTGATGTCGTTGAAACAGGAAGTCGGGTACAACTCCTCCAAAGCAAGCAGCTTCTCCTTGCGGCGGAAATCCAGATTTCCGATATCACATCAGAGCTGAATAATCTTCTGGGGCTGCCTTTGGAAACAGAACTGGATTTGGCTGAGATTAATGATTTGGGCCCTGCTCCAGAAACCCTCCAACAGTATCTTCAGGAAGCGCTATTAAACAATCCAGAACTGCAAGCGGCAAAGGATAATGTGGAAAAGGCAAATCATGCTGTCGGCGCTGCCCGAGACGAATATATCCCCGATGTTAGTTTGTTTGCCAGCCATACATATCAGGATGGTGCGCCGTTCCTTACGCACAACATCGGGATAGTCGGTGTACAGTTGACATGGAATATTTTCGATTGGGGGAGCCGTAGTGGCGTCGTTGGTGAGCGTCGGGCACAGCTAATTCAGGCGAAAGAAAATGTAAAGTGGTTAGATCAGAGCATCACGGTTGAGATTACCAAGGCTTATCGGAAGCTTGAGCGTACCAAGCAGATGGTGGAAGTTGCCAGAGAAGCAGTTACGCTGCAAAAAGAGAATGAGCGACTGAACGCCGACCGTATGAAAGCTGGAGTCATTGAGCAAGCGCAATATGCCGAATCGGTTGCAGCAGTCAAAAAAGCTGAATGGGAAGAGCTCCGGGCTAATTTGGGATATCGGCTTGCCCGGGCAGAACTCGACCGGATCGCCGGCAGGTTCACGTTCACTCCGTAGAAGACTCATCCTACTGATGGTCTGAAGGGGGCGCGAGTGTACGATTATGCAAATATAACAATGCCGCTTCCGGGTTGAGTGTGGAATGCCACCATGGGTAAAGTAGGCATTTTACGACACCGGGTCATGTAACTGGTTGAAGCTTATGGCATTTTTCCCTTAAAAGCCAACATGCCGGCAAATAGGAACACGGTGGGTTTAGCTTAATCACCGTAAGAAAGTTAAAGGAATAAGACTAGAATGTCGATTCTCAATACGCCCGAGTCGGACGCTTCTCTTCGGACCGCACGATTCGGGAGTATTGCCGTGAGATCTGGAAAGTGAGCCCACTTACAATATAGGCGGGAGATCTGATTGTCCCAGCAAACAAAGCGATAAAGCAAAAAAGGAGGCATCTGAGAAGAAACCCGTGAAGGCAGCTATTCCTATCATTGTAGGGTTTGCCGTGATCATGTTTACGTCAAGCCCCAAGCAAACAGGGTTCTTGGGCTATTACAGTAATCTGCGACCGGGGCCGAAGGGCGGGGTCAAGGAACGCTGGCTGAAACCAGGAGTTGATTTTTCAAACTACAATAAACTGATGCCCGATTGTGGGACCAGGAGCATCCAATGAATGCTGAAGATCAAAAGAATCATGAAAAAACCTGGCTGCGCGACGCCACGATGAGAGCAGAAAAATTGATGGTACTGGTCCAATCCTCACCTCTCGGGATCATGGCAGTTGATCTTGACGGGATTATCAGGTTCTGGAACAAGGCTACTGAGAAGATTACCGGTTGGCGGGAGGACGAAGCGCTTGGCCGGCCTATTAAAATGTTTCCCGTTGACCGATTGGAGGTGTACGAGGAGGTTCGCCAACGAACACTGCAGAGGGAGATATTTACTTCTCTGCCGGTGCAAGCTGTCAAAAAAGACGGCACACCGATGCACGTCAGCTATTCCGCGGCGCCTTTGCTTGATGCGGAAAACCATGTCGTGGGAACGATGGCACTTCTCTACGACATAACGGAAAAAATGGAACTGGAGGTTGCGCTCAAGGCCAGCCTGGTTAAGATGAGTAGAGTAGTGGACGAGACGGTTGAAGCCTTGGCTTCGGCAGTAGAAACAAGAGATCTGTATACGGCGAGCCACCAAAGGCGGGTTGCCGCCTTGGCATATGCCATTGCGAGAGAAATGGGAGGGATTGGAGCCGATCAGATGAAAGGCATCAGAACCGCCGCAATTCTTCATGATATCGGGAAACTGCATGTCCCTTTCGAACTGTTGAACAATCCTGGCCATTTGAATGATATCGAATTTGCGCTGATTAAAAACCATCCGCAATCCGGTTATGATATTTTAAAAAACATCGAGTTCCCTTGGCCCGTTGCCCGGATCGTTCAACAGCACCATGAACACCTTGACGGAAGCGGTTATCCGGCTGGTCTGAAAGGCGACAGTATCCTATTGGAAGCATGCATAATTGGAGTCGCCGATGTCGTTGAAGCTATGTCGTCGCACCGCCCTTACCGCCCAGGCAAGGGCATTAAGGCTGCTTTGCAGGAAATCACTAAAGGACGCGGGAGTCTTTATGATCCTAAAGCAGTTGACGTCTGTTTAGCATTATTCGGGAAAGGATTTGTGCTACCAGATGAATGAAGGGATTAGACTTTTGATGAAATCGTGACATCTCTTCTGTACGTACTTGCATATGAGATCCGTAATCGGTTTTTTCGCAGAGTACTTTTTCGAGGCAGATCGAAAATAATATCTTGTCGGCTCCTGCTGGAGAACAGACAAGATATCGCGGCTCAGGTGACTGCAATTAACTACTTCAAAGTTTAAGTTATATATGGGTAGAGCATGAAGTCATATTTCCCCTTTTAAGCATAGAGGAAATTGCTTTTCAATCTACCCAAAATAGAAACCTCCTGCTAAGAATTAGTTTATGTGGGAACTAAATTCAAGAGTCAGGAGGCTTCTATGAACTGTTTAAATGATAGCAGACTTGAGCAGTTTCAGCAACTGAAGAAAGAGATTCGCGGTTCAGAGCAGCATTTGATTGTCGGGATTGACGCTGCGAAAGAGAAGCATCGTGCGTTTTTCGGCACGGCACAAGGTAAGACGCTGTTGAAGAACCTGGTCTTTGATAACACGGTTGAAGGGTTCGAAAAGTTGGACGCTACTGTAGAACGCATCAAAGTTCAATACGGCCTGTCGAAGCCTGTTTTCGGCATCGAACCGACTGCGAATTACCACAAGCCCCTGGCAGAGCATCTGATCAAGTGCGGGAGGATGGTCGTTCTTGTTGGCGGCGTGGCAGTCAAGAACAACCGGCAGCTCCTGAATGGCCGATGGGACAAAAACGACGATAAAGACTCAGCAAATGTCGCAGATCTCATCGCTCAGGGGAAGTGCTTGTTCTATGAATATCCCCTGATGACACTACGGGATGTGCGTGTGCTTCTTGCGCTCAAGCGGCGTCTGACAAAACGGGAACATGGCATAAGCGCATACATTCGGAATAACATCATCGCGCAGTATTTCCCTGAGCTGGATAAGCATTATGGCCCCGCGGACACTCTTGCAGTGGTGCGGGAATGCCTTGATCCTTCGGCGATTGCCGGGATGGAATACGATGAATTCTGTCGCACCGTGGCACCCGGCAAAATGACGCTGGCGAAGGAACGCCGGGTGGGAACGATCTGGCGGATAGCAGTCAACTCCATCGGTTGCATTATGGGAGAGGCTGCCTCCTATGAAGCTCAAGTAATGGTTGACAGTCTGAGGCAAATCAGACAGAGCATCAAGTCGGTGGACGACAAGCTCGAAGATGCCTGTCTCCAGTTTCCCGAGTATACGTATCTTTTGAGCATTCCTGGCTTCGGGCAGGATGTCTCCGCCAAGGTGCTGGGCGCTATCGGTAACCCATACAGGTTTACAAGCGCAAAGCAGGTGTTAGAGATGGCAGGTCTTGACCTCTGCGCGAAGCGGAGCGGGAAAACGTCAAACACCGCGACGCCGGTCATTTCCAAACAAGGAAAATCGGATCTTCGCAACGCGCTCTATCAGGCAGCCTTCATCGCATCGCTCAAGAACACGGACTTTATCACATATTTTACGAACAAACTTCAATGGCGGGCAACGGAAAAAGGCATCGGCACAAAGATGCGAATAAAGCTATCCGCAAAACTTTTAATAATCGCCTGGACGCTAATGAAGAAGAAAGAGATGTTTGCCTCGGTATGCTTCAAGATGGAGGTAAGACCAAAATACATCAAAATCTAGTTTTCTGCGTAGTCGCTTCATAAGTAGAAAGCCTAAAAAACCGATCTTCGACGAAGAGAGCCCGCATTAACTTTAATTGAGGCATATGACCTTGGGAAACACAATACAGGGCCTCTTATTAAACTTGAGATTTTGGATAAGGGATGCTGGGCGGCACTTGCACGCCGGATATTCAATAACTCTCAGAGGTCAAGTTTGCTGCATGTAAGAGACTCGTCGAGCAGAACTTGCAACATCCGCAAAGGGTGCACAGTGAAGAAATGCCCTTAAATCAGCTCACAAATGAAATATGAATTAAGTCCTTGGCTTATGATTTTTTAAGTAGCTCCTTGACAGCAGGAGTATAGGATGTGTTTTCAAAGAGTGGCAACTTCAATCTACAAACTTTATGATTAAAGTAGCAAGTCCGGCTTAATGTATAGTTTTGTTAGGCCAACAAAATTACTGCCTGTGGTTTGCCCCTCTCAGTATCCGAGAGATGAGATTTTCTGAGAAAATGGCACTACAAGCGAGAGACCTTGACGTGGAACGATGCCCGACATAGTCTAATTATAGACTTCCACATTACTAATCACACTACACAGCTCTCTGAGAGGCACTAACGCGATCTGCAAATGTTTCTTTCAAATTGTCGCTTTTCGTGACCAGAGCACATGACTTTCTGGTATTATGCACTCCGTGCAGTGGAGAGGACATGCGAATTTGTTTTATAAATACGCATCCCTTCATAGAGATCTTCACCTTCCCCGGCCAAAGGAAATACCGAGATTTCTCATTCTAGCCCTCAATGTGCTTGCATTTACCCCTAGCACTTCTGCAGCCCCCCCCTTCCCATGGACTTTGCCTTTCGTAAGTTCTAGAACATATTTAATGTGGCGCGCCATTACATCATCCATTGATAGAGATTCTTTACCTGAAGGCCCAACAATTGTTTCCTTTGTCTCTTGGTGAGGAAGCAGATTATCAAAAAATAACGGTTCTCCTTCCTTGTTTACGATAAGTGCCCGCTCCACAATGTTTTCAAGCTCCCTTACGTTTCCCGGCCAATCGTACGCCATGAGCAGGTCAATTGCCCCAGGTGAGAGGAGTGGAGGTTTTTTTATCCCGAGTTCATTTGATTTACGATCAATAAAATGACGCACAAGGGCCGCGATATCAGATTTCCTTTCCCGAAGCGGAGGGATCACAATAGGGAATACATTCAGCCTGAACCAGAGGTCTTCGCGGAAGGTTCCTTCCCTGATCATGTCTTCAAGATTTCGGTGGGTTGCAGCGATGATTCTTATATCAACCTTTACGGGACCTGATCCTCCGACCCTCTCGAACTCTTTGTGTTGCAGCACACGGAGCATTTTCACCTGCGCCTGGAGCGATAACTCCCCTATCTCGTCCAGAAAAACGGTCCCCTTGTCAGCACGCTCGAAAATGCCGCGCTTTAAGGAGACAGCGCCCGTGAACGCCCCCTTTTCGTGGCCGAACAGTTCGCTGTCTACGAGCGTGTCAGTAATGGCGCCGCAGTTTACTCTGATGAAGGGACCGTCCCGGCGCATTGAACGATTATGAATCGCGTTGGCAACTATTTCCTTGCCGACTCCTGTTTCACCGAGCAAAAGTACAGGGCTGCTCAGATGGGCAACCTGCGCCGCCTTCTTCATGACATCCTTCAATCCCACTTCACCGCCCGCAAGCCTATCCCCTGAAAGCCGCTTCACCTCTCCTTGAAGGTGGCGGTTATCATCAGCAAGCGTGTCCTTTAGCCTGAGTACTTCCTCATGCCTCAACGCATTGGACAAGGCGATAGCAAAAGGCTCTTTCAAAAGGGAGACAAGTCGTGCATGCTCCTCGGTATGTGCAGTCTCTCCGTGCGTGATGATGGAGAGAGAGCCCATACCCTGGCTCTCCAGAATCAGCGGCATAATGATGGCCGATGTGGAGCGTTTTCTTTGCAACTGCTGATCGAAAAGGTCTGCTACGGCTTGTAAAACGGGATCGGGATGCGAACGGAGAAATATTTTTACGTCTCCACTATGAAGGTTTTTCTTAATGAATTCCCGTGCCTCGGGGGGAATGTGGGTAAATATGTCTACCGCTTTACTTTCCTCTTTTGTTGCGATTACAATCGTCCTTACCGACGCCAGATCAGCCTCATAAAGGTGAAGACTCATCCAATCGACGGGCATCACAAGAGAGAGGTACGAGAGGCATCGTCCTACTGCTTTTGAAAGGTCGAGGGTGCTCAGTATCTGGAAGGTTGCCTGCCTGAAAAATTCATTTTCGTCCATTCAATATCTCCTTAGAAACTATCAGCATGCATTTTTATCAAATGTTACTATTTTAGCCCATTATTGCCAAATATAACAATAAAAATGTGACATATGACACTCATGAGATCCCATCTTATACATCTCATTGAAAATACGCTTTTTTATGTCTGGCACGATAGTGGCAATAGAGTAATACAGAATGCAGAAGGGGTAAATGCATAAAGAAATGCTATAGAGCAGAAAATGGTTGTAAAAATCATAAAGAAAAGAGGTGTTAACAAATGAAACTCAAACAGTACATAATTTGCTGTCCATGGTGTGGATCTCAAATGACTTTGGACAATGCTGAGTATTACGACAGGTTAGACACACACAAGTGTCTATACCGTTGTACTACCTGCAAATCGCAGTGGAGTGAGTAAACGGGTTCAAAC
>Ga0335085_10006706_pt1 | contig 18079 bp, 15 predicted proteins | sample Lox_Sample_45_FD_206712 | JGI IMG/M metagenome (GOLD analysis project Ga0335085, IMG submission 206712) | Soil microbial communities from Loxahatchee National Wildlife Refuge, Florida, United States - Lox_Sample_4.5 | ecosystem: Environmental > Terrestrial > Soil > Wetlands | place: USA...
CGTATAGACCGAAACCGCGACGACAGGATCGGGCTCTTGGACGCGGATCTTTTGAATCACCCTTGGAAACGATCTGGATGCCACACGACCGCCGGGGGCGATCGCTGCCTTCTCCGCCTGGCCTTGTTCACCCTTTACGGAAGATTCCTTCTCAACCATGGCCGCGACTTTCTCATCCCCCGCTGAATTTTCCCCGGCGGAAGAAACAAACCGGTGGCTTCCCGAATCAGCCTGTTCCTCGGCCAATCGGGCCAACTCTGCCTTAAAGGCCTTGATCTTCTTTTCGGCAGGAATGAAAAGCCGGTAGGTTCCGTCAAACTCGGTGTGTCTGTGCTTGAAGCCCGGATTTAACTCGTACAGCTGATCCAGAGAGATGTCGGCGGCGTCGGCGGCTAACGCCAAGTCGAGCTGCGATTCTATTTTTACGATTTTGAAAAGGGCCTGGTTGGGGATATCGTGAAGGTCGATACCGTATTGGTCCGCGCCGGCGAACAGTTTGGCGACGGCGAGCAATCGCGGGACATAGGTCCGAGTTTCTTGCGGCAGGTCCAGGGACCAGAAATCAGTCGGCCGGTTGCGCGCCTCGTTCTTCTGGATGGCTTTGGCGATCGTCCCCTCGCCACAGTTGTACGCGGCCACCGCAAGCAGCCAATCCCCATTGAAATCGGCATGGAGCTTTTTCAGATATTTGATCGCGGCCCGGGTGGAGGCGTATACGTCACGCCGACCATCGTACGATCGGTTTTGCTTGAGGCCGTACAATCGGCCGGTCGAAGGAATAAACTGCCAGATGCCCGCCGCATTAGCCGGCGAAACCGCCTGCGGTTCGAAAGCGCTTTCGATAACCGGAAGCAGGGCGATTTCCCCGGGAATGCCTTGTTTCTCGACTTGGCGCACGATGGAGTAGAGGAAAGGCCTGGCACGCTCTTGTACGCGATCGATGTGGTCGGGATGATTGACGAACCAATCCAATTCCCGGTCGATGTCGTCATGAGCGACTGGCGGCAGATTATAGAGGTCGAAGAGGCGGTCCCAAAGATTGTCGTAACCGCCCGGATTCTTGCCGCCGTTGGCGCCCGCTTCCAGCTTTTTCGACCGGAAGCTGTTTTTAGCGATATGAAAGATGCGTGATTTCCGTGACGATGACGTTGACTCCGGCGGAACATTCTCGTTTAAATCTGTCTCATGCTTCAGCTTGCCCGCATGTTGGGAGCAACCCGTCAAGGACAGAGCGAATATCGACGCACAGCAGAGCAGTCGCGGATTGGATTTTCGCCGTTTCATCAAAATATTCCGAAGGATTTTAGCCCGGTGATTCATTGCATTAACAAGCGACGCAAGACAATGAAATCAAAACAAAACAGCGCTCCTTCGCCACATCCTCGCCTACTGTTCTTGAAGTGGTACCACACAACGCCCCTAGGACAAGTGCTTCAGAAAAACGAAGCGGCCTACCTCCTGAATTCTCTACAGCTTACTTATTATCAAAAGATATTACAAGTCGGCCCGTTAGGCTCTGAAAACCAATTCATTGGGGAAGAATTCCGACATAACTTCGCCCTGATCGTCGGTGACGAGAACTGCGGGACACTCCCACTCCCTCGAGTTCGTGCAAACATGGATGCGCTTCCCATCGCCGGTGAAAGCGTGGATACGCTCATCGTTCCGCATGTCCTTGAGTTCGAACCCAATCCCCACCAACTGTTGAGGGAGGCAGAGCGGATTCTCAAACCGGAAGGTCAGCTCTTCGTATTGGGTTTCAATCCCTGGAGCTTGTACGGGATCGTCAACCGCTTTCCCCTTCGTCATAGCTTCAGGAACCGAACGTTCATCGGTTATCATCAACTCATGGACTGGCTGAGTCTGTTAAAATTTGATGCGGAGTTCGGCGCGGGTTTCAGCGCGGCTGCGTCCCAAGCCATTTTCAAACCCGACAGTCTGCTAAACAAATCGATGGCTTACCTGGCGACCGCTTACGCCGTGAGAGCGATCAAGCGAACCTATATGGTAATCCCCGTCAAACCCGCCTGGGTCAGCACGACGAACTTGATACCCGGCCATGTTATCGAGACGCCATTTTGCGGAAAACTTGATGGAAGACAAGGTCTATGCCTATACCGACGGCGCTTGCCGCGGGAATCCCGGCCCCGGAGGCTGGGGCGTATTGCTACGATATAAAGGTAAAGAAAAGGAAATCTGCGGCGGCGAAGCGGAAACGACCAACAACCGCATGGAACTGATGGCGGCAATTCATGCTCTGGAAACCTTAAAGAGACCGAGCGTGGTTTGCGTGGTCACCGACTCGATCTACGTGTCGAAAGGCATTTCCGAGTGGCTACCCAACTGGATCCGAAGAGGGTGGAAAACTGCCTCGAAAACCCCGGTCAAGAACGCCGATTTGTGGCAACGGCTGGCGCTCGCCAAGGAGAAACACCGGGTCGAATGGCAATGGGTGAAAGGCCATTCCGGTCATCCGGACAACGAGCGCGCCGACCGTCTGGCCAATCAAGGCATAGATCAACTGCTCCTGCTCTCCAAGGTTGAATAATTCCATGCGGCAAATCGTTCTTGACACGGAAACGACCGGACTATCTCCGGAAGACGGCCATAGAATCATCGAAATCGGTTGCGTGGAACTCCTCAACCGGAAAATCACCGGCAACCGATTTCATGTCTACATCAACCCGGAACGCGAAATCGATCAGGGTGCAGTGGACGTGCATGGTCTGGATAACCGGTTTCTGGCCGACAAACCCCGCTTCGCGGATATAGCCGAAGACTTTCTCGCCTACGTCGAAGGCGTGGAATTGATCATTCACAACGCCCCATTCGACGTGGGCTTCCTCGATGCCGAACTACGCTTCTTGGACAGTCGGCGTCAAATCGCCGATTATTGCGCGGTTCTGGACACTCTGGCCCTGGCCAAGAAAAAACACCCAGGCCAACGCAACAGCCTGGACGCGCTGTGCAAGCGATACAACGTCGATAACAGCCGCCGCGAACTGCACGGCGCGCTGCTGGACGCAGAGATTCTTGCCGAAGTCTATCTGGCCATGACCGGCGGCCAATCCGTCCTCCTGTTGGAATCGGAAAAAAACGACGCCGACAATCTCCCTCAAGAAAGGACAAGCGCCCCAAAGCCTCGCCGCGACCGTCCTCGGTTGCAGGTCTTCCTCTGCGACGAAGCCGACATCAGGGCGCATGAAAAAAAACTGGCTGCAATCGACAAAGCCAGCGGCGGACGCTGTCTCTGGCGACAATAAGCCCTGGAAGAGCTTCGGCTAATCGGCTATCCTATCCTACAACGTTAGGAGAGGTGGCTGAGCGGTCGAAAGCGGCGGTCTTGAAAACCGTTGAGGGGTGAAACCCTCCGTGGGTTCGAATCCCACCCTCTCCGCCAACCACTCAGATAATCGAGCCCACTGCCTTATGATCAATGTTCTATTGGTCGATGATCACGTCCTCGTCCGCACGGGCATAGAACATCTACTGGAACAAAGCAACGGAATCAACGTCGTAGGAGTGGCCTGTTCGGGCGAGGAAGCCATTGAAAAGGTGAACGCACTCAAGCCCGATGTCGTGTTGATGGACATCAATATGCCGGGAATCGGCGGCATCGAAGCCAGTCGGAAAATCAACCAGAAGCATCCCGAAGTCAAAATCATCGCATTAACCGTCTACGCCGACGGCCCCTTTCCCCAGCAGTTGCTGAGCGTCGGCGCGCATGGTTACATTTCCAAGAATTGTCCTGCGAGCGAACTCATCAACGCGGTTTGGACGGTCTTTAACGGAAGGCGGTATTTAAGTACCGATGTGGCCAATGAGATAGCCCTATCCGGCTTGCCCGGCGGCAGCAACGTATCGCCATTCGATCAACTCTCCCAGCGAGAGCTTCAAGTTGTGATGATGACGTTGCAAGGGCAATCGATCCAGAAAATGGGGGAAATGCTGCGAATCAGCCCTAAGACCGTGAACACATACCGTTACAGGGTCTATGAAAAGCTCGGGGTGAAAAACGACGTGGAGCTGACGCGGCTATCAATCAAATACAAGCTGATCGATGACGCTCCTTAGCATCAACCGAATCAGGCAGCGTCCGATCAACCATCAAAAACCAAGCCTCGGTGGTGAAATTGGTAGACACATGGGACTTAAAATCCCACGCCCTTACCCGGCGTGCCGGTTCGACTCCGGCCCGAGGCACCAATGAAATTTAGCCTTGCCGGCAAGCGGACCCGCCGAGTCTTGTCGGATTTTGGCCGAGGTGGCTGCTCAAATCGGCTTGGTGGATTCCCAATGCCGACAGGACGGGCAACGCCAGTGCAGTTCGGCACCGCTGAATCCGCACTGAGCGCAGCGGTAACGCGGCTTTTCTGACAACATGCGCCCAAACGAGCTGCTCAGTCCGCTCAGAGCGTCTTTTCGCTGTGTGTCCCCTCCCCCGTCCATACGCAGCAACACGTCGATGAGCGCGCTTAGAACCTTCAAGGAAGGCTTGGCCTCTGAAACCCGCCGCAAGTAATCGGCAGCCTCCGGTATGCCTTTTTCGGCTCTGAGCCGTTCAGCCAGGCAAACTGCGACATCGTCGCAACCAAAAGCCTCATACAAATGAGACAGATAGGCAATCAACTCCCCGGCAGACCGGTTCCAGCGTTGGTAACATATCCGTAACGGCGCCAATATCTCAGGGATATAAGCGGGATCTTGCAGCTCGATGTTTTGCAAGGCTTGCACGGCAAGGTCGAAGCGCCCCGATCGCATTTGCATCCGTGCGCTGGATAAGGAAGCCCGGACGCATTTGGGATCTTCTCGGAGCGCCTCTTCCAAGTATCTCAAGACATCGAGATCGCGGTCTTCTGCAAACGCTTCCTCGGCCAATTCGCAGAGAAACTGGGCTGCTGTTTCGCCTCGCGGCACCTTATTCATCAGCCTCAACCTCCGCGTGCATTCCATCGCTTTCCGCCAATCTCTTTCCTGCTGGTAGATTTGCAGCAGTTGCTGCAATGCGGATTTGCCATAGATCGGATGGTCGACCAGATTCGTGAGGATACTTTCCGCGCGGTCAAATAGACCAGAGCGCAGATAATCCATCCCCAACTCGAAATGGGCGTTGGCACGCTGTGCCTCGCTCAGATTGCCCTGAACAATCAGCTTCTCGTGAATCTCGATGGCTTTCTCGATCTCGCCGCGCCGCCGGAACAAGTTGCCAAGGGCAATATGCGTTTCGATCGTTTCGACGTCGCTGACGAGAAGCGTGGCGAAAGCGTCGATCGCCTTATCGGTCTTCTCGTTGAGGAGATAGTTCAAGCCCCGAACATAGGCCTGACGAAGCGAGTGGGTATGATTGATGAGATACTTTTTCGTGTAATGCTGCTTGGCGGCGTACCATCCGGATGCCGCTGCAATCGGCAATAGAAACAGCGCCACCCACTCTTGCATCAATCGGCTTTGTCAGCGACGACGGCGCGCAGGGTTTGAATTTCCAATTCGGCCGCCTCTAATCTTGCCTGCAGTTTGCCATATTCGCCCTTCAACCGGAAAACATAGGCGAATCGCATCGCAACACCGAGCACGACACCGGCCAGAAGTTCCAGGGTCAAGGCCAGCGCCAAAGGCATATGAACAACGCCCCAGAAAAGATTGATTTCAACCGGCTTCATGTTCTTGTAAGAAAACAAGAGCGCAATGATAAAGATCACCAAGAAAAAGAAGCCGTAAACAAATTTCATGGCGTTACTCGCAAGACCAGGAAGATAGCCGGAAATTTATTGGCTTGACTCGAGGAGGGATTCTTTTGCGCGCGCATTCACCCGATCTCGAAGTTCCTTGCCGGGTTTGAAATGGGGGACATACTTCGACGTCAATGCCACCGAGTCCCCCGTTTTCGGATTACGCCCCACTCTAGGCGGACGGAAATGCAATGAGAAACTGCCGAAACCCCGAATCTCGATGCGTTCGCCAATTGACAGCGCCCGACTCATGTGCTCGATCATGGATTTCACCGCCAATTCCACGTCGCTGTAACCCAGATGGCCGTGCTTTCCGGCCAGAATATCGATTAGTTCTGACTTAGTCACCTTCGTTTCCACAAAATGAAGGGGCATATGAATGCCCCCTCGCTTGAACGACTTAACGATTTACTTCTCCATCTGTTCCTTGAACAGGTCCCCCAGCGTGGGCGTACTGGTCTGCTGCGTGTAATCCTTGATCGCGGCGCTCTCTTCCTCCTGATCCTTGGCTTTGATGGACAGCGTGATGGTTTTGGTTTTTTTGTCGACGCCAATGAACTTGGCCTCGATCTGATCCCCTACGCTCAGCTGGGTACGCGCGTCTTCCAGCCGATCGCGCTGGATTTCGGAGGCACGAAGGTAGCCCTCTACGCTATCCGCCAGCGTGATAACCGCACCCTTGGCGTCCACTTCTTTGACCACACCGGTAACGATCGCGCCCTTCTCGTGGGCTGCCAGATAGTTCTGGAAGGGATCCTGCTCGAGTTGCTTGACGCCCAACGAGATGCGTTCACGCTCCGGATCGATCGCTAGAATGACGGTTTCCACCTCGTCGCCTTTCTTATAATTCCGGATGGCTTCCTCGCCTGTCGTCGACCAAGAGATGTCGGAAAGATGAACCAGGCCATCGATGTTGCCATCCAGGCCGATGAAAATACCGAAATCGGTGATCGACTTGATATTGCCCTTGATCTTGTCGCCTTTCTTGTGGATCGCAGCAAACTCTTCCCAAGGGTTCTGCTTGCACTGTTTCATGCCTAAGGAAATACGGCGGCGGTCCTCGTCGATGTCCAGCACCATGACTTCGACTTCGTCGCCCAATTGGACGACTTTGCTCGGGTTCACGTTCTTGTTGGTCCAATCCATCTCAGATACGTGCACGAGACCTTCGACGCCCTCTTCCAGTTCGACGAAACAGCCGTAATCGGTCAGGTTGCTCACCTTGCCGAACAGTCGGGTACCGGCTGGATAGCGTCTTGCGATGTTCATCCAAGGGTCTTCGCCCAATTGCTTCAAGCCCAATGAGACGCGATTCTTTTCCTGATCGTACTTGAGCACCTTGACTTTGATTTCCTGACCGATCTGAACGGCCTCGGACGGATGGCGAACGCGCTTCCAAGCCATATCGGTGATGTGCAGCAGACCGTCGATACCGCCTAGATCGATGAACGCGCCATAATCCGTGAGATTCTTGACGACCCCGGTAACCACGGCGCCCTCTTGCAAGCTTTCCAGCAGGGCTGCTTTCTCGGCGCTGAATTCCGATTCGACCACCGCACGGCGGGAGAGAACGACGTTGTTGCGTTTCTGATCGATCTTGATCACCTTGAATTCGAGATCACGCCCTTCCAAGAAGGAAGTGTCACGTACCGGGCGAACGTCCACCAGCGAGCCCGGCAAAAATGCGCGCAACGCACCAATCGCCACGGTCAAGCCGCCACGTACCTTACCAGTGATGCGTCCGACCACGGTTTCACTATTCGCGTGAGCCTTTTCCAGGTCTTCCCAGGCTTTTTGCCTTTTCGCCTTGTCGCGGTTGAGCAGGGTTGCCCCCATGCCGTCTTCCAGCATATCAAGCGTGACTTCGACCTGGTCGCCAACCTGCACTTCGAGCTCGCCATCGGCGTTCAGGAACTGCCACTTGGGAATGACGCCTTCCGATTTCAGGCCCGCATTGACGACGACCACATCTTGGCCAATATCCACTACTGTGCCGTACAGGAGGCTGCCGGGACGCATCTCAGCCTTGGCCAGGCTCTCTTCAAACAAATCTGCGAAGCTTTCGCTCATAAACTATCTTCTTTGGTACTCCAGACCGGACGAGAACCATCGGGCCGGGAGTTAGGTTAAGTTGAACATACCGCCGACGGTTTGGCCGGCCCCTTCGAGACAAAACAGTGGCTAGAATCTCAGGCGCCAATTAGTTCCAGGCACCGCGCGATGACTTCTTCGATCGTCAGGTTGGATGAATCCACCACTACCGCACCTTCAGCCATTTTCAAAGGCGCTTCACTGCGCTCCCGATCGCGCCGATCCCTTTCCTCGATCTCTTTTGTCAAGTCGCCTAGGCTAACATTGATCCCCTTCTCTTTCAACTGCTTATAACGTCGCACCGCGCGCTCTTCGGCGCTCGCGGTCAGGAAAACCTTGTATTGGGCGTCGGGAAAAACCACCGTGCCCATATCCCGCCCATCGGCGACCAAACCGGGCAGCTGGCGAAACGCACGCTGCTTCTGCAAAAGCGCTTGACGTACGGGACCCAAGGCCGCAATTTTCGACGCGGTGTTACCGCAGGTTTCGGTTTGAATCCGGTCGGTAATATCACGTCCTTCCATGAGAACCCGAGGCGTCTCATCCGACTGGAAGCCGAGATTCATCGCCTGAGCGATCCTAACGATTTGTTCGACATCGCCCGGGGAAACGCCTTGTTCGATAACGGCCACAGCTAGCGAACGATAAATCGCGCCGCTATCCAGATAATGCCAGCCCAACCGTCTGGCGATGGCCCGACTGACCGTACCCTTGCCGGCGCCACTCGGTCCATCCAAGGTGAGCACAGGGATCTTTGCGCTGGTCATCGCCCCCCCTAACCTTAGCGACCGCTTTGAACGGCGATATTCAACCCCAACCCCTGGGCTAATTTCAGGAAGGTCGGGAAAGAGGTGTTGACGTTTTCGCAGTCGCCGATCGTAATCGGTCCGCCGGCGCGCAACGCCGCGATGGAAAACGCCATGGCGATACGATGATCGCCATGGGAATCTACCGACCCGCCGGAGAACGGGCCGCCGCGGATAACCATCCCGTCAAGCGTGGGGTTGGCATCGATACCCAAAGCGACCAGACCGTCCGCCATCACCTGGATGCGGTCACTCTCCTTGACCCGCAGCTCTTCCGCGCCCCCCAGTCGGGTTTCGCCTGCCGCGCAGGCGGCGGCGACGAACAACGCCGGAAACTCGTCGATGGCCAAGGGAACCAGATGCGGAGGAATGTCGATGCCGCGCAGCTCACTGGAACATACGCGTACGTCCGCGACCGGTTCACCGCCGATGACGCGCTCGTTGTTTAGCTCCACGTTCGCCCCCATGAGGCGCAGGATGTCGATCACGCCGGTGCGCGTCGGATTGATGCCCACATGCAGGAGGGTCACATCCGCGTCCCGAGCAATCGCCGCCCCCACCATGAAAAACGCCGCCGAGGAGATGTCGCTGGGCACATCGATATCCGTGGCTTTCAGCATACCGCCCGAGTGAATGCAAATCCGCTCGCCCTCACGACTGATGGGATAACCGAATCCAGCCAGCATGCGTTCGGTATGATCGCGGGTTGGAGCCGGTTCACGGACACAAGTCTTGCCTTCCGCATAAAGACCAGCCAGGAGCAGGCAGGATTTGACCTGGGCGCTGGCCACCGGCATGTCGTAGCAAATACCCTGCAGACGGTTCCCACCCATGATCTTCAAGGGCGCGGTACCGGATTCCGAAGTTTCGATCCGCGCGCCCATTCGCCTCAAGGGTTCGGTCACGCGCTTCATGGGGCGGCGGGTCAGAGAGTTGTCGCCGGTCAGAACGGTATCGAAATGCTGCCCGGCCAAAAGCCCACTCAACAGCCGCATCGAGGTGCCCGAATTGCCCAGATCAATCGGCGCCGTGGCCTTCTTCAGACCGTTAAGGCCGACACCGTGAATGGTTACCCGACCTTCTTCGGGACCCACGATTTTCACGCCCATGGCCCGGAAGGCATTCATAGTCGCCAGACAATCTTCTGCATCCAGAAACCCCGTCACATGCGACACGCCCTCGGCAATCGAGCCCAACATGATCGAGCGGTGGGAAATGGACTTATCGCCGGGCACGCGCGCCTCGCCGCGGAGCGAGCCGCCCGGTTCGGCCCGAAAATTCACTGTGGGTTTGAGCATCGTGTCATTTTTCCGCTTGATCCAAAAATTGTTGCCGCGCGTTACGAGCACTGGCGAAAAACTCGAGCAAATCATTGGTAGCACGTTTGTCCAGCATTCCAGCGACGGCGTTCAACTCATCGCAAAGCTGCGCGATAAGAGGCACGATCTGCGTCCGGTTCGCTAGGCAGATATCCAGCCACATCTTCGGATCGCTGGAAGCGATACGCGTAAAGTCGCGAAACCCACCGGCAGCATATTGAAAAATCTCCTGCTGCGCGTTCTTTTGTCCGAGCATGTGCACCAGGGCATAAGCCAGGACGTGAGGCAAGTGGCTGGTCGCGGCCAGCACCTCGTCGTGATGGGCCGGGTCCATGTCGGACACCTTCGCGCCGACAGCCTGCCAAAACGCCTCGACCCGTTTCAGGGCGATGTAACTGGTAGCAGGCAAAGGGGTCAGGATCACGCGTTTGCCTTGGTAAAGATCGTCGGTCGCAGCCTCGACGCCGCTGCGCTCCGCGCCGGCGACGGGATGGGCCGGCACGAAATTCGGGGGAACTTGACCGAATATCGTACGTGCGGCCTCTATGACGCTTTGCTTGGTGCTGCCGGCATCGGTATAGATCGCCCGTTCCGCCCAGACCGGACGCAGTGCTTCGAACACCGATTCGAACGCCCCGACGGGCGTTGCAATCACCACCCAGTCGGCGCCCGCCGCACCCTCGGTCGCATTCGTGAAAGCAGCATCGATTACGCCCAGATCGAGCGCTTTGTGCAGATTGGCGCGGTCGGCGTCGACCCCCACGATTTCGCGGCAGAGGCGCTTGCACCTCGCCGAGCGTGCGATGGAGCCGCCGATCAAGCCGACGCCGATGACGCAGAGGCGCTCGATCATGAGCCCAACACGCGATCCAGGGCGCTCAGGAAGATACCGTTTTCTTCCAGTGTGCCGATCGTCACGCGAAGATGATTCGGCAGCCCGTAATTGGCGATGGGCCGAACGATCACGCCCTCCCGTAGCAAGGCTTCGTAAACCGGGGCGGCGGGACGACCTACGTCCACGGCGAGAAAATTCCCCGCCGACGGAATAAACCGCAACCCGCGCTGCGAAAAGGCCGCACCGAGTTGTTTGAGCCCTTCGCCGTTCAAATGGACAGAGCGAGCCAGATGATCCTCGTCCGCCAGCGCCGCAGTCGCCGCCACCAGAGCCAGCGAATTGACGTTGAACGGTTGCCGAACCCTGTTCAGCAAGTCCGCAACTTCCGGACTCGACACCGCATAGCCCACGCGCAGCCCCGCCAGCCCGTAAGCTTTCGAGAAAGTTCGGGTGACGATGAGGTTCGGGAATTGGTCCAGCCATGTGAGGGCATTTGGATAATCGGGCTCCCGCACATATTCGAAATAGGCCTCGTCAATGACGACGATGACCTGTTCGGGCATCAGACCCAGAAAACGCCGCAGTTCCTCGCGACTCAACCAGGTTCCCGTAGGATTGTTCGGGTTGGCGATGAAAACCACCCGGACATTACGATCGACCAGGCCGGCCATCGCGTCGAGATCGTGGCCATAGCGGAGAGCGGGCGCGATCCGCGCCTGCGCACCGACCGCCTGAGTCACGATGGGGTAAACGGCGAAGGCGTGTTCGGAAAATACCGCCGCGTGCTCAGCGGAGAGAAAAGCGCGCGCCGCAAGTTCGAGCACGTCGTTGGAGCCGTTGCCCAGGGTGATCTGTTCGAAATCGACCCCTAGTTTCGCCGCCAGCGCGGTCTTCAGCTCGAATCCGCTGCCGTCGGGATAAAGATGCAGTTCGCTCAAGCCGCTGCGTGCCGCCGCCAGTGCTTTCGGGCTCGAACCCAAGGGATTTTCGTTCGAAGCCAGCTTGATGATCCGGGTCAAGCCCAGCTCCCTTTCCAGTTCGCTGATGGGCTTGCCCGGCTGATACGGCTGCAACCGTCTGACACCCGCAACGGCGAGTTGTTCTGCTTTCATGCGTATGGTTCGTCGAAATTATGAAGGGCTACTGACCGTTGTAGGTCGGGCTAGGGGTGGCCGTAACCCAACATTGAAGGCTCATGTCGGGCCAACCCAACCTCAATCTTGCGCTTGCCCCGGGAAAATCTAAGGTTCAGTTGATCGCCCGCGGGTAAGACCCAAGGATCTTCAGCATGACAACATGCTCCTCCAGAACTTTCAGCGCTTCCGCCAGCCCCGGATCCTGCTGGTGGCCTTCCACATCGATGAAAAACACGTAGTCCCATGCGCCGCGGCGCGAAGGACGGGATTCGATTTTGCACATGCTGATCTGGTAGCGAGCGAAGGGCTCCAGGGTATTGTACAACGCCCCGGGGTAATTCCGGGTCGACACCAGCAGGGAAGTTTTATCGTTGCCAGTCGGGCCCACGGGATGACGGCCGATTACTAGAAACCGCGTGGTGTTGTCCGGTTCGTCCTCGATGTTGCTCGCCAGTATGCCCAAGCCGTACAACTCGGCGGCCACCCGGCCGGCGATCGCCGCACTATTGGGCGTGACGGCGGCGAGCCGAGCAGCTTCCGCATTGCTGCTGACACCGGTGCGTTCGACCTTGGGGAGATAGTGGTCCAGCCATCCCCGGCACTGCCCCAGGGACTGTTGATGGGAAAAGACGTGCCGGACTTCCTGCAAATCGGTCAGATTGCTCATCAGGTTGTGATGGATTCGCAGAATCACCTCGCCGGCAATCAACAGGGGTGAGCGCAAGAAACTGTCCAAGGTATGGGTGATCACGCCTTCGGTCGAGTTTTCCACGGGCACGACGCCAAACTGACAGGCACCGCTTTCCACCGCGCGAAAAATCTCGTCGATAGCGGGAACAGACACCGCCTTAATGGCATGACCGAAATGCTTGTAGGCCGCCTGCTGGGTGAACGTGCCTTCAGGCCCCAAAAATGCGACGGCGAGCGGTTTTTCCAGGGCGAGGCATTCCGACATGAGCTCCCGGAAAAAGCGCACCACGGCTTCCTGACCGAGCGGCCCCGGATTTTTGCCGGCGATGCGGCACAACACTTCGACCTCGCGCTCGGGGCGATAGAAGCAATCCATTTCGCCCGCGGCGGATTTCGTCTCCGCCACTCGCTGAGCGCAGCGCGCACGTCGATTCAATAGATCAAGGATCTCATCGTCTATCGAATCGATTTGTTTGCGGAGTTCCGCAAGCGCTTGATCGACCGCCGTGCGGCCGTTCTTTCTCTCCACGTTTTGTGCCTGAAGGCTCTCGCTTTATCCAATGAGTCGGGCGGACAACACGCCATTGATCGCCCGAATTTTCGCGAACGTTTGAGGCGGCACGTCACCGCCAAGATCGATCAGGGTGTAGGCGTATTCACCCTTGGATTTATTCAGCAGGTCGACGATGTTGAGATTGGCCTCCGCCAGCGCGCTAGATATCTGACTCACCATATTGGGGACGTTTTCGTTGGCGACACCCAACCGACAGCCTTCGGTACGCGGCATGACGACTTCCGGGAAATTGACCGAATTGCGGATGTTGCCGTTTTCCAGAAAATCGCGGATTTGCTCGGCCACCATGATGGCACAATTGTCCTCGGCTTCTTCGGTAGAGGCCCCGATATGCGGGAGCAGAATCACGCCACGTTGTTTGATCAGCGCGGCGGAGGGAAAATCGCAGACATAGGCGCCGAGCTTGCCCGAATCCAGAGCCGCACACACGCTCGCGTCGTCGACGATGCCGGCGCGCGAGAGATTCAGTAGAACCGCGCCTTGCTTCATGATCTTGACCCGTGCCGGATTGATCATGTTGTGCGTTTGCTCATTGTACGGGATGTGCAAGCTAACGAAATCCGACCCGGCAACCAGATCATCGATGCTGGAGGCCTTGGCCACCGTTGAGGATAACTGCCAGGCGCTGTCCACTGTCAACAGCGGATCGAAACCGATCACCTTCATACCCAGAGCCAGCGCCGTGTTGGCGACCTTCACACCGATCGCGCCCAAGCCCAGGACCCCCAGGGTCTTGCCGGCCAACTCGAAGCCGGCGAAGTTTTTCTTGCCCTTTTCCACCACTTGACTCACGGCCTCGTCGTCGCCTGCGAGCGAGCGAGTGAAATCCCAAGCCTGGCAAATGTTGCGGGCGGCCAGTAACATGCCGGCGATTGCCAGCTCTTTAACGGCATTGGCATTGGCGCCCGGCGCGTTGAACACCGGGATGCCGCGTTTGGAATATTCGGGAACCGGAATATTGTTCACACCCGCCCCGGCGCGCCCGACACACTTCACCGAATCCGGGATGGGCACGCCGTGCAGCTTGAAAGAACGCAGCAGGACGGCATCCGGGTGCTGGATTTCCGAAGCGACCTCATACCTATCGCGCGGCAGCCTTTCCAGACCGGCGAGTGAAATGTTGTTGTAAGTCAGAACCTTGTACATGGAGCCTCCTCAGCCGTACTTGCGTTCGAATTCCGCCATGAATGCGATCAGCGCATCCACCCCGGCCTCCGGCATCGCGTTGTAGATGCTGGCGCGCATCCCACCCACCGAGCGATGACCCTCCAGCGTCGCCAGGCCGGCGGTTTTGGCCTCGACGGCGAACGTTTTTTCCAATTCAGGCTTGGCCAGACGGAACGGCACATTCATCCGCGAGCGGTAGGTCGCATCGACCGGATTGGAATAAAACGGCGAGGCGTCGATGGCCGCGTACAGCTTCTCCGCCTTGCGGATATTGCGCGCCTCGATGGCGGCCAAGCCGCCCTGCTCCTTCAGCCATTCCAGCACCAGACCCAGCAGGTACCAGTTGTAGGTTGGCGGCGTATTTAGCATCGAACCGTTGTCGGCCTGCTTCTTGTAATCGAAGATGCCCGGCGTGCCCGGCTGGGATTGCCCGATCAAGTCTTCGCGCACGATGACCGCGGTGATGCCCGCCGGCCCCATGTTTTTCTGCGCGCCGGCGTAAATGACGCCGAAGCGGCTCACGTCCAGCGGGCGCGACAGAATATTGGAGGACATATCGCAAACCAGCGGCAGGCCAGCCGAGTCCGGAATTTCCTGAAACTCGACGCCGTTGATGGTTTCATTGGAGGTGTAGTGCAAGTAGGCCGCATCGGGGTCGACCGTCCAGGCACTCCTGGTTGGAATCGTCGTGAAGCCTAAGTCCTTGGCGCTTGCCGCCCGCTTCACCTCGCAATGGGCCTTCGCCTCGTCGATCGCCTTGCCCGACCAGATGCCGGTGTCGACATAGGAGGCGGAGGCTTTGCCCCGCAGCAGGTTCATGGGTACCGCCGCGAATTGAGCCGTGGCCCCGCCCTGCATGAAAAGGACTCGGTAATTCGCGGGAATCGACAGCAACTCGCGCAGGTCCGAATCGGCTTTTTCGGCGATGGCGACGTAATCCTTGCCGCGATGACTCATTTCCATCACCGACATGCCGGTCCCTCGATAATCGAGCAACTCCTCCCGAGCGCGCTGCAGCACGACCTCGGGCAACATCGATGGGCCGGGGCTAAAATTGTAAATCCTCGACATACGTAATCTCCTGGTCAGGTTGGTTGAACCACGCTTCTGTCTCGTGTAACACTTGTGGCGATGGGCGAATCGCCGGCAGTCAGGCTCGTCTACACGCCGGTCTCATCGTCGGGCAGCGAAGCTTCCGCATCACCTTCGGCCTCGCCCGGCAGATTGGCGATACGATCCACGCCCACCACTTTTTCGCCGGAGCTCAATTTGATGACCGTGACGCCCTGGGTATTTCGGCTCAGCACGGAAATCTCGTCCACGCGGGTACGCACCAAGGTGCCGGCATCGGTGATCAGCATGATCTCGTCGTGATCCTCGACCAGGGTGGCGCCGACCACCGCGCCGTTGCGGACGCTGGTCTGGATGGCGATGACGCCCTGCCCGCCTCGCCTGTGGCGCGGGAATTCGTCCAATTTCGTACGCTTGCCATAGCCGTTCTCGGTGATGTTCAGCACCGTGCCCTCGCTGGCGATGATGAGGGCAATGACTTTCTGCCCTTCGCCCAGGGTCATGCCGCGTACACCGCTGGCCGTGCGCCCCATCGGCCGAACATCGGTTTCCCTGAAACACACCGCCTTGCCGTCGCTGCTGAACAGCAACACGTCCTGATTGCCGTTGGTGATCGCCACGTTGACCAAGCGATCATCCTCGCGCAGCTCGATGGCGATCTTCCCGCTGGGACGCGGCCTTTCAAATTCGCGCAGCGGCACCTTCTTGACCGTGGCGGACGTAGTGGCCATGAAGATGTAGTGGCTCTCGTCGAATTCGCGCACCGGCAGGATGGCGTTGATCTTCTCCCCCTCCTCCAGCGGCAGAAGGTTGACGAAGGGCCTTCCGCGCGCAGTGCGACTGGCCACAGGCAGTTCGTAAACCTTCAGCCAGTAGACCTTGCCGGTGCTGGAGAAGCACAGGATGGTGTCGTGGGTGTTGGCGACGACGAGTTTCTCGATGTAGTCTTCTTCTTTGGTGGACGCCGCCTGCTTGCCGCGACCGCCGCGGCGCTGGGCACGGTAATCCGACAGCGGCTGGGATTTGACATAGCCCTCGTGGGAGACCGTCACCACCATGTCCTCCTCGGTGATGAGGTCTTCGGCGCTGAGGTCAAGTCGGTTCTGGATGATCTCGGTGCGGCGCGCATCGCCGAATTGATCACGCACCGCGACGAGTTCCTCGCGGATGACCTCCATCAGGCGCGCATCGTTGGCGAGGATTTCCAGTAACTCATCGATCTGTGCCAGCAGTTGCTTGTATTCGTCGACGATCTTGTCCTGCTCCAGCCCGGTGAGGCGGTGCAGACGCAGATCGAGGATCGCTTGGGCCTGAGCCGGCGAGAGCCGGTAACCCTCATCCCCCATGCCGTAAATGGATTCAAGATTTTCCGGGCGCGAACGCCAGGCCTCCTCGGCCCGCGCCAGCAACTCGGACACGACGCCGGAACGCCAAGCCCGGCCCAGCAATCTTTCCTTGGCCTCCGCAGGGTTGGCCGAGGTCTTGATCGTCTCGATGATTTCGTCGATGTTGGCCAGGGCAACCGCGAGGCCTTCCAAAATATGCGCGCGTTCGCGGGCCTTGCGCAATTCAAACACCGTACGCCGCGTCACCACTTCGCGGCGATGATCGACGAAGGCGGCCAACATTTCCTTGAGATTCATGCAGCGCGGACGGCCATCCAGCAGTGCCACCATGTTGATGCCGAACACACTCTGCAACTGGGTCTGCTGATACAGATTGTTGAGCACCACTTCCGGAACTTCATTGCGGCGCAGCTCGATCACCATGCGCATGCCGTCCTTATCCGACTCGTCGCGCAGGCCGGAAATCCCTTCCAGCTTGCCATCCTTGACCAGCTCGGCGATCTTTTCCAACAGGCGCGCCTTGTTCACCTGATAAGGCAGTTCGTTGACGATGATGCTCTGCCTACCGCCCTCTTCCCCTTCGAACTGACAGCGGGCACGCAGATAGATACGCCCGCGCCCGGTTAGATAGGCCTCGCGGATACCGCCCGCACCGTTGATTAGCCCGGCGGTGGGGAAATCAGGACCGGGAATCAACTGCATCAGCTCCTGGATGCTGACGTCAGGATCCTCGATCAAGGCCAGACAGGCGTTAATGACCTCGCTGAGATTGTGCGGCGGGATATTCGTTGCCATACCCACGGCGATGCCGGCGGAGCCGTTGACCAGCAGATTCGGAATCCGCGTCGGCAATACGGAAGGCTCGCGCTCGGATTCGTCGTAGTTCGGCGCGAAATCGACGGTTTCCTTGTCCAGATCGGCCAGCAATTCATGGGCGATGCGGGCCATCCGCACCTCGGTGTACCGCATGGCGGCCGGCGGGTCGCCGTCCACCGAACCGAAGTTGCCCTGGCCGTCGATCAGCATGTAACGCAACGAGAACGGCTGCGCCATCCGAACGATGGTGTCGTACACCGCGGTGTCGCCGTGCGGATGGTATTTACCGATCACGTCGCCGACCACGCGGGCCGACTTCTTGTACGGTTTGTTCCAGTCGTTGCCGAGCTCCTGCATAGCGTACAGAACCCGGCGATGCACCGGCTTGAGCCCGTCGCGGGCATCGGGCAGGGCGCGTCCCACGATCACGCTCATGGCGTAATCGAGGTAGGACTGCCTCATCTCGTCTTCGAGGTTGACCGGAATGATTTCTTTGGCG